>Ga0209491_10004349_pt1 | contig 21932 bp, 15 predicted proteins | sample BON02_FD_187213 | JGI IMG/M metagenome (GOLD analysis project Ga0209491, IMG submission 187213) | Freshwater microbial communities from Lake Bonney liftoff mats and glacier meltwater in Antarctica - BON-02 (SPAdes) (version 2) | ecosystem: Environmental > Aquatic > Freshwater > Ice > Glacier... | reverse complement strand
CCGGGATGAGTGCAGATCAAAGTTCTTTTCCCATGACCTCCTCAGCATTCAAATTCAGCCAATATGGACAGAGCAGGACTTGGGTCAGTGAATTGATGCCGCATACTGCTGAGATAGTAGATGAGCTTTGCTTTATCAAAAGCATGCAGACCAGTCAGATCAACCATGATCCTGCCATTACTTTTTTTCAGACTGGTCATCAGCTTCCAGGCCGCCCTTCTATGGGTGCCTGGCTGAGTTATGGCCTAGGTTCGGACAATCAAAACCTGCCTTCCTTTATTGTATTGGTATCTAAAGATGCTGTGCAGGACCAACCGCTTTACTCCAGACTATGGGGAAATGGGTTTCTACCTTCCCAATACCAGGGAATCCAGTTTCGGTCCGGAAAAGACCCTGTCCTTTATCTCGGAAATCCGGAAAATTACGATGGAGAGGACAGACGCGAGATGCTGGATTACCTCAAATCATTGAATGAAGCGCAGTTTGACACCTATGGTGATCCCGAGATCAGCGCTCGCATCTCTCAATACGAAATGGCGTTTCGAATGCAGACCTCAGTACCGGAAGTGACTGATATGTCTAAGGAGCCAGACTGGGTGTATGAGATGTACGGAGAAGAGAGCCGTGATCCTGGCACCTATGCCGCCAACTGCCTTTTGGCTAGAAAACTCATCGAGCAGGATGTCAAATTTGTCCAGCTATATCATCAGGGATGGGATCATCACGGCAATCTACCCAATGGAATAAAAAACCAATGTGAGAAAACTGACCAAGCTACCGCAGCACTGATCAAAGACCTGAAGCAGCGGGGCTTATTGGAAGATACGTTGGTCGTATGGGGTGGGGAATTTGGCAGAACAGTATACAGTCAGGGCACGCTATCTCCGGATAATTATGGTAGAGATCATCACCCGAGGTCATTTACCAAGTGGATGTGTGGAGCTGGCGTGAAGCCGGGTTTTACCTACGGAGAAACAGACGATTTTGGGTATAATGTGGTTAAAGACCCTGTTCATGTGCATGATTTGCAGGCTACGATTTTACATTTGTTTGGGATCGATCACGAAAGACTCACCTATAAGCATCAGGGTCGAAGATTTAGATTGACCGACGTAGAAGGTCATGTGGTCAAGGGGATTTTAACCTAGAATGATCGAAATATGACACAAGATATCGTCACGTTCATCGGACGCTTTCATCCCCTTTGGGTTCATCTGCCAATTGGTTTTTTGATCATTGCTGTTTTGTTGAAAGGGTATATGGTTTTAGGGAAAAGGCCGGTTTTACAGGAGGCAGTCAGTTTTGCATTGCTTTTGGGAGCGATTAGTGCCTTGGTTGCGGCATTGTTGGGATTTCTTCTTTCCCGATCCGGAGGGTATGAAGGGGATCTTTTGGATATTCATTTAATTGCAGGATGGACCACTGTTTTACTAGCTGGAATTGCTTGGTGGGTGAATAAAAACGAGGATAGAATTCCCAAAAAACTCAATTATTCAATTTTGGGATTTCTGATCCTTACGCTTTCTGTCACGGGACATTTTGGAGGAAGCCTCACTCATGGAGAAGATTACCTGACTGCTTATGCCCCTTTTTCGGGAAGGCAAGATGAGAGCAAGGGTCGCGTTTTGGCTACGATTGAGGAAGCTGAGGTATTTACCGATGTGATTCAGCCACTTCTGAGAAGCAAATGTCAAAGCTGTCACCGACCCGGAAAATCCAAGGGAGAATTGAATATGGTTTCCTATGAAACTTTACTTAAAGGAGGAGAAAATGGCCCGGTAATTATTCCCATGGATGGTGGAAAAAGTGAACTGATCCGACGAGTTACACTACCGGAAGATCACGACGACTTTATGCCTTCCGAAGGGAAAAAGCCCCTGACCGAGGAGGAAATACATTGGATCAGGTGGTGGATAGAGAAGGGGAATGCAGATCCTAAGATTTCAATATTGGAAGCTGATGAAGATCTGATCGAATGGGCAAAGCCTAGACTCAACATTCTTGGAGCTGAAAAAATGCTTGCGGTGAGCATCGATACGGTTCATCTCAGGAGTTTGGAGAAAATAGGATTTCGGGTCAGAGTTCTATCCCAGATAACAGGCGCTTTGGATATCGTCTTGCCATCGGAGGTTGCAACGGGCCAAGTCTCCGAACTTTTGAAAACACTTTTGCCCATCAAAGACCATATTTATTGGTTGAGTTTGGCTGAAACGGGGATTCAGGATTATGATTTGAACCTCATCGCTCAGTTTTCTAATATCCAAAGACTGCGCATCGAAAATAACCCCATCTCGGATGCCGGAATTTCAGCTTTGAAGAACCTTTCCCGACTGGAGGTTTTAAATCTGAACGGGACCAAGGTCAGCTCATCCGGTTTGGAAGCACTTGCCGAAATCAAATCCCTCCGATCACTTTTCCTATGGAATACTACAATCAGACCTCAAGATGAATGGGTGATAAAAATAAGTTCAGAGAAGGTGAAGGTGGTTTTTGGAGCTTGATGTAGTTATAGACTCAAAATGAGTTAGAGTCTTTCAAGAAGCAATTCGATAGGAGTTATGGAAACCAATGTGAATTAAATTGGTAAACGTGCAACTTGAAAGATACACGTTCCATCCGTCGCTTAATTTATGACATGCTAAGCTTCTGAAAACCTAGTCCAATCCGAGCAAATAAGCCGATACATCTGCCAAATCCTGCGCAGTCATCCCCAGGCCAGCTGGATCGGGCATAATGGATTTGGGCTTTTGTTTCTTGTTTTCAATCTCGGCCTGAGAGAGGGTGTACTGCTTCCCGGTGAGGTCTTTAAGCAGGAGGTTTTGAGCCGTTTCACCCTGAACAAATCCGTAGTAGGACGCTCCGGTTTCTACCCATAAGTTAATAGAAACTACGGTTCTTATCAGGTTTAAAACTAGTGGGCAAGTAAGCGATCGGCTAATTGAGACTGAATATCAGGCTTCTATGATAGGGGTTTAGCTGCAAGCCAGACTTTCCCATCACGCCCTTTGCGAAGCCTCCGTGACCTTGGCGGTTGAAAAAACTAACCAGAAAATAGTTCGCTGCGCCTCTTATTCTGTTTTCCGATCCTTTGCGAAACCTCAGCGTCCGTTGTGGTAAAAAAACTTTCAAAAAAAAAACTCCCTTTCAGAAGTGGTTTTTATGGCTTAGTTTCTAGAATTTCACTCCAAAGGTCAGGTAGAAAGTTCGTCCATCAGAAGGCATAATTCCCGGCCCTGGATAGCCCCCTGCTCTTCGGGTGAAGTAAGCTGCATCTGTCAAATTATTCACACCGCTCTTCAAGCTGTATTTCTTTTTATAGGTGTAGCCTGCCGATAAATCCTGAACCACATAGGCTGGAATCAAGCCTGAGGTCGCAGCGGCATTTGGCTCTACGGAATTCGTTGCGTCAGAGAACGTCTCGCCGATGTCACTCAACTGCCAAGTGATGGAGAAATCCTTGAAGCGATACGTGGCACCGTAGCGGTTGATTTTTCGAGGCGCATTTTCTACACGGTTTCCTGCAAGATTGGTTACTACAAGCTCGCCATCAGTGATACTGGTTCTCTCAAAATCCTGATACTCCGCATTGACATAAGCAAGTGAGGCAAAGAGATGGATATAACCAATCGATGAATTGCCTACGAAAGCCGTGATCGGATCAAATTCCACAAAAGCTTCAACGCCTTGGCTCACCGAAGTTCCGAGATTTGTACGGAACTGAAAACGAGTTCCAGCAGCAGCAGTTTGGGTGATAGTTCCAATTCGGTCTGCATAGTTCAGATAGAAAAAGCTTGCATCGAAGTTCAAGAAATCACTGATATTTCCACGGTAACCCAAATCAAAATTATGGCCTCTTGCATCCTGAAGATTCGAATCAATCACATCGGTTGTAGCTGGTGGAGTCAAATCCGAAATCAAAACCGGTCGATAAGCCTGGGAAAAGTTGGTATATAATTCTGTCGTTTTGGTCAGGTGATATTCTCCCCCAAAGCCAAACAAGGCAAAAGTTCGCGTTCGTTTCTCGGGAGTCAAAAGCTGCGGAACCCCATTTACCGTATTCAGGATCCCTTTCATATTGGAAGAAATATTCTCCAGTCGAATACCTGCAGTGAGCAAAAGTTTATCTGTCACATTGAACATGTTTTCTACAAATGCTGCATGATTCACGTTATCAAAATCCAAGTCACGGGGATAGCTTGTCTCTACCAAATCAAAATTCATATCAGCACCTGCATTTCCAACACCTTGTTGATTTCGGTCTATATTTCCCTTATAAAATCGGTATCCTGAGACCAGATTATGCTCTTTTCCAAAAAGTGAATAAGAAGTACTTAGCCTCAATTCAGTACCAAAAGTATGATACATGTCCCGGTCTACTTGACGATTAGCCAAATCATCTTCTTGAGTGATCACCTTCGTAAAACCAACACTATTTCGCTGAGCGATACTTCCAAAGGCTTTCAAATTCAACTTAGTCTTTGGGCTAACAATATAATCTGCATTGAGGGAAGGGATAAACCATGGGGTACTGAACCAATTTCTGGATCGGGTACTCAGACTTGGATCGGCTGCAAACTGTGCATCCGTAAGACCACCTGGCTGCTGACTTTCAGTAGTCATATAAGTCATTTCAGCCCCGATTTTCAATCGATTACTCACTGCGTAATTCACCTCCAAATGCGCGTGATCTGTATTGAAGAATCCATTATCTCTCCAGCCATTCCCACGCCTTTTTTGGTAATAAGCGGTGTAATCCCACTTTCCTTCTGTTCCTCCGATGTAGTTGAAGGTGCTAAAAAGTCCATTGCTACCCACTGTATTGATTGTCTCTGCCGTGAATCGGGTAGATGGATCAGGCTTGCGCAATACAAAATTCAATAATCCGCCAAACTGTGGCCCATATTGTAAAGAGGACGCTCCACGAATGATTTCGATATTTTCTACCACTTCCATTGGAGGTGTGAAATAGGCTTCTGGATAACCCATTGGATCAGGCGTGATATCATAGCCATTCATTCGGACGTTGAATTCCCAAGATCTGTTTGGGCTCAATCCCCTAGAAGCTACGCCTAGTTGGATTCCAGAACCGTCATTTTCCCAAATGGTAATCCCTGGCGTCCGTCCAAAAATCTGTCGGCTATTGTTCATCGCTAAGTTGGCGTTAATCTCACCCAGACGGATGACTTCATTTTTTCGACCGGCATTGATTCGGAAATCTTCTACTTCAGGAAGGCGACCTTGGCCGTTCATTCCCCGGCTTGCCATCAGTTCAAAAGATTCCATCCAGATTTCATTTTCGGACAACGTGAATTCAATGTTTTTTATTTCGCTATCATCAATCTTAAAAGAAGCAGTCTGAGCTTCATAACCTATTAAATTGACTTTCAAGTCATATTTTCCTGCTGGAATATCTTTCAGGACATAATTACCATTTTGATCCGATTGAACGCTCCGAACGGTTCCTTCCAAGTAGATTGACACTCCCTCCATAGGATTTTGAGCCTTATCGAGAATCCTTCCTTGAACTGCATTTCGCTGCCCAAAGGCAAAAGAGATTGAAAGCAGATAAAAGAACAGGCTGGAATAAAATACTCTCATATTTACTTGTGTTTATTTAGACTTGATTTAAATAATGATGCAAATCTATTATCTGGATCAATTCTAAACAAGCTTTATTTAGAAAAAGTATAATTAAATCATACTAAATGATTAAGGATAAAGCGCTGGCAATTTGTGCCCCAGCACTTGACTGCTTAAAATTTACGAAAAAGCCAATCAGTGAGTATTTGTCAGGAAATAAACCTCAATCACGGATTGTGGTAGCAAGGCATGCTGTAAAATAGCAACATAAAAGTCTGTGCTTTACTCTATTAGGAACTGTGCATAATTTCTTCTAGCCACACCGTATTATGATCATTTTCTCTTTTTAAGGGATTTTTTATTCTGTAATAATTAAATAAAACAGAATAAAACATTTATTGTTCTACTTTTGAGGCATGGAAAAAAGTGGAATGAAATTCAAATGGAAAGTAGCATTTCTAATCACTATAGCAGCTCCTGTAGTGGGATTGTTTTGGAAGCATAGTCAGCCCATCCTCGAAAATTTTGGTACAGAAGACCAGTTGAACTATGCTGATATCGCATGGCTACTCACTGCATCCTGTCTGGTTTTGCTGATGACTCCTGGACTTTCCTTGTTTTATGGCGGAATGGTAGGAAAGAAAAACCTCATTTCCACCATGCTTCAAAGCTTCATTTCACTGGGCGTGGTCACAATGCTTTGGGTGGTAGTAGGATTCAGCATTGCCTTTGGCGACCCAATCGGTATCACCATCGACGGGGTCAAGTACGGCTTATTCGGAAACCCTTTTCAATACATGTTCTTTGATCAGGTCGCTGAATTGCCTCATAAGACCCTCGGCCCAACGATTCCCTTTATCCTTTTTGCGTTATTCCAGATGAAATTTGCCGTAATCACCCCTGCGATCATTACCGGATCTTTTGCGGAGCGGGTTAGATTTATAGGCTACCTTTTCTTCATCGGGATTTTCTGCATATTCGTCTATGCGCCACTCGCACACATGGTTTGGCATCCAAACGGCCTGATCGGCTCCTATTTTGGCTTACTTGATTTTGCCGGAGGAACAGTCGTACACGTCAGTGCAGGTCTTGCCTCATTAGCCGGAGCTATATTTTTGGGAAAAAGGAATAAGCCTCACCACGAGCCATCCAATATCACCTATGTCCTCCTCGGAACAGGAATGCTTTGGTTTGGCTGGTTTGGATTCAATGCAGGTTCGTCCTTCGGCGCAAATGCAACTGCAGCTTTGGCTTTCGCCACTACAACGATCAGTTCAGCTACAGCGATGATGACCTGGGTTCTATTTGATAGAATTCAAGGTAGAAAAATCTCTGCATTGCAAGCCTGTATCGGCGCCGTAGTGGGACTCGTAGTGATCACTCCCGCAGCCGGATATATTACAGTTCCCGAAAGTTTCTTCTTCGGCGCCGTAGGTGCACTTGTTTCAAATTTGGCAATGAATGCAAAGTTCTTGAAGAAAATAGATGACACGTTAGATGTATTTGCCTGCCACGGAATCGGTGGAATAATGGGAATGATCCTGACAGCAATTTTCGCTGGGAAAGAAGGTTCTAGCTTACTTCATGGAGGCTGGTCAGTTTTCGGATCGCACATGCTAGTATTGGTGGGAGTTTCCATCTTCTCCTTTGGAATGGCTTATGCGATTTTCTTTCTCCTGAATAAGTTTGTCACACTTCGAGTGCGAGAGGAATACGAGGAAGTTGGCTTGGATATCTCTCAACACGGGGAGTCTATCAAATTCTCGTAAATTCCATACCGAATGGAATACCCTATTCCATCACAAAACAGCTTGCAACAAAAGCCATGACTCGATAATTGAGTACAATTTGGATCATGAATGAGGAATTTGATTTACGAACTCTATTCCCCAAATTTTACCATTCTTGAGAATATCAAGTACAATAGTTCCTGCTGATTCATCTTCCAAAACAATGTTCTCATCAAATTGCCATTCTGTACTTGGTAGATTCGGTCTTTCTGCTGAAACAAATCTAATATATGGTTGTCTTATCCATTTGTTTCTTTCATACCTTTTCAATTGTTCAATAAGGTTAAGCATTTCAGATTCTAGCTTCTTGATTAATTCACAGACGAAGTATGGTTCTTTCATTTGTATGAAGCACTACGGTCTGGCTAAAAATAAGCGATAGCGAGCCGCAGGATTATTTTTAGGTAATGTTACCCACCGTCTTCATTCTTTTCAGCGTTGGCAAAGACATACGCTTTGATAAGTTTAGCTTTGCTGATTTTTGCTTCATTCGGCATAGCCCAAACGAGTTTGACCCTCCACTCATTTCCGCAAAAATTTAGCTCCTGGGGTTAGCTTTTGAGCGACTTGCCAATGTGCATGGCTTTTTGCGCTGGAATTTAAACTTGGCTTAATTCATCCATTAAAGCTTTTCGTTGTGGATATTGTTTTTTGAATAATTCTATTAAAATGTTTACTTGATCATTTCCTCCCAAATTTTTCATTCTACGTAAATATCTACAAGCTGTTTTGTAATGATTTCGTCCAATATATTTTTCAACATAATTTATAATTCTTTCACTATAGAGTTCAATCAATTCAGAAGAATAATCTTTTGCTAAATACTGTTCATTCTGCTCGATATTCTCCATAGATAAATTTTGTTTGAGCATAAGAAATAATCTATCCCACCATTCTTCTTTGATATAAATTTTTCGTGTCAACTCCGTATAAGTCCATCTGTTTTTAGGCGTAATTTCTTTTATTATTTCTTCTAAGAATGGATGCCATTTTTCATGCTCCATATTTTCTTGGAGAATTTGGTAATAATCCTGTTCAGGATAAAAATTGTCAATAAATAAGAATCTTGCATATTCGACAATTTTAGGAATATCATTTTGAGCCTGAGCAACTTTAAGTGACCAATTGTACCAAATTTTCACTAATCCTGGTTTGTCTTTTTCATCACATTTAATCCCGTCTTTGGCAAGATGTATTGCTCCTTCAAAATTTTTGTTCTTAAATGCTTTTTCAATCTCTGTGGCTCTGATTGATGGGTTTGAAATGTGTTTATTAGTGTATTTTTCAACTTCCTTTTCATCTTTAAATTTTCTCAATAACTCTAATTTAAAGGATTGAGCTTGTTCCCGTTCATATTCTCCGTTAATGCTATCCAAACAGCTAATTATTATATCAGCATCACTTTCTCTTTCAATTAACTCACAAGCAAGGTGTAACATTCCTAAATGCCAATCCCATCCTTCAAATAATTCTTGTTTAAAGGACGAAATACAATAGTTAAAGATTTCTTGCTTAAGTATCTTAGAAAGTTTTTCTTGGACTAATTTTGAGAGTAGTTCCATTGCTGATTCTACAAAATAACCCAAATCTCCATTGCTATCATCTCCATATTGAAACGCTTCTGTCATTTCTTCCAATAACGCTGTGCTTATGAAGAATACATTTTCAAAATTATTACTTACTAAATACTTTTCAGCATTTTGTAAAAACGGTTCGGTAGTATTTACAACATATTTCATATCACTCCACCCAATCCAACCATCTCTTCCTGTGGCTGTTTGCAAGATGGAATGAATTTGTTTTTGATAAAACTCCTTCGATTGATTTTGACTTAAATAACCAAAGGATGCTAAAAAGTAGTTTCTGAATTTCTTGTCTTTTATGCTATTTTCCTGCACAAAATCAATTAACTCTTTGTGTGAGATATCTTTTAATAATTCTTTTACTTGTTGAGAAACAGACTTTGTTTTTTTCTTTTTAGGAATAGGGAAATTCAGTTGATTCAATTCCAATTCATCTTGTTGTAAATGAAAAATTACTGCAACTACGTGTTTGCAAACTGCCCCCATATCATAAGGGCAATCACAATTATGTTCAATAATAATGTTGTTCCTGATTTTTATCTGAACGGTGTATTCTTCTGTTCCAGAAACAATAGCCTCATATTCTCCATTAGATATTTCTGAAAAATCAGTAATTGCTCCACCTTTAAAATAGGATAAACCTCTTTTTAGGATTTTTTCATCAATAAGTTGCTCAAATTCATTTAATGGGATATTCATTTTCGGTATTAAAATGTTTAATTATTCTGATTTTAAAACAGGTTGTTTTTCTAAATCGTATAGCATTTTTGACACATCAACTTGAAACCACTGTTTAAACATTTTGTAATTACGCTTTTGAGGCCATTTTTTTTTATCCGAACACCATTCATCTAATTCCATCATAAAGAATTTATCGAATTTCTTTTTTAACCATTTTTCGACATCATCAATTTTGTCATCAACTAAATAAATGTTGGTTTCTTTAATGTCTTCTTCAAAATCCAATTCATCCTCAGGGTTTAAATTAAAGTACCAATCTATAAATGGTTGTTGCGGTTTTAGGATAATGGCACTACGATTAATATAGTTTTCTGCAAAATCATATTCAGTAACTTCATTGTCTAAAGTATCCATCATATCAGCTAAATACACCTCTTTTTCTTGGGTTACAATACTTAGTACGGGGTCTTCTCCTGCTTTAAAGTCATTTAATTCATAATCAACAATAAAATTTTCATACTCCTTGAAGTTAGAAATCTTATAATCAATCATTTTACGCAGCAAAACAATATTAATTTCCTTTTCTTTAATTAATTCAGTTGCGCTTTCAAACGCTCCTTTTGGTAGAAGAATTTCCATATTTCCAAAATTCCAGGCATTTATTGCAAATTCAAAAATATCTTCAATATATTCTGTATTTATAAATTCATTAACAAACGGTGACATAAACTGTTCTAATAATTCAGAATATTTCACACCTTTATTCTGTACATTATTTTTGTCTCCAAATAAATTAATCACATTATCTTTTATCTTTTTCATAGCTAAAAAGCATTAAACTTATCTCCCATAGCGTGTTTCAGATTCCATTTTCTGGTAGTGTCCAAGGCACGTTCCAAGACAATCAATTTCTGGTCGGTATGGGTTTTAAAATATTCTACTGTTTCATTTTCAATGGTCACATCCAAGCATATTAAAGTTTCTTTGTCTCCATCCGTAGCGAGTAGAATTTCATTTTTCTTAAATCCCTCTTGTTTGGTTAACCTGTAGTTGAGTTTGAAACCATTTTTGATTAATATCTCGGTAATCAATTCATCTCTGTTGAAAGCTGTAACCAATTGAGCTTCTTTATCCCGAATGTATTTTTTGAGCAACTCAATATTTTCTTCTTCCGATTTTTCAGGGTCAGGTGCGTATTCCACTCTTGGGAAATTAGATTCCTTTAAATTAAAAACTTTGAAGCCCAAACCAGAATTTGCTGAATTTTTAGGATTGCCAGAATTTTCATTTGCAAATAAATTCTGTTTATTCTTTAATTCTTCTAATTCTAGTTGAGCCTGTATTTTTTCAACTACTCTTTTGTTGCGCTCAATAGTAATGTCGCTTATTTTTTTATAACCTGCTTTGTAGGCTTCACTTTTAGAGTCAATTTTTTCCGGAATCTGCACGAGAATGAATTTTACCTCTCTCCCATTTTCCTGATTTAAATTAGACACCGAGCGTCCACTTGATCCCGAACCAGCGAAAAAATCCAGTAGTAAGTCACAATCACTAAGAACTTGGTCTATTAATTCTGTAATAATACATGAAGGTTTTGGGAAATCAAAAATTCTTGAACCGCATAAGTTGTCAATTTCAGCTGTACCGTCTCTTGTATACACATCTTCACCGACTATGGAACTAAATCCTGGCAGAGTATCCGAAAGCTCCGATAAAAATACTTTTCTACGCGGACGCCCGCTATGATTTTCAGGCCAAATAATTCTTTTTTCTACAATTAGCTTGCTCATGGTTTTCGGCTCGTATCTCCATCCCATAAAAGGCTTTCCATAATCTATGCTTGTTTCAGGGTTTATTAAATTATAATGCAAATTTGGTCGTTGGCTTTCATCTTTTAGACCAACCATATTACCGCTAACCCATGGACCTCTTGAATCATTATCTGGATTACTATATTGTTCTTCTTTTCTTTCACTTCCTTTTAAAGCCCTCTCATCGGGATTTTTGCTAAAACAAATTACATATTCATGGTCAGTAGAAACTCCAGTTGTTGTTTTATTATTTTTGTTTTGTCGACTCTTCCAAATTAGTTGTCCTACAAAATTTTCTTCTCCAAAAACTTCATCGCACAATTTCCGTAAATGATGCACTTCATTATCATCAATCGAGATAAAAATCACACCATCTTCTTTCAATAACTGTCTAGCAATCAACAAACGGCTGTACATCATATTGAGCCAATTGCTATGAAAACGACCATCAGTTTCTGCATTGGTATCTATTTTAAAACCGTTTTCGGTTATTTCTGCATCTTTCCAATATGCCGCCTTGTCTTGGTCAAGATCATCGGAATCTACATTCTTTTGAAAGTGAGCAAATGTTTGAGCGAATGCCTTCAAAACAAGCATTGTCAAATGTGTTTTTGATATTCCCGTCAAAAACGTTAACCACAGATTTAATTGCTGTTTGTTGATGTGCTAATTCTTCTAATTTTATTTCCATACAATAGTCTTAAGTATATTAGTTATTAGTCGTAAGTGATTTGATTAATCCTCTAATAACTTTTCCGATTTCATTTGCATTTTCCAGAAACTGTTTACTCATTTCATAGCTTATATAATCAAGCCTATGCGCCAAATAGAGCATTGACTTCACTTCGCTACAAGATGATTGAGCTATGTATAAAAACCGCACGAATTCTTTGTAGCTCAATCTATCGAATCCTTCCGCTATGTTATTAGAAATAGAAACCGATGCTCTTTGAATTTACTCTTTAAACCCAAAATCTTTCGACTTTTCAAATGTTTTATATATAACAACAGCCAAATCTTGAGCTTTCTGCTAAGCAATAATATCTTCAAATTTTTGAATTTTCATTGTCTCTCTTTTTGAATAACGACTATTAGACTAACTTTACTTACGACTAATATATTTCATCTTTTGTTCGGCTACTTTAAGTGCCTTGCCTCCAAATTCTTCATCCTTTATTTCGTAAATAATTTTTTCGCTTAGGTATTGAACAACGAGTGTTTCTTCGTCTAATTCGAGAATTTCTGCAAGTTTTATTATCTGTTCTTTACTTGCTTTTCTTTCACCTCTTTCAATTTTGCTAAGTATAGCAGTGTCTATATCAAGCATTACTGCTACTTGCCTAAGAAGAAGTTCTTTTTTCTCTCTTTCTTCCCGAAGTATTTCTCCTGTTGTTTTGCTTTCTTTCATTTGTGAAATATCACTTGATTATTTTGTCTTGACGATAATTGTCAAATGCAATTAGTCTTTTTGGTAATTCCTTGAATTTTTTCTCCGAACTTATTAACAGTCTGGGAGCGGTGGAGAAATTTATACTCTTTTGGTTTTTTGGGAATGGCTCGTGAGTTGGCAAAACCAAATGTGTATAAATGTGCGGTGGGCTTTTTTTGGTGGTAGGTAACGTTTGGCATATGAAACGTAGTGCAGAAAATAGGCAATTTCGTTTCGAATAAGACAAGCCAAATTTTTAAATTTTACAATTATTTTATTTTTGGCAATTCGTCAAATTTAATCCCGATAGCTACGGGATGGCGGCTTTCCAAAAATACCCGAGCCTCCGTGTTAGCAACGACTCGCACTATGTTTTATATACGGTGTTGCCCATAGTGCTTTCCGTAATATTACTCAATAATCTTGTATCAAAACTTCAGTCGGAATGTTCAATTTGGCGTTTAATTTTCTAATCATTTCTAAAGTCAGTTTGCGTTTTTTGTTCATTATTTCGCTCACTCTACTTTTAAAACCAATCATATCGACCAAATCTTTTTGTTTTAAGCCCATTTGTTCCATTCTAAAATTAATGGCTGAAATTGGGTCAGGCATTCCAATCGGAAAAGTCTCATTTTCGTAGTTGTCAATTACGATTGCAAGTATTTCCAATTCGTCGCCTTCATCAGTTCCTCTTTTGGCATCAAAGATTATTTCTAAACGCTCAAGAGCTTTTTGATAATCCGCCTCGTTTCTAATTGGTTTAATATTCATCCTAAATTTCGTTTGCGTTAATTTTGTCATATTCGGCGTGGGTTCCGATAAAACGTATCCACGCCAGCTGGTACTCAAAATTGAATTTTACAATCAGCCGGTAATCGTTTCCTTTAATATTAAATACAATCCGATTATCTTTCAATATACTTGCGTTCGGATATTCCAATTTTAGGTCGTTGATAGATGACCAATTTGATTTTTCAGTTTCACGATACCACGTTTTTAATTGAAGTTGGCAGTTACCGTGCTTTTCACAAAAATCTCGTAATGTTCCTCTCGAAAATATTTTCACGTCAATTTGTTTGTCGCAAATATAATAAAAAAGTTACCAAATTGATAACTTTTGTTTTTTTTCAGCATTATGGGCAACACTTGTGTATACCCATCTCCAACTAGCCTATTACGTCTATATCGCAATTATCAACAGAAGTTGTAGGAGTTAGGCAGACCAAATTAATCATTTGTTAGTTCCCTTAGACTAGCTAGATCCTATATCTTTGGAGGGTTTGGGAAAGTGAGATACACTTTCGAATAGAAAGAAAATCTAGGTTTGGTTCGGTTAAACTTCCTAAACCAAGTCCAAATTCATTCAGAAATTCAGATCTTAACTAAATTCCTTTTTAAAACAAACCAAGTCCTGCTTCTGGAGAAGCAGGACAACCGTCACCTTTGCGAAAACTTTGCGAATCTTTGCTACTTCTACTCTATGCTCGAAATCCAGCACTTCAAAAAATCCTACCCAACTGGCTTTCAGATCGAGATCAGCTCGCTTCATTTGAGAAAAGGAATACACCTGATTAAGGGCGAAAATGGATCTGGAAAATCCACTTTGCTAAAGTCAATTGCTGGTATTCACGATTTCGGAGGCGATGTGATTCTTGATGGGTTGTCACTTAAAAATGATGGATTGGCTTTCCGCAGACTCGTCAACTATTCTGAAGCAGAACCTTTATTCCCAGAGTTCCTCAGCATGGATGAGCTCATCGCTTTTGTTGCCAAAACAAAAGGAGCAGACAACGCTCAAATAGAATCGCTGAAAGAAACCTTGGGAATCGGCGACTTTTCCAAAAACTCGATTTCTACTTATAGCTCAGGAATGTTGAAAAAAACCGGATTGATTCTGGCTTTTCTGGGCACTCCAAGCTTAATTATTTTAGACGAACCTTACACCACCATTGATGTCGGTTCACAGAAACTTCTTACCGAACTGGTAAATCGTGAAATAAAAAAAGGAGTCAGTTTCCTGCTCACCTCTCATATTGCAGATTTTGAAGAGTTCTTCGCATATGACTCTGTATTAAGTATCGCTGATGGGAAACTAGCGCAAAGTCATGAATAACCTATTTTTCAAGTCTTTTGTAATTCCTTTTTACAAGGCTTTTCTAGGCTTTTTTATCTTGGTAATTATCGTTTTCGGAGTCTTCATGGAAATGAAGCAACACGGCATGATTGCCGGACGTATCCTTCAGAATTCCATTGGTTTTTATGCACTCCTACTAATCTTCTTTGGATATGCTGTAGCGCAACAACGGTTTCAGCTCCGCCTCCTAAACGATAAGAGATACCGAATTTTCCATTCTTTAGCATTCCTTTCTTTCCGTCAACTCTGTTGGAGCTTCCTTCCCGTTTGGATTGCAAATCACGCCCTCCTTTTACTGTATTCCATGTTAATGACTTACGTAGGAATTGGAATCGATTCTGGTGGAAAACTGCCTATACTTTGGATTTTTATGGTCGCAATTTTTCTGGCAGACCTCACATTGACCTATCACAAACTCAAGAAGCCTTTCCCAGATCGCATTCGAATGAGATCCAGACTTTTCCAAAATCTGAATTTTGAGTTTTGGTTTTTAATGTATTTGAGAGAAAATAGAACGATGCTAATCCTTGCTGTCAAACTCGTAAGCATCATTTTACTCAATGGTTTTTTCTATGCTTTTCACTCCGGAGGCTATGACCTGAGATGGCTGGAATTCGGGTTACTCTGCGCTACATATGCTCATTTCCCGATTTGGCTAGACAAGAACGACTTTGAATTACAGCAATTAAGCTACTTTCACAACATGCCGGTGAGCTACCTCATGAAACTAAGACTACACAGTACTGCGATTGTTCTTATTCTTTTGCCCGAGCTTGCTCTATTAGTTTACAAATATGGAAGTAGTGAAACGCTACCTGAACTACTGTTTTTACTTATTCTATTCATCTCTTTAAACATGGGGATTTATGGATTGATCAAGTTGAGAAAAGACCTGGAAAGCGCTATAAATTCAGCCTATTTGGTTTTCTTCCTCATTTTCATTCTTGTGATTTTTGGTATTCATCCTGTCCTCATTTCGTCAATTTGCTTGCTTCCATTTTTGATAGCGATACGAGCTAGGTATTCGATCTGAGATTTTCTATTTCCCCTGACCTGAGCACCCACTCGGAAAATCCCTAGGATGAGAGCTAAACACAACGAAGGAATCTTGCTTCATCGAATTGAAATCCCCATTTTTAAACACATTAAACCCCTCCCCTTTATGCGATTGTATTTAACGCTATGCTTTCTTTTCTGTGCTTCCATTCTATTTGCTCAAGAAACTCTTGTTTTTGAAGGAGGGAAAGAAGGTCATGCGACTTACAGAATTCCCGCAATTATAAGCCTTCCAGACGGCGAACTTTTAGCTTTTGCCGAAGGCAGGGTAAATGGTTCAAATGACTACGGAGACATCAATCTTGTGCTCAAAAGAAGTAGTGACGAAGGCAAAAGCTGGTCTTCTCTTCAAACCATTGTTGACTATGATGACATTCAAGCAGGCAACCCAGCACCCGTGCTCGACTTATTTGACCCAGCCTATCCAGAAGGGGTAGTTTACTTATTTTATAATACCGGAAACAATCATGAATATGATATCCGAATGAATAAAGGAGTGCGGGAAGTATGGATGATCAAATCCTATGATCTCGGGATATCTTGGGAGGAATCTATAAATATCACCACCCAAGTACACAAACCAAACAATCCTGAATTCAATCCCAATTATACAAACTCCGAAGACTGGCGGCATTATGCCAACACGCCTGGGCATGCATTTCAATTTCAAAACGGAGAATATCAGGGAAGAATCTATGTAGCGGCAAACCATTCTCAAGGTCCTCCACAGGATGAATTCAAAGACTACCAGGCGCATGGTTTTTATAGCGATGACCATGGTAAAACCTTCAAAATCTCTGAATCAATTAAATTCCCTGGATCTAATGAATCCATCGCTGCAGAACTGCCGGATGGCAAAATGATCATGAGTACCCGAAACCAACGAGGAGATATTCGTCAGAGAATCATCGCCTTTTCTGAAGACGGAGGCGCTACTTGGTCTGAGCAGTATTTTGAAGAAAACCTACCGGATCCAGTTTGCCAAGCTTCCATCCTTTCATACGAAGATTCAGATGGCAACACGCTATTGGCGCATGCGAATAATGCCAGCACCAGTCAACGAAATGACCTCACGGTAAAATTCAGCACAGATCTCGGCAAGACTTGGAAAGACCCTTTGCTGATTGACCGCAAGGATATCGCGGGCAATACTTCTTGGACTGCTTACAGTGACTTGGTATGGCTTGGGGGAAAAGAGTTAGGAATTCTCTACGAGCGCGACGATTACAAGCAGATAGTTTTCAAAAAGATCGAGCACTAAGTTTATTTCTATCTATCTCATATCGATGGATTTGGGGTTAATTTTTATTAGGATTATCAGCCTTTCAGCCAGTATAATGCTCGAAGCAACATAAGAATTAGTAAACTCTCCCGTCTTCGGTCTTCCATCTTCCAGCCTGCCGATCAAAGAAAATAAGGTTAATGGCCTCATTGAGAATGACCATAATTCTTTATCTTTTGGAAAGAAACCCAATCAAACCATGAAGTCACTTTCCTTAAAATTCCTCCTTGCCTTTTACAGTATTTTACTTTTTGTGGCCTGTTCTGCTCCTGAGGAAAAGAAAATAGAAGAACCACTTTCGCGATCCGAAACTCTTCTCAAAGATTACGTAAATGGTCCTAGCCCAGACTTTTCTTACGAAATAGTTCACTCCGTTCCCGGCGAAGAATACGATTTTCATGTGCTGCGTATGGTTTCACAAAACTGGCTAACCACAGATGAAGTCGATCAAACCGAGTGGTGGCACTGGGTGTCAGTGGTGGTGCCAAAGAATACACCTTTCACCACGAGTCTAATGTGGATCGGCGGCGGAAGTACGGGCACCAAAATGCCAGAAAAACCAAATGAGTTAATTTTAGCCGCTGCGATGCAAACCAATTCTATCGTAGCAGAAATTCATAACATTCCTTTTCAACCCTTGACCTTCACCGACGATCCAACGGAAAAGCGGACTGAAGATGCAATTATTGCGTATGGCTGGCGCAAATTCCTCGAAGGTGGAGCCAAAGATGAGGATGCCATCTGGCTGGCAAGATTCCCGATGACCAAGGCCGTGAAACTTGGAATGGATGCTGTGACTGATGCGGTGGAGAAGAAATACCAAAAGAAACTCGATTCCTTTGTGATCGGTGGAGCTTCCAAACGAGGTTGGACCACTTGGACTACTGCTGCGACGGATGACCGGGTGGTTGCTATTATTCCAGTCGTGATCGACATGCTGAATCTGGAAGAATCTTTTGCCCATCATTGGAAGAACTACGGTTTTTGGGCACCTGCGGTTAGCGAATATGTAGAAGAAGATGTGATGGATTGGATGGGTACTCCGGAGTTTGACCGCCTCTTGGAAATCACTGATCCCTATTCGTTTCGTGCAGATTTTGATATGCCGAAGCTCCTGATCAATGCCGCTGGAGATCAGTTTTTCCAACCGGATAGCTGGGAGTTTTATTGGAATGAGCTGATCGGCGAAAAGCACATGCAGTATGTGCCGAATTCTGGACATGATGTATCCGAGTCCGATGCGCTGCCAAATATGATTGCTTTTTATGCATCTATTTTGAATAAAACTCCAAGACCAAAATACGAGTGGAAAGTCTCCGATGACGAAATCCAATTGACACTTGATCCAGCGGATAAGCCTATCTCGGTCAAGGCCTGGACCGCCTATAATCCAGAAGCTCGTGACTTCCGAGTGGATGAGTTTGGACCAAATTGGAAAGGTGAAGAAATGAGTATCAACGAATCAGGGACGTATGAATTGGCTCTAGAAGATCCAGAAAAAGGGTATAAAGCTTATTTCATCGAAGTGACTTTTGCTGGAAAAGCACCACTAAAAATCACGAGTGGCGTAGAAGTGATGCCAAGAACTTATCCTTTTCCTGAGTACGAACCCAAAGAGCTATTGGAAGAGCCTGCAAATTGAGAAGGATAAAAACAATCATTAACTAACTACTCTTCTTATTAAAATCTCGCCGCCGATATAGGAGAAATATTTCCGACTTAACGTAGTATACCTATGAAAATGAGGCACTACCACGAATTTAATGGAATCGACACATAATTATTTGATGGTAAGAATCTCTGGAGGATAGCATCCGGATGGGTGAGCCTTAGGGGATTTTCGGTTTTGGGCTGCTTTGCACGCCGTTAAGAAAATGACTTAGCTCCCGAGGTACGAGGGAGATCCAGTCATTTTTAGGTGGGCAAGGCAGTACAAAATTCCGCTGTCTACTCATCTCAAATAAATGAAAAAAGCTTCCAGCGGAAAGAAAAGACCGAGGCTCAGGGTTTTTTGGTTACTTTTTGGCCGCCAAAAAGTGACAGGGATAAATGGATAGAAAACGGATTGAAGTGCACAGAACGTTGAATCTTCGCCGTATTAATGAAACTTTAGTAAAATAGATATCCTACATTATTCTGTATAAGATAAGTCTAAAGCCAAACTTGCTACTTCATTAAATTGAGGGTAGAACCGAAAATGATATTCTTAATGTGATTGATTTGATGAAATAACATGAAAACCCTACTCCTTCTTTTCTCCCTAATTAGTTTAACTTTTCATGCATTTGCACAAGAAATCGGGCAACCATTACCAGCTTGGAAAGAAGGATATCTAGACCTTCATCACATCAATACCGGAAGAGGAAACGCTGCTTTTTTTGTACTTCCAGAGGGCACGACGATGTTGGTGGATGCAGGAGAATCTACCGAAGATGACCCGCGGACATTATCCGATCGAAATACGCCAAGATTACCCAACACTTCAAAATTAGCGTATGAATGGATCGTGGATTACATCCAGCAGTTCAGTCCAGATGCTAAGAAAAGCGAGATTGACTATGCATTGATCACACATTTTCATTCGGATCACTTCGGACAAACCAACAGCTACGGTCCTATTTCTGAAAACGGCGGCTATCAATTAACTGGTTTGGTTGGGGTCGGAGACCAACTGAAGATTCAAAAAATGCTGGATCGGGATTATCCTGATTACAACAGCAGTGCTATTAATTTTGGCAATAAGGAAAACCTAGAGAAATTGGTGGCAGCTGGAAACTCAAGTACTACTGCCTATCTCAATTCGATCTTGAATTATTGGAAGTTTCTGGAGTTTCAGAAAGCTGAAAATGGTATGCAAGTCGAGAAATTCTCTGCTGGAAAATTGAATCAACTATTTCTGAAGAATTCTGGCAATTATCCAACTTTTGCTATTCGAAATATTCAGGGAAATGGGTGGGCTTGGACAGGCGTTGATGAAGAAGTCTTTGATCTCAAATCCAACAATGAAAACGATCTGAGCCTTGGATTTAAGATTTCTTACGGAGATTTTGACTATTTCACTGGCGGAGATATTCATGGAGTTGGCTCTTTTGGCGAAGCTGATTTCACTAGTGTGGAAAGTACTATTGCACCAGTAATAGGCCCAGTGGATGTAGCCACGTTGAATCATCACGGCAATCGCGATTCCCAAAATCAGTACTATGTAAGGACGCTTAGGCCTAGCGTTTGGGTACAGCAATCTTGGTCATCAGATCATCCCGGAGATGATGTATTACGAAGAATTACATCGACTGAGCTATACCCTGGAAAGCGGGACCTGTTTACCACTAGCATGCTTGAAGCCAACAAACTGGTAATTGGTGATAGGATAGATCAAGTATATGGCTCTACGCAGGGTCATATTCTCATCCGAGTTGCTCCGGGAGGCGAATCTTATCATGTATTTATTCTCGAAGATTCAGATGCAGAACGAAAGATAAAGGCAATTTTGGCCCCTATAAATCGAGATAAAGTTTAGCTTATTACAAACCAATTCACCCCACCAATTCCTTTTCTATTTCTTCTAGAGACTTCCCTTTTGTCTCAGGCAAAACATAGTAAATCACTAGGAATCCGAAGGCGCAAATTCCCCCGTATAGCCAGAAGTTATTTGCCCAGCCTAGATTTTCCTGAATGGCGGGAAAGAAATAAGTCAACGTGAAATTACCAACCCAATGAGCCAAAGCACCGATTGAGATCGCCGCCCCTCGAATACGAGTAGGGAAAATCTCCGACAGAACGACCCAAAGAAGTGGTGCCAACGTGAAGGAATAGAACATCACATTCGTCAACACGGCAAATACGATGGAATTGCCCCCGAGATCGATATAGAAAAAATAGCCAATCAGACCATATAGAATTGCCATTGCAGAAGTACCGATAAGTAGAAGCTTCTTTCTACCAAATCTGTCCACCGTGAAAATAGTGATGAACACAGAAAGCACCATTACGCCACCGATGACTACAATATTTAGCATCATCTGTTTGAGATTGTAACCAGCCGCTTGGAAGATATCAGCCGCGTAATAAATGACCACATTAATCCCGCTCCATTGCTGGAGAAAAGCCAAGAAAATACCGATCCCGAGTAGTTTCATGATTCTTTTCTGGAACAGTTCCTTGAGATTTACCTGCCCAAAATCGTCCTCTTTTAAGGTTGATTTCACTTCAGCGATAGAATCTTGTGCATAGTCTTCTCCTCCTATTCGAACCAGTATTTTACGGGCACGGGCTTCTTCCCTATTCTTAATCAGCCATGGCACAGATTCGGGGACGAAAAACATCAATCCAAAAAACAAGAGTGCCGGCACAGCTTCCGCTGCAAACATCCATCTCCAGCCATTTTGTCCACTCCAACTTGCTGCGATCATCTCAAAAGTCGCATCATCCGCTAACTGCGTATCCACTAAAGAAATCTGCCAGTTGACCAACTGCGCCAATAGCACTCCAATCATAATCAGCAGTTGATTAATCGTCACCATTTTTCCCCGCTTCTCTGGCGGGGAAAGTTCTGCGATATAAAGAGGAGAAAGATTCAAAGCCACTCC
>Ga0209491_10004348_pt1 | contig 21933 bp, 8 predicted proteins | sample BON02_FD_187213 | JGI IMG/M metagenome (GOLD analysis project Ga0209491, IMG submission 187213) | Freshwater microbial communities from Lake Bonney liftoff mats and glacier meltwater in Antarctica - BON-02 (SPAdes) (version 2) | ecosystem: Environmental > Aquatic > Freshwater > Ice > Glacier... | reverse complement strand
GCGCCCTTGCCGCCGCCGCCGCCTCCGCCGGCCGGGCGCAGGCCGGCGGCCACGGCGGCGGCCTCGGCCATGGCCGGCCCCGCCGGGCCGAAGCCCTCGAGCAGCAGCGCGCGCAGCGCAGGGTCGGACGCGGCTGCGAGCACGCCGTCCGCGGGCGGGTTGAACCGCAGCATGGCCGCGCGGGCACCCGAGGTGTAGCGCTCGGCGGCGGCGCGCAGCTCGGGCCACGCGTTCTGGCGCTTGTGCTGCGCGTCGCCGACGAAGCGGCCGTCGGCGTCCATGCCCGGCCGCACGCGCAGGCCGCCGCCGCCGCCGCCGCCGCCGCCGCCGCCGCCGCCGTCGCCGCCGTCGGCCGAGGAGGAGGACGCGGGCCCGTGCTCCTCCTCCTGCCGGCGGCTGCGCTTGTTGGCGGCCTTTCTCGCCGGCGCGGAGGCGGCGCCCTCCCCCCCACCCTCGCCCCCGCCCCCGCCCTCGCCCTTGCCGGCCAGCCGCGCCTTGCTGTATTTTGCCGACTCGTCCATCATCAGCCGCGCCGACGCGTCGGCCACGGGCGCGCCAAAGTGCGAGCGGACCAGGCCGACGGCGGCGTCCGGCAGCGAGGGGTAGTCCACGAACACGCCCTGCCCTACGCCCGCGACCGCGCCGCGGCCTGCGGCCGTGTCGAGCAACATGCCGCCGACGGCCACGACGGCGGCGGGCGAGGCGGAGGACGGCGAGGCGGCGGCGGCGACAGCGCTCGCGACGGCGGCGCCGTCGCCGACATCGATGGCTGGCGGCGCAGCATCCGGGGAAGCCGGCGCGGGCGGCAGCAGCCCCGCGCGCGCGAGGCCGTCGCGGCGCGCCTCGCGCGCGTGGTGCAGGGACGAGGCGGCCAGCAGGCCCACGCTCGCGGCGCAAAAGTCCTCTGCCGGCAGCGCGCGTGCCTCGTCGGCGTTCGCGGCCCCTGTCGCCGCCAGGAGCGCGGGGTGCGGCCCCGCGCCGCCGCCGCCGGCGTCGCGCGAGCGCATGCAGGGCGCCCCGCGCACGGTCGGGTCGTCCGGGTCGAGCCCCCCGCGCGTGCCGGCCGCGGCGTCGGCGACGGAGACGGGTGCGCCGCGCAGCAGCGAGGCCAGCACCTCGACGCCGTCGCGGTGCACAAACGCCCACGGCACGGCGGGGAAGGCGCGGCGGAACGTCCCGAGCTGCAGCGTGAGGGTCGACTGGAACTTGAAGAACAGGTGGCGCGGGTCCCACGCGTCGTCCGCGTGCGGCACCTCCAAGCCCCGGCCGTGCAGGTAGACGGGGCGGCCCATGGCGGCGACCACCACGCGCAGCGCGCGCACGCGGTCGCGCTCCGAGAGGCCAGCGTGCGAGAGGATGGCGCTCGGGGGGCTCGACTCGCTGTACGTGAGCGCCTCGGGGACGGACGCGAGCATGTTGGCCACGAGCGTGCTGCCGCAGCGGCTCTGGTGGAAGACCATGCCCGTGGGGACGCAGCCCGCGCCGGCGCCGGCGCCGCCGGCCGAGGGGCCGGCCGGCGCGCCCTCGACGCCGGCGGCGGCGGGCGGCGCGGGCGACGTGGCCGCCTCGCGGCAGCCGCGCGCCTCGTACTCGGCCTCGAGCTTCGAGAATGGGACGATCGCGATGCGCCCGCCGCTGCAGCGGCTGCGCGAGACCACGTCGCGGAACATGGGCGAGGCGGACGGGTCGGCGCGGTAGGCGGCCCAGTCGAGCGCGCAGAGGGTCACCTTGGCGCGCGCGAGGGCGTCGGCGCCGCCGCCGCCGCCGCCGCTTTCTTCATCGGCGGCCGCCGTCGCAAACGAGATGCTGATTGGGACGCCCACCTTGGCCACGTCGACGGACGGGGCGGCCCAGGCCGGTGATGCGACCGCTGCTGCCACGACCGTTACCAGCAGCGCCAGCCGCGCCAGCCGCGGCCTCATGGCGGAGGAGGAGTGACAGTCGGGTAAAAGTTTGTTGGGGGGGGGTTCGTATTTCGCGTCGCTTCGCCCACCTCGAGGAGAGAGCGGGGGGCGCGCGCGCGCGCGCGAGCGGGCACGTCACAAGCCCACGCGACGCGTAAACGCGAGCGCCGCCCTTTGCGGCGCCAGAGAGGGGGGGGGGGTTCACGGGCGCGGCAGAGGGTTCACGTTACGTTCTTGGATTCGCCCAAGGTCGCCGAGTCGAGGAGTCGCGTGGTGGTCGGTCGCGCGTGTGCGCGAAAGTGAAAGGTAGGGACAAAGAGCCTCGGGCGGGCGTGATGAGAGGTGTTTCCGATATAAAAGACGCAATGGCATAGGCCTGGGCGGACCAGGCCCTGGGCCCCCCCCCCCCAACACTCCGTTCGGCGGTTGCGCTCGCCGCCGCCGACTCGATCCCCACGTCGCCGCCGCCGCCGCTCAACACACGCGCGTCGGTTTCGTGTGCCCTCCCTGTTGCTCACACCCCGCACATCGGGCAGAAGGACGCCGAGTTGTACTTGTCCCGCACCGCGCGGGCGCAGGGGGCGCACATCACCACGTGGCCGCACGGCAGCGCCACGGAGGGGGCCGCGTCGAGGCAGACGACGCAGTGCGCCTCTGCCCGCTAGTGGCCGCCGCCCGTGCGGCCGGGCGAGGGCGCGGGCGCGGTAGGAGGACGAGGCGCCGGCCGTAGCGCGGCCCCCGCCACCGCGACATGGGCGCCGGCGGAGGCCTCTCTCTCTTTTCGTCCTCCTGTTCGTGCTCTCGTCGTCACTTGGTCGTGGTACCGCACATGGGGCAGAACGCGCCGCCCTCGCGGCCCCCGAACCGCGCCCGCACGGCCGGCGCGCACTCGCCGCACAGGACGCGGGTGGCTGCAGGGCAGCGTCACGCTCGGGCGGGCGTCGAGGCAGCACACGCAGAACGCCTCCTCGCCGGCGGCAGCGGCGGAGGGAGCGGGCGGGGCGGGCGCGCGCGCGGCGCCGAAGGACGAGCGGAGGGCCGGCGCGGACGACCGCCGCTTCGTCGCCGTCGGTTTTGTTCGTTCTCTCGCGACCCGCGTTCTCTCGCGAGCAGCACGTCGCGCCCGGTTAGTCTCGCACACGCATAGGCCACCCACAGCGACATCACTGACGACCCATCGGTTCCTACATGGGTGACGCCCAATTGTTCTCGCGATTGAAACACAAATCCTTGTCACCTTTGCCGCCCAAAATCGCCCCCTGGCACGCCAATCCAATGCGGGGGGGAGCGGCGCGTCAGCAGCAGGGGTCCCGCCACCGTCCCAATGACCTCGCACCGCGAGCGCCGCGGTGCGCAGGCGCATTGTCATCGGCGCCGAAAAACCAGCGGCCGCGGCCGCCGCCGCCGCGCGTGGTCCCGACGGTCGGCGCTCGACGCCCCGCCGCCGCCTCCGCCGCCACCCCGGACGGCGGCGCCCTGATCCCCCAGCCGCCCCCCGACGAGCCGGCGCCCCCGCCCCGCGCCGCCGCCACCCCCGTCCCCGACGCCACCCGCGACGGCTACCGCGCCGCCGCCGTCGGCGCCGCCATCTCGATCTTTGCGGCCCTCGCGGACCACGACGCCGTCGGCGCCCACCCGCGCGCCGCCATGGGGCTGGTGTTTGCGCTCGGCATGGCCGGCGTCACGCTCGAGGAGCTGTGGGGCTTCTCCAAGGCCGGGGTGAGCCTGCTGATGGCGGCCAGCCTGTGGACAATCCGCACCACCACCCCGGGCGTCGACGCGGCGCGGGCGAGGATCGAGACGTCCGAGGCGCTGGCGTCGACGAGCGACCTCATCTTTTTCCTGCTGGCGGCGATGACCGTTGTCGAGGTGGTCGACGCGCACGGCGGGTTCGACGGGCTGGCGGCGGCGCTGCGGCCCGCGGCGGCGGCCGCGGGCCCGAGGGACGGCGGCGGCGGCGGCGGCGGCGGGGGCAGCACGGGGCGGCGGCGAGCGGGCCAAGAGGCGGGGGCGGCGGCGGCGGCCTCTCCTATGGGGCGCCGCGACCTGGCCGTCGCCGTCACGGGCGCGACCTTCTTCATGTCGGCGCTGCTGGACAACCTGACGACGACGATCGTCGTGCTGTCGGTGGTCAACCGGGCGCTCGCGGACGAAGAAGGGCGAGGAGGAGGAGGAGGAGGGGCAGAGGGCGCGGGCCAAGGAGGAGGAGCGGGCGCGGGCGGCGGGGCAGAAGCAGCAGCAACAGCCGCAGCAGCAGCAGCAGCAGCGGCGGCAAGGACGCCGACGAGCCTCGGCGACCTGCGCCTGCTGCTCGGCGGCCTCGTCGTCATCGCCGCCAACGCGGGCGGCGCCTGGACCGTGATCGGCGACGTCACCACCACCCTGCTGTGGGTGCAGGGGCACCTGACGCCCCTCGCCACCTCGCGCGACCTGCTGCTGCCGTCGCTCGCGAGCGCGGGCGTCCCGCTGCTGCTGCTGGCGGCGACGGCGCCCGAGCTGCGCGGGTCCGTGCTCCCTCCTCCGCCGGCAGCGGCGGCGGCAGCGGCAGCAGCGCCGCCGGCAGCGGCGGCAGCAGGAGGACCGGCGGCCGCGCCGTTTGCCCCACTGCTGCTCATCGAGGCCGACGACGACCACGGCGGCGGCGGCGGCGGCGGCGGCGGAGGCGGGGGGCAGGTCCCGGCGGCGCGACCGCCCCCGCCCCCGCCCCCGGCGCCGGCCCTGCCCCCAGCCCCGCCCCGCTCGCGCCGCGGCGGCCTTGTGCTCGGCGTCGGCGTCGGCGCGCTGCTGTTCGCCCCGGCCTTCCGCGAGCTCACGCACCTGCCCGCCTCGTTCGGCGCCATGTCGGGCCTCGCCGCCCTCTGGCTCGTGACGGACGCGCTGCACTGGGGCGAGGACCGCGCCTACCCGCGCGTCAGGGAGGCGATCCGGCGCGTCGACGTCGAGGGCGCCCTCTTCTTCGCCGGCGTGCTGCTGTCGGTCGGCGCCCTGAGCGCGGCGGGCGTGCTCTCGAGCCTCGAGGAGTTTTTGCGCGCCAACGTGCCCGGCGGCGACTGGGGCCTGGCCGCGGCCATCGGCGTCGCGAGCGCGGCCGTCGACAACGTGCCCCTGGTGGCGGCCGCCGCCTCGATGTTTGGCGGCGGCGGCGGCGGCGGCGGCGGCGGCGGCGGCGACGCGGTCGCAGCGGCGGCGGCGGCGGCGGCTGTTGCCGTGCCGCCCGACGCGCGGCTGTGGCAGCTGGTCGCGCTCTGCGCGGGCACGGGCGGGTCGATGCTGGTCGTCGGCTCCGCCAGCGGCGTCGCGCTGATGTCGCTGATGCCGCGCGCGACGTTCGGGTGGTTCCTGCGGCGGGTGGCGCCGGCGGCGGCCGTCGGGTACGCGGCGGGCTTGGGGGCGTACGGGCTGCAGCAGTGGGCGGTGGGGGGGTTCATGCTCGGGGGGGGCGGGTCGGCATTGGGCGTGTCGCTTTGAGCGGCATGACGGCGGCGACACGCGAAGGCTGTAGGCGGCGCCAACGACGGCGCGCGGCGGTCGTCGGCGGCAGCGGCGGCGGCAGCGAAGGGCGCTCTGCTAGAGGTCGTGACGCCCCCATCTGCGCCCTATAGTCTTTGTCGACGCTTAGAAGCACAGCCTCTCCTTTTTCTCTATCACGCCAGCCCCCTTCTAGTCTAGCCTCGTTCCGATCATCCCTCTCTCTTCTCTCCCCATACCACCCCTCCTCCCGCCGATCCTCGCGCACGCGCGCGCGCCACGGGCAACGAGTGCGCGGGAGCACTCGCCCCGTCCGCGCGGCGGCGCGCAGGGTCGCCGCTCCCGGGGATCAGCGCACGAAACCCATTCGGAAGAAAGAAAAAGGCGCCCGTCGACGAACAAACGATGGCGCGCGTGGGCGGCGGCCGCCGCAGCCGCAGCTTTGACGCCGCCGGCCGCGCCAACGGAGGCCCGCATCCCGCCAACGGGGGGAACGCAGACGCGCACGGCGACCAGCACCGCCACCACCAACAGCAGCAGCACCAGCAGAACCCCCCGCGCCACGCCACAAAGCCGCTCACCCTGCTGCCCCTCGTGGCCCTCATCTTTTTCGAGGTGTCCGGCGGCCCCTTTGGCACGGAGGACGCGGTCGCCGCCGCGGGCCCCTTGCTGACGCTGCTGGGCTTCCTGGTCCTGCCGCTCGTGTGGTCCATCCCCGAGGCCCTCGTCACGGCCGAGATGGCCACCGCCTTCCCCGAGAACTCGGGATACGTGGCGCTGGTGACCGCCGCGTTCGGCCCCTTTGCGGGGTTCCTAGAGGGTTTTTTTTCCTGGCTGAGCGGCGTGGCGGATAATAGCGTCTACCCGGTGCTGCTGGCCGACAACCTGGCCGTGGCCTGGCCCGCGCTCGGGGCCGCGGGCGCCGAGGGCGCCGTGCCCTGGGTGCGCGCGGCCTTTGTGCTGGGCACGGCGCTGCTGCTCACGCTGCTCAGCTTCCGCGGGCTGCAGGTCGTGGGCAACACGGCCGCCGCCGGCACGGCGCTGGTCGTTGTCCCCTTCGTGCTGCTCTGCGCGCTCGCGCTCCCGCGCGCCGACCCGCGCCAGTGGCTCGCGTGCGACTGGCCCGCCGTGCGGTGGGGCACCTACCTTAACGTCATGTTCTGGAACCTCAACTACTGGGACTCGGTGTCGTGCCTGGCGGGCGAGGTGGCCGACCCCGCGCGCACATTCCCCCGCGCGCTCGGGTGCGCCGTGGTGCTGGTGGTGGCGATGTATTTCTTCCCCACGCTCGCCGCCCTCGGCCTGCCCAGAGGGATCAGCCCCCCCTCCGAGGCCTGGGCCCTGGGGGACTATGGCCGCGTGGCCTTGGCGGTCCCCGGCGGGGGGCGGTGGCTGGCGGGATGGGTGCTGGTCGCCGCCGCCGCCTCGCAGGTCGGCCAGTTCCAGGCCGAGATGGCCTCTGACGCCTACCAGCTGCAGGGCATGGCGGAGCGCGGGTTCCTCCCCCTATTCCTGGCGCGGCGGTCGCGCTACGGCACGCCCACGTGGGGCATCGCCCTCTCTTGCCTCGGCATCGCGGCGCTCGGCAGCTTCTCGTTTGTTGGCATCATCTCTGCGCTAAACGCAGTCTACGCGCTGGCCGAGCTGCTCGAGTTCGCCGCCTTCGTGTGGCTGCGGCACCGCGCCCCTTCCCTGCCGCGGCCCTACCGCGTGCCGCTGTCGACGCGCGGGGTCGCGCTGATGCTGGCGCCGGCCTCGGCGCTCCTGCTGGCCATCCTGGCGCTGCCCTTTTACGAGCGCAACTGGGGCACGGTCGGCGCGGCGGGCGGCGCGGTGGCGGCCGGGTGCGCGCTCTACCCGCTGCTGCAGCTGGCCAAGGCGCGCGGGTGGGTGGCGTTCGCGGACCTGCGGTTCGAGTTCGAGCACCACGTGGCGGCGGGGGGGGGGGGGGGGACGCCGCGGTCGGCGACGGCGGCCGCGGCGGAGGGAGGCGCGACGGCGGCTTTGCCGTCGGCGGCGGCAGCGGCGGCGGCGGCGGCGGCGGCGGCGGCCGCCGCGCCGACAAAGGGGCGGCGGCGGGCGCCGACCGCGGCCGGGGGCGCCGACCTGGAGCGCGGGGAGCGCGAGCCGCTACTCCCCCAGGCGTCGGCCGAGGCCGAGGCCGAGGCGGACGACGACGACGACGAGGCCGCCGCCCTGTCGCCGCCGCCCCCCGTCGGCCGCCCGACGATGCTGTCGCCGGTGATCCCCGAGTCGCCCGGCGGGCCCCCGCCGCCGCCGCCGCCGCCGCCGCCGCGTCGAGGCGGACGAGACGAGGCGCGGGCAGTGGGCGCCGCGCCCGCGGGGCAGGAGGATGCGTCCCTCGAATCCGCGGCGGCAGCAGCAGCAGCAGCAGCAGCAGCAGCGGCAGCAACAGCGGCGCCAGAAGGCGAGGCGCCGGCGGAGGGGGTTCGCGCCGCGCCCCGCCGCTCCGGCTCGTGGTCCATCCGCGCCGCGGGCGAGCACCCGCACTGGGAAGGGGGGGACGAGTACGCGACGGCGCGCGTCGACTCGGTCGACTTTGACGGGCGGCGGCGGACGACGACGACGCCCGCGGCGGCGGCGGCCTTCCTCGGCCGGCGGCGGTCGGGCGAGGGGGCGGCGCTGCTGCTGGCGCGGCGGCCGTCGGCGACGTCGTCGGCGCTGCCCGGGCACGAGGAGGGGGAGGAGGAGGGCGTGAAGGAGGGCGGGGAGGCGGCCGCGAGCGCGCCGCCGCCGCCGCTCGTCCCGCCGCCAGCGTCGCCGGCTGCGCCCGCCGCAGCTGCGGCGGCGGCCTCGGTGGCGGGCGCGAACAAGCGCAAGCAGCAGCAGCAGCAGCAGCAGCGTCGCGAGCGATAGCGCTGGATTGTCGAATCAGCGCGGTCATCACAAGTAATCAAACATTTACATCGGTAAAAAGGGAGAGAGAGGAGACAGAGCAGAGGGCCCGCTCGTTTTGCTACAGCCAAGAGAGAATCGGCGACGACGGGTACATGCGTTCTGCGCACACAAGAACAAAAACAAAAACAAATCAAAAAGGTGAAAGAGAGAACAAAGGCGCAACAAGCGGCAAGGAGGAGGAGGAGGAGAGGAGCGCGGTGCTGGCACGCGCTGCTGCTGGTGTGTTCCTAAGAGAAGAAGCCGCGTCAAAGGAAAAAACGGAACCCGTGTCAAAGCCGTCGAGCCGTCGCCCTAAGCGACCGTCGCCGGAGCGGCGGCGGCCGCGGCCAGCGGGGCGAGGAGGGGCGCCGTGACCCCCTCAATGTCCTGCCGGCAGAAGGGGCAGACGGCGGGCTGCGCCAGCGGGCGGCGCACCAGCTGGAAGGCACACCCGAGACACATCTCGTGTCCGCAGGCCGCCCGCACGCCGACGGCGCGGTCCATGCAAATCATGCAAAGGCCGTCGTCCTCCTCCTCCTGCGCCGCCGCCGCCTGCGCCTCCGTCTCGCCCTCCTGGGCGTTTTTGGCGGCGGCAGCGGCGTTGGCGGCAGCGGCGGCGCCCGCCTGCTGCGTCTTGTGCGCCTCCTCCTCAGGCCCGTCGTCGCAACCGCCGTCGTCGTCGTCGCACGTGTCGTCCTCGCCGCCGGAGCTGGCGCGGCGGCGCCGCGGGCGGGCCGAGGGGCTGCCGCGCTGCCCTTCGCCGCCGCCGTCCTCGTCGGCGTGCCTGTCGCCGCCGCCGCCGCCGCAGTCGCCGCCGTCGCCGCCGTCGTCGTCGTCGCCCCAGCACGTCGGGCACACGCTGCCGTTGTCGAACGAGGAGGCCGAGGGGACGCCGGCCGGGCCGCCGCGACGGGTCGCCTGCTTGCGCGTGAACGAGTGCTGGGACGCGGAGGCGGCCATGTTGCTGGCGCCGGGGGCGCCGCCGGCAGCAGCGGCGTCGCCGTCGCCGTCGCCGTCGCCTTGCTCCTCGACCGCCGGCGCCGGCGCCGGCGCAGCGGCTGCCGCCGCCGCCACCGACGCGGCGAGCGCCCGGCCGCGCATGGTCGCCGCCTGCCAGCGGCTCGTGGGCCGGCGCGCGGGGCTCGACCGCGGGGCGGCGACGGCCAGCACCACGGCGCGCCGCGAGGCGGCCTGGGGCGAGGACAGCGGGCCGCCGAGGCCGCCTGCGTCCGCCGCCGACGCAGACGGGCCCAGAGGCGGCGGCGCCGCCGCCGGGGGCATGGCGAGAGGCGTGTCGTCCAGAAAGAGCAGCGAGGACGACGAGCCCGCGACGGGGCGGCTGCCGAGGGCGCCGAGGGAACCGGTGCTGCCGCAGCGCTGGAGGAGCGACGAGGAGGCGTCCCGGAGTGGGTCTGCGGGGGGCTGCTGGGCCAGCCGCTCGAGAGGCGCGACCGCAGCTGCTGCCGACGGCCCTCCGGCGGACGCCGCTGCCGCCGCCGCCGCCGACGCCGCCGCAACAGAGGACGGCGAGGGAAGAGCGGCGCGCGGCGTCGATCTGCCGGCCGCCGCCACGCTCGGCGTCCCGCCCGCGACGCTCACGCCGAGGATCCACCCGCGCGGCGTGCGCAGGGCCGCCAGGGACGACGCCAGCGAGCGCGCCGTGCCCGGGTCGCTGTCGGCGCCGCCGGCGCTGGCGGCGCCGCCGCCGCCCCCGCCGGGCGCTGGCGGCGCGGGCCGCGCGTCGAGGAAGCCCGCGCGCGCGGCGTGGGCGGCCTCGGCGGCCTGCGCCGACGGCGCGTGGGGGGTTGCGGGGATCTGCTGCTGCTGCTGCTGCTGCTCGAGGGAGGCGGCGGCGGCGGCGGCGGCGCGCGCGCCAGCGGCGTCGTCGGGCACGAGCGGGCCAAGCGCGTCGCGGCCGTCGTCCTCAGCTGCGGGGAGGGCAGACGCAGCCGTCGCCGCCGCCGCCGCCACCTCCCCTGCGGCTGCCGCCGGCACCACCTCTGTGGAGGCGGCGGCCGCGGGCACGCGCACGGCGACCAGAGCTGGGCGCTCGGCGGAGACGCCCGAGGGACGGAGGGGCGGCAAGCTCCGGGGCGCGCCGACCACGACAGCAGCATCGGCCGCCGCCGCTGCGCCGGCGCCCGAGGCGCCAGCGCCTGCGCCAGCGCCCGCGCAGGCGGCGGCCGCGCCAGCGTGCCCTCTGGCCGCGGCCAGGACCGTGCTCACGGCCGTCAGCGACGCGCGCAGCAGCATGGCCGCCTGCTCAAAGTCGGCCGCGGCGGCCGCGCCGATGGCACCGGCGGTGCGCGGGCTCGACGAGGCGTTGGCGGCGGAGGCACCGCCGCCGCCGCCGCCGCCGCTGTTGCCGTTGGCCGCGCTGAAGGCGGCGGCGCTGCCGGCCCCGCGGGCCAGCGGCAGGCGCTCGACGAGCATGGCCACCGCCGTCGCCAGCGACGCCACGGCGCGCGGCGTCAGCAGCGACTCGAGCAGCACGGTCGGCGAGGGGCTCCCGTCCTCGCCGTCGTCGTCGCTGTCGTCGTTGCCCTCGCCGCCGATGCCGCCCCGCACGCGGGAACCGCGGCGGCGCCGGCGCGCCGCCGCCTCCTCCTGCCGTTCTTGCCGCCGCGGCGCCGGAGCCGCGTCCAGCGGCTGGCCCAGGGCCTCGGCGCCCTCGCGCTCGCGCCGCCGCCGCCGCCGCTGCTCGCGCGCCGCCCGCCGCCGCGCCTGCTCAACCCCGGCCGCCGCCGTCACCTCGGCGAGCGACGCGGCGACGGCCTCGGCGGCCTCGCGCAGCGCCCGCAGCGACGCGAGCTTGCGGCGCAGCTGCTGCTGCTCGCCCGGGGTGAGGCGGTAGCCCTGCTGCGAGAGGGCGACGCCGCCGGCCGGGAGCACGCCCGCAAATTCGTCGGCGTCGTCCGCCGCGGGGCCGCTCGCCCGGCGCCGGCCGCTCGTACGGCCGTCGTCGCGGCGCCCCCCGCCCTGGCCGTCGCTGCTGCTGCCGCCGCTGCTGCTGCTGCTGCCGTCGAGGGTGCCGTCGGCCTCGCCGTCGTCGTCCGTGGCGTCAGCGGGGCGCTGGCGCCGCTGCTGCCGGCGGCGCTGCTGCTCCTGCTGCTGCTCGCCGGCGCGTTTGTTTTTGGCGGCGGCGGCGGCGGCGGCGGCTGCGGCAGCGGCGGCGGCGGCAGCCCCAGCGGCGGAACCGGCGGCGCTGTCGGCAGCAAACGCCCCCGACGCGGCGGAGGGCCCTCCGAGCTGCTGCGCGGTGGCCAGCTCCTCCAGCGACAGGCACAGCCGCGCGCGACGCAGGAGCGTGGCCAGAGCCACGTGCGGAGGCAGGCCGTCGGACCCCAGGCCCCCGCCCGCCGTGCGGGCCAAAAAAGCGGCGGCGCTGAGCGCGCCGCCGCGCCCGCCGCCGCCGCCGCCGCCGCCTCCGCCGCCGCCGCCGCCGCCGCTCTGCATCAGGGCGCTGCGCGAGGCGTGGATCTGCGCCGTGTCCACGATGGGCGTGCGCGGGTCGAGCAGATGCGCCATGAGCGCGCCGCGCGGCGTGCCGGCCATGCTCGGGCGCAGGCAGTCGAGCGGCGTGCGGCCCGAGGCGTCGAGCCGCGCGCGCACGTCGCCCTCGGGCCGCGGGCCGAGCGGCGGCAGGCCGGACGCCCGCATCAGCTGCGCCTCCAGCAGCACGCGCACGGTCGAGCCGTCGCCCGCGGCGGCGGCCAGGTGCAGCGCGGTCGAGCCCGGGGCGCACAGGGGGCGTCCCGCGGCCGGGTCGACCGGCGCGCCGGCGGGGGTGTCAAGCGCCGCGCCAGAGCGGAGCAGCGCGCCGGTCGTCGCCGGCGAGCGGCGCAGCGCGGCCAGGTGCAGCGGCGCCAGCCCGCGCCTGTTGCGCAGGTCGACAAAGGGCACGCGGTCGCCCGCGAGGGCCCAGGCGGGCAGGGCGGCGGAGGAGGCGCGGCTGGCGCGGCTGGCGCCGTCGTCGTCGTCGTCACCGTCGTCGGCGGCGGCGTGGTTGCCGGCCGCCGCCGCCAGCGAGGAGAACGACGCGCGGGCAAAGGCGGCGGCGGCGGCGGGCGGCGCAGCCTCGCCATTGTGGTTGTTGTTGTTGGTGTTGCTGCTGCTGCTGGGGCGGCTTTGCCGGCTGCCGCTGCGGCGACTGGGCTGATGGCTGCCGCGGCTGCTGCGGCGCGAGCGGCGGCCACCGGCTGCGTCCGCGTCGCTGTCGTTGCGACCGCCACCGCCGTTCCTGCGCTCGCGCCGTCGCTGCGCCCGCATCTGCCGGCGCCGCTCGCGCCGCCACCGGCGCAGCGACACGGCCGCGAGGCCCGCGCCGTCGTCGTCGTCCTCGTCGCTGCTGCCGCCGCCGCCCGCGCCGGGCGCCGCCACCCGCGCCGACGCACCGTCCCCGTCGTCCTCGTCGTCGTCGTCGTCGCCGCGCCCCGCGCGCGTCGCCTCCTGCCCTAGCGGCTCGCGCACGAGCATGCCCGAGGCGGCGCACAGCGCGCTGCCGCCGCCCGGCAGCGGCCGCGGCGGCAGCAGGCGCGCCACGCAGTCGGCGTTGCACGTGGCCGCGGCCCAGTGCAGGGCCGTGTTGCCCTGCTTGCGGTCGACGGGCAGCAGCGGCGCGCCGTTGGAGGCCAGGTACTCAACCACAGGGGCGTGCCCTCCCGCGCAGGCCAGCGCCAGCGCCGTCAGGCCGCGGTCGTCGGCGGCGGCGAGCAGCGACAGCGCGCCCTCGAGGCCGCGGTGGGCCAGGGCGGCCTCGAGGACGGCGGCGACGACGGCGGGGTCGCCGCGGGCTGGAGAGGGTGGTTTGTTTTTGGTGGGTTGGAGTGGGGGGGGTGGGGTTGTGTCGGTCGGTGGTTTGTCGGCGGGGGGTGCTTTGGTCGGAGCACGGGGAAACGGCGGGAGGGGGAAACGCCGGGTCGAGCACGCCTCCCGACGATGCGCCGCCGACGCGCCGCCGCCGCCGCCTCGCCTCGACCACGATTCGCGGCACTTTTCTCACCTGACGCCAGGAGCAGCGGCGTCTGCCGGTGCGCAAAGGCCGTGCTGTTGGCGACCGCCGGGTGGCGCTCGAGGAGCTGGTGTTTGAGGTTGAACAGGAGGAGGGAAGGGGTGAGCACTGAGTTCAACCAAAGTGAAGCGATGGAGAGGGGACAAAACAAGCTTTCTCACCGCGCGGACGCCCGCGGCGTCATCCTGGCTGATGGCCAGCAGCACGTCCTGCGACGGCCGGGAGAAGCTGCAACCCATGGTCCTCTGTTGGGGGACGGAGAGTGGCGGGCAGTTTGTTTTGCTCTTCTTTTTTGTTCCTCGTCTGGGCGTGGAGAGAGAGAGGGGTTTCGTCTTACGCTCTCGGGATGGCGCGAGGTGGGCGGCGCGACGTCATCGTGGTGTCGGTGTGTCGGTTAAATGATGTCTAGGAGGGGTCGACCGTCGGAGGCGAGGCAGGTTTTCGTCCCCGTTGGCGTGCCCGTGCGACGCGCCTTCTCGCGCGCGCCTGCGTCGGGACGCTTTGTGGTCAGGGGGGCGCCGCCCCCAAAAAAAGAATCGATTCTCCACACTCAGCGACCCACCAGTTGATCTCGCGCGCTCCCACCCCTGTCCGGCCGACGGCGAGCGCGTTTGCGCGGCGGCGGGGGGTTGGAGCAGGCGTGGCGCCGCCGCCCGCAGCTACGGGGCCCCTGACTCGACGTCAAAGACGTCGACTGGTGCCTGACGAGGGCGCGGTCGTCGACGAGTTCGCCGACGGAGGCTGTCAGCGGTCATCGACGACCTCGCCCTCGTCAGGGTCCGGCTCTCCGACGTCGGCTCGGGCCGGGGGCGGCGGCGGCGGCGGCGGCCACAGCGGCGCCCTCCGCCTCCCGCCGCGCAGACGCGCTCGCCGTCGGCCGGAAAGGGGCGGGAGCGCGCGAGATCAGCTGGGCCAAGCAATTCGAGCGCATGCTCGCGTTGCTGCGCACGGCCACGATGGCGATGGCGACGGCGACGGCGAGAGTTCCCGTCGGCGGCGGCGGCTGCGGCGGCGGCGGCCGCGGCGGGAGCGCATGCCTCGACGCCTCGTTAACGAGCAGAGGCGCCTCGGCCTCCACGCCTTGGCCGGCTTTCCGGGGAAGGGGGAGGAGGAGGACGACGCCGACCCGTCGCCGCCCCCCCTCTCCCTCGACGTCGCCGGCCGTGCGGGCGAAGGAGTGCCGGTCCCCGCGCCTCGACCGAGCAAACATCAAGACGACAAAACGCGCTGACTCAGGCACTTGCAGGACGGCGAGCGCCTTGGGGTCCTCGCGGCTTGACGGAAACCCAAAACAGGCGCCGGCCGCGCGGCGGCCCGCGCCACACGCCAGGAAGCAAAGCAGCGGGCTGGAACTGGTGCCGCCCAGCAAGGCGGGAGAGCCACCGAGTGCGGGGTGGCCGTCCTTGCAGCGTACGGAGGCTACAAAGCCCGGCGCCGTGCGCCGCGTTGGCCACCGGAAGGACGCTCTGTTGGTGCGCTCGCTGGGACTTGCCGCCGCCGGCCGCAGTCGGGGGGTGGTTTCCGCGGGCACCGATGGGGTCTTGGTCGCTAACGCGGGCGCACTGCGCCGGGGCCTGTTGGCCCCTAGGAGACGCCCGCGGGATGACCATCCCGCACCCGGTCGCGCCCGGGCCTGACTGGGCGCCGCAGCTCCAGCCCTCCACCGTGATCCTCATTTGACGCGGCCGCCGCCGCGCGGCCGACGCCTTTTTTGGCCGCCGGTACGCAAGCGAGGACCCCGACACGGTGGCCTTCGCCATCCGCAAGTGCCTGGGGCGAGTGCGTTCCGTCGTCTTGATGTCTTGCCTTGGTGGATGGGCCGCCCGCCAAGGTGCCCCTGTGCCCGGATGTCGGCGTCGCGCCCGCGGTGGCGTCGGGGAGGGACGGGGGCGCCGCGGCCGACGGCGCCTTGGTCGTTTGCCGGCGCTTGGCGCGGCGGCGGCGGCGGGGGGGGGGCGAGCGCCAGACCCGACGCCTCGGTAGCGCGCGCGCGGGCGCCTCGGCCTCCACGCCTCGGGGGAGGAGAGGGAGGTGGGGGAGGACGACGACGCCGACCCGTCGCCCGTCCCCCCTCCCCCTTCACTTTGCCGCGCGGCGAAGAACGGGTCCCGACCCGTCGCCCGTCCCCCCTCTCCCTTCACTTTGCCGCGCGGCGGAGAACGGGTCCCGACCGACAGAGAGAGAGCGCAAAGACCCAAAGGCGACGGGAGCGCGCTCGCCGAGTCGCTCTTGCCAAAAGAGACGGCGAGCGCCTTGGAACCGACGGCGGCCGCGCGGCGGCCGTGCCACGCCAGCGAGGGTAGACGGCATGCTGTAGGCGGTCGGGCCCCAGCAAGGCGGGGGCGCGACCGCGTGTGGGATGGCCATCCGCGCGGCACGCTCGCCGTGTGGGCTGGCCGTCCCGCACCCCGGTCGCGCCCCCGCCGGCGCTGGGGCGCATCAAAAGAGGGCGGCCTACCTTGCTGGCGTGGCGCGGCCGCCGCGCGGCCGGCGCCCTCACTGTCCAGAGGGGCCCGGCGCCGTGCGCCACGTCGGCCGCCAGCAACCCGTCCTGGCGCCCACTGGGAGGTAGGTGGCTCGACCGCGGGCCGCCGGCGCGACGCGCACGCGAGCGGCGCGCGCCCGGCTGCGCGACGGCGCCCGCGCGCGCGCGGCGACCCAGCGGCCCCAGCGCCCGAGCGGCCCCTTGGGACCACCCTCGCGGGCAGACGTGGTACGCGTGCCCTAGCGTCAACGCCAGCGTCTCGGCGGGTTCTTTTGTGGCGAAAGAGAGAGAGGGAAAAAGACTCTTGCTCTCTTTGCGTCGTCGGCGAAGGCGCCGAGAGCAGCGCCGAGATCAGTGACAGAGAAGGGGCGCTGGCGCCGGCGGCGCCGCTCACCCCGCACCCCCACGAGCCAGCTCCGCGACGACAGCCGGGTGCGTCAGGCCAAACAGGTCGGGGCCGGAGACGACGAGCACGGGCCGAGGCGGGTGGCCGCCGCCGCTGGCGCCGCGGCCGCCGCCGCCGCCGCCGCCTGCGCGCCCCCCCGCTGACCGCCCCCCCCAACCGCCCCGTGCCGCCGCTGCCTTGGCCGCGTCGTGCGCCTGCTGCGACGCGTGCGCGCGCAGGGCGACCTCCTGCCACGCCTCGGACGAGGACGACGCGACCACGGCGCCGCCCGGGTCGTCCTCGGCCGCCACGCGGAAGCGCACTGCCGATGCTGCGGACGGCGCCGCCGCTGCCGTCTCTGCCCGCCGCCCGCCGGCTCCGCCCGCCGCCGCCGCCCCGGCCGCCGGCCCGCCGCGCGCCGCCGGCCGGGCGGCGACCCCCCCCCTGGAGACCGTGCACACGTAGCGCGTCGTGCGGCCCGGGTGGCGGTACGACGGGTACTGCCGGACGGAGGTGAATCCGGGCGGGGCCGTCAGCCCGAGGCGGGCGGCCGCGGCCCCGTCGCCCGCGCTCACGACCTGCAGCGCCGCGTCGTTGACGAGGAGGCACGGGGGGCGCGGGCGGGCGGCGGCGGCAGGATGGGCGGCGGCGGCGGCGGCGGCGGCGGCGGCGGCGGCGCTCGCGGGTCCCTCGCCGGGCGCAAAGCGGGGGCGCTTGGTGGCGCGGCCGGCCTCCTCGGCGAGCGCGGCCGAGCCGACGTTGGCGGCCGCGAGGGCGCGCGCCATGCGCTCGGCCGCACGCACGGCGTCCTCCTCCTCTTGCTCGCCGTCGGCGGCGCTGCCGTCGTTGTCGTCGTTGTCGCCGCCGCCGCCGCCGCCATCGCCTGATTCTCGTCCGGCGGCGCCTCCCGTTCCGCGCCCAGCACCCGCGCCACCGCCACCTGCGCTCTCTGGCCTCGTGGCTCCCGGGTCGACGTCCCCCTCCTCATCCTCCTCCTCGGCAGCCCGTCCGGCAGAGTCGTCCTCGTGCCCGCCGCCGCTCGTCGTCGTCGTCATCGGGCGCCAGGCAGCGGCGCCGCCGCCGCTGCCGGGAGCCCCCCGCCTCTCAGCGCACGCTCCGTGGCGCGACGGCTGCTCGATGCTGCCGATTGGCGGCACTGGCTGGTCGCGCCCCAGCAGCTGCAGGACCGTGCGGGGCGCGTCGAACGCGGGAAAGGTCGCGGAGACCGCCATCTCCTTACCGAAAAGAAGAGAGAGGCGCGGGCGCGAGCGAATCGGCCCAGCAGCTATGAAGGGTTGGTCGTTGTGTCGTTCGTGAATCAGCTGGTCGCGAGAGAGGGGCGCGGGGTTGCGTGGAGGTTTTGAGTAAAAAAAACTGCAACCGCGCCGCGGGCGCCGCCCGAAACGCGATCGCAAAACGGACGTCGCGCTTTGCCGACAAACAAGTTGTTTGCGCCGGCTTGTCTGAAACAACCAGTCGTCGCTCTAACGCAACCCACCTAGAGTTCTGACCTCACGATGGCCGGTCTCCAGCCCTGCATTCATCGCGTCGGCGGCCTCGCGCGCCACCGCGCACCAACAGCACCAGCAGCAGACATCGCCATCCTTGCACCCGCCGCGCCCGGCCCAACCCGCCGCCGCGCGCGCGCCACCAGCTCCTCGGGCGCAGCGGGCTGCAAGAGGCGAGCCATTCACGCACGCGCAGCATCCGGGGAGGCTGCGGCGCCGGCGGCCCAGCAACAACGAGAAGTCCAGGTGTGCTTCTCCGCCGCCGCCGGCGGCATCAGCGTCGCCGCCCGCGCGGGCGAGCCGCTCGCCGACGTGGCCACCCGCGCGGGCGTCGACAGCATCCAGTACGGCTGCCACGCGGGCAGCTGCGGCGTCTGCGAGGTGGAGCTGCGGCGGTTTGGCGGACTGAGAGCGGGGAAGGCGGGAAGCGGCGGCGAGAGCGGCGGCGAGGGCAGCGACAACGGCGGCGGCGGCGGCGGCAGCGGCGGCGGCGGCGGCGGATCACGCGACGAGGGCACCACGGCGGTGGTCCGGGCGTGCGTGGCCGTCGTGCCCGCTGACTGCGTCCGCGTGGAGGTCGACCTGATGGACGACGGCATCTGGGGGGTGGACGGTTTCGACACCTAGTACGGCCCGAATGTGATTGAGTTAAACGAGGGACACCTGTGTTCGCTGACGGGGGGAGCAAGGCGGGGGGGGGCAGCAGGAGGACACACACGCCCAGGCGCGCGCCTTTCCTGGCCGCGCGCCCGCACTTGCCCGCCCCCTCACACACCGCTCCATCCGCGCGGAGGGGACACCACCGTGCTGGGCGGCGCGTCGCTGAACAGGTGCCACGAGGCGGCGGTCGGCGGCGGGGGCGGGGGCGGGGGAGGGGGCAGCAGAGCTGGGGCCGCAGCGGCGGCGGCGGCGGCCGCGCGAACGGCCGCCGGCCGCGGCGGCGGCGCGAGCAGGTCCCCTTTGGTCGCCCCCTCCCGTTCCTCTTCGGCCGCCGGCGCCTCCTCCTCGGGGGGCAGCAGCGGCGACGCCAAGCCTCCCCCCGCCGACGCCGACGGGTGGTGGTGCGCCCCGCCGCCAAACAGCTCCACAAAGCTCCCCCCGCTGCCAAACCCGCCGCCGCCGCCGCCGCCGCTGTGCCTGCGCGACCTTCCGCCGCCGCCCCCGCTGCCTCCGCCGCCGCCGCCGCCGCCGCCGCTCCCCCCTGCGCCTCCGCTGGCCGCCGCTCCCCCGCCGTCGAGCTGCGCGGCGGCCGCCAGCAGCTGCTGCTGCCACAGGTGCTGCTGCGCCGCCAGCTGCTGCATGTGCTGGATGCTGCGCTGGCGGCGGTGGTGCGGCCTGTCCTTTTCGAGGCTGGCCGCCGCCGCCGCCGCCGCCGCCGCCGCCGCCGCTGCCGCCGCCGCCGCTGCTGCCTCGTCCTCGGCCGCTGCGGCGGCGGCGCGGGCGCTCCCGTTGTTGGCGCCGAGGCTCGCGTTGCTGGCTGACCGCGGCATCCTTTGCTGCTGCTGCTGCTGCTGCTGCTGCTGCTGAGTGCCCCCCTCTCCCAAAGCCCCTGCCGCCGCCGCCGCAGCCGCCGCTGCCTCTGCCCAATCCTCCTCCTCCCGCTCCTCCGCCTCGTCGGCCGCCGCCGCCAGCGCCGACGCCGCGCAGGCCGCCGCCGCCGCGGTCGCCGCCGCCTCGGCCGCCTTGGCCGCGGCCGCCGCCGCCGCCGCCGCCGCCGAAGACGAGAAGGCGCTGGCCGCCGCCGCCGCCGCCGCCGCCGCCTCCTCGGCCGCGTCGACGTCGTCGGGGCCGAGCGGGTCGCGCAGAGGCCAGTCGGGCGCCACTTCGAACTCGGCGGCGGGCTCGACCCACTCGAGCCAGCACCAGTAGAGGTGCAGCAGGGCCGAGATGAGCACGAAGAGCGGGCCCGCCCAGGCGCCGCAGGCGGCGTACCGGCGGACGCGCGCCAGGGGGCCGTCGTCGCGCTGCTGCTGCTGGGGCGGCTGGGCAGGCGCGGAGGAGGACGAGCCGGGCGTCTGCCGGTGCTGATGCTGGTGCTGGTGCCGCTGTTGTTGTTGGTGGTCGTCTTCCTCAGAGAGCAGGCCCAAAGACGAAGAGGAAGAGCCGCCGCCGCCGCCGTTGGCTGGGCTGCCGCCGCTCGTGCCGCCGTCGGCTGCGCCGCCGCTCGTACCGCCGCCGCTCGCCGCCGCCGCCCCCACCCCCTGGCCCCCGCTCCCGCCGCCCACGCCGCACACCGCGTCGTACACCCGCAGCGTCCGCCGCGCCACGTCCCGCCACGAGTACATCGCCCGCACCCGCGCGTGCTGCGTCCACGGGTCCACCGCGCCCACCCGCGCCAGCGCGAGGTCGAGCGCGTCGACCAGGGCCGCCGGCGCCGGGTCGGCGAGGATCATCGCGTCCGCCGGGAGCACCTCGGGCACGCCGCCCACGCGCGTCGACACGACCAGCAGGCCCGAGGACGCGGCCTCCACGATGGCCATGCAGAACGCCTCGGTCAGCGAGGCGTTGACGAACACCTGCCCGCGCAGCAGGAAGTCGCGCGCGCGCTCGTGAGGCACGGCGCCGGCGAGCTCGACCTGCCCCTCGAGCCCCTCGCGGCGGACCATCCGCTCGAGCAGCGGGCGCTTGGGGCCGTCGCCGCCGATCACGAAGCGCACGTGCGGGTGGCGCGCGCACACCTCGGGGATGACCAGGGCGAGGAGGTCGACGCCCTTGCGGTAGACGAGGCGCGAGAGGGCGACGATCGTGACGACGGGCGTGGTGGTGCTGCTTAATGCGTTTGCGTGTGCGTTTGCGTTTGCGTTTGCTTTGGGGGTGGCGCCGGCGGCGCTGTCCTCGCACCCGCCGGCGCCGCCGCCGTGGTTGTCGTGGTCGCGGCCGCCGCCGCCGCCGCCGCCGCCGCCGCCGCCGCCGCTGCTTCCCTCGTGCGTCGGCGGGGACGACCGACCCCGGTCCTGATGCTGCTGCTGCTGCTGCTGCTGCTGCCGCCCCAAAGACAACGGCGACGCGACGCCCGGAACAACGGCCGCCGCCGAGACCGCGGCGGCCGCCGCAGGCTCAAACTCGCTGGCGTCGACCGCGTTGGGGATCACGCTCACGCGGTGGGGCGGCAGGCACGCGCGCAGGACCGTGTTCTCCTTGGACGTGTGGCTCACGCACACGACGTGGTGCACGTCCGCCAGGATGAGCTTGAGCAGCTTGTTGGTGGCGATCGACGCGGCGTCGGCAAACCCGAAGAGAGAGTGGTCTGTGAAGACGACGCGGCAGCCCATCGCGCGGGCGTGCAGCGCGGCCTCCAGGCCGAGGGCGCTGAACGCCTGGTGCGCGTGCACGAGGGTCGCGCGCTCGCGCAGCAGCAGGCACCGCAGCAGGCGCATGCACCCGAGCACCGTGGGCAGGGTGGACTGGGCGTAGAAGGCCTGCCGCGGGAGGTAGTAGACTTTAAGGCCGTTAGTCAGCCGCCTGACGCCGCGGCAGGCGCCGTAGGCGTGCGTGGCGACGGCGACCTTGTGCCCCAGGTCCAGCAGGCACTGCGACAGCTGGTACACGTGGTTCTCGACGCCGCCAAAGTTGGGGTAGAAGAAGTCGGTGACCATGACGACGCGGTGGCGGTGGCGGGTCGGGGGGGCGGCGGCGGCGGCGGCGGCCATCTTTGTTGTTTTCGACTCGACGTTTCGGGGCGCGGCGGCGCGGGCTGACGGCGCTTCGCCACGATCCCCGCGCGCGCCTTGGTGCGCCCTCGTCTGCCTGTCCCTCAGGCGCGCGCTGGAGATGTGGTCATCCTGCGTGACGGGTTGCACGCACACACACGCACGCTGCGAGGCGCGAGGATCGCCCCCGCGCGCTCGTTGACGTTGGTTGGGAGCGACGCGGGCGAAGGAGCCCGAGAGACGACAAGCGTGCGAGAAGGAGGAGCTGTGGAGAGCGCGCGCGCCCAGGGTATGGTCTCTGATGGTTGAGTTGCAAGGGATGCCGTTGTGCCGGGTGGTTGTGGGCGACCTGAACCGCAGATCGTATAAAAAAGCGAGACTTGGACGTCCGTGACGAGGCGCGCCGCCATCGCCGTCGCCGTCAACACGCCTCGCCGTCTCGCCCGTTTCTTGATACCGCCGCACCCACCTTCCCCCCCCCCCCCCACAAACCAACCCTCGCATGTTCGCCTGCCCCATCTCCAGATCCCTCGCTGCCCGCGCTCCTCCCTCCCTCCGCCCACTGCCCGAAACCACCACCCCTATCCCGGTCTCTTGAACGAAACGATCACCAACCACTCACCC
>Ga0209491_10004347_pt1 | contig 21938 bp, 21 predicted proteins | sample BON02_FD_187213 | JGI IMG/M metagenome (GOLD analysis project Ga0209491, IMG submission 187213) | Freshwater microbial communities from Lake Bonney liftoff mats and glacier meltwater in Antarctica - BON-02 (SPAdes) (version 2) | ecosystem: Environmental > Aquatic > Freshwater > Ice > Glacier... | reverse complement strand
TCCCTCCCTCCCTCATACCTTCCACGGTCTCGGTCTCAATGTCCACCTTGAGCATGGCCCCCTTACTGTCGCACAAATCTGCGCGCTTTCGAATCTCGCCCAGCGTGTTGCTTACCATGCGGCCTGTCATTTGTCGATGATGGGATGGAGGGGAGAGGAGGGAAAGGGTTAGTTGTAATACAGCGTGTGGGCTTGTTAGAGACACGCAGGACGAGGCGGTCGCCAAATAGAAAGATAATACACGAGAAGGGCGGGTAGAAACACGTGGGAAGAACGTTTTCACAACAACAGGCCACAAGTTTGGAGGAAGCGAGAGCCGTAGACGAGAGAGGGCGTAGAGGTATCCACAGGCACTACTTACCAAGCCACCGCTGCTCCGTGTTGTGTCCTTCCTTGGCAACGGCTGGCTGGAGCACGGCCCGATCTCCTTCAGGACCATCGGCACGGATGGGGATGGCGATCTACGCGGGCAGAGAAGGGTTGGAGGAGGGGAGGGTGTGTGGGTTTGCCTGAGGAGGCAGGCACTGGCGCGCAGAAAAGTGTAAGGAAGCACCCTTCCACTTACCCGCAAGGCATCCTCCGAGGCGGCATTCAGCTCCCCTTCCAGAACGTTCAGGTGGCGCAGCTTTACCTTGAGCATGGTCGTCGTGCTAGGTCGTTGTGGGGATGGTGGTTTCCTGTTCGAAAGGTGTGGGTATGGGTCTGAGCGAGCGAAGTGAAGAGGGTGATGATGATGCTGCGGCGGGCACCCTCCTCCTCACGGCAAAGCGTCTGGACCTCTTGGCTTGAGAAGCACGGAGAAGAGGGACACGCAGAGAGACGCCAGAGCCCTGCCGAAGCGCTGTGTGCAGTGTGTGGTGTGCGTGTGGTTTAGGCGTGAGTGCGTGCAGTCAGTCTAAGCGGACGCCTCGCCAAAACTCCTCGCGCCTTCTTCCTTCGTTTCCTTGAGCCGTGTTGTCCTGTCTTGTTTTGGGACAACAACGAGGGCCCCTGCATCTCCCAACCCTACCAGGAGCAGGACAAGAACTCCCTCGTTGTCAATTCCATTGCCTTGTCGCATGGGCGTGGTCTGATTCTCCAGCTCTCCCCACGACACAAAACCACAGGCAGCGACTCTCGCTCTCTGCAACGGCGGCCCAAGAAGAAGCAACTCCCAACCGACGAGTGCGACGCATCTAAACCCAACCCCAAAGCACACAAGCACACAGCACACAGCAATGGCCCACTTGGTCGTCGGCGGAGACGTGGGCGGGACCAACAGCCGCCTGGCCCTCTACACCATCCCGGCTTCCAAGCTTGCCCTCATCGAAGGCCGCACGTAAGTTGGAAGGAAGGAGGGAGGGAGGGAGGGAAGAGGGAGGATGGCGTGGGGGCGCCGTCTTTTTGTTAGTGCGGGCATCGTTGTGGGTGGGACCGTGCTATCAGTGCATCGTACGTCTCGTCTAATGTGAGCCTCTGAGAGAGTCATGCAGGATGCGAGCCTCTGTTTGCCTCTAGTCGTGTGTGCATGCATCCTCTCCAAGCATCCAACCCACCCGTCCATGCTTCTTTTTCTTCCACCACCCACCATACCCTCCCTCCCTCCCTCCCTCTGCCTCCACACAGCCCCCCCGGGACGATCGTGTACAGCAAGTGGTACCGGAACTCGGAGCATACCACTTTCACCGATGTCTTCAAGACCTTCTTGCAGGAAGCCGCGGAGGCCGGGGCGGCCATCAAGGTATGTATGTACGAGCAGGCTCTCTCAATCTGCGCGTCATGAGAGGTGAAGCGAGCTTAGACTTGCGTGTCTCTATTTCTCAAAGCCACACTCGTTACTCATCTCCATTCTTCCCCTCTTTGATGGTCGGATGCCTTCCTTTCTCACACCTCGCTTGCTCTCTCCCCACTCAATCAACCCTACATAACACCAACAGGAGATCAGCACGGCCTGCTTGGCGGTGGCTGGGCCCGTGGGCAACAACGAGGTGGTCATGACCAATCGCGGCCGGTGGGTCATCAATGGCGAGCAGGTATGTGTGAAGGGAAATTGGGGAAAGGGAGGGGGGGAGGGAGGAAGAGCGGTTGTCTGTCGTAGCGTGGGTAGAGAGGAAGGATGCAGGATGGAAGAGAGGAAGTGCAAGGACTGAAGAGCGACTCTACGCATGCTGTCATCGGTCGCCATAATGAAGACAATTTCACTTACTCATAGAGTCTTAATCATCTCTCATCCCTCCTACACACCCCTGCTCTTACACAGCTGGCCAAAGAGTTGGGCCTGAAGCGCGTGCAGCTCATCAACGACTTCGTCGCCCTCGGCTACGGCCTTCTGACCGTCGATCGTACCAACGCCAAGGAGGTCCGCGTGTTGCAAGACGCGCCTGTGCAGGCTGGAGCTCCAATTGCTACTATTGGCGCAGGGACGGGTTTGGGGGAGTGTTTTTTGACGCCTGGGGAGGGAGGCCACTATGTCGCTTATCCTTCTGAGGGCGGGCATGCGGAGTTTCCACCGCGGACGGAGACGGAGGTAAGTCACGATAAGGTGGAAGGAAGAGATGCGGATGTAGGAGGGGTTTTGTGTGGGCTTGAAATACCATGTTGATCTTTGTAGAGGTCTGCAACAGTAATACCGAACGTCAAATGTCTAGAAACTCACTCTCTCCTCCTCCTTGTCCTCTTCTTTCACCCCCCTCTATCATAGTTCCAACTGCTCGAGTTTTTGAAGCGGCGTTACGAGCAGAAGCACCGCGTCTCCGTTGAGCGCGTCGTCAGCGGGCCGGGGATTGCCAACGTGTAAGTCTCTCTTTTCTCTTCCTCCCCTTCTTCACATGTATTGCATGCTTGCTCTCTTTGCACAGTTTGGCCGTCTGCTGTGCAGTCCTTGGACTCTCCTGAGTTGTGTCTGCGCTGAGGGCAAGGAGTGGGGAGGTTGTATGATCGCGTTCCCTCCGGCTTTGCTTCTCGGCGTTTCCGCCTTGCGGAGGCCCGATCAAAAGCCTGCATTTGTTTGCGTGTATGTATGTGTGTATTCCTTCACTTCTCCCGCCATCCTGTTTAATTATATTCTGTGACTCTCCCTTCCTGTTATTAATTTCCCTTACGACACGACAGGTATGACTTCTTGGCGGAGCACTACCCCGACCAGGTGGACAAGAGCGTCGACGCAGGTGATAGCCCAAAAACGAATAGGAGGAGGGAGGAGGGGGAATTTTAAAAAAAATAGAAAAAGGGGACAGGCTGAAAGGATGCATACAAGAGAAAGCAAAATTACCTATCACGGCCATCAGAATAGCCCGACATATACATACGAGACGATCCCCTCACATCTCTCCTCCACCCCTCCCTTCCCTCCCTCCCTCCAGCCTTCCGCGCCGCCGGCGAGCTTGGCGGCAAGGTGGTCTCGGAGAACGCCAAAGCTGGGACGTTGGCCGGGATGGCCCTTGATATTTTCGCGGGTGCTTACGGGTCAGAAGCAGGAGTGGCGGGGCTTAAATGGATGCCGTTCGGAGGGTTGTTTATCACTGGAGGGTTGACCCCTAAGAACATTGATCGGATTGCGGGGAAGGATAGTTTGTTTATGGCGGCTTTTCGGGATAAGGGGCGTGTGAGCCCTTTCTTGAGCAAGATCCCGTTGTATGCTGTGTTGGTGGAGGATTTGGGGGAGCGCGGGGCGCAGTGGGTGGCGATTAAGGTAAGGGGAGGGAGGGAGGGATGGAGGGAGGGGTGGTCTGTAGTAATATGGCGGCATTTCGGGATAAAGGGCGTGTGAGTCCCTTTTTGGAGCAAGATCCCGTTGTATGCTGTGTTGGTGGAGGATTTGGGGGAGCGGGGGGCGCAGTGGGTGGCGATTAAGGTAAGGGGAGGGAGGGAGGGAGGGAAGGAGGGAGGGAGGTAGGGAGGTGTTGTGTGTGACACGTAGAGAAGATGAATGACTGTAAGGCAAGCAAGCAGGTCCCCATCACTCATCATCTCTTCTCTTCTCCTCCCTCCCTCCCTTCCTCCCTCCCTCCCTGCCTAGGTCTTGCTCGAGCACCTTAACAACGGCCACTCCCACCGGGGCGCGTTCAAGGGGAGCAGCACCGGCGGCGCCAGCAGCAATGGTATTCCTTTTTGGTGCACACACACGGCGGTTGCCATGTTGGGAGGAGCGCTGCTTGCGACGTTGTCTGTGTTGGCCGTCAAGGCGAAGAAGTAGAGAGGGAGGGAGGGAGGGAGGGAAGGAGGGAGGTAGTCTGACGCGCGAGGCAAAGGACTAAGGTGCTGGGGGAAGATGGTTGTGAGACATTACATTTTGCGTGTGAGAGTAGTAGAGGTACAGAAGGAAGGGAGGGAGGGAGGGAGGCAGGGAGGGAGGGATCAGAGGAAGGCTGTATGGTTTTATAGGGGATTTTGTTAGTAGTTACTTTATTTATGCATCTATCAAGGAAGGGAAGGAGGAAGAGGGAAAAGGCATGCATGTTTGGGTGAGTGTTTAATTAGAGTTGGATCGCTCTTGGCTAAGTGGTCGCAGCACGCGGACATGAGAGGAAGGGAGGGGCATGGTGAAATCAAGCAACGAAAAAGACACAGAAAAAGGGAAACGGGAGGATCACATGGACAAGCAAAGCGAAACAATAACGAACAGGCTGGGACCTTGGCGCATTTCCTGATAAATAAAGCGCTTCGTTGTTCATTTTTCTTTCGTCTTTTTTTAAGTTTTGCGATTGATTAATTGCTCGCTTCCTACTTCTGGAGCGGGACCTGGCCCCTCGATAAATGCACGACGATAACGACGAGAAGAAAGTGGGTGCTTGCCTAAAAGAGAGAAAACAAGCAGACGCACAGCACACAAACACGACATTCACTCAATCACTCACACACACAAAGGACCTAGACGGACGACCAGGAAAATGCACGAACACACAACACACAACACATACAGAGACCTAGCTCTACTCTACCCAGTCTCTCTCCCATCCTTCTCTCCTCTTAAAGCTTAGGCAAGAACGACCCAATCACCCCCTTCAGCAAATCCCTCTTCTTCGCCCACCGTTTCGTCGCGGCCGTCGCACTCAAATTCCACAGCCGGCCCTTCGCCACACACAACGAGGCCAACTCCGAGACCGCTTTCCCCTTAAACTCAAACTCATAAAATAACACCCCCTCCGTCAATCGTGCCTTGGCCTCCACCAACTCAGCCCCTCGGCCTTTTGCCAGTTTTTGGCCTACTTCTTGAACGTCCCCCAAGGCGTCCACGGCGGTGGTAGAGGCCTTGACGGGGGTGCTGTTCAGAATGACGAGCTCGTCACGGTTGATGATGTCGCTCCACTTGACCACGTAGGTTTCGGGGGACCCCTCGAATTGGTTCCAGCCGGAGGGACGGGAGACTTTCAGGCCCTGTTGGTGGTGTGGAGGAAGGAGGGTGTGTGTGGGGGGGGGGGGGTTGAGATGAGGGGAAGATGATCTGGTTTGTGTGAATGGCATTTCAGGTTTACACAAATTTCTTGATCCACCAGCTGCTTGCTTGCAGATCCCATGCAAACAACCATCAACCTTTCGCACACACATATAAGGCTCCCATTTTCCTTCCCATATATCAATAGAGGGGTCAGGGAAGGAGGAGGGAGGCAGCTTCCTTATCTCGTCGTGGCACATTTTAATTCAGCGCTCTTTCTATCTTTCCCGCCATTCCCCCGCAGCCCAAGGACAAATTCTCGCTTCACGCCTCTCTTCAGCTTCCTTGCCACCAGAATCAAAAAAGAAGAAAACATGTCCGTTGATTCATTCATCATCTCGCATCCCCCTCCTATCCCTCCCCAATCCACACCCCACCTATCCCCTCCCTTCTCTTACCTTGGCAATGTCAGTGTACTGCTCCAGCAACCCACCCAACTTATCCCGGACGAGGGGCACCTCCTCATAGGCATACGCGGGGCGCACCAAGGCCAAGCCGGCCAACCCCAGCAACGACCCAGTCGTCTTGAAGAGGAGGCCACGTCGGTCGTGCATAGAAGAAGAGGAGGATGCCGCCAGGGGCATGCTGCGGCTCAGAGCTCTTGGCTGCTGCCGGGAGATGGTGGAGGAGGACGAGGTGCTGGGAAGGACAAAGGCCTGGGTGCTGGCGCAGCCGGCCAGGAGGCAAGCCACCGCGACGACGTTGCTTCGCATGATGATGCCTGTGTCTGTTGCGGGCGGCAGGGAGGGAAAATCGTGTGAGTGTACACGATTATAAAAATGTACCGGGCCTTTTACAAGAAGCACACAGACACAGACACAGACCGGGGACTGGTTCTGGTCCCAGCCAGCAAGTGGTCGCAACCCGATCGATGAGAGCAAAGTCGATGATGATGCGGCCGGGCGGCGGCGCGGAGAACCCGTCGTTGAAAAAGCGGGGGGCCTCGGTCTCGCCCAATTTTAAAGAATGCGGACCCGCCTCTTTCACACACGACGACTCGTGGGCTTCATGCACCTACTAGGCCAAGTGATGAGCAAGCCAGACAAGGATGCAGCCCCATCGCACCCCTTTGTCCATCTCCCCCCCCCCCAACTCTCCAAACTCACTCCCCTCCTCCAAATTTCCAAATCATAAGAATTGACAGAGCGGACACGTGAAGCGGAGCTCCCTCATGATGCCCCAAACAAGAAGACACCCACTACCAGCGACCTAAGACACACCACTCGACCACGGGAGCACGGAGAAGAGAACATAGATACGGGGAGCAAAGTCATCATGTCCCCTCGAATGCTGCAGCCGGCCAAGGCCTGGGCGCGGCGGCGGGCAGCAGTGATGGCGTATGGGGCGCTGATGCTGATGGCCATAGTTTTGGTAGTTCGACACGACGGCTGGGTGGGCAAGAAGCAGGGCAGGAGCAGGAGAGGGTCGCTAGGGGCACGGGCGTTGGCCGCCCAGGAGCGACTGCGGTTTGAGACATTGCGGGATCATGCACCACCACGGTCGACTTTGAGAGACGCCAGCACGACATTTAGAGTGGCCTCGGACCCCTCCCAACTCCCCCCCCATCAAGTCTTGCCTATCCCCTGCGACTGCCGACATTGCGAAGCCGATTTCGCATCACCACCACCACCGCCTTTCTCCTTCTCGACCGCCTTTCCTTTTCACGCCTTCTCCGCCCCCACCACCCGAGAGACGAGCAGCAGCAGCAGCAGCAGCCCCACCGCTACCAGCAGCAGCACCATCAAACCCACTCCTCCCCCGGGCCCTCCCTCCTGGCTAGGCACCGGCCTTCCCCCCCGCGAACTGAAAGAATCACACGTCCGCATCATCATCCGAGTGCACCACTTGCAAGAAGCCGCGACACGCTCCCTTATTTGGGCCATGCGTGCTCAGCCGGAGGCCGCTAAGAGCCAAGCAGGTGCCCCTAAATTCACCATCGACTTTGCCTTGGTCGCCACCGAAGCACAAGGCCTCCCCGTCGTCCAACGGATTGCGCAAGAAGAATGGGAACGGACCAGCAGCAGCAGTAGTAGTAGTGCGCCTAGTCCCGATGTGTTTGTCGCTGACACCACCGGATCATTTTATGCCTTGGCTTCTAACCGTAGCGCGCCTTATCGGTGCAGCGCTGCGGACGAGGCGGAATACCGCGAAAAAGGCGGGGAGTACTTCGTGCGTTTGCATTGCGCGTATGACAACCATGCCTACTACCAAGCGACAGATGTGGGGGTGTTGGACGTTCTAGGAGGCTGTCCGTGGTGTACCCATGTTTTAGTTACCAACTCTGATAACTCTTATCATCCTGATTTTTTGCTGCACACGCTGTCATCAGACGCTGACCTGGTCACGACCGATTTCGTTGATCATGGCGAGAGGATGGTAGCAGCAGACTGGAGATGGGGTGAGGTGGACCTAGGAGGGGTATTGGCCTCGAGGGAGGTAGTGATGAAGACGGGGGGTTTCATAGCGTCCTTGCCACCGGGGGCGGGGCCACAGGAGACGCATGATAATGACTATTGGTTTGTCCATCGTGGGTTGGATTTGGGGGCGACCACGGCGGTGGTGCATAAGTTGTTGTTTTTTCACAACTAGGGCAAAAGCAGAAAGAAAAGGGAGAAGGAAAAAGAAAGTACCAACATTGTAGGGGAGAAAGAGAGGGAGAGACCGCGGCGGGAAGCTGAAATCATAAATGTGTTTTTGTAGCCGACGGTAAGAGCAGCAACAAGCACCAAGACGGGCGGATCAATAAAATTTATCAAAAATTATTTGAAACACCAAAACAAAAGGAAATGAAAGATCGAAGACAAAAGACCAAAGGTGACGGCGCGCGAGCGGAGGAGAGTGAGGAAGGCGGCATAGATACTTACATGCAAGACGTGTGTGTGTGTGTATGTGCGTGTGCGTGTGTGTGTTAAGTGTGATAAGCGCGAACGCGAAGACAGAACACCCTAAAGAATCAACAAAATCCTAGCCAGTTGAGTAATTTGAATAGAAGAAGTGCAGATATCTTTATTGTAGCCTGGTATTTATTGCATTAAAAAAAAAGAAATTTGAGGTCCACAAAGTAAATGATTCTATATCTGCTTTAAAGGGATATAAAGATGAGGAAAGAGAGGCAAAAGGAAAAAGACAAAAGGAACTATCCTCGCTTTCTAGAGGGATCGAACCTCTGACCTTACGGTAGGCAGTGCTGTTGAGTAACAGCCGTACGCTCTACCTACTGAGCTAAGAAAGCAGCAGAACATTTGAATGCGACGACCCTCTTGTTTATCATTCGCTCCAATACCACCACCAGAATTTCGTAAACCATGGCGCCGTGGGGTGACTTGAGCGTAGGGCAGGGAGAAAAAGGGGGAGGCACCAGGAGGGGGGAGGGGGAAAAAGGATTGAAAATCAGAATGTGCGTCACAAATACATCATTAATAAGGTTGAGTGTGGGTTTACAAGCAAAATGTTGCCCCGGGGATGGGGAGAAGTAAAAGTGTGAGGTGATGTGTGTGGGGGATGGTGTGTCCGGAGGGGTAGGAGGTTGGACTAGCCGACTGGCAAATTTGGTCCCGTATCCACGTGCTTGCCTACGACCAAACACATTTTTTCATAGAAAAAGGATGATTGACTTGCGGGTTTGATTGTGTATGGATATTTAAGACCCTCGTGCACAAAGACAATGGGCCGCAACATTCCGAGCCCAGCAGGGAGCGGGGAGAGCTCGCTGGTGGTGCGAAAAGGCAGATAAAACCGTGTAAATTCAAAATCGCATGATTATGAAGGTCCAGGCAGCTATCGGTTGCCACGGTTGGTGTATCTCTTTGTCAAACATGCCTTGATTGTGCTTGGCTTTACTCGTAGGGCTTGCTAGTCAAAGTCTCTTATTCATCAAAAACTTCAAACAAAAGCTGATGATGATTTTTCCTTCTTTCGCCTCCCTTTACCAATTCTCACACGACCCAACCCACCCCACACCAAAACAAACACACAGGGCAGCAGCATAGCACCATGCCGTCGCCCCTGTCGTCCAGATCCCCCCGGCCTGGTGGCGGAGCTGGGCAGCTGGGCATCTCGAGGAATTTCCTGGCCGCTCTCCTCGTGTCCGTCGTGTTGGTGACCCCTACAGTGTATCTCTTATCGTCGTCTTTGGCGTCGTCGTCTGCGTCGTCGTTGCCATCTTCCTCTGCTTCTTCTCCTCCTCAATACGACAGCCCATCACTCGCAGAGCCGCTTTTCCCTGCCGCCGCAAGAAGAAGAGACAAAGAGAAAGGCACCCTTTTGCGCGGCCGCAGCGAGGCAAGCCGCAGCACCACTACCACCATTAACGGCACGTCCTATCAAGTGGAAGCAGTGCCGCCGCTGACGACGACCGATACCTCTACCACAACCATCACCTCCGTCCCGGACCGCACTTTGGTCATGTACGTGTATCACGAGTCGAACGACTGGTACAAGGACAATCTCCGCTTCTTCATCCAAGTGGCCATGCAAGACAACGACAACGACGGAATCGACTACCTCTTGATCATCAACGGAGAGACCGACCTCCCCCTAGAAGCCCTTTTGACAGAAACATCAGCGCAACAAGCCGGCCGGGTGCTGCTGCTTCGACGGCCCAACACCTGCTACGACGGAGGCAGCATCGGGGAGGTCTTGCGGGCACAGTCGCACCTGGCCGAAATCTACCGTTATTACATCTTTATCAATAGCTCTGTCCGTGGGCCCTTTTTGTCGCGCTACTTGCAAGCAATGGCCAAGGCTGAGGCGGCGAAGGGCGGCAGCGCAGCCACTGTTTTGGCCTGGACGTCTGTCTTCACGAGCTTGCTCAACGACGAGGTGAAGCTGGCGGGGACCACTGTGAGCTGTATGGCCCAGGTGCACGTGCAGTCTATGGTCTTAGCCACCGATCAGATTGGGTTGGGGCTGCTGTTGAAGGGCGGGGTGCTGAACTGTCCTACCAGCTTGAATGATGCTATTCGCACGTATGAGCTCGGGGCGACGACTGCGATTTTGGACGCGGGGTAAGTAGATCGTGGAGGGTGGGTTAATAGGTGTTTGCGTGCTTTATTTATGAGATTTTCTGTAATTTTTTAGTCGAATGCTGGGAGGGATATGATGCGTTTGTGCTGGCGGGTATGGTGCTGTGTGTGGATGTGTGCCTTACCTCACTAACAACCTCTTACGACTCCCCCATGAAATTCTGCTTTCCAACAGCAGCATCAAGACGGGCACAATTTCCCCAAGACATTAACACTGCTCATACCCATGCACCCGCTCATATTTCTCTCTCTGCCCAACCAAACACGTACCTTGACAGGTACAATGTAGATAGCCTCCTGACGCGCTACCGAGGCGTGGACTGGCGGCAAAATCGCGACCTGCCCTGCAACGCGCGCAGGAACCCGCAAGGGGAACAGATGAACGACGGCCTAGGATTGGACCCCTTTGAGGTGGTGTTCATCAAGGCGAAGGGATATCCACGCGTGGCCACCACGCAAGTCTTTTTGAGCCGGTATACTGATTATGCCTTGGGCCGCGACGACCTCACCACCAACGACTTTAACTCCCCCCGCGTCCAAGTGGTGATTGAGCAAGAGCGGGCGTTGCTCAAGGCGCGGGTGCTGCGTTGCGGGGCGACCTTTGACGCTGAGTTTTACTTCAAATATAACCCGGATTTGGCAGGCGCGGTGGAGATGGCACATGCCCTCAACCATTTCAACGACTATGGCTTTGCCGAGCGACGGCCCTACCGCTACGAGAGTAGCTGGAGAAAATCGCGCGACAAGGGGTGTCGCTGGGATTAGCATAGAATGAGAAACGAAGATAATTGTACATACATTTGATAAAGAATAAATTCACAGTCAATGTATTTTTACCTCATTTTGGTTTTTGTTTGAACACTTGCTTTCTATCAATATTGGAATAGGAAATGTTCGGCAATATTGACCGACGCTCGCAAAGACCCCACCCTGTGTATGTCTCAAATCAAGTGTTGGGTGCGGCCCGCATGCACGTCCACCAGGGCTACGCCTGTCACACCACGAGGCCCCTCTTGTGGTTGTGATGGCGGTGCCGGTGGCCTTTAGTGGGGGCAATACAAAGAGCAAATGCCCCGCGTAGACCAAGCATCATCTCGACGCCGTCAAATCTCACACACCCCCAACCCACACACCACTACACGCACACACACACAGCCAATTCCAACGCTTAATGTCCCCTTGGCCACGCTAGGCAAGCTCTTAGCAGGCCCGTTGCGGAGGTTATGGAGCCAGATGACAACGCGGCCGTGCCTCCTTCACCTCTGCCTCCCACGTCCAGCTCCCCCACCTCTGTGCCCACGACCCCGCTGCCTTCGCTTACCGCCGGCCTGGCGCATCTCACCATTCAGACCTCCCCCGTACATGTAGGCGCAGGGGGAGGGCATAGCTCGTCTTTAGGCGGGTGGATGCCACCCGGGGAGGGCGGGGCTGCTAGTCCCTTCTCGCCCACCATCACCCCCGTTGGCACGCCGCGGGACCTCATCCCGCCTGCGGGCCCGTTGCCTTACGACGGGGACGGAGATTTAGAGAAGGCGATCCATATGGCCATGAAAAACAAGGACACGGCCGCCTGGAAGCTCCTGATCAAGGCCCGCACGGTACGGAACAACCTCACGACCGCCGGCAGCAGCAGTTATGGGGGTTTGACAGGCATGTCGGCGGCAGACGCGGCCCGGCGCGGAGATGCGCTGCGACCGGCCTTGACCAAGCTCGGGTGGACGGAAAACGAGGTGAAATGGGCACAAGCGAAGGCGGACGGGGATTTGGTGGAAGGTATCAAGCTGCTGCTGAAAGAGGAAACATCTGCCCACCACCACTTCAACAGCGACGGCGGAGGGGAGGAGGACCACGAGGAGGACGAAGACGACGACCAGCAGCATTACCAGCATTACCAGCAGCAAAACCCAAGTCCGCACCAGCAGCAGCATCGGTGGCATACTGCCACAGATTCAGAGGGTGCCGAGGCGGCGGTCACCTCCTCTATCCTCCGTCGTCTGAGCATCGACTCGACGTGGCAGCTGTTGCAGTCCACGAGCCGGACCACGGGGGACGAGGCCGCCCGCCGAAAAGCCTGGATGGAAAACGCTTTGCTGTTGGTGCAAGTCAGTAGCTTGCAGCGCCAAGGCCGTTTGTCGTTGCCTGTCAAGAAGAAGATGAAGCTGGCCGTCGCTCATGGCCTGGGGAGCGAAGTGGAAGCCTTGCTTAAAATGGTGCAGCAACAACAAGCGCGACACCACCGCGATTCGGTGGACCGGGAAGACTCCCTCTTTACTTCGTACAAGTGCCCATTGACCGACGATTTGCTCTATGAGCCTGTGACCTTGGTATGCGGGCATACCTTCAGCAAGCGGGCGTTGGAAGGCGTCCTCTCCTCGGGCAATCGCGCCTGTCCCATCTGTCGCAAACCTATCTCCGTCGCCGACGCCGACGAGCTCAAGGTCAATATCTTGATGCGTGACACCATCACCCGCCTCTTCTCCGACCGGATCCTCCAACTGGTGAAACACGATATTGCGTGCTTGAAACCCGAGAATATCGAGCTGGCGGCCGAGGAGCTTTTCTTCATCATCGAGCGGTACAAGTCCAACGAAGACATTGTCGACCTCGCCGTGCACACCCTCCTAGCCTGGACCCGCGAGAAGAAGAACCTCGCACCCCTCTCCCGCCGAGGCCTCGGCCGCGAAGTGCTGGCGTTGTTGCGCATGCCTGCCTTCCGGTCGTCAACCAAGTTCCTACGTCGTACTGCCGTGGCCGGCCTCCAAGTCTTAAGAGCCCTCGGCAGCGGCTCGGCGCACGGGGCGAAGATTCTGAGCGAGAGCGCCGTCTGGGCTACGGCCTTGTCGTTGCTGTTGGAGAAACCCAAGGTCAAGGGTCTTGAGCTCGCGGCATTAGCAGCAGAGGCCTTTAAGCTGGTGGCGCTGGCCATCAAGGCGAATCAGGAAAGCGCTGCCGTGCGGTTGGATCCCCCCCTTCTCGCGCACCAGGTTTTGGGGTTTGTCCTTGCCCACCAGCAGGAGACTAGCAAGGAGATGGTGGCGGCGGCGTTGCGGCTTGTGAATGACTTGATTTTGCTGGCGCAAATCAAGGGGATTCAGCACCATGTCCTGGGCGCGACGGACGCGCGGCAGGTGTTGGCGTTGTGGTCTGCTTGGGGTAGTAGGGCGGGGGGTTCGTCGACTGTAGAAGGAGCCATAAGTACAACAATAGCAGCAGCAGCAGCAGCAGGAGCGGCAGGGACGTTGGTGAAAGCTGGTAGCACTGCCAGAATGGCGCCTGCTCCTGAGGTGGTACGCGAGGTGGCCTCTCTCTTTTCGACTGCGCTGTTTGTACAGAAGCATGGGGTCGACACGGAGGAGGATTTGGCGTCAGTTTTGGTCCAAGCGCAAGCGGTCGAGCTGGGGCTGGAGGCACTCACGGCCTTTTCCGAGGACACGGAGCTGCTGCTGGCGGTTGTGCCCTTGTTGCTGCGCTTGGGGTTTTCTCCTGGTCCAGAAGCGAATATTATTCATGAGGAGGTGTGTCACCAACTTAAGGCTCCGACGTTCCTGGCGGACGTGACGCGGTATTTGGACGGGCTGGAAGAGAAGGCGCAGCAAGACGACTTGCCCGAGGACCCCATTGTGTTTGAGAAGGCGTCGTCGCATCGGATTGATATTCAGGAGAACGGCACCAAAGTCATGGCGAATGGAAAGGGGTGGGTGGTAGGTTCCGCGATTGGGGCAGGAACGTTGGTCTTGACATACGAGGTTCTGCAGGAGGACAAGGGCGACGAATGCAGCTGCTTGGGCATCAGCTTGGTGGCAGACCCGCCGGCCACGGCCGAGTACCGTTCGACGGGTAGCCCCTTTATTACATTGCGCTGTTTTAGTGGGGAGGTGTATAGAGACTCCCGCGTGCTGCATGCTTCGGAGGCCTTCAAGGTGCACCCTGGTGGCGTCGTCCGCATTTCCATCGACCTGGAAGCGGGCTCGCTCTCCTTCCAAGTTAATGACGGTCCACCCGTGCTTGTTGCTTCCGATCTGAAGGGTCGCACCGTCTACCCTGCTGCCTACTTTTACTTGGGCGAGGCCCAGCCAGACCGTTCTACCCACCCCATTGTCCGCATGTCTACCACGGGCTCTCAGGTGGCCAAGGCGCTGGCCGTGGCGGTGGACGCAGCACTTACCTTCTCATTCCCCAAGCCGTTGCCTGCCTTGATGGACAGCGGAGGCAGCAGCAGCAGCAGCAGCAGCAGTTATGTGAGTCCGCTTTATCAAGAGGGCCAAATCATTAAGCGGCGAGGCACCAACGTCCCAACCGGCAGCAGCAGTAGCAGCAGCAGCAGCGATGAGACGGCCTTGTTTGGCGCCTCCTCGTCTCGCGCGTATTGCTACGGGATCGGGCCGGGCGTGACCTCGGGCATCCACACGTACGTCTTTAAAGCCAGCCCAGTCCTCTCCATTTGCTTTGGAATGGTGGCCTCGGACGCCGTCGAGCCGATATTGCGCTTGGGGCGCGGCCCGCCCGAGAGCATTCGAACGACCTTACTGGTGAGTGTGTGGAGCAGCGGGCGAGTTACTTCGGGGGGTTTGCCTGAAGGCCTCCGACCCGTGCCGTACGATGCCCAGGATTTTGTGGAGGCGGAGGAGCCTGTGACGGTGCGCGTGCGGTTGGAGGGTGGGGAGAATGTGTTGGAGGTTGTGCGTGGGGCGCGCGTCATCCACGTCGTTGACCAGCTTGATCGGCGACTTCCGGGGGGGCAGGCGTTGCATCCCTTTGTGGGGCTGCTCTCGGCCAACGACTCTGTAAGTGTCGAGTATCGTGTCTCCTCGCCCATGCATGCCCTTGGCAGCGAGGGGCTGCCCGACCGCAAGGCGTGGACGCTCAAAGCCCAGGCGGTGCTGCAGGAACTGAGCCAAGCGCGACGCAACGCTCGCACACTCTCCTTGGAAAACCCCACCTGCTTGTCCCTGCCTGCTCTCTTTCAATACCTCGAGGAGCCCACGGGACCTTATAAGCCCATTCTGCTGCTGGAGGAGCTTAAAGGGCGTGCGCACGCGGGTGGGTTGAAGGCCGAGGTGCTTAGTGATATTGCTTGGAATGTCTGTCGGTCCGTCTCGCGGGGCGTTAATTGGGATAACAACGTGCGGGAGAAGGCCTTGCAGATTTTGGCCTCGCTACCACACTGCCCAGAAGGGCAAGCGCTTGTTGCTGGCAATGACGCTGGTGCTGGTGAGAATGGTGAGAATAGCAGCAGCAGCAGCAGCAGCAGCAGCAGCAGTAGCGGTGGTGGTGATTTCTTGGTGCATGCTGGTGCTCTGGGTTTGGTTGTTGCGAGTAGCCAAGGTGGTGGTTTGACGCCAGGGGGGCTCGACCTTTTGGCATCCTTGTTTGGCTCTCCGCCATGCTCGCCGGTGCTCCAGGCGTATGCACAAGAGCTGGGGATCGTACCTTTGCTGCTGGCGACTATGAAAGGAAGCAGCAGCAGCAGTTGTGGTGGTGGCGGGGCTCGTCCTTTTATGGACAATCGAGACGGGGATCGGGCCTTGGATCTGCTCCTGCTTCTTTTGCAAGGGCCTGCTGCGCCCTTGGAGGCTACTCGGTCGGACTTGGTGCCGCTGGGGCTTTTTCGGACTCTGCTCGAGCATCTGGCAGCACGCTATGTCAATACTCCGCCTGGTGCGACGGCTTTCAGGAGAACTCTTTTTCAAGTTTTGGTTGAGCTTCTGGCAGGGAAGGATTGGAACCAGGAAGCACTCTTTAGCGAGCTTCTGCAGATGGGCGCGCCTGTGACGGCGGCGAATCCCTTTTTGATCCAACCACATGTGTTGGAAGAGCCTGCTGCTGCTGCTGCTGCTGCTGCTGGGGCGACGGGGGTGGCTGCTTCTGGTGCAGTTCTATCACCGACCGTGAGCACCGGCCCTGCCGTTATTTCTTCCGGAGGGCCCGCAGACCTGCTGCTGCAACGGCGCAAGGTGACCGAGCTGCAAGAAGGGTGGCGAGGCCACGTCTCTCAAAGCGGCTCCGCAAGCACTTCGTGGCAAGATGCGGCGTTTTGGGCCTTGAAAGACGGGGATTTGGACATGCTCCGCGTGCTTCTCGCTGCGCCGCACTCCGTTCCTTTCATCGCGGACCGTGTTGTCTTTGCTCCTGCGTGGCCAGGCCCTTGGAATGGCATACTTGCTGAGCCCCTGACGCTGCTGGGAGCGCTGATGGCATTGGCGGAGCAAGGGCAGGCGGAACGGTTGGAGGAAGCCAAGGCCTTGTTGGAGCTCAGGGCGCAAGCCTACCGTCGGCAGAAGCGTGAGAACCTGGATGATAAATCCTCGTCCTCGGCGTCTCGGCCCCCTACGTCCTTCCTTCGCCATCCCCACGCCGATGGGACGCTGGGGACGTTTGCCGTGGACGCGCAGGCCACCGAGCCGTTTGGCTTCCATCACAACGACTTGGTCCACGCAGCGGCGGCGCCTGAGTGGGGGTATGCGCGCGTGCTCGGCGTGCAAGGGAAGCGATTATGGCTGCAGTTTCAGGGCTGTCTAGGCGCTGTCACTTGCCCGGCCACGAGCTGGGCGCCTCTGGATTTGCGGCTTGTGCGAGCACATCGCGAAGCAGGGAGCGGCGGGGCCTCGACCACCTTCCGGCTGCCCTTGGAGCGTGGCACACGCGTCGTTCGTGGCCCGCACTGGGAGTGGGGCACGCAAGACGCTTTTTCGGGCAATGTTGGCACGGTTTTGGGGAATGGTGGGGGGGATGGGTGGTATCGCGTGATGTGGGACACGAGTCATACGAGCAACAGCTACCAGTACATGCCCGAGCATCAAGACATTTCTCGCTTCAATGACCCATTGGAGAACCCGCTGGCGATCTTGTTTCCCTCCCTGCCGGCGTGCGGAAGCGAGTATGTGGACGGGCTGGGGTTAGGAATGGAGGTGGAGAGCGGTGTGGCGGCGTGCGAGAGCAGCCTTAATGTGGTGGCCTACGCTGGGGAGGCTTTGGCGGATGCCAGCATGGACGGTTTCCTGGCCTTGCTTCACGACCTGTGGCCCACAACGGCGAGTGGTGACAAGGACGAGGAAGGGATGAAGCAGCGTCACCTTCTGTGGACGTGCGTCGCCCGTCTTGGACTTCGGAATCCGGCGCGCATGACCAAGTTGTTTGAGCACCCCTCGGCCCAGCCGCTCATCAGCGCCGCCATCTCTCAATTACAGCAGCCGGAGCGGGAGCAAGGGGAAGGGCACGTTTTCTTCTTGGTTGTCGCGGCTCGGACCGGGTCCGACGCGGTCTTGCCGGTGATCGAAGGTGTGCTGCCCCACTTGCTGCATCTGGTTGCGGCGCCCACCTCCTCAACACGCACAGTGGGCTTGTCCTTGGCTGCAATCAACGCCCTTATGTGCCGCTGCTCTCAACATGCTTCGATTCTCCGAGCAGTAGCGGCCACTCTGCAAGGAGACCAAGGGGCGCTGGTCGCTACGGTGCGTGCGTGCTTGGAGCGAGTGCTGCTGCGAACAAGGCAGAGTCCACACGCGGCTGCGCACATCCTGGCCATGCGATTCCTACGAGGCTTGTTTGAGGCCCAACCTGGTGTGCTGCGCGTCCCCACGGGCGAGGAAGGCCAACTGCAGCAGCTCCAGGAGCAATTTGTGGCCTTATTGGAGACCTATGCCACGCTGGCGTGCCCTAAAACGGTCATGGAAGAGCTCTTCCTTCTCTTGATGGCCTGGACGAGGGCAGGTACCGTTACTGATGGGGGAGAGACGGACCCAGGAAAATGGCACCTAGCTGAAGAAAAGGGCGCAGAGATTACACTCCTGGCTCGCGCACTGCTGGATGAGTTCGAAGCAACGAACGATACGTTGCTCCACGCCCCGCGGCACGTTCTTCTGGCCGCGCCCTCCCTCCTGCGCCGCGCCTTGATGGCTCGCAAAGACATCAGTCTGCGGGAGCGGAGCGTGAACCTCTTCTTGCGGGCTGGCACCTTGGGTGTGCTCTTCCAAGGAGACTACGAATGGACAGGCGCGGAAGCAGGCCATGTCCCCGCGCTGTGCTCTTTCCTGCAGGCTCTTTTGGAGGCGGCCCCGGGGCGGAAGGAGCACATTATCACCCTGCCTCTCATGCGTGCCCTGATGCCTGTCCTTCTCGACGTCAAGACGGATTCGGCCGTGGCCAAGGCCATTTTGCAGACGTACGTGAGCCGCTTGCCGGGAGAAGAAAGCACCGAAGAACCTCTGGCTGCTGGCGCTACAGCTGGCAGCAGCCGTCGGGGGAACGGTGGCGGAGACAGCGAGAGCGTGGGCAACAGCAGCAGCGGCAGTAGCAGTAGCAGCAGTAGTAGCAGCAAGGTCCGCTCATTTTGGACGTCTTTGGGCCCGGGCTTGACCCATGCGTTGTGCGTGACGTACAAGCGTGTTGTGGATGAACAGGCGACTGCCTCGCTTGCCCTCACAGTCTTGGCCTCGGTGGTGCAGGAGACTGGGGCGCTGATGCAGGTCGATCTGGAGATTTTGCTGTCGTCGCCACCTCCTCCTCCTCCTTCGCCCGTGGCTGCCAGCGAGGCAAGGACGGACGGCGAGCTAAAGGAGCTAGGTGATGATGATGATGAGGGCCCGGTAGCTCAAATTGCGGCCAAGCTGTGCATTATCGGGATGGCGTGTCGCTCGTTCGAGACCGACGTCCAGGTGGACACGACGTCCCTAGTTGTTCGAGTGGTGCAATGGCTGGAGGCGCACGTTAATGAGCAACGCGTGGTCGAAGCCGCGCTGCAGCTGCTGCAGCTGCTTGTCGACAGCGCCCACGTGTTGCTTCCCGAAGAGGTCTTTTTATCTTCCGGCAGCCTTATCACCAAGTCCCTCTTTGTCGCTCCTCCAAGCGGCCGCCACCCCCCGCACCACCTCCTGTCGTATCGTCTTCCTGCCCCTATGTTTTCCTCTCCTACCCGCCGGCGCCGGCGTGGGGTGCCGGCGAGCCTGGGCCGACAACGTGTGCGGCGGTGGTATTCGTCGTCCGAGGCCGTGGGGGAGCTGGACCTGCAGATGGAGGAGGAGAACGATGGTGTGGCCGACGACGAGGAGGCGGAAGCAGGGGCGGCAGAGGAAAGGGAGGAAGAAGGGGAGGAGGCGGACGATAGGTTGACGGATGAGACTGTGCAAGGCGCGATGAATGGAGCCTCGATGTATTTCCCTCGGGTGGCGGGGATGCAAGGCGTCGCGGGAGGGAGAGTGGATGATGGAGCGGCCTTGAGCCCAAGCCCCTTTTTGGAAGAGGTGGTCCGGGCCGAGGTTTCCGCAAGAGTAGCTATTGCCGGCGCCGAGGATGACGAGGACGGGGACATTAGTGGAGCAGCGGTGGAAGGAGGAGAGGAGGTGCTTTCCCCGTCGTCGGTGTCGTCCGAGATGGACCTCGCCGCCGCCAAGCCTGGGTGGGAGCCGACAAGGACGCGCCTTCCGCACTGGATCCAGCTGCACTTGCCAAAGGAGAGGCGGGTGGGGTTCGGGCCGGCAACGTCAGTCGCAGCAGGCGCGCCACCAGCCCTGGCAAACGGGGACGGCGAGGCGCTTTTTCAGCAATGGCGCGCGCTGGAGCTGGAGCAGAGGGACTATCAGAACAACACCCCCAAGGTACTAGAAATCTCGGCGGGTCGTTTGCCTGCCGGGACGTCCCTCCCCCTGCCCGCAAGCAGCTTGCGAAGCGTTCGGATTATTGAGCAGACGAACCATAGGCAGACGGGTTGGTTGACGTTGATCAAAGACGCAGATTTTGAGGAGGGGGAGGACGTAGTGCAAGTCCTGGTCTCGGCCAATTTTGGTGGAGAGGAGGTTTCTACCAAGATTGGGCGCTTCCGTGTGCTAGCCCGGACGCGTATCAGCGTGGAACAGATTCAAGCACAGTTGCAAACGACCAAGTTGCTGCCTGCCTTGGTGGGCATTGCCCTGGCCCACGCGGAGGATCGGAGTTTCTTGCGGACCGTCACTCTTTTCTTCCGGCGCTTCTACCCGGCCGATGCCGCCTCGCTTCCGGCGCTGGCCAATAGTGAATATGACTTGGCGCGAGGCCAAGCTGCGGGCATTACTTTTTCGGAGGATGGAAAGCGGGCCACCTTTCCGTTCGGGCCCAAGCTTTTGGTGAGCACGTTGGATTCGTCCGAGGGCATCTTGCGGTGGGTCTTTCGAAGCAGCGGGAATAGCAGTTGGGCCGTGGGTGCCATTCCCACGAGCAAGATTGACAGGCACGATGTCATGATGGCGGAGCAGTCGTTAGCTGTGGCCACGACGGGGCTGGCGGGCGGCCGGATTGCGCTTCGGAAGCAGATCCAGGGCAAGAAACTCGAGGCGGTGATCGATGTTCAGGCGGGATGCCTCATTCTGACGGTGGAAGACAACCGGGACAGCCCCATCGTTTTGCCCCTGCCAGCAGATTCGCAGGAGGCGTACCACTTGGCGGCCATGGGCTATTCCAACACGGTCATTCATTTCTTAGACGAGCTTTGAGGAAAGAGCGAGGAAAGGGGAGGAAAGGGAAAGGAGCGGCTTGCTTGCTCGAATGTAATTAAGCGAGTTGAGGAGAAGAGAGACGACAAAATAAATTCTAGGCAAAAAGTCAGTAAACAATATAGCATCAGGAGAAGCATGGTCTTGATGGTCAACAGGAAGTACCACGGACAAGCAAAGCGACAGGCAACACGCACCCACAATCGTGTGAGGGGCCACAACAGGAGAGCATTCTGCATATAGGAATAGTGTATTATAGAACTTGTCATAAGCGCAAGAATGAAACAAGGAAAACAAATCAAAAAAATCGATTGATCAGACAGCTTCATTTTCTCCTACTTGGAACTTTCGAGATTTCACTTCTCATCTGCACGCCCGCAAGGGAAATAAATATAATATAACCCTGGCGGCGACATCGGGCAATAATTCAAAATAATTCGCCGAAGAGGTGCGATGGCGATGTCGTAATTCTCTCGCCGCCCCACATGGTTGGGGTCTGAGCCAGGCATTGCTGAGCGATCGTCCACGCCGTGCTTCCTTGCACCCTCCGCTGCGCTGCCCTGATTAGATTGCCGGGCCCCCGACCACCGGGCCTGGGTCGCTACGGCGTCACTACGGCCCATGTGCCCCCGTGCACCTCACGTCTCCGTCCCCAATTCCCCTCTTCTCCCGACAGGCCCAACGCCGCCCGCACCCAAAATCGACGGGATCTGACCGGTCAAGTCAACCAGAGGAGGCCAAGCCCATCTACCCACCCACCACACCTACGCGAACAAAAATGCGGCTGCGCCTCGCCACGGCCGCGACGACGCTGGCCCTGCTGCTGGCCCACGTGGCGGAACCCGTGGCCGCCCACGGCCTGCGCTCCAGCTCCTCCTCCTCTTCCTCGGACCCGGCTTCGTCGTCGGCCGCCGCAATCGCTGCCGCCGCCAAGCAGGCTCAGACGACGCCGACGCCGACGACTGAGAAGGCCCCTGCGGCCGGCGCGGCCAGTCCCAACGCCAAGCCGGCGCCCGCGGCCCCCGCCGCGTCGGGGGT
>Ga0209491_10004339_pt1 | contig 21971 bp, 10 predicted proteins | sample BON02_FD_187213 | JGI IMG/M metagenome (GOLD analysis project Ga0209491, IMG submission 187213) | Freshwater microbial communities from Lake Bonney liftoff mats and glacier meltwater in Antarctica - BON-02 (SPAdes) (version 2) | ecosystem: Environmental > Aquatic > Freshwater > Ice > Glacier... | reverse complement strand
CCCCCCCCGGGGAGGGGGGGGGGGGGGGGGTCGGGCGCCACTTGGCCTGTACCACGACACATCTGTGCCACGACTCACATGTGCCCACACCTCGGCCAGTACACCAACGACACATCGGCCACACTTTGGTCACGACACGCCGCACCGACCCCCCATGTGAAAGCGGCCAAACGGTGCGCTACGCCAACTCTGCGATCGTGGCGCCACATCGTACCCTCGCTGTGGCGGCAGCCGGTATTGTCACCGACCCCCCCCGATGGGCTAGGACACACCTCGACCCCCATGGGCATCGGGTGTCACATTTGCACCCCCTCCACACATCATTCAAATGTATGTTTGCCCCCCTTCCACGTCATTCAAGGGGGGGGTCTCTTTTGCCCCACCCCATAGCCCACCTCCATCGCACCGACGAGACTATTCCAATACATTGGAGGTTCTCCTCGAATGGCCCATCGGCGACCTTTTTTTTCTAGAGTGGAAGGAACCACAAACACGGATGGAGAGCAACCTCACCAACGAACAGGCGGACACCGTCTTCAGGTTTGTGGCGGGGTCGGGGAATGAAAAGGCGCTATAGCTGGCGGGCCTCAGCAAATCGACCGAGGACGCCTTGAAATGCCATCCGTGCAGGATCGGGTTACAGGGGAGTTACTTGGATCACGTACGCCTACGCGAACGGCTGGGCCGACTTTTCCGCAGCATTTTCAAGCCCCTGGGGAAGGAAGAGCTGGGGAGGCAATGGGACCATGCGTTCCAATCGAGCCGCCTTCCAAGCCCTTCCCCCCCGGGAGAGGGCTGGGACAGCGTCGACGTGGTGGACCCTGGCGACCTACTCATGGTCGCATCGGTGGCACGCGCGTGTGCGCTCGTCAAGGGGCAGATGCGCGTCGCCGGGGTGGCGGGCCAGGAGGCGTTCGGGGTCCCGCTGCCGCCGCGCACCAAGCAGGATGTTCCGGCGGGTGAATCGTTCGAGCGCCCCGTGCCACTGCACTGGTTGCTCGAGTACTGCAAAGGCCCCGTGCGGGGGATCCGGCTGCGCGCCCCCGGCAACGGATTAGGGGTAACCCCTGTGCCGGGTGTCCCCACAACGTTGCTGCCCGTGGAGGAGCTCGAACGAATGCTCCGATTGGGAGGGCTCGAGTCGTTCGGGCTTTGGGGGTACACCCTACAACCCCCGCAGCGGCCGTCGGGCCAGGGCCAGCCCGAGGCGGTGGCACTGGGCCTTTCCAATGCGACGCTGTCCCAGTTCGACTTGCACGAATGCACCACAGCCACGGAGCTGGTGCTCGACGGGGGGGCAAACGGGCCGGTCGATCTCGATGTCCGGCTGAACTATTGCGATGCGCTGACCAGCTTGACGGTGCGAGGGAAACGGGTCGGCTCGGTGTATGCGTTCGGGTGCCGCCTCCTCACCACGCTGGACTGCGTCGACACCTCGATGCGCCGGTTACCGGACGTTGCCCTGGGCGAGTGCCCTCGGCTCATTGAGGTGAAGTTGCCCACCACGCTGCGCTGCATCGGCGACTACACGTTCAACGGGTGCGTGGCATTGGCCAAGGTGATCCTTCCGCGGGGGGTCACCCACATCGGCGAGGGTGCATTCAAACGCACCGCTCTCCAAGAAATGCAGATCCCGGATGCGGTTGAGATCATAGGGGAGTCAGCGTTCGCCGAAACCGAGCTCGTGCACGTGGCGCTGCCGAGGGGTCTCACGAGCCTGGGCGCGAGCGCCTTTGAGCACTGTGGGTCTCTCTTGTCAGTCGACGGGTTAACCCGAGGGGCCACAAAACTGACCTCCGTGCCACCCAGTGCATTCAAGTTTTGCTACTCCTTGGCCGAGGTGGTCCTGCCACCGGGGGTCACCAGCATCGGCGGGGATGCGTTCTGCATGTGCATCAGGCTCGTGGACACGCAGATCCCCAATGGGGTGACGCGCATTGGGCGGAAGGCGTTCGCCTCTAGCGGTCTCGTGCATGTGGTGCTGCCGACGACGCTCGAGGAACTGGGCGCGAGCGCATTCGAGAGCACTCCCCTGGTGTCAGTCGACCTCGGAAGCACCAGTCTGGGCTCCGTGCCAAAGGGCGCTTTCCGGCATTGCAATGCACTGGCCAAGGTGACCCTTCCACCCGGGGTCACCCGCATCGGCAAGGGTGCATTCGAAGGCACCATTCTCACTGAAATTCAGATCCCGGGTGGGGTGCGCCAGGTGACGGCGAGTCTCTTTAAAGACTGCGTCGCCCTGACCACGGTGACACTGCCTGCCAAGCTTGTCGAGATCGGAGACGGTGCGTTTGAAGGCTGCGTCGCAATGACCCAGATCGAACTGCCAGTCTCCCTCGAAACGCTGGGCCGTCGAGCCTTTGCCGAGTGCGGGCTGAGGCGGGTCGACTTGGGCAAGTGCGTGGGGTTGAGACACCCAGATCACAGGCCCAGTGTGGACGCCAACGGATATGCCACCGATGGCGGCGCCTTTGACGGGTGCAGCCAACTGTCCGAAGTTGTACTGCCCGTTGCGTGGGGGGCCGATCACGTCGCCGCGCTGGGGCTGCACGGCTTCGAGTTCAGTTCTCGTGGCCCATCTGGCAGTGTCTTCCGAGCAAAGCCCAACGAACCCCGTTCCGCCTCAGGTGCCGGGTAGCGCGACCGGCGCGCGGTTGAGCTCGGTGCGCTCTGAACTCGGTCGCTGTGTGTGTTGAGCTCGCTGCGCACTGCACTTGGTCGCTGTATGCACTGAGCTGGCTGCGCTCTGGACTTTCATGTGCACATGGATGACCAACACGAGTCAGCCAAGGGGCATTTTTTTCGAATTGGAATGGAGTGTGAACCCGCGATGCAGCTCAATCGCAACCTCCTCAAATGGGCGGTGACAATTATCGCGGTGTCACTCGGCGCCCTCGTTGTGGCTGCGACCCTCGCGTATCTGTTCATCCAAGATGCGCGTCACAAGGGTTATTGTGCCTGAAGATGTGTTTGCTCATTGATTCGGGTGGGGTGTCCGCATCGGTGCAGTCGCCGCCCCCCCCCCCCCCCCCCCCATGCCCCCGGCCAGCGCGAACGCAGACTGGGCGGATGGGCCGTGGGTGCAGGGCCCAGGCGCCAGCGACCTCGGGCAGAGCGAGCTTAGTGAATCGGGGAGCGAGTGGGCGAGTGGGCAGTCCGGGGCCCAGTCCGAGTCCGAGGCCGAGTCCGAGCCCGAGGCCGAGTCCGAGTTCGAGGCGAGCGATGCCGAGGCCGAGGTCGCGGCCGAGGCGGTGCGTGCGGCGGCGCGCGCCGCCGAGGCCGAGCACCGGCGCGGCTGGGAGGGGCGTGGCCCGCCGGCCACCGAGGCCCAGCTGCGCGCCGCGCATTTCGGCGCGCCCCCGGCCCCGCCCGGCGGGGCGGACCAGGCAGAGGATGTGACCCTGCGCCGCGGTCATATGCGGACGCAGCTGGGGTCTGGGTCGAGGGGCGCCGGCTGTGGCCCCGGGCGCGGGGTCGGCTCGGGCGTCATCCTGCCGATGCGCACGGCGACGCGTGTCGAGGCGGCGGAGGTGTCGTCGCTCGGCCCGCTGGTGGACCCAGAGGAGCGGACGGAGCACGTGGGCTACCTGCGCGACCGGCACGGCGCCCCGGTGGCCGAGGTGTGGGAGGAGCGCCCGCCGCCGGCCGACGGCGACTACCGCCGCGGCCCGGCGACGTCCGACCGCCACATGGCGCGGTTGATGGGGTACGACGCGCGCGCGGCGGCGGAGGTGCACAGGGCCGAGGTGCCCGGTGTGACCAACCCGGCCGAGCCGCGGCTGGGCGCGGGCACGGACGCGTCGCTGGCCCCGGCGCGCACGGTGCAGGTGGTGCAGCGGGTGGCGCGCGCGGTCCACTTCAACCAGCAGCACGCGCAGTCGTTTGCGGCGCGAGACGCGGGGCGTGAGCTGTACGACGGCTACAACGACCGGCGGCACGCGCACGAAAAGGTGCCCGTGGCCCCGCCCACAATGCGCGAGCTGACGGCGCGCGAGCGCGCGGCGGCCAACGGCCACGGCGCCGACGGCGGCGTCGGCGTGCGTGTCGCGGCCGCGACGCGCGCGGCGCGGGCCGAGGGGGCGGCGTGGACGCGGCCCGCGGCGCCCGACGGGCCCGACCCGGGCGGCGGCGGCGGCGGCGGCGGCGGCGGCGGCGGCGCGTGCATCCGTGTGCTGCCGCTCGTGCGGCCGGTGGACGCGGCGGCGCGCGCGGCGGCGGCGGCGGCGGCGCGGGCGTCGGCGGCGCGCGGCGCCGATGGGGCTGGGGTCGCGGCCGGCGCGGGCGCCGCCGCGCGGGTGGGCGTGGCCAACCTGGGCCGCGCGGCGCGCAACCAGGGCGCGGTGACCATGGAGGCGTCAGCGGCCGCCTCGGCGCCGGGGCTGGACGCGGCCGTGCGCCCGGGCGCCGGCGCCGGCGCCGGCGCCGCCGCCGCCGCGTGGCGGGGCCGCACAGGCGCCGCGCCGGCCGAGCCGGCCGTGCGCGACACCGGCGTACAGCCCGAGGCGGGGGCGCTGCCGCAGTGGTCGGACCAGCCGGTCGGCATGCGGGCCGACACGGCGGTCGTGCGGCCGGCGGTGGTGGACGCCGCGTCGTGGGCGTCCCTTGTGCGCACGCTCGACGCGGAGCGCGCGCCGGGCGACCGCGAGGCCGACGCCGAGGTGGCGGCGCACTTGGCCTGGGGCGGCGCGCAGCGCGCCCACGAGCCGGGCCCGGCGCCGCGCGGGGCAGCGGCGCCAGGGGCGCCGGCGCCGCCCAGGGGCCCGAGGCGCCGGCCCCCTCGGGGGGCGCCGCGCGCGCGCTACCGGCCGCGCGTCCGGTCGTGGCGCCCGCCCTGGCCGCCCGGGTGGGCGCCGGCGGCCGCGCCGAGGTGGGCGCGGCCGAGGTGGGCGGGGCCGCGCGGCCGCTGCCGGCCGAGCGGGCGGTGGCGCGGGCGGACGGCGCCGGCGCTGCCGGCGCCGGCGGCCGCGCCGAGGCGGGCGTGGCCGAGGTGGGCGGGGCCGCGCGGCCGCTGCCGGCCGAGCGAGCGGTGGCGCGGGCGGACGGCGCCGGCGCCGCCGGCGCCGGCGGCCGCGCCGAGGCGGGCGTGGCCGAGGTGGGCGGGGCCGCGCGGCCGCTGCCGGCCGAGCGCGCGGTGGCGCGGGCGGCCGGCGCCGGCGCCGCCGGCGCCGTTGGCCGAGCCGAGGCGGGCGTGGCCGAGGTGGGCGGGGCCGCGCGGCCGCTGCCGGCCGAGCGCGCGGTGGCGCGGGCGGCCGGCGCCGGCGCCGCCGGCGCCGTTGGCCGCGCCGAGGCGGGCGTGGCCGAGGTGGGCGGGGCCGCGCGCCCCTTGCCGGCCGAGCGCGCGGTGGCGCGGGCGGCCGGCGCCGGCGCCGCTGGCGCCGGCGCCCGCACCGAGGCGGGCGTGGCCGAGGTGGGCGGGGCCGCGCGGCCGCTGCCGGCCGAGCGGGCGGTGGCGCGGGCGGACGGCACCGGCGCCGCCGGCGCCGGCGGCCGCGCCGAGGCGGGTGTGGCCGAGGTGGGTGGGGCGGTCGACCGCGTTGCGCCGGCCGAGCTGCCCTTGCCGGCGGCTGGCCGGGCGCCGGGCGTCGGCGGCGGCGGCGCCGCGGCGGCCCGGGTCGACCCGGGCGCCGACCGCGCGGCGCCGGTCGAGCTGGTCGCGCAGCCGGGCGCCACCCTCGCCCGGGCGGGCGCCGGCGGCCGCGCCGAGGTGGCGCCGGCCGCGCTGGCGCCCGGTGCCGACCGCCACGCGCCCGACGCGGCGCGCGGGCCCTGGGCCACGGGGGGCGCGTCGGGCGCAGCGGGGACTGGGCGGCGCGCGCCCGCCGCGCGCGCCACCCTAGGCGACCGCAGCGCGGCCGCGCTCGCCGCCGCCGCCCCCGCGGCAGCCACCGCTGCGCGGCCCGTCGCGGCGGCGGCGCGCGCCGTGGCGCGGGCCGACGCGGCGGCGGTGGGCGCCGGCGCGGCGGGTGCGGCGGGCGCGGCGCGGCCGCAGGCCGCGGGCGGCCTTCCCCTCGCCGCGCCCTCTGTGGATCGCGCCGCCGCGCGGCTGGCGCTGCCGGCCGAGCGGCGCGCCGCGACGCGCGTCGCGCCCGACGCCGCGCCGATTGGCACCGGGACGGGGTCGCTGGCCCTGCCGTGCGCGCCGCGCCGCGCCGACGCCGCGGCGACCGCCGGGCTCTCGCAGGCGCGCGGCGGCGCGCACGACGCCGCGCGCGCGGCGCCCGCCGTGCCACAGGCCGCCCGGCGCGCCGACGCGGCGCCGCTGGGCGCGCCGCGCGCGGCGGCGGGCGCCGGTGGCGGCATCGTGCGCCTCGGCGCCGCCGAGCGGTTGCCCGTGGCGCGCGGCCCGGCCTATGCGCACGACCCGCACGCGGCGCACGCGGCCGCGCCCCCGTCCGCCGCGCCGAGGTCGGGCGCGCCGGCGCGCGCCGCGCCCTGGCGCGCAGAGCCGCCTCGCGCCGAGGCGGGGCGCGCCTCGGCGCCGGCCGACACGACCGACGCCGCGCACCGCGCCGCGCCGCCGGCCTCGGCCGCGCTCGCCGGCGAGCGGTTCGGTCCCGACCGGATGACGTCGCGCCCGGCCACGCCGATCGGGCACCCGGACGGCGCGCGGCCCGCGCCCTCCTCGCGCGCGCCGTCGCGCGGCGCGCCGGTGGGGCCGGCCCGGGGGGAGGCGCCGGCGCGGTGGGAGGCGCCGCGCCGAATCGCGCCGTGCGCCGGTGTTGCGCCGGCCGCCTCGTCGCGCGACGCCGCACGCGCCACCGGCGATCGGCCCGCGACGCCCTCGCTCCAACGTGACCTCGACGGCGCCCGTGCGCAACCGCGCTTTGCGGCCGGGGTCTGATTCGTCGTGGGTAGGGGCTTGGGCACCCGGGGTGAGGGTTCATCGCACCCGGTGCCCCGGCGACCCCGTGTGCGCCACGCACACTTTTTTTGCGAAGCCACCGTCAAGGCACGAGGGCACCGTTCCGGCCACCAAGCGGCCCCCCGCCATGGCGCCGAGCGCCCCGCCGCCACGCCGCACCCCCGACCAGGTCGGTGACTTGAGCGACCCAGGGTGCTGAAGGCGGACCACTGACAACCGGGTCCAATTCCGCAACCAACAAGAGCAGTGGGAGAGCCGATTCCGTATTGCGCCGAGTCGCATTGGCCTCAAGGGCGCTGGGCTGGGGCTGTATGCTGCGCGCTCGTTCAAATCGGGCGAAAACGTCTCAAAGTACATGGGCCATACCGTGGGCCCCGTCGCGGCCGAAGGGCGGCTGATGCGGGTCGATACGGTCGCCGGTCAGGGGGAGCACACGCTCCGGATGGGCGGATTTCTGGTGGACGGGCTGCACGGGCGCAGTTGCGCCCAGTACATGAACTCGGCGCATGGAACTGCCGTGGGCAAAAACAATGTCACTTTCGATGAAACCGGGACGGTTGTTGCCACCAGGGCGATTGCGGTGGGGGATGAGCTCTTGGTGGCATACGGAGCGCGTTTCTGGAAGGGGGTCCAGGCGGCGCGGGCCTGGGCATCGGCCAACCCCGTCGCGGCCAAGGAGCTGCGCGAGCAGGCACGCGTGCTTGATTTCATGCGAGTTCCCGAGCGTGTGAGGGTGGCTGCGGAAGTGGTCCTGGCCCGGTAGCGACGGGGGCCACCCCCCGACGCCGGTGCAATGCGCGCGCTCCACGACGGGCACCCCCGCGGCGGCGGTGGCGCCATCGGCAGCGGTGGCCTCCAGCCGCCCGTGGCGGCAACGGTGGCGTCAGCGGTGGCCTCGGCCCAGGTATCGGCACCGCACGACTCGCTGCGCTCACACTCCCCCCAGGGCTTGCTGCGCTCGCACGACTCTGCGCTCGCACACTTTTCAATGGTCACTGCGGCGCGCGGCTCGCGTCGCTGCGCTCGCGCAACTCTGCACTCGCACACCGTTCCAAGGAGCACGGCGGTCGCACGGCTCGCTGCGCTCGCACCCGACTCCCTGCGCTCGCACTCCCCTCTGGACTCGCTGCGCTCGCACGGCTTGGCCACTCGAGGAGTTGGCGCACGCGCATGGTGTGGCGCCGCTCTTGTCCACGGTCACCCCCCCCGGGGAGGAGTTGGCGCACATGCACGATGTGGCGCCGCTCTACACCAGGCGGCGGCGATGCGCACGCTCGAGGTGTTCCATGTGACGCAGCCGAGGTGGGCCACGTGAAATGGTCGAGGTGTGCCACGTGACATGGTCGAGTTGTGCCACGTGAAATGGTCGAGGCGTGCCACGTGACACAGCCGAAGTGTGCCACGTGGACATGGTCGAGGTGTGCCACGTGGACATGGTCGAGGTGTGCGACGTGGGGACATGGCCGAGGTGTGCCACGGGTTAACCCCGTGCGCGCGCCACGCACCCCCTCCCTAAGCCATCTAAAGCCCCGTGCGCGCGCCATGCCCCCCCTTCTAGGCCACCGCAAGCCCCGTGCGCGCGCCACGCAACCCCCCCCAGGCCACCACAAGCCCCGTGAACCCGCGCCATTATTTTCTGGCCGCCTGTGTAGGCATCGACAAACAGGGTCAAACCCAGGGATGACGACACGTCGACGACCAGGGATGGCAGCGTCCGTCGTCACCACCGAGCTCGTGGAAGCCGTCGCGGGTGTTGTTACCGAGATGCGGCATCCGATGTCGCTATCGCTGTCCCAACTGAGCAAGAGCTTGTACGAGGCGACAGAGTCGCATCCATGCAATGTGTTGAGCCTACGACGGCCGATATCGGAGCGCATGAGGGAATGCCTGACCCGGTTCCTTGATTTCAATCGCGACAAACGGGCGCGCAAGATGGGCTTTGAGGGGCCCACCCCCGGCCTGAAGATGCTGGAGAGCCAATGGAACCACGGGTTCCGGGTCAAGAATGACCGGTTGACATCCGCCATGAGGGACACTGATATGAGAGAGGGCTGGGCCGATGTTGGTGTGGTGGACCCGCTTGACCTCTTCGCTGTTGCATCTGCGTCATGGGCATGTGTGGCCACGAAGGGTCCAATGCGCGTCGCTGGCGTGGCAGGTCAGGCGGCATTCGGGGGCCCCCATGGGGACGATGGCGAGGGCGAGGACGAGGACGGGGACGGAGACGGAGGCGATGGCGAGAGCGAGAGCGAGACTGAGAGCGAGACCGAGAGCGAGAGCGAGGACGGGGACGGGGGCGAGGACGGGGACGAGGACAAGGACGATCACCAGGAACCGCGCCACTCGCAGGGGGCGCTCGTGGCTCAGCCACCCGGGCGCCTGGTGCCGCTGCACCGGATGCTATCGTCCTGCATCGGTCCGGTTTGAGGGGTTCGGCTGCGCAGCTCGGACGCGCGTCACGGGCACACCGTGGTGAAGCTACCCATTGCGCAACTCGACGACCTGCTCCGGTTGAAGGGGCTCGAGTCGCTGGGGCTCCGTGGGTACGCCATCGTGCCAGGGCCTGCCTCGGCAACCATGGCGGCGGCGGCAGCCGTGGCGGCAGCCCAAGCGGCAGTGGTGGCGCTCGACCTGTCCAATTGCCCGTTGTCCCAATTCGAGTTGCGCCGCTGCACCGGGGCCACGGCGCTGGTGCTCGACGGCGGGGCGCTCACGACCGGGGTCGAGCTTCGGGTCGCGCTGACCAAGTGCAACGCATTGACCAGCTTGTGGGTGCAGGGGGAGCGGGTCGCCTCCGTGCACGCCAAGAGGTGCGCCCGCCTCGCGGAGCTGCACTGCGCCGACACCTCGATGCGCCACGTGCCGGCACACGCCCTGCGCCGCTGCAGGCGGCTCAGGGTGGTGACCCTGCCCACCGCACTGACCCGCATCGGCGAGAGCGCATTCGAAGGCTGCTGGGCACTCGATCTGCAGATCCCGCTGGGCGTGACGCACATCGGAGCGTCGGCGTTCGCCAGCACCGGTCTCATGGAGGTGGAGCTGCCGCGCACAATTCAGGACTTGGGCGCGGGTGCATTCGCCCACTGCCGCGACCTCCTGACCGTCAACATGTCGTCCACCGCCTTGCACACGGTGCAGAGCAGTCTCTTCGAGGGCACCCCCAACCTGACCACCGTGACACTGCCCATGGTTGGAGACATCGGACACCGTGCGTTCTATGGGTGTGGGGTCACGGAGATTGAGTTTCCCGCGTCGCTCCGCAGCATTGGGAATGGCGCCTTTGCCAACAGTGGCCTGACGCGCGTGTGCCTTCTAGCCGGGCTTGCGGAACTGGGCATAGGGGCCTTCGCGGAGTGCCACTCCTTGGAAGAGGTGGACCTCGGCGCCACCGGGGCGGCGCATATGCATACCCTCAGCAAACAAGCGTTCCGCGGGTGCGTCGCACTCCACAAAGTGGAGCTCCGCAAGCTCACTCACATTGGAACGGAGGCGTTCCAAGGGTGCATCGCGCTCAACGCGCTCAACTTGCGGAGCCTTACCGGCATGGGAGTCGGTGCATTCCGCTTTAGTGGTCTCGAAACTGTGGTCCTCGGCGCGTGCGGCCTGTGCTCCGTGCCACCCTCAGCGTTCGAAGATTGCAGCGAATTGACCAAGGTGACCCTGCCGCCGGGGGTGCATATCGGGAAGTTTGCGTTCCGCGGCTGCCGGTCGCTCAAGGTCGTCTCCTGCGAGGGGATCGCCCAACTCGATGAGGGCGCCTTCGCTGGGTGCAGGGCGTTGGCAAAAATCAAGCTGGGCGATGGACTCTGCGTGATCGGAGTCAATGCGTTCGAGGGGTGCGCCGCGTTGACCCAGATCGAGCTGCCACCCAGCCTCACCTTCATTGGGGATTCCGCCTTTCAGGAGTGTGGCCTCGTCGAGTTGACAGCTCCACTGGGTGCCGAGCTCCATAAAATCGAAGTGGCCGCCTTTCAGGGTTGCAGCGACCTGGCCACCGTGGACCTGCGCAATGCGGTGAAGGTCGAACGCATGGAGTGGGCGGTGTTCCGCGATTGCACCGCCTTGGCGACCTTGCACCTGCAACCGCAGCTCATCCGCATCCACCGCCATGCCTTTCAGAACTGCACACAGCTCTCCGAGTGTGTGCTTCCGATCCATCTCACCCACATGGAAAAGAGTGCATTTGAGCATTCCGGGCTGCGCTCCGTGGAGCTGCCAGCCCAACTCGAGATGCTGGGCCACCGAGCATTTGCCCGGTGCAATCAGCTCGAACGCGCCGACCTCGGCAAATGCACGGCGTTGACACTGACCGAGTTGACAAAGTACATACGGAGCCTTGTGGACGAGGGCGCCTTTCCAGACGAGTGCGTCTTTGAGGAATGCGCACAGCTGTCCGAGGTCGTGCTCCCCGTCACACTGGGAACCGACCTGCACCTAGGTGCATTGGGGTTGGGTGCATTCTACCACAGTGGCCATGGCAATGTCTTTCACAGAGGCCGTTGAACCCCGACGGTGCACAGCGTTCGCTGTGCGCAGTCAGCCACGCCTTGCTCGTCCATGCGGGCGCCACTGCCCAACTCGAGTGCCCGCCACGCCTTTGCTGGCCGTCTGGCCGCACGGGCTGATCGGCCAGTCGTTCGACGGCGACGGCGCACCGCTCAGGCGGGGGGGGGGGGCACGGCACACTGTGTCGTGGGGGTGCGGGTTTTTTTTTTCACTCCCGTTCGTCAGCGTGTCACCCCGCCATGCCGACGCCGCGCAACCAGTGGAGCCCGTGGACTGAGGAGGTGCTGCAGCCGCTCCGGGAGCACCTGTCAGTGAGTTCCCGGATCTGTCTGGCCTCGGTGAGCCCCCAGCTCCGGGAGAGCCCGGCTCTGGGCTCTGCCTGCCGCGAACCGATCGCTCCGCTCCCCAGCCATACGGGGGACGCGGATGCGGCGCGCGCCCGCCTGCTCCGCTGGCAAGACAACCTCAATGGGCCCTGCTCCCCCCGTGACGTGATGCTGATACGCGACGCCACGCCGGCATGCTACCTCGAGCTGCGCAATCCATACGGCGGCCTCCTGGACACCGTGGAGCCCACGCCGGTCAAGGGTGCGTTTGACCTCATCTGCGAGGCAGACGCGCACGCGCGAGCCGATTGGGAAGGGGCACTCAGGGAGCCCTGGCCGGTGGGCCTCTCCGCACTCGACCTCGTCCACAGCGCCGCGCCGTGGTGTCTGCGCCAGATGAAGGTTACCTGCGTCGAATCGGTGCCAGGGCCGTTCGATGCTCGGCGGCTGCCCGGGTTGCTGTGCGCGTACGGGCTGCGGCACGTCACCAACCTGCAGATCCGCGACCAGGCCATCGACGCAGCGGGCGACCTCCAGGCCCTGGTCGACTATCCGCCCCCCGGGGGACACTATCTCGAGTTGCGGCTGTACCGGTGCAGCATGCCCCCCCTGGTGGACTGGCTCCGCCTCCAAACCCCGTTCTGCCCTCGCATATCCTTCGTTGAATCCACGGTGGGGGGGGAGGAAGACACCTACCCGCCGGTGTTCATCGACTCGCGCATCGTCCCGCCGTTCGCCCTGGCCGGGTGGACGTCGCACGTCGCGCTGAGCCATCGGGTCCAAGTGCTGGGGCGCTACTGCTTCTCCCATTCCATGTTGACACCGCTCACGATTGGGAGGGGCTCCACACTGCGCACTATCGGCAAGGCGGCGTTCCATGGAGCGCTGAGGCTGGGCCATCTCACGCTGCCGGCTGCGCTGCACCACATCGAACCCCTCGCCTTTTCAGAGAGCTCCGTGCACAGTGTCACCATGCAGCGGGGCGCCGAGCTCGAGTGCATCGACCAGTACGCGTTTTCCGCGTGCCCTAGTCTCACCCAAATCGACCTGAGCCGGTGCCCGAACCTCGATGACATCCAAACGGGCTGCTTCGAAAGCTGCGGTGCCCTCGAGACGGTCCGTCTGCCCGACCGCGTCCGCGTGGTCGGGGACATGGCGTTTGCGAGCTCCGGGTTAACCCAAGTGCGGCTTCCGGCGGCGCTGGCCTCACTGGGCGAATTGGCCTTTTACAAGCTGCCGCGACCTGCACACGGCCGATTTCTCTGCATGTGCTGCCCTAGCGTGCATCCCGGGCCATTGCTTCGAAGGCTGCACACAGCTCACGACGGTAAGCTTTGGTGTCGCTCTGACCGAGATCCACAAACAGGCGTTCAAGTGGTGCGTGACGCTCTCGTATATCGACTTGAGACGCTGCGCCGTCACCAATATCAACACCCGTGCGTTCAAATGCTGCAGCGGGCTCGCTGGGATCCACATGGGGGGCGCCCTCCGCCACATCCACACACAAGCCTTCAGCGCCTGTCGAACACTCGCGTCGGTCGACTTTGGCGGCTGCGTGGCCCTGACCACCATCGGACCGTTGGCATTCGATGGTTGCACCTCGCTCGCATCGGTCGACCTCTCGGCGTGCACTTCGCTCCGTTCCATCGCCCCGGACGCCTTTCGCGGGTGTCCGATCACACGCTTTGTGCTCCCCCCGGGGATGGACTCGCTGCGCTCGCATGGCCCAAGGGTTCCGCTCCCTGCAGGGGAGCCGCCGGCTCAGCGCGCTCAGCAGCGACAGGGGCAGGGGCACTGACCGGCCCCGCGCCGCCGCCGGTGGCCGAGGCGCCGGTGGCTGAGGCGCCGGTGGCCGAGGCGCCGGTGGCCGAGGCGCCGGTGGCCGAGGCGCCGGTGGCCGAGGCGCCGGTGGCCGAGGCGCCGGTAGTCGCGTTGCCTGAACCAACTGCGGCCGCTGCGGCTGGCACGAAGAGCGGGCCCGCGGCGGCCCAGGACGACTCGCTCCGGGACATTCGCGCTCGTGCTGGATTGCTCGCGCTGGACTGCTCGCGTTGGATTGCTCGCGCTCGTCGCGCGCGTGGTTCGCTCGACGCGCGCGTTGCCCGTGCGTCGCCCGTGCAGGGAGGTTGGGTCGTGTCCGAGTTGGGTCGTGTCCGAGATGGGTCGTGTCCGAGATGGGTCGTGGCCGAGATGGGTCGTGGCCGAGACGGGTTGTGGCCGAGACAGGTTGTGGCCGAGATGGGTCATGGCCGAGCTGGGTGGTGGCCGAGATGGGTCGTGCCCGAGATGGGCCGTGTCCGAGAGGGGTCATGCCCGAGATGGGTCGCCTGTAGCCACTGTCAGTTTAGTGGGACCAGTGCGTCGGTGCGTGTCGCATTGCACAGGGGCGATGCTGCGCTACGTGCAGAAGCGAGAGCGGGGCACGCGGGTGGGCCGTGTCGACTTTGGCCTGCTCAGCGCTGACGAGGTGCGGCGCATGGCGGTGGCCGAGGTGTGCAACCTCAACATCTACCAGCGCGGCATGCCCCAGGTGAGCGGGATCAACGACCACCGGATGGGCACCGTCGACCGGCGCCTCATGTGCGGCACCTGCGTCCACGACGTGCGCAGCTGCCCCGGCCACACCGGCTTCATCAACCTGCCGCTGCCGTGCTACCACACAGGCTACCTGGACCAGCTGCTCAAGGTGCTGCGCAGCGTCTGCACCTTTTGCTCGCGGCTGACGCTCGCCGACGAGGAGGTGCCGGCGCGGGGGGCGGCCGATGCCAAGGCGCACTTCGCCGCCGTCTACGCCGCGGCGCGCCTCAAGAAGCGCTGCGCGCACTGCCAGGGCCCGCGGCCCGCGCTGTCGCGGACCCTGACCGGGGTGCACGCGGACTGGTCGCGGGTCGACCCGGCCGACTGGGCCTCGCCCGAGGAGCGCGCGGCCGTCGAGGCGGAGCCCTTCACCGCGGCCAGCGCGCTGAGCGTGCTCACGGGCATGAGCGACGCCGACGCGGAGCGGCTCGGCTTCACGCCCAGCGCCGCGCACCCGCGCGACCTGGTGCTGTGCAGCGTGCTGGTGCCGCCGCCCATCTCGCGGCCGGCCATCATGGCCTCGGAGGGCAGCCGCTCGCGCGGGCAGGACGACCTGACGCACCGCCTGCAGGACATCAACAAGCGGTGCATCGAGCTACGCGCCTGGCTGGCCGGGCGCGCCGACCCGATGCACTGCGGCGGCGAGTGGCGCGACGGCGCCGTCTGGCGCGGCGCCGCGGCCGCGCAGCTGGCGGGCGCGCTCGAGCTGGCGCGGCCCGGCGGGTCCACCGCGCCGGTGGCCGACCTGCTCGAGCGGTGGCAGCGGCTGCAGGCGGACGTGGGCGCGCTGCTCAGCGGCAGCGCCGCGCGCCCCGCGCGCGGCGGTGGTGGCGGCATGCGCTCCGTCGCGCTCAAGTCAGTCGCGGACCGGCTCAAGGGCAAGGACGGGCGCGTCCGGGGCAACCTGATGGGCAAGCGCGTCAACTTTTTGGCGCGCTCCGTCATCACGCCCGACCCCATCATGGACGTGCACGAGGTCGGCGTGCCGCACGGCGTCGCCACGACGCTCACCATGCCCGAGCGCGTCACGCCGGCCAACATCAACGACCTGCACCAGCGCGTGCTGCGCGGCGCCGGCCAGCTCGACGACGCCGAGTGCATCATCACCGGCGACAATGGCATCATCCAGCTCGAGGCGTGCCTCGACCGCGACAAGATCCGGCTGCAGTACGACTGGGTCGTCGAGCGCTACATGCGCGAGGGCGACGTCGTCATCTTCAACCGGCAGCCCTCGCTGCACCGGATGGGCATAATGGGCCACCGCGTGGTGATCGTGCCGGGGCACACGTTCCGCCTCAACTTCTCGTGCGCCAACCCGTACAATGCCGACTTTGACGGCGACGAGATGAACATGCACCTGATGCAGTCGCCCTGCGCCACGGCCGAGGTGGCCGAGCTCATGGCCGTGCCGCAGCAGATCATCTCGCCGCAGGCCAACAAGCCGTGCATGGGGCTGGTGCAGGACGCGCTGCTGGGCGCCCACCTGCTCACCTCGACCGGCGTCTTCCTCGACCGCGCGCACATGCTGCGCTACGCCGCGTGGGTGCGCTACCCGCACTGGCCCGCCGGCGGCCCGCCGGCGCTGCCGCCGCCGGCGCTCGCCGCGCCGCGCGAGCTCTGGACTGGCGCGCAGCTCTTCTCGCTGCTGCTGCCGCCGCGGCTCACGCTCGCGCGCTGCCGCGGCGACGGCGCCGAGGCGCGGCTGCCGGCCGCCGACGACCTGCTCATCCGCGGCGGGCAGCTGCTCTTTGGCGAGCTCAACAAGGCGACGCTCGGCTCGTCGGCCAACGGCATCGTCGACGTCATGTACCGCGACCGCGGCCCGCAGGCGACGGTGCGCTTCATGTCGGATGCGCAGCGCGTGGTCAACCAGTGGCTGATGAAGCGCGGCTTCTCGGTCGGCATCGCCGACTGCGTGCTGGGCCCGGCCGGCCACGCCGAGATCAACGAGCGGCTGCAGAACGGCTTCGCCAACGTTGACGCCATCCTGCGCGAGAGCGTGCCCGAGTCGATGGCCGCCGAGGCCGAGTCGACGGTGCAGCGCATCCTCTCGCGCCTGCTCGTGCTGACCGGCGACTCGGTCCAGACGCACGGGCAGCACGACAACGCGGTGGCGCACATGGTGCGCGCCGGCTCCAAGGGCAACCCGGTCAACCTCTCGCAGATCTGTGGCTACGTTGGCCAGCAGTCGGTCGAGGGCCAGCGCATCCACGCCGAGCACGCCTCGCGCACGCTGCCCTGCTTCCGCGCCACCGACGTGACGCCCGACGCCAATTGCTTTGTCAAGAACTCGTACGCGCTGGGGCTCGAGCCGCACGAGTACTTTTTCCACGCCATGGGCGGGCGCGAGGGGCTCGTCGACACGGCCGTCAAGACGGCGACCACGGGCTACATCCAGCGCCGGCAGATCAAGGCCATGGAGGACATGCGTGTCGCCTACGACGGCACGGTGCGCAGCGCGCACAACGAGGTGGTCCAGTTCGTCTACGGCTGCGACGGCGACGACCCCTGCCGGCTCGAGAAGCAGATGCTCGCCGCGCTGGCGCAGGGCGAGGAGGCGCACCGCACGGCGCTGTGCGACGCGCCGCCCACGGCCGTGCAGCGCGACGAGCTCGCGCGCTTCTGGCGGCTGCTGGCCGAGCTGCGCGCCAGCGCCACCTCGCCGCTCCGCCCCGCGCTCGACGCGACGCTGCTGCTGCCCGTCAACATCTCGCGGCTCATCCGCAACTGGGACCACCGCCACAGCGCCGCCGCCGCCGCGGCGGCGGCCGTGTGCAGCGAGGCGCACGTCTGCGCGCGCGTCGACGCCCTGCTCGGCGCCGTGCGCCGCCTCCGCCGCCGCGCCTCCGAGGGGCTCTGCGCCGCGCCCGCCTTCCACATGGGCAGCCGGCGGCTGCGGGCGCGCGGCTTCACCGAGGCGTCGCTCGAGCGCATCTGCGCCCACGTGCTCACGCGCGCCGCCAGCGCCGAGGCGACGCCGGGCGAGATGGTCGGCGCCATCGCCGCGCAGTCGCTCGGCGAGCCGGCCACGCAGATGACGCTCAACACCTTCCACCTCAGCGGCATGGCCAACGTGGGCATGACGATGGGCATGCCGCGGGTGCGCGAGCTCCTCGACTTTAGCAAAAAGATCCGCACGCCCACCGCCACGCTCCGCCTGCGGCCGCCCTACCGCGACCGGGCCGCAGTCGCGCACCGCCTTGCGCAGAGCCTGCCGGCGGTCGGCCTCGCGCAGGCCGTCACGTCGCTGCGCGTGCTGCACGAGCCGGACCCGGCCTCGACCGACGTGGAGGCCGACCAGCTCGCGCTGCACCTCGACGCCTACTTTAGCCGGATCCTCGCGGGCGCCAGCGAGTGGGTCGCGCGCCTCACGCTCGACAAGGCGTGCCTGCGCACCTGCGGCGTCGACCCGCCGCGGCTGGCCGCCATCGTGCGCGAGCGCCTGCCTGGCGCCGTCCACGTCGTCTCATCGCAGGTCAACGACGTCGACTGGTGGCTGCGCTGCCGCTTCCTCTGCGTCCACGACATGGTGGAGCACGGCTTTGGCGGCGACGGCGGCGGTGGCGGCGTGGAGCAGTCGCTCGTCCACCGCATCATGCTCATGGTCATGGACCAGCTGCACATCTCGGGCCACCCGGGGCTCACGTCCGCCTCGGCCAGCGAGCTCGACGCCTGGGACGCCGGGGCCGAGTGCCATCGCAAGGAGTGGGCCGTGAGCGCGCGCGGCTGCGCCCTCGACTCGCTGCTCTTCCTGCCGGTGGTCGACTGGGCGCAGAGCTCGACCAACGACGTGGCCGAGGTGCTCAACCTCTTCGGCATCGAGGCGGCCGCCGCGCTCATCTTCCACGAGCTGCGCGACACCATCTCGTTCGACGGCACCTACGTCGACCCGCGCCACCTCCTCATGGTGGCTGACACCATGACCTTCCGCGGCTTTGTCATGTCCATCAGCCGCCACGGGATGAACCGCACCAACACCGACCCGCTGGCCAGGTGCTTCTTCGAGGAGACGGCCGACGTGCTCTACGACGCGGCCCTGTTCGGGGAGCACGAAGACGCGCGCGGCGTCAGCCAAAATATTATGACCGGCCAAATGTGCTGCGTCGGCACCGGCAGCTTCGATGTCCTGATGCCCGACTGGAGCCTGCCGTCGGTGGGGGCGGTGGGCGAGCGCAACGCCAAGTTGGTCAAGACGACAATGCGCCGCTGCGCGCCGGAGCTGAGCGCGCGGCCCCCCGAGCAAACATTTGGCTACGTGGACCTGGCGGCGTGGCCGCGCAACACGCGCCCCGACGCGGACAGCGAGATGCCCTACCACACCGAGGCGCCACCGCGACCGCCGACCACCGGGCCACACGTCGGCGCGGGCATCTGGTACGACGCGGCGAGCGAGGTGCACACCCACCGCCGCCGCCCCATTGAGTGGCCGCCGTCGCCCGATAACCAACTCGAGGCCAGGGGAGCGCACTGGCGCGGCGCGCATCACTGAAGGGGGGCGCGCGCAGTGGCCACGTCCATCTACCACGGGATCTCGCACGGCGGCCGAGCCAAGGGGGGGGGGGTGGCACGCGTTGGCAAGGCGCGCCCCACCGGGGGCGCGCGTATTGGACGCCTGCTGGGCGCGGTGGCCACCGGGTGCGGCCCTGGCCCTGTGCAACCCACCGGCGGCGGGCGCGTGGCTGGAGGTGGGCGCCGGGTTCACCCTCAACCCGCGGTGCGGTTGCGAGCCTCCATGTACCGCTGGAGGTCATCCTCGGTCACCTTGCCATCCCGTGGGGGCTCGTGCGACACAGGGGGTGGCATGCCCTGGCCAGGGCGCACCGGCAAACCGGCGTCGGACGGCGGCTGGCCCCACGCATCGCCTTCCTCGCCCTCCTCGCCCTCCTCGCCCTCAGACCCGCCGCCTGGCCCCGGCGCCACGGATGCCGCGCGCGCCGACGCCGCGCGCGCCGCCGACGCCGCGCGCGCCGCCGACGCCGACGCCGCCGACGCCGCGGCGCGCGCCGACGCCACCTCCGCCTCTCTGGTCAGCGCCGCCTCGGCCGAGGCCCGGGCTGCGCCCTCGAGAAAAGAAACCGCCTGTGTGCCCTTGAAGGCCTGCCGCGAGACGGTGTCCACCAGCACGGGTGTGCCATCGAGCCAACTGGGGATCTCGACCCCAGCCTCATGCAGGTGCTCGACGTGCTGCACGGTGCAAGGGATGCACTGCGCGTCTATGAGCGCCAAGCAGTGCCGTGACCCGGGGCACTCCCCCGCGCCCGATGTGGCGTCGCGGCCCACATAGAGCACAATCCCGGCCTGGTCGCCCATGTCCTTGTCGGGTGGGTCCACACCCGCCCTCTCTACCGGTGTCTGTGTAAACTTTCTTGTGCTTGCGAACACACTACCCGAATCGGCGCCGTTTCACGTGCGTGCACCGGACACCTCAGACCTTGGCCACGGCCACACCTCGGACACACGCGGACACACGCGGACACACGCGGTCACGACACGCCTCGGCCATGACACCTCGGACACCTCGGCCACGCGTCGGTCGCGACACACCTCGGACACATCGGCCACGCGTCGGTCGCGACGCACCTCGGACACATTGGCCACGCGTCGGTCGCGACACACCTCAGACACATTGGCCACATGTCGGTGACAGCACACCTCGGACACATCGGCCACGCCTCCAATCGCGACACACCTCGGACACATCGGCCACGCGTCGGTCGCGACACACCTCGGACACATCGGCGACATGCGACACACCCCGGACACATCGGACACGCGTCGGTCGCGACACACCCCGGGGCACACCGGCCCCACCCCCTGAAGCGGTCGCCACACACCCCAGGACACATCGGCCACACCCCCTGAAGCGGTCGCGAAGCACCCAGGACCCGGGTTGACCCACCTCGGCCACACCTCCTGACGCGGTCACGACACAGCTCGGACACCTCGGACACACACCCTGAAGCGGTCACGACACACCCCAGACACATAGGTCACGCCCCCTGAAGCGGTCGCGAAGCACCCAGGACCCGGGGTCAACCCACCTTGGCCACAGCGTGTTCACGGCGCACAAGATTGCTGTTCGTACCCTAGCATCGATGCGACTCAAAGCCCCGGTTCTGATTCTGCGCCACAAAAAAAGGTTACGAAAACACCCATAGACGCGACAGCCTCGAGTTGAGTCGACGAGATCGGGGTAGAAACAAAGCGAGCGTCAGACCTTGCAAAGCGGGCAGGCAAACTTTGGGGCCGTGTCAAACCAGACCTGTAAGCAACTGGCGTGGAACTGGTGGTTGCAGGGCAGCACGCGCATCCCCGCGCTCGACTGGCCGTCGCCGCCGGCCGCGCCGTGCCCCGGCGGCGCGAGAGGCTCGAGGCAGATGGAGCAGTCCACCTCGACCGATCGGCCCAGGTGGACGAGGACTTGGTCCAGCCGCCCGCGAAACCCCTCGGCCTCTGTAGCCCCCACGGTGGCGCCCACCCGGCCACTGAGGTTGATGAGTCGCCTCAAGACCAGGCCCTTGAGCTGCGCGTCCCAGTGCCCGGCGCACAACCCGAGTGCCTCGCGATGGCACGCCTCTTCCTCTTCCACTCCCCTGGAACTCGCCTTGAGTGCCATCCCCAGGTCCGACAAGTATTCCGCGAGTGTATGGCGGTTGGTGGTGGCACCGTCCTCTGGGTAGGCCCTCGCGGCGGACGTCGACGTTCGCAGCTCCTCGCGCTGTAGCGCCACCGCCTGCCGCATGAGCTGCACGACGCGCGGCCGGTCCTCGCCCACGGTGTCCAGGCGATCCGCGAGTGAGGCTCGCACCCGCGCCTCTGCACCCCCGGGAGGCACGCGCCACTCATCGGCGGCGGCGGGGCTGCCACGGCCGCCGGCGGCCGCTAGCGCCACGTCGCACACGGCGACGGCGACCTCTGCGTACGCCAGGCCGAGCTTGGCGAGCCCCGCCGGGCACGTCGACAGGCTAACCCCTTCCTGCGATAGGTCGAGGCCGCCGAGCAACGGAGTCAGCTGTGCTCGGCATGTTCGCTCGGCGTGCACCATCTCGAGGGGTGCCCGCTCCGCCACCTTGCCGCACAGGGACAGCGTAGTGACGAGTATCGTCCGGTTGCCCGACGCGCGGCACGCCTGGAGAAAGGAGCAAGCGACCCGCGCCGCAGCGGCCAGGTCGCCCATGGCGACCAGGCAGCGGATGTGCAGTTGGGAGGCCTCTGCGCAAAGGAAGGCCCCCATCGCGCCGCCGATCCGGTCGGATGCCGACAACACCACCGTGACCTTGCGCACTGCTTCGAGGGCGTCGGCTCTCATGCCACCTCGGTAGTCCTTCTCGGCCTGCTCGTACAGCGCTATAGACATCCGCACCAGCTTGCCCCGGTCCACCAGGGCTGTCGACGAGGCGGCAGGCACAGCGTCGACACGGCAGGCTGCGCCGCGGTGGCCGAGCTCCCGAGCGCAGGCCTGGCACTCGCGGTTGCAGAACCACGCCTTTCGACACCGCCCACACCCGGACAACTTGCCTCCACTCTTGCCACAGGCGAGGCAGGAGAGCGCCAGCGCCATCGGCGCCGGCGCCATCGGCGCCGGCGCCATCGCCATTGGCGCCATCACCATCGGCGCAATGGGCGCTATCGGGGAAGCGAGTGCACGGTGGGTGGAGGTCCTGCGGTGGAGCTCGAAAGTGACGCCCCCCCCCCCCCCC
>Ga0209491_10004337_pt1 | contig 21975 bp, 22 predicted proteins | sample BON02_FD_187213 | JGI IMG/M metagenome (GOLD analysis project Ga0209491, IMG submission 187213) | Freshwater microbial communities from Lake Bonney liftoff mats and glacier meltwater in Antarctica - BON-02 (SPAdes) (version 2) | ecosystem: Environmental > Aquatic > Freshwater > Ice > Glacier... | reverse complement strand
TGCTTGCATTGTATGCCGGTAAATTAGGGTCGCCAATAAGGCCCTCAATGGAGGAAAAATTAATGATCGAACCCCCCTCGCCGGTCTTACGCATCGCTTTTATACCATATTGGGTGCCCAAGAAAGTGCCATCAAGATTGATGCTTAGCAGTTTTTTCCAATCTGCAAACGTAACGTCCTCCACATTACCACCTACACCTATACCGGCAGCATTGGCCAGCACATGCAGTTTGCCGAATGTTTTGAACGTGGTATCGATTACCTTCTCCCATTCATCTTCCTTGGACACATCTTCCCGGATAAATATGGCCTCGCCCCCTTCATCTTTTATCAATTTCACTACTTTATTGCCTTGTTCCTCGTCCAGATCCGTTATTACTATTTTGGCTCCTTCACGTGCCAGCAGAATAGCGCTTGATTTTCCCAGACCAGAAGCACCTCCCGTGATAATGGCTACTTTATTTTTTACTCGATCCATAGTTTTAAGATTTAAGTGTTACTACATTCATTTTGTTTTTAACGCTTCGCATTGTTGAAGGCACCGCTCTTGTCCTTCATATACAAGGCGGCAATTTCTTAATGCTTTGCCCCAATCTCGTTACTGGACCATTGCAATAAAGCCGGCTGTTCGGAACATGTGGTATTGCGGACCGCCTTTTTCAGTTCTATCTTTAACAGCTCCCCGTTGAAGCTGACTTTTTTAATATGGTTTCATGATATTCCAGTGTCGCCATTTTTTTTATTTTAAATTTGATTCTAATACTGCCACAATATCAAGTTGTCTTCCAAAGGCACAGAAAGACCTTCGTAGCTGGGCACAATACGAACGGTATAATGATCTGAAGGACGGGAAGTATTTACCTGCGCATAAAAATTATGTGCCCCATCTTCCCCCAACCGATCAAATGTCATTTTGATCCTTTCGGACGCTTCATCGTTGATTCCTTCTGCGAATAGTTCTACCTGAATATTTTTGGGGTTTATTCCTTTCAACCATATAAATACTTTAAAGTGGCGTTTTTGGCGTTCATTTTCAATTTCAACTTCCCCAAATTTAATATTGTCCCATTTATTCCTTAGATCATTCCTTACTTCCACAATTTTTTTTCCCATAGCCTCTTTCCTAGCTGCCCTTTTTTTATAGTTGACCGCGGCGGGCAAATAATACTGTTCCGTGTATTCGCGAACTGTTCGGTTGGCGGAAAATCGTGGCGTTAGGGTCGCCATACTTTTTCGCATGCGTTCCACCCAGGATTCCGACACACCTTTTTTGTTACGTGCGTAAAATTCGGGGACGACCTGTTGTTCCAGTATTTCATATAATTCTGCTGCCTCGTGTGCGTCCCATGCAGGATCGTCGCCATGTTCTTGGCCATCGCCCAATGCCCAACCCACTTCAGGACTATATGCCTCGGCCCACCACCCGTCCAGTACCGACAAATTGAGACCACCATTTACAAGTACTTTCATGCCACTGGTACCACTGGCTTCCCATGGTCGTCTCGGCGTATTGAGCCAAACATCGACACCTTGCACCAAATTTCCCGCCAACATCATATCGTAATCACTTAGAAAGAGGACATGCTTGTACAAATTATGTTCTTGGATAAACTGCACCCATTTTCGTATCAACCCTTTTCCCGCTTCATCAAATGGCGGAGCTTTACCGGCCAGCACCAATTGTACCGGATGTTCTGGATGGGTAAGAATGCGGACAAACCGCTCAGGGTCGTGCAATAAGAGGTCTGGCCTCTTGTAAGGCACAAATCGGCGGGCAAAGCCCAAGGTCAAGGTATCCGGGTCAAAAACTCGGTTTGAGATCCCGACCACTTCCGACGGTAGGCCCGAGACTATTGCTTGCCGTTCAAATCTTTCTCTTATAAAACCGACGAGGCGATTTCTGGATCGTTTTCTAAATTCCCATAATTTTTCGTCGGATAGTTTCGAAATTTGCGCCGAATGATCATCGAGTTCGCCCCTCCATCGATCCTTTCCGCAGGATTCCGTCCAAATTTCATCTGCATATTTGGAATCCCAACACGGCATATGCACTCCATTGGTCACATGGCCCACCGGTACTTCCTCTACGGGCCAGCGCGGGAAAAGATTATTAAAAAGACTTCTACTTACTTCACCGTGCAGCCGGCTAACCCCATTTACCGCACCACTGCCACGAATGGCCAGATAGGCCATATTAAAATGCTGAGATTGGTTATTGGCATCTGCCCTCCCCAGCGCCATCAAGCCATTGAAATCGATAGCTAGTTCTTCTTTGGCATACCTTCCCAAAAATTGTTCCATTAGTGAGGGGCTAAAATGATCAAAACCCGCAGCAACAGCAGTATGCGTTGTGAATATATTACCTGCCCGGGTAACCGCAAGTGCCTCTTCGAACGAAGTTCCGTTCGTCTTCATAAAATCGTTGGCACGTTCCAGTACCATAAATGCGGCATGGCCCTCGTTCATGTGACAGACTTCGGGTGTGATATCCAAGGCTTTCAGCAACCTGTAACCACCAATGCCCAAAATAATTTCTTGTTTCATGCGAATTTCTGTCCCGCCTCCATAGAGTTCGTCGGTAATCGCTCTATGGATAGGTAGGTTGGCAGCGTCGTTACTGTCCAACAGGTACAGTTTCAGCCTTCCCACCTGTACCTGCCACGCCCGGAGCCATATCGGGTGGCCGGGCAACGATATCTTTAATCGCAACCATTCCCCGTTTGGTAGGCGTAGTGGCGTTATCGGTAATTGGCCAGGATCATTGTAAGGGAATAGGGCATTTTGCGTTCCATATTTGTCTATTTCCTGACGGAAATAACCTTGGGAATAGAGGAGACCTATGGCAACAACGGGCACGCCTAGATCACTGGCCGATTTTAGCTGATCGCCGGCCACATTGCCTAAGCCACCTGCATAAATGGGCAGAGCCTCGTTCAGCATATATTCCATACTAAAATAGGCAATGGTACTAAGCGGGTTCTTCGGGTGCTTTTGTTGAAACCAAGTGGGAGCGGAAAGTGCTTGTTCGTTCAACTCTAGAAAGCCTTCGAGTTTCTCCTGAAAAATTGGGTCCGCCAAATGCTGTTCCAGGCGATCTCGTGAAATGGTCTGCAATATGACCCATGGGTTCTGCGTAAATTTCCACAATTCCGGGTCTAAATGCTCCCATAATTCATCGGAAGAATGGTTCCAGGACCATCGTATGTTAAGGGCAAGTTCTATAAGGGACTCTATTCCTTCGATATCGGTATGCATTAACCCGTAGAGTTGATTCGAATTGATCCTTTGTTTTTTCATGCTTGTTCTTTATTAAGTGCCTTTATTTAATTATTCTTGAATATCAAAAACTCCATGGGTTTTAGCTTTACCTTGATGAAAAGGCGGTCAGCATCTTGATCTATATTTTTTTCTATCCTGATTTTTTTCTTGTTCCCATAAATGCATTGCATAAGTGTACCCTCTTTATTGATAGTGGTATCAATTGCTATATATTCCTCTTTGATATCTTTTGGGGAAGAATTATAAACAACGAGAATTTCACCCGTATGCAGAATCCTTGAAAATGCCAAAAGACATTTCTCGCAATCAGGAAACTGAAAATCGAGTCCGTTTTTTGAAGTTTCCCGGAAATACATTCTGCCGAACTTTAGAATGGCTTCTTTTTGTCTTAGATGTGCCAAGACAGCAATTCTCTTGAATATCCATGATTCTTGGTTCAATACGTTCGACTCCTTATCATCGGGATTGAACATTCCTTCCCTAATATATCGGTCATCCATGCCGTTACCCTCAAAACCTTGTTCGGTACCATAATAAATACACGGAGCGCCAAGGGCACAAATAAGAAATCCCATCCCCGCAACAACTTGTGCAGGAGTGGCGTTATGGCCAAATCGGTGTTTAAAGTCCATCCCCACCTGATCATGGTCATCGATATAGGTCACGAGGAACTCCCCATGCCTACCACGGCTTAGAGCATTCTTTTGCAGATCCGAATACCTCTGTATCAATTTATTCGGGGATGAATTCCCTTTTATCACTTCTGCTAAAACACTGTGTAATGGATGATCTAAAATAGAATCAAGCCCGTAATATATATTCCTGTCCTTGGGCAGTATTTTGGGGCCTATATAGGGGTTACCCGTCTCATCGTCCCCTATAATTTCACCAAATAGGAAAAAGTTTCTTTTACCTAAGGAGTAGGCATATTCCCTTATCGTCGAGCAAAAACGGTTAATGTCGTTTCCCTTCATATGTTTGACGGCATCCAAACGGAAACCATCCACATCTGTCTCACGAATCCAGTAACAATGTATCTTGGCCAGTATCTCCTGTAAATCTTCACTATCAAGGGAACCATCGTTTCTAAATGTTTTTAAGGTAAAGAAGTCACCTTCCTGTGTCTCGGGATAATTATCGAAATTTATGATCTGCCCTTTACGGTTATACAGTTCCATATTTCTCAGTTCAACTGGAATTGGCCTATCTTTTTCCCGCCATTCGTCCAAGGGAAAACGCTGGCCGTTAAAATAGTAATAGTTGTAATCAAAAGGATACGACCAATTATCTCCGGAATGATGCAAAACGATATCCAAGAACACCCTTATATCCAACCCGTGTGCCTTGTCCACTAGTTTTTCCAATTCTTTCTTGGTGCCCCAGCGCTTGTCCACGTCCATATAATTCTGGATGGCATATCCATGATAGGATTCTGGATTATTTTCAAACACAGGGCTTAACCAAATGGCGGTACAGCCCAAATTTTTGATATAGTCAATGTTGTTGATTATTCCTTGGATGGTACCGCCAAAAGGTTTTTGCAATTGATCTTCATTTCCGAAACCGGGATGTCTTATATCGAACTTTATGGAATGTCGTTTTCTACTATCATGAAATCGGTCGACCATCAGAAAATAAATTACCTCCTCCCGCCATTCCCTATGACAGTTTACCCAGTAGGCCTTGCCTGGTTTTGGAGAAAAATCTATTTCGTTAATTGATTTTATCATCTTCTTCTTTAAACATTACATAGTGGAATATTCCGTATTTGCTTTTACATCACTCTCTTTAGATCCTTCCATTTTATTCCCATAAAAACGATTGAAAACCATACAGGCTGTTAGGTCACCGGTAACGTTGACTGCTGTTCGGAACATTCCAAGCAAGCGTTCAACCCCTATTATTATGATAATTCCTTCAGCGGGAATTCCTACGCTGGATAGCACAGAAGCCAAAATCACGACGCCACCTCCCGGAATGGCCGGAGTTCCAATGGAAGCTGCAACTATGGTAACTACTACAACAATAATATTAAGAAGGCCCATTTCCAGTCCGTAGGCCTGCGCAATGAATAAAGTCGTAATGGTCTGATAAAGGGCCGTCCCATCCATATTTACAGTTGCCCCGATGGGAATAATGAAATTGCTGATGGAGGCATCCACTTTGAGCTCTTCCTCTGCTGTTTTCAGAGATAGGGGCATTACTGCGGCTGAACTTGTAGTTGAGAATGCCAAAAGTTGAACATCCGTTATTTTTCGCAAAAATGTTAATGGGTTGCTCCGGCCAAGAATGCTTACCAACACGAGGTAAATACCTACCAATATTAGCAATCCTATTAGTACCACGAGCACATAAAAGCCCAAACCTGTTAGGGAGTTCAAACCGACGCTGGAGGTCAATTGTGCCATTAAACCGAATACGGCGATCGGAACTAATAACATTGCCCATTTGACCACGGTCATACATATTTCCTGAATGGCCCCTAGGAGTAACTTTACCGGTTTGAGCAAGTCGTCGGTTAGTGATAATACGGCAACTCCAATTATAATAGTAAAAATGACGATACTCAACATTTCGCTGCTTACCATGGAGGCCAATGGATTTTCAGGCAACAAATTTGTTATGGCGTTCGGAATATCATTTATTCCAAATGACAGTTCCGAACTTTCGGCAGTATTGGCCACTGCATTTGCATGACCAACTTCCGCCTGTTGATGCAGATACTTTCCAGGCCTAAATATTAATGCAAGAATTGTACCTATGGTCACCGAAATAATGGTTGTTGATAAAAAATATAATAGAACACCACCACCCAACCTTTTCCTTATTGTTACTTGCGATACCAGTAATGATTGATGCTACGATCAAGGGAATCATGATCATTTGTACCAATTTTAGGAATAACATACCTGGTAGGGCCAACCAATTCCCTAATGCATCGGCAGTGTTTTTGGTTATCCAACCATTTTGAGGACTTAACAACAGGCCAACACCAACACCTAAAAACAAAGCAATGATAACCTTAAGCCAAAGCCTATTTTCAACCAACTTTTGCAAGTAGTGGTGTAGGGATTTTAATGATTTTATTTCCGTATCGACCATTCTTTTATCTGTATTATGCTACCGTGATTCTTTTCTCAAGGTAAACGCCCTGAACCGTTTGTATTAATTCCACCCCTTCCTTAAAAGGTCTTTGAAAAGCCTTTCGTCCCAAAATAAGACCAGAACCTCCTGCCCGTTTGTTTATGATTGCCGTAGTGATGGCTTCGGTCATATCGGATGCTCCTTTGGAACCCCCTCCTGAATTAATCAACCCTATTTTGCCCATATAGCAATTGGCAACCTGTAAACGGCATAGGTCAATAGGGTGTTCAGTCGTCAGAGTTTCGTACATGGGATCGTCATACTTTCCAAATTGTAGGTCTTTAAAACCAAAATTTGTAGTGGGTAACTTTTGTTTGATGATATCTGCCTGTATCGTTACCCCAAGGTGATTGGCCTGCCCCGTTAAATCTGCAGCGGTATGATAGTCCTCTTTATCTGTTTTGAAAGCGTCGTTTCGGGTGTAGCACCACAAAATCGTGGCCATTCCCAGGCTATGGGCTTCGGCAAATGCATCCGCGATTTCCTTTATTTGTCTATTGCTTTCCTTAGATCCAAAATAGATGGTGGCCCCGATTGCGACAGCACCCATGTTCCATGCTTCCCTGACTTTTCCGAACAAGGTTTGGTCATAGGCATTGGGGTAAGACAGTAGTTCATTATGGTTTATCTTAACAATGAAAGGAATTTTATGCGCATATTTACGGGCATAGAGACCCAATGCCCCGAAGGTCGAGGCGACCCCATTACAACCAGCATTGATGGCTAATTTTATGATATTTTCCGGATCAAAATAATCGGGATTCTTATAAAAGGAAAAGGCTGCACTATGCTCAATACCTTGGTCAACGGGCAGTATACTTAAATATCCCGTATCTTTCAGATTGCCATGCCCGTAAATCTGGGCAAGACTTCTTAGCACTTGTGGATTCCGATTACTATTGACAAAAACGTTAGAGACAAAATTTTCATCAGGTAATTGGAGTTCATCCTTGGTAATCTTTTCACTTACGTGGTCCAAATAGAAAGACGCTTTGTCTCCTAAATGATTCACTAAATTTTCATATGTTTTCATAACGCTTTATTTATATGATACCCAAACTTAAATTGGTTTTGGCGATGGATTTTGCTGCATCTGTCTCAATCCCAGTAAGTGCCCGAATGGCATCTATGGTCTCTGGGATTACAATCGCCTGGTTATCCACCACATAAGCATAAAAAAGCTCATCACCCACTACTTTAAGCATATCTTCCCACAGGGCCACCTCGTACATATCGCCCCAAGGTCTACCCATATCCAAGAACATTTCCTTTATGGTATTGTTTGAAACCAAGCCTTGGTCATAATTAATTAGCTTAATCCGTGTAGAAGTTTTAAAAGCATTTAGCACTTCTTCTTTTGTGGCTTGTTTTTTTAATTTCACGTTCCAATAATGCATATGGCTCAATGTTTCGGGCACTTTTACCGCTGAAGTAATGACATCCAAATCTGGATCTACGCTTTGTGCATCGGGACCTTGATGGCTTGGGATGTCCTTTTCTGGAACCATGGTGTTCATAATACCACCCAAATGGCTTTCCCATGGGTCGGTAGCCCTTCTTAATAATGTTCCCCGTGCATAGTCCAATAGATCTGCTCTCTTCAAAGCTGTCAGGGTTCGAAGAATGGAAGTGGTATTGCAAGAAACTACCCTGGTAGCATCTAAATTTATCGCGGATTGATAATTATTTTCAGCACTAAAGGAATGGCCAGTAGTATGGTGTTTTTCACCACCTTGAAGAATGAATTTTATACCCTGTTTTTTATATATTTCCACATTCTTTGCCGCTATGTTCTTTGGGGTGCAATCCACCACTAAGTCTGTCTTTTTCAACAGGTCCTGCAGGTTACCCTTTACTGAAATACTTGCAGCCTTCATTTCTATTTCTGCTTCGGCGGTTGCCGCATAGATATCATACTCTTTTCTTACGGCGTTCTGTATGCGCCAATCGCTAATGACATCGCAAACCCCGACAAGATTCATATCGTCTTGTAGATTGATGGCATCGGCCACTCTTTTTCCAATTACTCCATATCCTATTACTGCAATATTTTTCATACACCTTTGTTTTTTAGTTGCACGTTATAAAAAGCTGCTATACAGGCCCCAATAAGCCATCCTAGGATGAAAGTTTGAACAATTCCAAAGAATGCTTCCATCAACGGCACATCCATTTTTATAATACTTGTAGTATCCAATCCGTGTAAAAGGCTGTTGAAAAATGATATTGTACCTTCTTGACCTGCTGTTGTCATTATAATCATACATCCCAAATAAATTAAGGTGCAAGTTAGGGCGAAGGCAAATCCGAGTTTTTTTACGTTGATACGATTCATGATTTTTGATGTTTGTTAATTATTTGATTCTAAGGTTTCCTTGGAATCTTCATATTCTTCTTTTGTAATCTCGCCCTTGGCGAATCGTTTTTTAAGAATCCGAAGAGGGTCTTCCTTTCTATTTTTGGTATAGGGAAGGTCGTAGGGTACAAAAAAGATCCAGATCAATAGGATGAACCATACGATCCACCATAAAAAGTGCATACCGCCGAAGTGTCCGTCAAAAAAATGCATAGTTTTCAGTTTTAGTTGTTAATATTTGATTTTGGACTATCCGTCCGCGTTTAAAATTTTCTTAAATTCCTCGTATTCTTCTTTTGTGATCTCGCCCATAGCGAATCGCCTTTTGAGAACCATAAGCGGGTCATCTTCCTCAATTTCTTGATAAGATGAATTGGAAGGGGCAAAGAATATCCAGCCTAGAAGTACAAACCAAATTGCCCACCAAATAAGGTGCATGCCCCAAAAACTCCGTCTCTGTAAAACATACTATTAGATTTAAGGTTATTATTATTATTATTATTTAATTGATTTCCTTTATGGTATAACCACCAAGTTCATCGAGCTGTCTCTGAAGATCATCTACTGAAAGTTCTTCCTTCATACTTATGATTGTAGCTCCTTTCGGATTTAAGGAAATCTCCGTTTTTTCAATGGCAGGGTTTGCATCCAGGACCTTTTTGACCCTAGCCACACATCCACCACAACTTATCCCATCTATTTGAAATTTACGTTTCATTTGTTATATTTTTATTATTTCTTAAAGGGGCTGATGGCCCTAATGTGCTTCTTTTCCCCCTTATGAGATTCTTCTTTACTAGGTTGTTGTTCCTCTTTAGTGTGTCCGGCATGATTATGGCCACTGTGACCATACGCGCCATGGGGCATTATTAGATGAAGCACGAACATTAGGATTATAAAGCCAAAAAGCCCATTATTTCCTGTAATGCCCAGTGCTGGGGCGAAAAAAATTAATAGCAACGGTAGACCGCAACCGATAACCATCCATATCCAGTGACCTTTCATGATTTTTGTTTTTAGCGTTAAATGTTATTTTTTCTAATGATGATTCCCATGGCTTTTACTTTTGCTCAATGCGAGTTCACCTTGTTCTATGGCATTTAATTCATTTTCTTCTAGCATCCCCATTGCTTTCATATCTATTCCCTTGTCGGCCATCATCTTTTTGCACGACTCCATACAATCTTCGCCCATCATGCCTTTTTCGTGCATCATTTTCATCATATTGCCCATCATCTTTCCATCTTTCATCATGGATTGCATCATGTTTTTCATCATCATGCTATCTTTCACCATCATTTGCATTCCGCCACCCTGCATCATATTACCCATCATCTTTTGGTTGCCATGCATCATCTGCATGGCATGGTCGTTATCTTGCATGTTGTCCATGAATTCCGTCATGTAATTGTGGTTATTGGCAATCGCATCAAAAAGTTCCATTCTTGAGTCAGTATTTTCGAGCATTGCGTTAGGATCTGTTTTCTGGTTGCAACTGGATAGGTTAATCAAGCCAATTGCCAATAAAATAATTGCTGTTGTTCTCATTGTTTTTGATTTTTAGTTAATATTTATTAGGCCATTTCAACCCATTTCCAATGGTTCTTAAAATTCAGTATCCAACGGGAAATAGTCCTTACTACTTTTATAATTGTTGTACTGGAAGACCCAATGTGATCCAGTCGTGCATTCCTCCCCTGTAATACACAATTCTATTTGCTGGATAACCGGCCTCCAGTAGGTTTTTTATGGCTGTTGAGGATTGTGGGCATTGTGGGCCATTACAAAAAAATATACTGGGATGGTCTTGATCTAATTCATCCATTCTTTCTACCAACACGTCATATGGAATGTTCTTTGAACCCGGAATGCTTACCGCACCTGAGGTATCTGGTTTACGTGCATCAATAATGGGCAATCTATTCATATAGTGATGATATACTTCTAGTTCCCCAATTGTACGCACGGCTTGTGCAGCCTGAATTGATTGAATGCTTCCCCAGGTAGTATCGACTTCCACTATACCAGGCTCTCTACCTATGTTTTTGGGAATCATATGGTTTTCAGTCCTTTTTGGAACTCTCATTTGGGATATGTCCTTACTTTTTGCTTTTAATTCGTTTATTATAGCCATATCGGGCATGCCATTAGATTTGAGTTTTTCATCTACAATCAATAAAGGCGAGTGTTTCAAATGATATCTTTCTAATAGTTCGGGGTGATCCTCGAAATAAATTACTTTGTATGGCAACCTAGCGTCTTGAAGCACTTTCTCAAGTGCAGGTCTGTGTTGACAAGTTTTGGTTGCTGCTATTAATATTTCCATAGCTTTTTCTTTAATTAATTTTAACGTTAAAAAATGTTTTAGATCTTATATCTATACCCATGGTGGATTTTAGCTATCAAGATTATATAATTATAAAAACTGATAGCCTTTATTACTTTAACAAGTGTTTTTATTTCAATTGCTTTCATTATGCCCAAGTTTCAGCGAAAACAAAATTTTTGGGACAGCTGAACCCTTGTAGTGCTTTTGACCTATTGGTCATTTTCTTTTCGTAGAATTGAAAAATAACACCATCAATAATATTACAATCAGAAGTACAAAAAACCACCAACCCATATGCATTCCCCAGTAATAGTAATCTCCATTGTTGTGCATCATTATTTTAAATTTTATCGATTATAATTGAATATTAAGGTTATCCAGCAGCTTACTTTTTCATTCCCTTCATTTCCATTGCTTTATCGCTCATCATTGTCATGGTCGATTTCATACAGTCGTCACTCATCATGCCTTTTTTATGCATCATTTGCATCATGTTGCCCATCATCTTTCCGTCCTTCATCATGGATTGCATCATGTTTTTCTTCATCATGCTATCTTTCATCATCATTTGCACCCCCTGACCCTGCATCATATTGCCCATCATTTTTTGATTGTCCTGCATCATCTGCATTGCATGGGCGTTGCCTTGCATGTTGTCCATGAACTCAGTCATGTAGTTGTTGTTACCCGCAATGGAAGACATCATTTCCTTTCGGGTTTCAGGGTTTTCGAGCATTGCTTGAGGATTTGTTTTCTGGTCGCAACTGGATAGGATAACCAGTGCGATGACTGAAATAATTACTCTTACTGTTTTCATGATATTTATTTTTAAAGATTAATATGTATAGAGGTCAGTAGTTAGGCACATATCAATTCCTTTTGATATACTTTTTTCTTGTTGACCATCTTTGTTATCAGGTTATTGAATATAGTCCCTTTGCTCTGTGATCGGTTCAATCGAAAACAGAATTCGTTGAAGTACCTGTCAAGATGGAAATCGCTCACCCATGAATAGGTCGTCCTGATCCAGGATTTTATCTGGTGGATCATGGTGTGCAGGGCCTTGAAGTTCAGCCCATTGTTGCTTTCGATCTGTGTGATATCATACGCTTTTGCTATCGGCCTATAGCCCTTCCATTTATCGGTTGTCACTTTTGCGGACCTACTGATATTGTTGACGAAGATGTATTGCAGGGACCTTGCGGAAAAATCCTCTATCCTCATGGCGTACATGCGCCTGACCTTTCCGTCCTCTGTCAACTGTACCGCGGTCACCGCCTTCTTTTTCTTGGCATCGTAACTTCGCCCGACCTTTCCCTTCTCGACCCCTCCGATGACAAACTCGTCCACATGTACGGTACCGTCCATGGGATGGTTTCTGCTGGACTCCATGGCCTCGCGGACCTTGAGCATGAACATTCGGGCCGTTTTCTCGGTGACCCCATAACGCACCCCCATATAACTGGCCGAAAGACTTTTTGTGCTGGTGGCCATCTCGAAACAGATGAAGAACGCCTTGCGGACACCGAACTTCACTTTATGGAACAACGTATTGGCCGTTGCCGACTCGGTATGACCACAGATGTTGCAGGTCCTGGAAAAGTCCTTGCGTACCTGGGCCGCCCCATGGTTGCACTTGACACATTTAAAGCCTTTCTTCCATTTGATCCCCACCAGATATTCCTTGCAATCCAGGTCCGTTTTGAACCGATCGGAAAACTCTAGAAGATTTTGACCTTTGAAAATATCCATATAATCCCTATTTTTATTGACTTTAAATATATGAATTTATCTACTGACCTCTAAATATGTATAACTTAACTGTTTATAGGCTAAGTTTTTAACTCGAACAGTACCATATTTACACCATTAACTGTTCAATTTAATTACCCTAGGGTGTGCGTATTTTTATATGTTCTAATTGGCCGACTTCAAGAATTCTTTAATTTTCGTGATTTCATTTTCAGTCAGATTTGCCCTTACCTTCATATGAAGGCTAATGGTTTCCCAATCCGTATCGTTATAATCTGCAGGAGAGGGTGCTAAATGGCACCTATTGCAGGTTTCTCCCCAAAACTGCGCTCCCGATTTTTCCAATTTGAATTCTTCTTCCACGTCCGCCACAGCTGGGGCATTAGTTTCATTAAGTGTTTTCTTTGAAGAAGAACAGGCAACTACGGTTATTCCTATGGTCAAGAAAACCATCGCGATTACTAAAAATTTATTTATTGTCTTCATGTTTTCTATTTTTATATATTTTAAAATCCTATTGCCCAGTGGAGAAATAACCCATTTGTAGTCGTTATGCCTTCTCCTCCGTGTCCACCTTCAGTTTCAGTTGTCTGATAACTTATTTTGATAAGGGATCTCCAGGTTAACCAGTAGTTCAATCCAAAAGCATATTGGGTCGATTTTTCTTCCCATTCTGCACCCTCAGGGGCATTGAAATTTGAATATCTTCCTACAAACTCCAATTTTTTCATGAAGTCACTTTCCGCCATGGTAGGCCGATAACTCAATTGCCCATAAAAGGAATTGCTTTGGTTGTCAAACGAATATTCTTCCTCGTCTCCATCCTCATGCATCTCAATGAACGTTGCCGTGTCTACATTGGAACTGTTGTACTGGGCCTTAATGTCAATAAAGCCGCTAAGTGGCGTCACTTGTTTTATAAAAGCAAAATCGATGGCATATAAGAAAGCACCAACATTCTCATATTCCGAATCTTTTGCCCCGGCACCATTTGTTGAATAGGCCGAAATCCCTAATTCGGTGGAAGAATCTGAAAATGGCAATAACCCCAATCGGCCCCCGAAGGCTTTACTTGTATTATTATCTTCATAATTTTGAAACATGAGCATTCCCGCTTCCTCAGGCTCAATACTTCCGTCCTTTAATCGCGGACCGTTGGTAGAATAAATGGCATAGTTTAAAGAAGGGCCGCCAAGATCAAAGGCACCTCTCAGTTCAACACCGATCCCGGAGGCAGGGGCTATCCCATCATGGCCGAACCCCAAAGGCCTTGTCGGCAACCTATTGATCCATGCCGGGTGAAATCTTTCCATAAATGTTCCAAAAGGCAACAAAAATTTTCCTGCCCTGACTGTCATGTTCTTGTTCAGCACATACATGACATCTGCATATTCAAGGGCGATTTTTAATTCATTGCTTTCGAGTTCAAACTCAAGTTCTGCCTCGAACATAAGTTTATCCGAATGTTTGAATAAAAAGATCGGAGCAAAAGCCGAGCCCACATAAGATGATTCCTTTTCGTCCCCGTTACTCATGTAGTTTAGCCCGGTATGACCGTATCCACGAACCATAAATTGGGTCTTGCTTGGTTCAAAATTGTTATATGTTTGGGAATACATCCGATTTCCAAAAACAACTGCGATTAATAAGATGATTAACTTTTTCATTTTTTAAGAGTTCTGATATAGTTTATAATTTCCCATCGTTTGTTCTCCGGTATTGAGGTTTCGTATGAAGCCATAGGTGAACGGCCTTCCTTTATTTTCCAGAAAATGGCCCCATCGGTTTGGGATTGGAATTCTACGCTGGTCAAATTTGTCGGTTTTGGCGTTAGACCTGCACCGGCCGCACCATCACCTTTTCCTTTTGCTCCGTGGCATACAACACAAAGTACTTTGTAAAGTTTTTGACCGTTGGCGGCCGCGTTGGGATCATCTTTTAAAGGGTTGACAATCTTATCCGAACTGGCGGGTGCTACCCATTTTTCTTGGGCCTGTATATTGAATCCCAGGAATAAAAAACCTAAGGCCGTGATTATGGTCATACTGGGCAAAATTCTTTTTTTCTTCATTTTATTGGAATTTAATTGTTAATGAATCCATTTCTTATTGGATGTTTACATCTGCATAATCTTCGTTCTTATTTATATAATTTCGTCAAGGAAACTCCTTTCCCATATTTGGCCATTTTATTAATCGGTCATGCTTAATCCAGTAATGGTCTTAAACTGTCTCGACGACTTGAGACTACCTCTGCAAACCATGTTCTTGAACCAATATGTTTTATCGATGTTAACAGAATGTTATTGTTCCTTAAGTATAAGGTCCGTCAGAGTATATACTCCCTGATAAAATAAAACCGGAAAAAGGTTGTCGTTGGAAAAAGGGTACGACAAGAGGTAGCCCACAACTTGTTGCAGGCTAATAGGAAGTACAGATTATTGTAATAATAATCTGCTCAATAATATTCAAATTAAGAAAGTTTCGTGAAGTACAAGGATGTCCTTCTCAATCCATGGTGGATTGTAGTTTATAAAGGAAACTGCATTAAGTTCAGGTCCTTCAAAAAGATTTACGTAGGAATGGAAAAATACCTGTAGGAAAACAATTTTATTTGTATCCAGTTCAACTTTTGACTTTTTAAGATTGTCTTCGGACTTTTTTACAATAGATTTACTGCTACAGCAATCCATTTGCTCTAGGGAACATTTTTTAAAAGGTATTGATAAATCCTGCTTTTTGTCCTTACAAGGCTTTGCCTTACCAAAAACGGCAACGTCCACCAACTTGTTGCAGCAAAAATGCATATCCACCGTGAAAGACGAAGTTGCAAAAAGCACTGCGAAGGCTAAGGTAACGGACAATATTTTGGTTAAAAAACGTTTCATTATCTTCTTTAATATTATTCCAACCCTAATTTGAATTAAATAAATAATTGAAAAACAATTAGTTATAAATTTTTAGCAGGATTAACTTCAACGAAATTAAAACAAGGCCTTGAACAAGAATATGATATATATCATGTTTAAAATTCATTTGATGAATTAAATTTGCTCTATCAATATTATAGAATCCATCAACCCTAATGTTTTGATAAATAAAACCATTCTATTAAATATTATTTTACTTTGTATGACACATGAAAATCATTTTTCATAAAATAGCATCCTTTTCAATGGCACTTGTCGTGCTGTTCTCAACCTTCTCTTTTACGGTTGCACAACATTATTGTGGTGATGATATTGTGAATTTTTCTTTCTTTGGCAAAGCGAAATCTTGTGGGATGGAGATTCAACAATCCTCTAATCCCAAAGAATGTGATTTCACTAAAAAGCATTGCTGTGATGATGAAACGCTTACAGTAGCAGGACAACATGACTTGAAACTTTCACTTGAAAAATTAAGTTTAGAACAGCAGCAGTTCGTTTTTTCATTCGTTTATGGTTATCTTAACCTTTTTGAAGGACTGCAAGAAAATATAGTTTCTTTCAACCATCACCCACCACCTCTTTTGGTCAAGGATATTCAAATCCTAGATCAAATCTTCCTTATTTAAGAGTATTCTTATGAAGTATTACCATGCTATTGATTTAGTATGGCTACAGGCATTTATTGCCTTTGGAACATATCTTTTAATTCCAACCCAACATTTCATAATATGCTTAATAATATCATCAAATATTTTTTGGAGAACAAGCTGGTTACCGTTCTCATTCTATTGACCATCATAACCTGGGGCGTTGCCACCTCACCCTTTAATTGGGATACGGGATTCCTGCCCAAAGATCCAGTACCTGTCGATGCCATACCTGATATTGGGGAAAATCAGCAGATAGTCTTTACCCAATGGCCTGGTCGGTCGCCACAGGACATAGAAGATCAAATATCCTACCCCATGACTACTTATTTATTGGGGATACCGGGCGTAAAGACGATCCGTAGTTCTTCGATATTCGGATTTTCCAGTATCTACATCATATTCAACGATGATGTAGAATTTTATTGGTCGCGTTCCCGTATATTGGAAAAACTAAATTCACTCCCAGCAGGACTCTTACCGGAGGCAGTGACGCCGACCTTGGGGCCCGATGCCACTGCTTTGGGCCAGGTCTATTGGTATACATTGGAAGGTAGGGATAAGGATAATAACCCTACGGGCGGATGGGACCTACATGAAATACGTACCGTTCAGGACTTTTATGTAAAATATGGCCTCAATGCCGTTGATGGGGTCTCCGAAGTGGCATCCATTGGAGGGTATGTTCAGGAATACCAGATAGATGTGAACCCTGACGCCTTAAAGGCCTATAATATCCCGTTGCACAAAGTGATGCAGGCCGTACAGAAATCAAATAAAGATGTTGGGGCAAAGACAATAGAGATCAATCAAGCGGAATATTTGGTCAGGGGACTGGGCTACGTTAAGAAGACCGAGGACATCGAAAAGGCTGTTGTTGCAGTTCAGGACAATGTTCCGGTTCGCATCAAGGACATCGGAGTGGTAAGTTTAGGTCCCGCAACCCGAAGGGGAGTTCTCGATAAAGGAGGAGCGGAGGTAGTAGGTGGTGTTGTTGTGGCCCGTTACGGTTCCAACCCCTTGGCGGTCATCAACAATTTAAAAGAAAAAATAAAGGAAATTGCCCCTGGGCTCCCCAAAAAGACTTTGGCGAACGGGATAGAGAGCCAATTGACCATTGTTCCGTTTTATGACCGGACCCAGTTGATCCATGAGACCATAGGTACCTTGGAAAATGCACTATCCCATGAAATCCTTATTAGCATTATTGTAGTATTGATTTTAGTACTGAATCTAAGGGCCTCCATCATCATTTCAGGGCTTTTGCCCGTTGGCGTTTTAATGACCTTCATTGTTATGCGGTATGCCGGCGTTGATGCCAATGTAGTGGCACTTTCTGGAATTGCTATTGCTATTGGGGTCATGGTCGATGTCGGGATAATCTTCATTGAAAATATTATTCGCCATCTAGAAATGCCCGAAAACCATGGTGTAAAGGGCAAGGAACTCATGCAGGTGATCTACAAAGCGACAGTGGAAGTGGCATCGGCGATCACCACGGCTTTGGCGACCACGGTGGTCAGTTTTGTGCCTGTTTTTGCAATGGAATCCGCTGAAGGAAAACTTTTTAGGCCATTGGCATTTACTAAAACTTTTGCATTGTTAAGTGCCTTTGTACTGGGTCTTGTTGTACTACCCGCTCTTGCACATTTCATCTTTGGCATCGACTACGACAAAAAACGGGTCCGCAGGTTTTGGGGTATCCTTTTGATCGTGGCTGGAATTCTATTCGCTGTCTATGCCTGGATGATATTACCACTGGCCCTGACTTTAATTGGAATAAACAATCTTTTGGAACCCAGGTGGCCCGAAAAATATAAAGCATATCCCAATTATATCAATTTAGGGCTTACCATCTTTATTGCATCCTTTTTCCTTACAGAGGAATGGATGCCATTGGGTCCTCAAAACGGCATTATTATCAACTACTTCTTTGTGTTGTTTTTGATAGGAATCATTCTAGCAGCCTTAATGGCAATAGTGCATTTTTATGAACCTGTCCTCAAATGGTGCCTGCAGAACAAAGGGAAATTTATGTTGATACCCTTCGTAACCTTATTTTTTGGAGTATTGATATGGCTAGGGTTCGACAGTACTTTTGGAATTGTAGCTAAAGGCTTTGAATCCGTAGGATGGAAAAACGTCAGGCAAACTTCTGGCTGGCAAGCTTCCTCCAATAGATTTCCTGGAATAGGCTCTGAATTCATGCCCTCGTTGAATGAAGGTAGCTACTTATTAATGCCAACATCTATGCCACATTCAGGGGTAGAATATAACCGAAATGTAATTGGTCAATTGGATATGCTTCTTGACGGAATTCCAGAAGTGGATATGGCTGTCGGAAAATTGGGACGTGTGGAATCGGCACTCGATCCTGCACCTATTTCCATGTTCGAGACCATTATCAACTACAAACCCGAATTTATCCTAAACGAAGCAGGTCATAGGGTCCATTTTAAAGTGGACCGTAAAGATCGGTTCATTACCGTTCAGAAGGATACCCTTACCAATGAAGAGGCATTGGTAAGGGGTATTACCGAAGAAGACTTGATTGCAGACGAAAATGGAGAATTTTATCGAAATTGGAGGCCCCACATCAAATCGGCGGATGATATTTGGGACGAAATCGTCAGCGTGACCAAAATACCCGGAGTCACTTCAGCACCAAAATTACAGCCCATAGAAACACGTTTGGTAATGCTCCAGACAGGGATGCGCGCCCCTATGGGCATCAAAGTATACGGCCCGGATTTGAAAACTATAGAAGATTTTGGGATGCAGTTGGAAGTGATATTAAAAGAAGTCGCTTCCGTTAAGGCCGAAGCGGTATTTGCCGATCGGATTGTCGGGAAACCGTATTTGCATCTCAATATCAATAGGGATGAAATATCACGATATGGTCTTAATGTTGAGGACGTTCAACAAAGCATAGAGACCGCCATTGGAGGAATGAAAGTATCCTCTACCGTTGAAGGTAGGGAGCGGTTCCCAATTAGAGTGCGCTATCCAAGGGAACTAAGGGATGATCCTGAATCTTTAAGTAAGATATTGATTCCTACACCTGTGGGGGCCCAAATTCCGCTTTCACAGGTGGTCGATTTTGAATATGTAAGAGGGCCACAAGCCATCAAGAGCGAAAACACATTTTTGGTTGGTTATGTTCTTTTTGACAAAAGGGATGGTTTTGCGGAGGTCGATGTGGTAAACGATGCCCAAGATGCCATTCAACAAAAAATTGATGCAGGGGAATTAACTGTCCCTGCGGGAATTAGCTACAAATTTTCTGGCAGCTATGAAAACCAGATAAGGGCGGTCAAAAGATTGTCTATAGTAATACCGATCAGTTTAGTAGTCATATTCTTGCTGCTGTTCTTCCAATTCAAGACCGTTATTGCATCATCAATCCACTTCTCGGGGGTATTCGTCGCATTTGCGGGCGGATTTATCATGTTGTGGCTCTATGGGCAGGACTGGTTCCTGAATTTTGCCATATCGGGTGTGAATATGCGAGATCTTTTTCAAATGCACACCATCAATTTGAGTGTTGCTGTTTGGGTAGGATTTATAGCCCTCTTCGGTATTGCGACAGATGACGGGGTCATTATGGGGACCTATATACATCAAGTTTTCGAGGAAAAAAAGCCAGATACTATAGAAGGGGTAAGGGCAGCTGTTTTGGAGGCCGGTAAAAAAAGGGTCCGCCCGGCAATGATGACCGCAGCGGTGGCCATTATAGCCCTGCTCCCGGTATTGACATCGACCGGTAAAGGCGCTGATGTAATGATTCCCATGGCAATTCCAACTTTTGGGGGTATGACCATACAGATTATGACCATGTTCGTGGTGCCAGTTCTTCAGTCGTTTTGGAGGGAAACGGTCATTAATAATAAAAACAAAAAAATAGAATAAAATGAAGAACATAATCGCACTGTTACTATTATTTACCTGTTTAGGATTGCAGGCACAGGCATTGGAAGATTATTTCAAAATCGCTTCGGACAACAATCCGGGCCTACTTTCCCAATATAAGGAGTTTGAAGCGGCTTTGGAAAAGGTACCACAGGTCAGCACCTTGCCAGATCCATCCATTTCTTTCGGGTATTTTATTTCTCCGGTAGAAACAAGGGTCGGGCCACAAAAGGCACGGTTTTCATTAACCCAAATGTTCCCATGGTTTGGTACGCTGAAAGCCCAAGGCGATGCGGCCACACTTATGGCAGAGGCAAGATACCAATCTTTTTTAGATGCCAAGAACAAACTGTATTTCGAAATATCGACAGCTTATTTTCCTTTGTATGAATTGAGGGAGTGGATGAAGATCGAGGAAGGGAACATTGCCATACTTGAATCCTATAAGGCCATTTCCAACTCAAAGTTCAAAAATGGTAATGGGACGCTAGTAGATGTTTTACGGGTAGATATCATGCTAAAGGAGGCCGTTACAAATTTGGGGATTCTGAACAAAAAAGAGACGCCCCTGTTGGCATCGTTCAACAAACTATTGAACCGCGACGAGATAGAACCAGTTATTATCGCCGATACCATTGAAATAGATCCTTTATCCTTGGATAATGCGAAGGATTCCCTAGTTGTGGACCATCCACTTTTGAATTCACTTGAATTAAAAATAAAGGCAAGCGAGGCATCTGAATACGCTGCAATAAAACAAGGCCTTCCAAGGCTCGGGCTCGGGTTGGATTATGTAATGGTGGGTGAACGTACCGATATGGCTTTGCCCGACAACGGCAAGGATGTACTGATGCCCATGGTCACAGTAAGCCTTCCCATCTTTAGGGGAAAGTACAAAGCAGCGGTCAAAGAGGCGCAATTGATGCAAGAAAGTTATTCGCTTCAAAAAACGGAAACCACAAATTCTCTGAATTCGAATTATGAAATGGCTCTGTTCGATATTCGACAACAGACCGATTTGATTTCACTTTTTGATCAGCAGATATCGGAATCTGAACAAGTTCTCAATCTCTTGTTCACGTCTTATGGAAACTCGGGAAAGGATTTCGAGGAGGTTCTTCGGATGCAGCAACAACTGCTTAAATACGATAGACTTAAAATAACCGCATTTTCGCAATATCGCATTGCGCAAGCAAAACTGAATTACATCACAGCAAAAAAATAGTACTATGAAAACAGAAACTAAAAAAATAATAGGTATAGCCGCAATTACCTTGATCATAGGGTTATTGCTTGGATGGCTGTTTTTCGGAGGTTCGGAAAATAGGACAGTGGACGAACACCAACACGACGGTGAAATCGTCAATGAGACCATTTGGACTTGTTCCATGCACCCACAGATCAGACAGAACGAACCGGGTGACTGCCCCATCTGCGGCATGGAATTGATTCCTTTAGATAACAATAGCAACGCTGAATTGGATCCCATGGCAATCAGCATGTCTCGGACAGCAATGCAGATTGCAAATGTCGGTACAGAAATTGTCGGAAAGACCAAGCCTGTAAAGTTATTGCGATTGAATGGAAAGGTACAGGCCGATGAACGGTTGGTCTATTCCCAATCTTCCCA
>Ga0209491_10004335_pt1 | contig 21980 bp, 19 predicted proteins | sample BON02_FD_187213 | JGI IMG/M metagenome (GOLD analysis project Ga0209491, IMG submission 187213) | Freshwater microbial communities from Lake Bonney liftoff mats and glacier meltwater in Antarctica - BON-02 (SPAdes) (version 2) | ecosystem: Environmental > Aquatic > Freshwater > Ice > Glacier... | reverse complement strand
AGTTCGGCATTGTCCCGTTCTCTTAGTTCAACCGTTTGTTTTGAATTCATCCCAAGTGTTCAGCATACTTCTATCACGGGGTACAGTACAATCATTTGCATTTATACCATCACTTCTAATTACACCCTTTCCCACCGGGTTGGGATCAAATCGAGGAGATGAGTGGAAGTTGAACCGCTTCCGATTGGGAAAAGAGCGAAGAACGATTTTGGATGAGTAACTAATCTGCGACTTGCCACCCGGAGTTTCTCTTCAAAGATGAAGTTTAGGGTCCCCGTAGTTCAACGGATAGAACGGCCGTTTCCTAAACGGCTAATGTGGGTTCGATTCCCGCCGGGGGCACCAACTTGGCTGAGAGGGTGTGGATGTCATGACTTTGGAGGGATCCTTTTCTGATATTTCCCGTCTTAGAAGGTCTATTCGATTTGAGGCCTGTCTCGACATCTACGATGGGTCCTTTTAATTCCCTGTAGTTATGACCTTTACCTCATCCGTTTCTCACAATCGCGACCTAATCCGACGCTCAAGGGGCTTTACGCTGCTAGAAATCATGGTCGTGTTGGCGATTCTTGGACTCTTGGTCGCAGTCTTGGTGAAAAATGTAGGCGGTGATCTCGATCGAGGGCAGCAAGCGGGCGCTTCGCTTTTTGTAAAATCGACCCTGAGTCTGCCCCTCACGACTTTCCGGATTGATATGGGTTCCTACCCAACGACATCCCAAGGCCTTCAGGCGTTAATGGCGCAACCGCAGGCAGGTGCCCAACGCTGGAAAGGGCCGTATCTGGATATTCCCAGCGGGAAGGTGCCTCTGGATCCTTGGCAGCAGCCTTACGAATACCGCTTTCCGGGGGTGAAAAATAAGTCGTCTTTCGACTTGTTCTCCAAAGGGCCTGACCAAACGGCTGGGACCGAAGACGATATCGGCAACTGGCAATAGCAGCCAATTTCACCAAGAATCACTTCGTGCGCCGCACCGAATCTAATGGCTGGTTGCACCGCAGGGAGGCGTTTACGTTATTGGAAATCATCGTCGTCATCGCCTTGATGGGGATGCTCGCGGCAGTGCTCTCGGTGGGGGCTTCCCGTTTGTTGGCCGACCGACCTGATACGCCCGAGCAGATATTTTGGGGGGCGGTGGGGGAGGCGAGGAAATTTGCCTTGCTGAACCAAACGGAAGTGCGGCTCAGTTTTAACGCGGAAGAGAAGGCTTTTGTTGCGAGCACCGATAGGGGGGAGAAGTCGTTCCCGATACCTTTTGAGGGTGAACTGCAGTTAAACTTCCTCGGGATGCGTCGAGGCGAGAGCTCTATTCTGGTCGGAGGGCGTCTCATCGAGACGAGCCCATTAGATTGGGTGAATTTTTACGACGACGGGACCTGCACTCCGTTTCGAGCCCAGCTGATATTGCCGGGAGAAACGCCGATTATTTTAGAAATCGATCCGTGGACGTGTGCAGAGGTGTTGCACGAAAAGGATCAGTTTTGAGATGAAATACCGTGGATTCACGATTCTAGAGGTATTGGCTTCACTCGCAATTTTTGCGATTGCGGCCATCGTTTTAGGCGCAGCCTACGTCAATGTGCTCAATGGGTATCAGTTGGCCGAAAGATCGACGCAGATTAATGCCGATGTCCGGTTTGCTCGAGAGATTCTCTTTTACCAGTCGGATTTGGACAAAGTGGAGGAGGGGGGAGACTTTGAGACCGCGGATGGGCGTCAGGTTTCATGGATTGCCGAAGTCGAGCCCACGCTGATTGCCGACCTGTTTGAGGTCACGTTCGAGGTGCGGATTCAGCCCGAAGGGATGGGGGACCGAGAGCTTTTCACGGAGCGGTTTCGCATGCTCCGGCCGACTTGGTCGGAAGACGATGAAAGGGAGAAGTTACGGCAGGAATCTCGAGATCGTATCACTCAGATGCTGGAGGATCGTGAGCCATGAGATCATCGATTCGTGAACGGAAATTAAGGGCTTTCACGCTGCTCGAGTTGATGGTCGCGTTGGCATTGGTTGCTGGGGTGCTGGTGGGACTTAATACCTTCGTCTTTTCGATGTCGGAACTTTGGGGTCGGAATCGAGATTGGCGGTTGTTTGATCAGCATGTGCGAGCGGTCACTCGGTTTCTGGAGAGTGAGTTGAGAAACGGCGCTTTACCCCCTTCGGTGGTCCCGGGGACTCGTTCGGTCGAGGCTCAGGAAGTCGAAGTGGAGTTTGGGCGCAGAGCCGAACTGATTACCTTTGGGCTCAAGGAGGGAAGTCGAGTGCTGGATTGGCCGGAAAGACCACTGCCGGACGTGTGGTGCGCGCTCGAGGTTAGGCGGGGTAAAGGGCTCATCCTCTACTGGCAATCGGCCCACGAAGAGGAATTCGATACCGCGCCGCCGCGGGAGTGGTTGGTCTCTCCGCTGGTCACCGATCTTTCTTACGATTACTACGAGTTGGATTTTGACCGTTGGAAGACGGAGAAAGAGTTGCGTCGAGGCGATGATCGAGAACTCGAAACTCCTGCTCGATTACGGCTGACATTTACTTACCGAGATCGATCGGTGGAGACCTTGGTGACTTTACCTATTTTTGGCTCGGGGCTGCCGCCATTTTAACAATGAAATTTTCCGAAATTTCACCCCGTGGCCCGGATAGGCAGCATGCGTCCGTGATCGTGATCGTTTTGATCACTCTCGTTTTTGCGACGACGGCGTTGTTGTTGTTCATCGAGCGGGCGAGCACAGATTTAGTGGTGCACGTGCGGGATGCTGATCGGATGCGGATGCGACTGGAGGCCTATTCGGCGTTGGAAACGACGTTGGCCGTTCTAGTTGATTTTGAAGAGATTCTAGGTGGCCTCCATAGCCCCGAAGAGGGGTGGAGTGAGCCGCTGAAATGGGCTGATTACCAACCGGAGGAAGGCTATGAGGTTGCGGTGGATTTCGTGGATGAGAGTGGGAAGCTCTCGTTTCCCCGGGTGGACTATCAGACGTGGGTCGACTTGTTTATTACGTGGGGCGTGCTGGAGTCGGATGCGGAATTGTGGGCCGATTCCTTGATGGGGTGGAGCCAGCAGGATTATGTGCCGGTTTCTTTCGATGCGCCGGAGGCCAAGGATTATGAACGAGACCCGATCGGGTTTCTACCGCCTGCGCGTCCGCTCCGATCTTTCAGCGAGTTAAAGGCGATTGAGAATATCCGGGAGGTGTTTTTTGATAAATTAGGCGCACCGACCGATTATTTTCGACGGTTTCAAAAGGCAGTTTCATTATTTGATTATGATTCACCGAACATGAATTCGGCACCGGAATCCGTTTTGGCGGCGCTAGGAAAGTATGATGAAAATCAGCAATCACTGTTATCCGATTATCGCAGGTCTGAGGGGGCCTATCGGGGGCGCAGTGCGGGGTATTTCACCTCGGCAGATGATGTTTCGAGCGTGTTGGGCGAGCAAGGGGTGGTGGCAGGTTTTGGGGCCCTGATTCAAGCTTTGCGAATTAACATCACCGTCTCGCAAGCGAGTTCATCCTACCAACTCAGTGTGGTTATTGCGCCAGAGAATGGAGCGAGTGTAGTTTCGGCGCCGGCAATTCCTCGCAAGGAATCGACTCGGGAAGAAGGAATAGAGGAAACATCTCAGCCTCGCCGAGCGTCTTCCGCGGCAGAGCAGATTGCAAATCAAGACAGTGACAGCGATGAACCAATAGATTTAGAGTATCCCTTTACACTGTTAGAAATACGCGAGATTGATGCTCCGGTGCGCAGGGCCGAAATGTCTGCAGCTCAAATTACTCCCTAATGTCCACTTCCCTCAATCTTCCGGTGCTCAAGGCCCGACGGCGTCATGTTGTGGTGTTGCCGGGGCATCGGTTTTTTGTGCGCTCGGTGCCGGTGGAAGGAGGGGCTGATGCGGTGGCGACCCGAGAGGAAATTGAATTGGCTCTCGAATCGATGTCACCGTTTCCACTGTCGCAGCTTTATTGGGGGTATTGGACCAAGCCGGATTGCAAACGTGCCTTGGTCTATGGGGCTTACCGGCGGAGGTTTGCGGCCGATGAGTTGGAGGATTGGGGCGATGCCGAGTGGGTAGCGCCGCGTTTAGGTGCGATGTTGGCAGAGCGGTCCCCGTCTCCAGCCACGGTATGGATCTTGTCGGGGAGTGGAGAGATCACGGCGCTTTATTTTGGAGATGATTCCGGGGTGCCTACGTTGGTGCGTTCGATCCCCTTAGCCGAGGACGCGGATGATACGGCGCGGGCGCTCGCGCGGGAATCCCTGATCAAGCAGTGTGGAGATTGCCGATCCGTGGTGGATGTGGAATCTCTCGAAATTGATGCGGGAACACCGGGCGATAATGAGTTGGTCGTGAGGCGCGATTCGAGCACGACGCGGTTGAGTTTAGATCAGGCCCAAATGCTTGATGTGCGAGATCCCGCCGAACTCGTGGCGAGGCGACGGGCGAGGGTTCGCGATACGTGGATGTGGCGGATTTGGCTTGTTTCCCTGCTTTTGATCCTACTGGCGGGATGGGGAGAGGGGGCCGTTTTCGCGACTGATCTTTGGCAAAAAGGGCGACTCGAGCGGATTGGCTTACAGACTCCGTTGGTGAGTGAAATCGAAACTGCCGATCGGTTGGCAAATCGGATCGAGGAGTTGAAGACCAAGCGGCTGCGCCCCTTTGAGATGATTGCGATGGTTGATGGGCCGCGGCCCGAGACGATTGTATTCCTGCGCACGGCTGCGACGGGTCTTTATTCCTTGGAGATTGAAGCGGTCACTGACAGCCCGAACGATATAAACGTCTACATATCGGAGCTTACCGATCTGGCGGGGACGGAGAGCGTTGAGATGCTCAACTTGGACTCGAGAGGCTCACAGTCCACGATGCGACTCTTGGTGGTATTTGGTCCTGATGCGTTCGAAACGGGGCTAATCGGGGAGGTGGAATCATGAGAGCTTGGTTTATGGGGCGTTTAGCCCGCGAAAAAGCCCTGCTCCTTCTTTTTGTCGGCGCGGTCGCGTTAGTGTGGGCGTCGAACGTGTGGGAGCGAGGGGATGGGTTGTGGGTAGCGGCGCGTCAGACTTCGACCGACCTGCAGGTGCAAGAACAATGGCTGCTGAAAAAAGATGAGATCGAGGCGCGGGCGCGGGCGGCGATCGAGGATCTCGATAGCTCCCGGACATTTAACAGCGTGAGGCTTTCCGCCGAACTGAGCACGCTGGCTCGGGAAGCGAAGATCGATTCGAATTTGCGAAGTGAAGCCCAGCCTTCCCAGCGAACAGCTCAGTTTTCCGTCAATTCGGTGAGGCTCACGCTGAACAAAGTGACGTGGTCGAGTTTGCTGGAATTTTATGAAGCACTGTCGCTTCGGGCGCCTTACATTAGTATTGAGCAGTTTACGCTGCGATCGGCGCGAAGTGATTCGGACGAATTGAGTGCCAGCTTGTTGGTGTCCTCGGTTGAAATTGCGTCCAGCCCGTAAAGATTTACGAGTCGGTCAATATTCCGCATCATTCCGCTTTTTTTCGCGGGGCAGGATAGATTTGGGGAACAAATCAGGACGGCTCGCGATCTTCAAATAATCCTCCGGTCAGTGTGGAATTGGCCAGGTTGGATTGCCCCCTCAATTTACTCCGAACATGACTCTTTTTTGGTCCAGAGACCGTGATACTGCTTCGCGAATGCGACTCCTCTTTTTGATGTGCCTGCTTTGGCTGCTTTCGCCGCAGCGTGAAGCGAGAGCCGAAGATAGTATTACCTACAAATTCCAGAGCTGGCAGGAGGACGATGGTCGAATTCGAGTTGATGCCCACTACGCGCAGTTAGAGACCGTGCTTTCGACCGCGACCAAGCTAAAGTTGGTGGGATTGATCGACACAATCTCGGGTGCCACGCCTTCAGGGCAGCCTGTCCGGGCCGGTAGCGATCAAGTTCCATTATCGCAGCTGACGGATCGACGTGAGGCCTGGCAGCTCGAGATGATGCAGCCCTTTGAGCGTTTCGCTTTGGTCGGCGGTTTTGCGAACAGTAGGGAAAGCGACTATTTGTCCGATGTGTGGTCGGCCAAGGCGTTGATCGATTTCAACCAAAAGAACACGACGCTCCAGATCGGATATGCTCGGTCCGACGATGATATCACGGCGGCGTTTCTCCCGGCCCCACGGCAGAAGAGTTCGGACGACCTTATTATTGGCGTGACGCAGCTATTGAGTTCCCGGACCGTGATCACCGCGAATCTGACTTATGGCTACACTTCAGGTTACATTTCGGATCCCTACAAAATCGTCGAGAAGCGAACTGAGGTGCTCCCGGGATTTTTCCTCGATCTGACGTTTCCAGAAAATCGCCCCTCGACTAAAGACAAGTGGGTTGGGTTCGTGAGTGTGAATCACGCGCTAGAAAATCTAAACGCCGCGGTCGAAGGAAGCTACCGATTGTTAGATGATACCTTCGGAACCGCGAGTCATACGCTTGAGTTTGCGTGGTTTCAAAAATTTGGCGACCGGTTGATTATTCGCCCGGCGGTGCGTTTTTACCAACAATCCGCGGCATATTTTTACCGGGTGGATCTCAACGGCTCGCCAATCAGCGCGCCCAATGAAGCGACGGGGAGGGCCCCCTATTACTCGGCCGATTACCGACTCTCCGAGATGCGCACTTGGATGCTCGGGGTGAAAGCGGTTTGGGAGATCAACGACTGGTGTTCCATTGATGCGACGGTGGAGCGTTACTTGATGCAAGGGCGAGATCAGGTGACTTCCGATAGCGCTTATGCCGATGCGAATGTGTTCACGATTGGATTGAGGTTATGGCGCTAGTGCAGAGTCATGCTCATTCCAAGCAGTCCGCTCGAGGGTCGAGGGCGGGGGATGGAAGTGGGCTGCTGCGGCGCTTTAACTTCCATGCGATGGGCACGCCATGTTCGCTGCAGTATGCCTGCGACGATCAGCTGGCAGCGCAGCGCTACGAAGTGGCCGCGCGGCAGTGGGTGCAAAAGTTCGAATCACGTTACACCCGGTTTCGCGACGATAGTTTGGTGGGGCGAATCAATCAGGCGGCCGGAGATTGGGTTGATATCGATGAGGAGATGGACCGGATGTTGGATATGTGCGGGACCGTGCATTTCATGACTCAGGGGGTGGTGGACGTGACGGCGGGGCCGCTCGCTCGCTTGTGGGACTACCACACGACTGAACCTCGATTGCCTGCCCAAGTTGAAGTGGATCAGGCCAGGGAGCTGGTCGGGTGGAACCGAGTTGAGCGACAAGTCGGCCGGGTTCGATTACCCCGCAAAGGTATGTCACTGGACTTCGGTGGATGGGGGAAAGAATTTGCGGTGGATACGGTGGCGACGATGGCCGTCGATTTTGGCGTCGAAAGTGTTTTGGTCGATTTTGGCCACGATATCCGAGCGATCGGGCAGCCTCCGGGGCGGCCGGCTTGGCACATTGGTTTGGAAGACCCGGCCAAACCGGGGGAGATTTGGGGGAGCGTAGCAGGGCTGAATTGTGCGGTGGCGAGCTCCGGCGATTACCAACGAGGGTTTACCATCGATGGCCAACGGTATGGCCATATCATCGACCCTCGTGACGGCCGGCCGGCCACGCATGGGTTGAGGCAGGTGACGGTGATTGCCCCGACGTGTTTACAGGCGGGGATGCTGGCGACGACGGCGTTTGTGTTGGGTTCGGAGGCGGGGTTGGATTTGATTCAGGAAACAATGGGGGCGGAGGGGTGCATGGTCTCATCCCACGCTAAACATCAAACGAGAGGGTTTTTTCATTATGTCGTTACTTAAGAAATTTCGGTTAGCCGGTGGACTCATAATGTTGCTTTGGGGCGTTACAAATCCGGGTGCGGCGGTGGCGGTAAATGACCCGATGCCTGATCTCAGATCGTTTGGACTGGAAGGAGAAATTCCTGACCTGGAGGGTAAGGTCGTGCTGATTGATATTTGGGCGTCATGGTGCGCGCCATGCAAAGCGTCATTCCCAGCTTTCGATGCGATGCACGAAGCGAAGGTGGACGATGGCCTAGTGATTCTCGCGGTGAGTGTGGATCGCAAGGCGAAGGAATATGAATCGTTTTTGAAACGGCTAAAACCGAAATTCGCGACGGTTCGAGATGGAAACCAAAAACTGGTCGCTGAATTGAAGCCACCAGCGATGCCGACGAGTTTTATTTTTGGTCGTGATGGAAAGCTCCGGTCTGTTCACCCTGGTTTCCATGGTGAAAGCACGGTGGAGGAACTCAGTTTTGAAATTGAAACGCTGTTAAAGGAGGACGCCTGATGAGAAAAAGAATTGTGATATTATTATTTGTGGGAGCGGGGGCATTGTTTTTCTCGGGATGCCAGACCGTGCAGCCCTGGGAGCGCGGAGTGATGGCGGAATATGCGATGCGGCCTGATCGTGATTCACTGCATGACGCGATGTCTGAACATATTTATTTTTCGCGGGAATCCTCCTCGGGGGGCCGAGGGGTGGGCGGTTCCGGCTGCGGGTGTAACTGATTTTTAACTACAATATAACTTCGATTTAATCATGACTGTTTTAACCCAAACCTATATTCGCTTCCGCTGGATGCAGTTTCCCGCGATGGTGCTGATGTTCGTGATGCAACGCACTCCCGTGTTGCGCGCAATTATCACCACTGAGTTCACGCTGCATGCGACCGCCGGGACGGTGCTCAAAGGCATGATCGCAAGCGCGGCAGCAATGGGCACGGTGCATACCTTGGCCGGGGCGACGGAGTTAAACGCCGGATCGGGTGGCAACCCAGTTCAAGGCGCGGTGGGCGAGTCTTTCGCCGGCGGATTCTCGGTCACGGGAGCGCCCGCGGTGGCCGCTTCATACCGGATCACCGGAACCGTTCCCGCGGGGCTGACCATCACCGGTATTAATGCGCAGACGGTCAATGACAGCGTGGTCACGATCACGGGAACTCCGACGCAATCAGGCACGTTCCCACTGAGTGTCACGGCTTGGAAAGGGGCTAACCGAACGGGGCAGGGAGGGTCTCCGACTTTCACGTATACCATCGAGGTTGCGGCGGCGCAGGGGACGGCTCCGGCTATTTCTGCGCAACCGCAGACGCAGACGACTGATGAGGGCCAAAGTGTAACATTCTCCGTGACTGCCAGCGGGGATCCGGCGCCGACCTTTCAGTGGCGCAAGGATGGCGCTGAGGTCACTGGTGCCACCTCGTCCACCTTTTCGATATCGAGCGTCGCGACCAATGACGCGGGAGGCTACACGGTCGTGATTTCCAATGCCTCCGGAAATGTGACGAGCACGTCAGCCACATTGACCGTAACGGCGGCGGCGGTCGCTCCCGCGATTATCGGTCAACCGTCCAATCAAGATGCTTCGGTCGGCTCCAATGTGGCATTCTCGGTTACAATCGATGGTTCACCTTCCGGCTACCAGTGGTTCCGTCATCGGGCGGGAGATTCAGCGGGAGCCCAGGCCATGGCGGGCGCTACGAGTGCGACGCTCAACCTATCGGGAGTGCAGGCGGCAGATATGGGCTTCTATTTCGCGCGGGTTTCGATCGGCGGATCTACGGTGGATTCTGCTACAGCCATTTTGACCCTGGCGGGGGGCGAAAGCCGATTGGTTAATCTTTCGACCCGGGGACGTATTGCCGCGGGCGGCACTCTTACGCCCGGATTCGTGCTGCGAGGGGATGGTCCTAAGCCGTTAGTCGTGCGGAGCGTGGGACCAAAGTTATTTGATTTTAGTGTGAGTGACGCGTTGGCCGATCCGACCATGGATCTGATACCGCAAGGGAGCTCTACTCCATTGCTCACCAACGATAACTGGGGCGATGCCGCGAATGCCGAAGAGTTGATCACGGCGAGTGCCTCACTCGGCGCGTTTGGCCTGAATCCGGGCTCCTTGGATGCCGCCATATTAGCGGATGTGCCGTTGCCCAACTCCCAGGGGAATCGGGGATACACCGTGCGGATCAGTTCTACTTCGACCACCGCATCAGGCATCGCTTTGGCCGAAGTTTATGATCCGCAGAACGCGGGGGTTGGGGCCGATTTGGTGAATGTTTCGGCGTTGGGTAATTCCGGGCCGGGCGTTGATGCCTTGGTGCCGGGATTTGTCATTGGGGGAACCGGCGCGAAGACGATGCTCATTCGCGTGGTGGGTCCGGAGCTCAGTAAGAGTAAATTCGGCGTCGTAGGAGTAATGGCCGATCCCAAACTTGCGATCGTTCCGTTGGGGCAATCCTACACGATTGCAGAGAACGACGACTGGAACGGAGCAGATACCTTGAAGACCGCTTTTGCCAATTCGGGTGCGTTTGGGTTCGACGATGATACGTCCAAGGACGCTGCCGTTTTGGTGCGGCTACCGCCCGGTGGCTACACGGTGAAAGTGGAAAGTGCGGGAGGCGAGTCGGGGATCGTATTGGTCGAGGCTTACGACCTCGATTAATCGACCGGGTTAAACGCTGAAGCTGCTGCTCAACGTAAAGATTGCGCTCACCATCGCAAAGGCGATGAAGCCGACAAAAAGAAAAACGCTGAGCAGCACTCCGCTCGCGATCACCTTGGTGAAGGTGTTGAGCTGCGAGGAAATCATGCGCCGGTAGGTGGCGGCACTCTTTTGCAGTGAAGGCACGACGTTGCCGGTGTTTTCACCGACGGCCAATTGATCGAGCACGAGGTCGGGAAAGCAGCCGGTGCGTTCGATCGCGGCGGAAAGGGGTTCGCCTTCCAGGATGCGATCGGTCGCTTCATCGAAGGCGGCGCGATGCACGCGATTTTGAATCTGTTTCTCAGTCATCCGGAGGGCATCCGCCGTGGTGATGCCGTTCTCGAGCAAAACGGAAAGGGTCTGACTGAAAGCGAGCACGGTTTGGCTTTGGATGAAATCTCCCAACAGGGGAATGCGAAGGGCCCAGCGATCGGTGACGAGTCGTCCGGCATCGCTGGCACGCCATCGCCAGAATGAAATCACGAGAAACGCCCCTCCGGCGAGCACGGCGATTCCGTATTGGAGGGCAAACTCGCAGAGGTTAACCAGGAGTTCGGTCGGCGCATTTCCGTTAGAGGCGGGAAGCGCTGATGCGGCGGTGCTCGTCACATTACCCACGGGGAACTACACGGTGCAGGTCGGTCGCAAGGGCGATTCCGTTGGCGATACCCTGATCGAAGTCTATGCGGTGCCTTAAGCAGAGGCTCAAATTGGCCTGAAATTCATGAAATAAGCCTCTTGGCGGAACCGAGTAGGCGGTGCACCGTCTCTAGCCTTTACCCATGACTCGTTCCCTTCGTTTCTTAATCTCGCTGAGCTGTTTGCTCGCGGTTTCACTTCAAGCTCAGTCTCTGGCGCCTGCGGCCAAGTCCGCAATCGCGGCTCAATCGGTCGCGGTCGGGCAGTCTGCGGTGGTCGATCTAAGTAACTACTTTGAGCTCGAAGGGGTCAGTGGCCCCCTGGTGCGCTGGGAAACGGTCTTCGGTGACTTCGATGTGGAGTTACTCTCTAACGCCGCGCCCAATCATGTGACCAATTTTTTGGCCTATGCGGCGGCGGGAGACTACGACAATACCCTGATCCATCGCGTGGCGGACCTTGCGGTGCCAGGCACTCCGGGAATTGTCCAGGGCGGACTCTATAAATCGGTTATTCCGCTCGAGGTGGTCTCGGTGCGGGGGGACATTGATTTGGAATACAATTTACCCAATGCTCGCGGGACGCTGGCGGCGGCGCGAAGCGCGAATGTGAACAGTGCAGGCTCCCAGTGGTATTTTAATACGGCTGACAATTCGAACGTGCTGAATGAAGCGAATGGCGGAGGCTACACCGTTTTCGGCCGAGTACTGAGTGGCGGGATGGCGAATGTCGATCGCATGGCGGCCATTACTCGATTCAATGTCGATGGAGGAGTGCTTTCGGAGATGCCCCTGCGCTTCTTTTCCGGCGGTAACATCACGACGGCGAATTTTGTGACCATGAATCGGGTTTACCCGATCGAGGTGTATCCGGAAGGTTCCACCTCGGGTGCGTTAATCTTCACGGCGTCGAGTTCGGCTCCTCAGATCGTATCGGCTACGATTGTGAATGGTAATCTCAGTCTGGTGGGTATTAGCGCTGGCACGGCAACGATCACGGTGACGGCGGCGGATATCACCGAAGCTTCGGCCGATCAGCAATTCGTCGTAACGAGCCAAGGGTCACTTTTCACCGCGCAGCCGTCCAATCAAGATGCTTCGGCCGGCTCCAATGTTGCGTTCTCGGTCACAATTGATGGCTCACCTTCGGGTTACCAGTGGTTCCGGCATCGGGCGGGAGATTCAGCGGGAGCTCAGGCTATGGCGGGCGCCACGAGTTCGACGCTCAACTTATCGGGAGTGCAGGCGGCAGATATGGGCTTCTATTTCGCGCGGGTTTCGATCGGTGGATCCACGGTGGATTCTGCTACAGCCATTTTGACGCTGGCTGGGGGCGAAAGCCGATTGGTTAATCTTTCGACCCGGGGACGTATTGCCGCGGGCGGCACTCTTACGCCCGGATTTGTGCTCAAGGGCGATGGACCAAAACCTTTGATCGTCCGGAGTATAGGCCCGGGGTTATTTGATTTTCTTGGGAGTGATGCGTTGGCCGATCCGACCATGGATCTGATACCCCTAGGTGGATCGACTCCACTGCTCACTAACGATAATTGGGGGGATGCATCCAACGCCTCGGAGTTAATCACGGCCAATGCATCGTTGGGAGCGTTTGGTCTCAAACCGGGATCCTTGGATGCCGCCGTTTTAACTGAAGTGCCGATGCCCACTTCTGAAACTGGATACACCGTGCGCATCAGTTCTACTTCGAGCACTGCATCAGGCATTGTTTTAGCCGAAGTTTATGATCCGCAAGATGCGGGCGTCGGGGCCGATTTGGTGAATGTTTCGGCGCGAGGTAATTCGGGGCCGGGCGCTGATGCCTTGGTGCCGGGATTTGTGATTGGGGGAACCGGCGCGAAGACGATGCTCATTCGCGTGGTGGGTCCGGAGCTCAGTAAGTTCGGCGTCGTAGGAGTAATGGCCGATCCCAAACTTTCGATCGTTCCGTTGGGGCAATCCTACACGATTGCGGAGAACGACGACTGGAACGGAGCAGACTCGCTCAAGACCGCTTTTGCCAATTCGGGTGCGTTTGGGTTCGACGATGATACGTCGAAAGACGCCGCCGTCTTGGTGCGGCTACCGCCCGGTGGCTACACGGTGAAAGTAGAAAGTGCGGGAGGCGAGTCGGGGATCGTATTGGTCGAGGCTTACGACCTCGATTAATCGACCGGGTTAAACGCTGAAGCTGCTGCTCAACGTGAAAATCGCGCTCACCATCGCAAAGGCGATGAAGCCGACAAAAAGAAAAACGCTGAGCAGTACTCCACTAGCGATCACCTTGGTGAAGGTGTTGAGCTGGGAGGAAATCATGCGCCGGTAGGTGGCGGCACTCTTTTGCAGTGAAGGCACGACGTTACCGGTATTTTCACCGACGGCCAATTGATCGAGCACGAGGTCGGGAAAGCAGCCGGTGCGTTCGATCGCGGCGGAAAGGGGTTCGCCTTCCAGGATGCGATCGGTCGCTTCATCGAAGGCGGCGCGATGCACGCGATTTTGAATCTGTTTCTCAGTCATCCGGAGGGCATCCGCCGTGGTGATGCCGTTCTCGAGCAAAACGGAAAGGGTCTGACTGAAAGCGAGCACGGTTTGGCTTTGGATGAAATCTCCCAACAGGGGAATGCGAAGGGCCCAGCGATCGGTGACGAGTCGTCCGGCATCGCTGGCACGCCATCGCCAGAATGAAATCACGAGAAACGCCCCTCCGGCGAGCACGGCGATTCCGTATTGGAGGGCAAACTCGGAAAAGTTCACCAGGAGTTCAGTCGACCAAGGAAGTTTCCCGCCCAGCGCGTCGAGCAAGGTCTGCAAACGGGGGAGGAGGAAGAAGAGGAAGAACAAAATCACCCCGGTGGCCACGACCGTCATAAACAACGGGTAGGCGAGAGCGTTCATGAGCTGGCGCTTCATTTCGCGTTGCTCGGTGAGATGCTCGATGAGGCGAGCGAGGGTGTCGTTCAGGTTACCCGTCGCTTCGCCGGCTTGGAGCAAATTGATGGTGGACTCGTCGAACACCGTCGGGAAATCCTGCAGCGCGCGGGAAAGATTAGCCCCCTCGCTGAGACGATCCCAGACTTCGCTGAAAATGTTTTTAAGGGTCGGCTCCTTAAGGCGATTGGCGAGTAGGCGCACGGCTTCACCGGCGGAGAGTCCACTCGAGGTCAAATCGTGGAGCGCCTGGAGAAACGGGAGGCGGTGCTTGGGGGCAAATCTTTTGGCGCCCGATCCTGAAGCGGCCGCGGCGGTCTCACTCGGGGCGGAAGTTTTCTTACTGCCCGAACGCTTGGATTTGGCGCGCTTGGGGGCAGCTCTTTCCTTGAGCTGCAGCGGTTGAAATCCACGAGTCTGCAGGCGGCGTAAGGCGTCCTTGCGCGAGGGCGCTTCGATTTCGTCGGAGACGAGTTGTCCCGCGCGGTTACGAGCGTTGTAGGAGAAGTGTGGCATGCTAGGCGTCGGTCACCGTGACGACGCGGAGCACTTCGTCCATGGTGGTGTGGCCGGCTTTGATTTTCTCCCAGCCAGATTGACCGAGAGTGCGCATGCCGTTCTTGCGGGCGACTTGACCGAGAGTGCGGGTGCTCTCCCGTTTCAGGACGAGTTCGTGTAATTCCTCGTTGAGCCGGAAAATTTCGAAAATGCCGATGCGGCCACGGTAGCCAGTGCCCCGGCAGCGGTCGCAGCCACAAGGCGCGTTGAGCTCGGTGACCTCTTGGGCCAAGTCGGGATTCAGACCGAGAACGAGGAGGTTGTCGCGCAGTTTGAGCTGATTAGTCGGATTGGGCTTGGCGCACACGGGGCACAGCCGGCGGACCAGACGTTGGGCGATGACGAGTTCGATCGATGAAGCGACGAGGAAGGGCTCGATGCCCATGTCGACTAGACGAGTGATCGCTCCGGGAGCGTCGTTGGTGTGAATGGTGGAGAACACCAAGTGGCCCGTGAGGGAGGCGCGAATGGCGATGTCGGCGGTTTCACGGTCACGAATTTCACCCACCATGATGACGTCGGGATCTTGGCGGAGAACGTGGCGCAGGGCGCTGGCAAAGGTGAGGCCAATCTCGGAGCGCACCTGCAGTTGGTTGACGCCCTCAATCTCGTATTCGATGGGGTCTTCGATTGTGATGATGCGAAGGTCCGTCGAATTGATTTTGCGCAAGAATGCGTTGAGCGAGGTCGACTTACCTGAGCCGGTCGGGCCGGTGACCAAGATGATGCCGTGAGGATAATCAAGAATCTGGGAAATAATTTCCTGCTCCTTCGCGCTCATGCCGAGTTTCTCCATCGAGAATGCCTGCTTTTTTTGATTCAGCAGACGGAGGGAAATGGATTCGGCGTAAATGGTGGGGAAGGTCGAAACCCGGATGTCGAGATTGATTCCCGGGGCCCGGAAATTGATGCGACCGTCTTGCGGGAGGCGCTTCTCCGAGATGTTGAGACGCGCCATAATCTTCACGCGCGAGATGATGGCGTCTTGGAAGCGCAGCAGATTCTCGGGCACCGGCACCGGAACGAGCAAACCGTCGACCCGGTAGCGGATGCGTAATTGGCCTTCTTGCGGCTCAAAATGGATGTCGGTCGCCTCGTCGGTGATGGCCTGCGAAATGACGTCGGTGACAAAGCGGACGACGGCGGCATCTTCATCGACAATTTCGTCATTGGCGGCGGCCTCTTCGGGCGCGAGGTAGTCGTCGTCGCTATCTTCCAGCGATCCGGCACCCACCCCGAAGTGTTCGATGATGAGTTGATGAATGCGTTCGGCGATCGCTAGATGCCAGACGATAGGACGCGGGGTAAATGTCCGTATCCAGTCGGCCATCACGTCGTCCGGCAGCCAAGCCGAAGCGAGATGGAGGGGGGTATCGTCGCCCGGTTCGAGGACTTCGCCCTCGGCGGAGAGTCGAGGCTCGTCGATGGCGAGGGGCAGGATCTGATATTCGTGGACGAGGCGGGCGGGGAGGAGTCGGAGCGAGGATTGATCGGCGCGGAGGTCGGATGCGACGTCGATGCCCACGGCGGTCGCGAGCTGGGCCAGCACGTCGGATTCCGGCTGGCCGAGCGCAGTGGCGAGGGTCAAGACGCGCTCCCGGCGCAAGGCCTCCAGGACGGAAATTTGTTGATCCTCATCCAGCGCAGCCGCGATGGAATCGGGAAGAGTGTCGACGGCAATCAGACGCATCAGGGAGAGATGGGACTAGTAGATGGACTCACCGCGGAGGGCTCGGGTGGCCTCTTCGTTGATCTCGGTTTCGTGGAGGCGTTTGAGCGCTTCGTCGTTGTCGCTTCGAGAATTGGTCAGGACGACGGGTCGGAGAAAGAAGATGAGATCGGTGCGCACCTCTTCGCGGGAGCGACCACCGAGGAGATCGCTGAGGAAGGGGATGGGACCGAAGCGATTGCGGGTGCGATTTTCGGTGGTCTGTTGCAGGCCGCCGAGCACGATAATTTCGCCACTTTGCACGGTGATAAACGACTCGGCTTCACGTTTTCCGACGATGGGTTGTTCGTTGCCATCGACGGTCACATTATCGACGACGCTGGACACCTCCTGTTTGATCTCCATCTGCACGGAGCCATTGGCGCCAATCAGCGGTTTCACCTGGAGGGTAATACCGACCTCGCGGTTACTCAGAGTGGTGCGACCGAAACCACTGTTCGTGGATTGATTTGTATTGGTCGACGTCGAGTCGGAAAGGAAACTGCTGATGGTCGGAATATCGCGGCCGACAAAGACGCGGGCTTCTTTATTGTGGGTGGTGACCACCGCCGGAACGGAGAGGATATTGGCTTTGCTCTTCCGGTTGCCGTTGCCGTTGCTCAATTGCAACAGAGTGGTAAGATCCATGCCACTGAAGGTAGTGTAAGAGCTGGCGACCACGGAAGCGGCATCGGTGGCCCCTCCGGTCACGCCCGAGAGTTCGGCTCCGACGCCACCGAAACTCGCTCCGATGGCATCGGCGGTGAAGCCAACCAGTTTTCCGTTTTCGACGAGAAGGTTCATGGCGTTGATGCCGCTGGAATTACTGTCGGTGAGAGTGACTTCCGCGATCACGACCTCGACGCGAACTTGAGCGAGGAGCACGTCGATCTGGTTGATGAGTTCGCGGATAAGGCGGATGTCTTCAACGGTGCCGCTTACGACCACGGCGTTGCTGCGTTCATCGGCGAGGACGGTGACGAGCGAGCTGAATTCGCTGGTTAAAATCCCCGCTTGGTTGGCGGCGGTCTGAGCGACATTGGCCGCCGCGGGAGCGGCGGGCTGCAACGTGGCGGTGTTGCCGCCCGGCCGACGAATAGACTCTGAGCGGGATGAGGCTTGATTCTGGCCAGAAACCAAACTGCTCACGAGGGTGGCGACTTCGGTGGCTTCGGCGTGCTTGAGGGGAATCACCTCGTTGCGGGTATTTGGATCCGAACGAACGTCGAGTTTAGCGATAAGTTTATCGAAGAAGGTATGCAGGCGCGGGTCGGAAATTAGGATGATTTGATTGGTGCGATCATCGGCGTTGAAGGTCGTGCCCGTGCCGAGCTGTAGCTGGGCGGGGCCTTGCAGGATGGTCTGCATCTTGGAGGTGAGTTCGGACGCCTTGGCGTAAACGAGAGGATAAAACTTCGGTTCCAGAGAAGAGACGTTGGGCCGGTCGAGTTGGGCGACGAGGGTTTCGATCCGTTGCAGGGTGCTGATCGAGTCGGTCACCAGCACGGCATTGGCCTGCTCGAAGGGCATGGCACCACCGAGCTGGGGGTTGAGGAGATTGGCGATCTTCCCGGCGAATTGTTCGACCCGCACAAATTCGAAGGAGAAGAGCTTTGTGGCGATGCGACCGCTGGGGGGGAGTCCGAGGGTGGAGCCCTCGATGAGATCAGGAGTTTCGATCCGCGCGGAGCCGAGGGGGACTACTTTGACGAAACGCTCGCCCAGCGGAGCGATCGCGATGTTGTTCATGGTGAGGGTGGTTTCGATGGCGAGGAGCGCTTCGGCCGGGGTCACCGGTTGTTTGATCACCAAGGAAAACGGCGTTTGTTGCAGAGCCTGAGGGCGGAGAACCGTGCGTCCGGTCAGGATCTCGATGAGGCCAAGCGCGGCGTCGAGAGTGCCTTCGGGAATGTTGATTCCTTCGACGAGAGTTTCAGTCGAGAGCGGGACGAGGGAAGGACTCAACTTCGCCGGAGATGTCGGGGCGGAATTCTGCCCAAAAGAAGGAAGAACCACGGTGGTTAAACCAAGGATCAGCAGGCAGTTTTTGAGGAATGGGTATCGCATGCGATAAAACGGATAAAATAGGGCGAATGATTCGCAGCAGAAGGAGAATTGAACGTGGCGTCCATGTAAACCGCGATATGTGGAGCACCCGTTAGATTGAAGACGCGTGAAAACCGGGAATGTTGCGGTATTTTGGCACTTGCGGGAGATAAGTCGGCGGCCAAGCGTCGCTCTCTCTATGCCAAATGTGTTCGGCAAGCTTTTCACAATCTCTACCTGGGGCGAAAGCCACGGTCCGTCCGTAGGTGTGGTTATCGATGGCTGCCCTCCGGGGTTGCCGATTACGGCTGAGGAAATTCAGCTTGAACTCGATCGCCGCCGGCCGGGACAGAGCGATATCGTGACGCCGCGCAAGGAAGCGGATGGGGTGGAAATTCTATCGGGGGTGTTTGAAGGTGAGACCACCGGAACCCCAATTTCACTCCTGGTGCGAAACGCTGACCAGCGACCGGGGGCTTACGACGAGATGAAGGATAAATATCGTCCTTCGCACGCGGACTTTACTTACCAAATGAAATATGGTCGCCGCGACCACCGGGGTGGCGGTCGCAGTTCGGCGCGAGAGACGATTGGGCGGGTGGCGGCTGGAGCGCTGGCGAAGAAGCTTCTCGCGACGGCGGGACCGGGAAATGGGGTGCAAGTGCGGGCGTTCATTTCAAGGATTCACAATATCGAAATGCCCGAGGCGGCATTGATCGATTTCCCGTCGCAAGCGGCGGTGGAAGCGACGCCGGTAAGGTGTCCAGATCCGGCGACGGCGGCAGCGATGATTGAGTGCATCAAGGCGGTGCGCTCGGACGGTGATTCGGTGGGCGGCGTGATCGAATGTCGGGTGCGCGGGTTGCCGGTGGGACTCGGTGAACCGGTGTTTGATCGGCTCGAGGCAGACTTGGCGAAGGCGATGCTTTCGTTGCCGGCGACCAAGGGATTTGAGATAGGGAGCGGCTTTGGCGGCACGATGATGAAAGGCAGTGAACACAACGATCTATTTGAGAATCGGGGTGGGGTGGTGCGGGCGACCAGCAATCGTTCGGGTGGGGTGCAAGGCGGCATCAGTAACGGGGAAGAGCTGGTGTTTCGCGTGGCTTTCAAACCGACGGCCACGATTTTGCAGCGGCAGGCGACGGTGGACAAGAGTGGCCAAGAAACGGAATTGATGGGCAAGGGGCGCCACGACCCGTGTGTGGTGCCGCGGGCGGTGCCGATCGTGGAAGCGATGGCGGCTTTAGTTATCGTCGATCACTGGATGCGTCATGTGGCGCAGACGCAGACATTTTCGAAATGAGTGAAGAAAAACCTATTCTCTACCTGTTGTTAGGTGCGGCCGGGGCAGGACGTCGTGAAGTCGTTGCTGACTTGATTGAAGGCGGGCTTTCCGCCGAAGATAAATCGGTCGTATTTTTGCCCGCCAATCTGGCTCCAAATGACATCGATTCCCGCCTGGGGACGGTGGTGCGATGGACGGCGCCAGATGAATCCACCGTTGCGGCCGCGTGGCCGGAAGGGGCGGATGTTGGTTTCTTCATCGTGGATGGACGGCGTGACCCGGTTGACCAGATTGAAGCGCTAAAACCGTGGATCGAGGAGACGGGGGCGGAACTCACGCGGGTGATTTGCGTGTATCACTGTGAGTTGGCCGCCGCCCATAAGCCGTTGCTGATCTGGTATGATGCCTGTGTCTACTTTTCTGATATTGTGTTGCTGAATCGCCGCGCGGGATTGGCCAATAAGTGGATGTCCGAGCTGCGGCAGCGCTTTGACAAACAGTTCATGCCCTGCTTGGTCGAGATGGTGAAAAAAGGGCGAGTGCATAACCCTGCACTGGTGCTCGATCCGTTGCCGCGGCGCATGTCCCACTGGTTTGATGAGGAGGAAGAATCCTGGACCAATCAAATCAAGGAGATGGAAGACACGATCATTTTGGAAGAGGGAGAAGAAGCGGTCGAGGAAGAGACTGAAGATGAAGATCTCTACCTGGCCCGGCTCGCGAGTGGACGCCGGAAGCGCGTGATTCCGGATATCAACGACTACTTGCCCGCCCCCCAATCGACTTAAGGCGCGGGGGCTAGGCCAGCCCGACCCCGGAGTTGAACGCGGAGGCGTTGGAAGCCGTTGGCCCGTTCGTAGGTGGGTTGCACCTCGATATTTTGGATGGCTTCGACCACGGAAACGCTTTCCAGCCGTTCGCTTAATTGAGTCAGCAGGGTGCGCACGATCAATCTGGCGTGAGGTGCGCCGAGGCAAAGGTGGGGGCCGAAACCGAAGGCGACATGGGGATTGGGTTTACGATCCAGTCGCACCTCTGCGGGAGCTTCGAACACGGTTTTGTCGAAGTTGGCGGCGGCCCATCCGAGCGCAATACGATCTTCGGCGGCGACCTCGTGGCCGTCGATATTGGTGCGCACGGGGCAGACTCGCCCGATGTGGGTGAGGGGAGTTATCACGCGAAAAAATTCTTCGCCGGCGGTCACGATTCGCCTCGGATCAGCGCGCAAGAACTCCAACACCGAAGGGTTTTGCGCGATGTAGTTGAAAATTGATGACACGGAGTGAATGATGGTGTCGCGGCCGCCGGCGAAGGCGAGGTTGGCAAACCCTAGCATCTCCGCGCGAGTCAGGCGCCGGCCTTCGATCTTGGCCTGGGTGAGGGCACCGAAAAAATCTTCGCCCGGGGCGGCTGCGGCCCGATCGAATTGTCGGTTGAGATAAATTTCCAGCGGAGAGGCGCTACTGTCGCCGGAGGCGTGGTGAAAGACGTGAATGCCCCAATTGATCCAGACGTCTGCTTCGGATTCCGGCGTGTTGAGCAGGTAGGTGAGCGCACGCGACTGCAAGGGGAGGGCGAACTGATGTACGATTTCGATTTCGGTTTGAGCCAGAGCGTCGTCGAGCAGGTTGCCGATGAGGGTCTCGACTTGAGCGATGACCGCGGGAAGTTTGGCGCGTTTGAAAAACGGCTCGACGATTTGGCGAAATTTTTGGTGCTCCGGCGGGTCGAGTTCGATGGGGAGTTGGCGCATGGAGCGCAAATGCTCCTCGGACGGGATGGGAACCCGGAACGGACGATTGGAACTGAACTTTTCCCAATCCCGAGCCGCCTCGCGCACGTCGGCGTGCTTGAGCAGCATCGGAATCTCTTCATCACCGAATGGGTTAACGAGGATTCTCGCTTTTTCGCGTGGGGTTTTGAAAGCGTCGTGGAAAGGGCAAGGCATGGCGTAATGGGCGGAGTAGTCTTCGATACAGATAGGCAAAATCGGGCCGAGGTCGATAAAACGTCTCCCGTGCTTGCAGGAAAGGGCCGACTGGCGGCGAAGGATCTGCCTCTACGCAAACTGCGCTGGGAGGGGAGGCATGGTCTTTTCCTGGGAGAGGAGAAGTCATTGAAGTTGAGTAGGATAATTTTGTGCTAGACTAATTGGGTAATTTTCGATCTGTTTGGATGGGATGAAATCTAAAACTGAATCTAAAACTGAATCTAAAACTGAATCGAAAACAGAAGCTGAAACACCAATCGGCCACCCGGCGCACAAGCGCTGGAATCGAAACGTGGAGGTGCGGGTGGCCACGGCGGCCGAGCACGAGTGGTTCGACGCGCAACTACATG
>Ga0209491_10004329_pt1 | contig 22006 bp, 27 predicted proteins | sample BON02_FD_187213 | JGI IMG/M metagenome (GOLD analysis project Ga0209491, IMG submission 187213) | Freshwater microbial communities from Lake Bonney liftoff mats and glacier meltwater in Antarctica - BON-02 (SPAdes) (version 2) | ecosystem: Environmental > Aquatic > Freshwater > Ice > Glacier... | reverse complement strand
AATTGTTTTTTGTTTTTTGTTTTTTGAGTTGAGTTGATTCTTTGTTCTCTGGCTTCTTGAGATCGACACGGACCATGGTTAAGCCTAAGGCCATGCGAAAAACCTCCCACCCCTTTCCTTCCTATGTACATCAACAAGTTTCCACGTCTTGGTCTTTTCCCTGTATACACTATCCCTCCCTAACTACAAAATTGGATTGGCATTCCCATTATCCCTCAGAAAGGTCTTGGGAGAGCTCACATGGCACACGTTGCTGCTGCTCCCTGAGGCGTGGGCGGCTGGCTCCCATTGCCAAGGGCCAACCGACTCTGGCTCAGACTGAGGCTCATCGACAGGCCCGAGCTGCTGCCCACGCTCCCCAAAGGCGGCGGGGCCACGACCACCCTGGCCTTGTCAAACCCGATGAAGGGGAGGAAGGAGGGAGACGCCGCCGCGGCAGCAGTAGGGGTGACTCGTCCACGTCCTTGCTGCTCACCGCCGCCCTCGGCTTCCGCCAGCTCCTCGCTCGCTGCCGCCGCTAATCCTACCGCTACATTCTCCCTCCAATCCCATCGTCCCACCCTACTGCGGCATTGCGGGCCAGGACACCGCAAGACCCCCACCTCTTCCACCACCACTGCCTCCTCCATCCAAGGTAACACCTCCACAGGGATCCATCGCTTATGATAGGTTCGAATACGATGACACGCCACCACGTCTGCTTGAATCGCTTCTTGGGCCCTCTCCCCCGTCCCGCCCGGTTCTTCCAACGCGCGCATGCACGACAACCACTGCATCTGCTCCGAGGAAGGAGGACGATACACACCCGAGCAACACGACCGCGGCGTGGACTGCGCGCTATTGTTGTTATTGTTGTTATTAATGTAGCTGTTGCTGTAGCTATAGTTGTTGCTAAAACCACCAAACGCACCAGGGTGGACAAGCACTGGTAAACTCATCGGTCCCACGCCGCCGCTGCTGCTGCTGCTGCTGCTGCTGTTGGCGTGCATGGGGGTGAGCGCACCTGCTGACCCCACAGGAGAAGTAAGCCACGCGGCCGTCCGCATGATATCATTGCTATTGTACAGAAAGCGCTGATGGGAAGGGGCAGGAGGAGGGTGAGGCGACGCGGGCGTCGCGCTGCCCGCAAGTGGGGAGGGCAGCCGGGTAGGGCGGCAGTGCATGTTAGTACTCCTGGCAGCTGAAGCAATAGCTGCAGCAGCTGCTGCTGCCTCGCCAAGCCGCAAAGAGTCAATGTAGGGCAAAGGCGGCAGGAAAGCAGATCGAAGGCGTTGCTGTTGCTGCTGCTGCTGAAGCTGTTGCTGCTGCTCCTGCTGCTGGTGCTGGTGCTGGTGCTCCGCCTCCTCCAGGTCCTCCTGCATGTGATCACCTCCGCCCTCCTCCTCCTCGTCGTCATCAACATCATCATCACCCATGTCGTCCTCATCGTCCACCTCTTCTTCCTCCCCCCCTTCCTCATCACCATCCATACCCAACGGAATTTCTTCCTCCTCTTCCTCCTCCTCCTCCTCCTCTTCCTCCTCCTCCTCTCCCACCTGCTTCATAGCCTGCTGCTGCTGCTGCTGCTGCTGTTGCTCTTGCCCTTGCTGGGCCAAATGCTGACTCGAAAACTGCCGCTGCTCCTGCTGCAGCTGCTCCTTCCGCAACTGCTGCTGCTGCTTCTCCTGCTGCTGCTGCCCCTGCTGGTGGTGGTGGTGCCCTTCCCCTCCTTTGCTCAACACCAAAACATTCCCTAAAGTAAAAAGACGGGTGGCACATGCGGCGCAATGAAAGCCTCGTTCAAACGCTTGCAAGTGAGGGATGAATTGAACAGTGGTGGAGGTCGCAGGGCGGGTGAGGCGGAGCTGGGGGGTGGTTGGCCGTTTCTTTGCTGCTGCTGCTCGGCCTGCGGGGCCTTCGAGTGGGTGCGTCATGGACAGAGGCATGATGGGCGGTATTACCACAGAGGCAGAAGGAGAGGGGGAAGAGGAGGAGGTGGGGGTGTTGGAGGCAAAATAATATCGGCTGCTGCTGCTGTTGCTGTGACTGTTCGAAGAAGGAGCGTCGCCGGTGGTGGGGCCAAAGCCCTTAAGCGGTCCAGGGCGCGGGCGTCGTCCTGAGTGCATCTTACTGCTGCCGCCGCTGCTGCTGCTGCTGCTGCCACCCAAGGTCAGACAGGGCTCGCGTGAGTAGGGGCCAAGACGCTGAGCGCCTGCTGAAGTAGGGGTTCTTGCTGTTGTTGTCGTCGTTGTCGTCGTCGCCATTGTTGCCATGTCCCCCATACGAATGACAGAAGGGAGCGAGGAACCATCTTTTCGTTGCTGCTGCTGCTGCTGCTGCTGCTGCTGCTGCTGCTGCAGGTTCTGAATGGCACTAAAACTCCTACTACTACTCATCCCGAACCCATACCCACCCTGCTTCTCCTCCCCTCCTCCCGACACCACCGACGTGGGCAAATGCATGTCTGCCCTATTTACATGCGCGGCTCGAATAGGAATCACTGGCAACGTTCCTCCTCCTCCTCCTCCTCCTCCTCCCCCTCCTCCTCCAGCAGCAGCAGCAGCAGCAGTAGTAGCAGCAGCAGCAGCAGCTAGAGGAGAAGCCATCCGCTGCTGGTGGTGCGACGGCGTGCTGCTGCTGCTGCTGTTGCTCCCGCTCTGCAGACCGATCAGGTCGTCTTCTTCCATCGAGTCCCAGCTCACTGCTGCTGCCCCTCCAGCCTTGGCTTTCGCTTTGGGTGGTGGAGGGAGGGAGGGCATCCGTGGGGAAGGCACGGGGGAGGGCAGAGGGGAGGGCAAGGTCAGCGAGCTTGTACCACGACCCCTGGCCATGCCCTTGTTACTGCTGCTGCCGCTGCTACCACCTCCACCAGCGCCCCCTTTCTCCGCCAGCCGAAAAAACTCCTCGGTGCTATTGACTCGTTGCAAAGCCACAAATGTGCCCGCGCTACCACTACCACCACCACCATTACCATCATCAGCAGCACCACCTGCTGCTGCTGCCACTGCTACTCCTCCAGCTGCTGCTCCTCCTGCTCTTCCCGCTGTTGTAATCCCCCCCATCCCCGTGGCGGCGGCTGCTGCTGCTGCTGCTGCTGCCTGTTGTCGAGCCTCCACCAACGCCTGCAATCGCTGCCGCATCATCTGCTGGTGCGCCGCGTAGACATCACATCCCTGCTCTCCATACGCCCTTAACTGACTTTCAAACCCTTTATTTAATGCAACAACAGGCCGCGCAGCTCTTACTTGCCCTAGAGCGCCCTCGAAATTGAGACCTTGTCTTGACATTAGGTAGGCTGTGAGCAAAGCTGCGGAGCGTGAACGTCCACCAGCACAATGTACTAGGACCCCCCCTCCTTCTTGTAGGGCTGTCTCGATAAACAAGGTGGCGGCGGGGATGCAGGCGAGGAGGTTGGCGGTTTCCTTGTCGTGCAGAGAGAGGGTGAGGTAGGTGAAGAGCCGAGGGAAGGTGGGTGGGACGCCAGTGGCGTTCAGAATATGTGTGATTCCGCGTTCGGAGAGGGCATCACTGTTGAAGGCGCTGTGGACGGAGCCGATGAAGATGCGGGGGAGGACTTCGGAGGGGAGGTTGTCTTGGACGAGGGAGGGTTCGATGGAGAGGGAGAGGGCGAGGGTTGCCCGGTTGGGCATGGGTGAAGAATGGCGGATTGCGGGAGGTAGGAGGTGGTGAAGGAAAGAGGAAGGAGCAGAGGAGCGATGTCTTGGTTATCTCCTGTGTCTGGAGGGCGGGTGGGATTGTGCTTGTGGTTAGCGTATGTGACACAATGAGAAAACTTGGGGTCGCGCGTAGATCTGCGAGCACGCGACGGCGACAAAAGTGCGGGCCCGGGGAGATGCTTTGCTACGGGTCAAAAAGGCGCCACACGCTGCGTGCACTTCACGAATTAGAACGGCGCATGCAGCTCTTGTAAAATGTGTGTGTGTGTGTGTGTGTGTGTGTCCCGGAGATCGACGCCCCATATGTGATGACGACCGGCGGGGGGGAAAACAAAATATCCCGCACGCAGAGGCCGCAGCGAGGCGCAGGCACTCGATAACAAGCCGCCCACCGTCTCGAGGCCTATTGTGTCTTGTGGTTCAGCGCAGCCAGCCAGAGGGGGTGGAGCCCGGGTGCCTTCGATTTGTCTGTGCATATATGTCGGGGTGGAGTGGGCGGGCCAGGACGATCTATGAGACTATCTGTTGCGACCTCGCAAGCACGAAGCCACGCGGCCACCGGCGTTCGACGGCGCCATAAAACAAGGCCTTGGACGCTCGTACTGCACTGCTTGAGCGCTCGTCGTCCTTTTGTGCATTGCGCTTCGATAGAACGATGGAAGCAAGTCGACACGACGCGCCCGCACTTTCTTCCCTCCCACGTCTTCGCCGAAGGAGAGTCGAGGTTGCAGAGCGTTTTGCCTTGCTTTTAAAGACGCAAAAACACAAATAGTGCCTTGACAAAGCGCTGCAGAGAATCTCGAGGTCGACTGTAAGCTTCAGGGCCAACAGGTTGCATGGAAAATGCACCAAAATACGGCCTTTTGCCTCCTTTTTCCTCTCGTACGCGCCTGGGCTGGCTTCGAAAGTGAACCGGCAACACGAAATAAAAAGTGCCTCGCACATAAACATAAAACGGTGTATTTCCACTTTTGACTCGCTACTTTGTGAGGGAAAGGTCATGTTGTTGTTGTGAAGACTAGTAAAACTCATAGTGCAGCAGGTCACCTCGACGCAGGGGCTTATGAACGGAAAGCCTCAGGGGAGGAGGTTAAATTTAGGAATGCCTCAGTTGTCTGTTGAAACCGCGCAATTTATGGGTGCCGGAAACAAAATTGTAAAATAAACAAGAGAAAATCTGAGAAGAATAGCCTGCAACCCGCAAGCCGGGTCTCCTTTGTCTCTTGATTCGGATATTTTCTATCACGATTTTGCCTCCCTCCGCAACTATCACTACGCTCCACCACCCCACTCACTTTACACCACCCCTTACCCTTGCGCCTCCACTCTTTTCCCATCACCAACTACTTTCCCCTTCCCCTCCTTCTCTGCCTCCGTCCTCGTCTCGTCCAAAATGCCCTGCACAATCTTTTCCAACGCCGGCACCGCCGGGGACTGTGGAGCCTTCTCTGCCAACGATACGCCCTCCTCGCACGCCCGCAACAAATCAGGGTCCAACGGCAACTTCCCCAAAAAAGGTACATCAAACGCTGCAGCCATGCCTTTCGGTCCGCTCCCAAAAGCAGGAAATACCTCAGCTTCTACGAGGCAATCGAGCAAGGACGGGTCGATCTGCTGCAGCGCCGCCAGCACGGCCGCCGTCTTGTCCTCCCTTGTCACGGCCGCCGCCGCTGCTGGCTTGCTGCTATTTTCGTGTTGGCCATTCCCAATCCCATTGCTAGCTGTCGCAGGTCCATCAAGGAAGCGCAAGGCCTTGAGAGGCACGGTGAGCCCGCTCATGTTCTCCACCACCCCCACCACTCTCAACCCCGTCTTCTTGCAAAAATTCAACTCCTTCCGCACATCCATCATCGCCACTTCCTGCGGCGTCGTCACCACCACCGCACCATCCACCCCACATCCTTGCTTCAAATACTGCACAATGGAAAGATGCTCGTCAGAGGTCCCAGGAGGAGTGTCAATAATGAGATAATCCAACTCCCCCCAATCCACATCGGTTAAAAACTGCTTGATCAACCCATTCTTCCGCGGGCCCCGCCAAATAACAGCATCGTCCTGATTCGGGAGCATAAACCCGATAGACATGACGCCCAAATTGTCGTCCACGTACACAGGAGACCAGCCGGCCGCGCTCTGGTGCACCTCTTGCCCCGTCAACCCCATGACACGCGGCACGCTCGGCCCACAAATATCAACGTCCAACAAGCCCACCTGCAAGCCATGCTGCTGTGCCAGGCTAAATGCCAGTTGACAGGCAAAGGTCGTCTTGCCGACGCCGCCTTTCCCTGAAAGCACCACCAATTTGTGCTTGACTTGAGCCAGCTTGTCCTGGACCACGGCCAGCGCGGGGTCCACCTGCTTAGGCTCGCCCGACGCACACACTTTCTGGTTCGGGCACCCCGCGCAGGCGTTCGCCTTGCCCGCTTGCTCGGAGGTGGGGCCGACGCAGCCCTCGTTGGCATCGGCGGGCGGCGGGGCAGAGGAGAGGGAGGGGTCCGAGGAGGACGACATGGCTGTCAAGAAGGGTGGGAGGGGTGGGGTGGGGTGGAGGGAAGGCGCGTGAGTTTCCAGGCAAAGCGTGGATGGAGACCGTCACATGTGCGCGACAAAAAGCTGCCTGGATGCCTGCAGCGGCATCAGCTCGCGGCGTGTGCGGTGGTGCTGCGGGCATGCGTGCGGCGGGAGGGGTGTTGGTTGTGTATGTGGGCTGGTGATGACGATAATGGTGCTCCCGCGTCGCCGAGAAGAAGTCGCCGCGGCCAGGACGACCGGTTTAGCCGTAGAAAGCAAGCGCTTAAGCACATCTGTGTCCTGTTTTTGACGTGTGGTGCCATGCATAGGTGGAGTAAGTGCTATGGACAAGTTGCACTGCATGTGCAAAAGGAAGAACAACGAGCTCTCGGCCGAAGAACAACGATTTAGTGTCCTCCGCTTGGCCCGACTTCACCGTCCAAAAACAACCAGACAGGCCGTCAATGGGTACTACAAAAGGGCACATAACAGCAATACGAGTCTCAGACGCTTTTATGTGCCCTGCTTTGATTTTGTGTGTGCCTTAACAAGGACTGAAAGTGAGACGAGGTAGGAGGTTAGAAATCGGCTACTGAGGCAATTTCGCAGGCTTTCACTTTGCCAAATGCTTTGAGAAAACACAACTTAAATTAAGAAAGGCAACCGTAAATTTATTTAGTACAGAACAGCCTGATTGGCCATCAGTTTGCGTCTCCTGCGAGGCATAAAGGAGAGGGCCTGCGACCGGCGGGGGAAGCCAAATTCACATCGTATTGCGCTCACGTGTCCCCAAAACTTAAGACACAGGTTGTATATGTATTGCTTCGCACCATCCACGCGTGCCTAGTGCAAATTAAAGTGAAATTTATGCCAACTCCCCGTCAGAAGACGTAAAAACACATTTTCCTAACCCGCTCAGTTGATAAAATCGATCATTTGCAGATTTGAGTTGATTCCGGAACGTAGCCGAGTCGCTCCGGCGTGCCCGCTCACTCTGAAATACTCTCCATGGTCCTGTGGCGAAAGCGGTGAGTTTCAACTCCTTCCCGTTTCTAGCCATAACCTCGCCTCGATTTAGTTTCAGGCTGTAAGGATTCAAGAACTCATTCTGGCCCATCTCCCATCTTCCATCCCTCGTCTTAGGATATCGCACCTGCCTTCTATTGAGTGACTTTGACCGTGAGTTCGAGTCGCGCAGCAGAGCAGGGGGCTACGGGTCGTCAATGGGCCACCTTCTCTTCAAGATGTTGCGCTCTCTTGACACGTTATCAAATCCCGTCAGGACTATCTTTTTTCCCTTTCAAGCTTTGCTTTTTTTAAATTTGTTGTCAATCCTTAGTTTCTATTCTGTATCAGCAAAGTTAAATATATCCGCAAAAAAAGGAGAGCCACAACCCCTTGTGCTTTTTTCCCGAAGCAAGCATTTATTTATTTACTCTTTTTCTCTTTCTAACTTGCATGCTTTGCTTTTTGTACGTGTTGTCTTGAGTCTTGTCATTTCTATCTATCTAACCTATCGCATCATCATGGGCTTTCTTCCTTCTGCTGCTGTTCTTCTTGTTGCTGGCGAAGCCTGGCCGCGGACGCTTCCTTCTCCTCCTTCTTTTCTTTCTTCCTTTTCAACTCCAATGCTCGTCGCGCCGCGTCCACCCGCTCTTCCTCAATCTCTCCCAGGGTCTTGAAAAAAACAGCTTTCAGCTGCAACAGCTCGAGAAAACGAGCGTCCTGTTCACGATTATCAGCACGAATTAAATGCGCCACGTATTTGCCCTTGTTATAGTTGAATAGAAAAGCATCGTCCCCGCCAAAGAAACGCTTTACCAGCGTCTTGCCTTTTGGGTGCTTTAATATCATGTCGTGAAACATCTGCTGATCATCCTTCACCCTCGGCCCCTGCCCCATGGCCACGTACGCATTTGTCCCCCCACCCCTCTCCAACGTCCACGAAGCCACCTTATCAATCGCCGCCATCCACCCCTTAATCACACTCCCAAACTCCCGATGCCGCAAATTGAAAAACGCAACACCAATATTGATGTCCCAAAAGTGGGTAGGGTCATCTCCGCCTTGACAGCCCAGGACGGCATACCTCTCATCGAGTAAATCCTCGACGCTCAAACGAGGGTCACGCAGCACCGCGTCAGGATCCAGGAATAAGACCCAATCAAACCGGCCTTGTTGGTGGAGGGCGTGCAAAAGATAGATCCGGTTGTAGGTCGCGTGCCAGGCTTGTCGTCCTTTAGCCAGACCGTCCCACCGCAGGTAGTGAAAGCCCCACTGGGCGGCGTAGGCAAGAGAAGTGCCTTGCAGGGTGTCGAGCATGCGGGAATAGCTGCTGGTGGGTCGTCCGTCCGAGGTTTGGAGGATGAGGAGATTGGACTTGGCGCAGGCCTTCCCGCAGTCGTACGAGACGTAATTTTGGGCCTTGTGCAGCATGGGGAGGTCTGGACGACGACGCGCCGCGGCCGAACCCAGCGTGCTGCCCCCCGAGCGGAGGAAGTGGAGAAGGCTGCTGTCGCTGCTGCTTCCCGCTAGCAAATTGATGACGACGAGGCAAGCGGCCAGCACCAAGCTCCAACACGCCAAGGCTCGCAGGGGTACCTTGCGAGCGGCCGTCAAGGAGAAGAGAAACGACGCCCATAGGGTGTGCCATGTGCGCGGTGGCTGCTGCTGCTGCTTGTGATTGGAAATCCGCTTCGGCGGCGGCCGGCCGGGCTCCATTTGGACGAGGATCAAGAAGCTGCAGGCGGGCAGAGGAGGCGAAGAGGGCTCTCTATATGGTGCTGGAGGGCATGGATTGGCGTGTGTGAACACTTGTGTGGTTGTCCGCTTTAGCTTCTAAAGATGGTTGCCGTGAGCCCTTGAGCCGAAAAGCTCGCTTCTTTCCTTGGGGGGTGGGGAGGTTGCCGCGGCCAAAGCCCAATACTACAAATACTCAATCATTCTTCTATGCCTCTCAGTTCCCCACTACATTCATGCGTACGTGATGTGGCCACACCGATCGAAGTGGAAGGCAAGGCAAAAGCCCGAGTGCTGTGTGTTGCTCGAGTGTTCTGTTTCGGTTCGGTTCAGTCGTTATAACGACTTCGCTCGACGTGCTCTCCCCCTTTCCTCCCTTTCGAATACTCACACACTACAAATTGACAGGCACGAAGTGGAGAAACAAACCAGAAGCCACGACCTAGCTGCCGCAGTAAAAAGGGCCCGGCTATGGTCAAACTACTTTTAATGATAATAGGGAGGGTCGGAGGCGAATACGCTCCCATTCTCTCCTGTCCTCTCAGCGGCAATGCATTCACTTCCGACAAAGTAAAAGTGCAATTCTTTTTGGTTGAGAAGCTACTACTAACAGTAAGATCTCGCGGTCGAAAGCATGTCCTGCCTATTCTCAGAGCGTCAGGTCTATTTTGACGCGATGGCTCGATGGATCGATCTGCCCAAGCCAAGAACCAAGAGACGCCCTGTCCAATCCCAAGTGCCACATACGACGAGAAGCAAAGGAAGCACGTTATTATTGCCTTTTTCCCCCCCCCCCATCTTTTAGAGTCTTGATTTTGCTTTCAATGTTTTCAATTGCGAGAAATGCGATGCCCACCGTGCGAAGCAGCAAGCCTCCGCGATCCCTCCCTCTCTCCCTCCTTCCCCCGTCTGCCGAAACAAACAAAATCTGCCTGGTCTCCTCACACGATGCGCCCTTCTTAAAGACCCTCCTTTCATCATAACCGCCCACACGCACACTTTCTAGCGCTTCCCCCCTCCCTCCGCGTGTCTTTTTTGATGGCTACAGAAAAGAATTCTGATAATTTACTTGTGTGCCTCGACCAGGGCCAAGAGCTTGTCCTTGGCAGCGCCCATCAGCTCCCCGACCTTCTTTCCGTTCTTGTAGACTTGGAAGGTAGGCATGGCCGAGATGCCCGCAGAGGCCGCCACATCCTCGTTCTCGTCCACGTCGATCTGTTTTGAGTGAAAGGAGGGGAAGGGATGAAGAAGTTGAGTTGAGTCGGTTGGGCCGGAATAAAATTGATAATGTGTGTGGAACCCTGGTTTACCATCTCGAAGCCTCGTAACTCTGCTCTTCCCCCTACTCACAGCTTCCTCCCGTCTACAAAGACCCACCTTGATGAAGACAACGTCGGAGAATTGCTTGGAGAGCTCCTCGTAGTAGGGGGCAATGACCTTGCAAGGCCCGCACCAGGTGGCATAAAAGTCCACTACCACGGACTTGTCCCCCGCGCTGGCCAAAATCTCGTCAAACTCCGCCTTGGTGCCGACAACCTTGACCATGTTTACTGCGTTGGTGAAGAGGGGTGGTGGTGCTGTGTGTACAAGGAGGATGGGAAGGATGAGGGTGGGTGGGGGGATCAGACGAGATGGTTCGGCTCTCCGTCTTAATGCGTGCTGCACGCGAGCGCTTGCCCAGCGGTATGTGCTGATGGACCTGCCTTCCACATCAACGAGGCTGGTGCGCGGCCCGTGGATTGGGATGGTAGGCTTGGCCGGGCACGCGAAGGAGAGGGGGAGAGGAACGTTCTCTGCGTCATGACCAGTGGGCGCGGTTGGTACGAGTCCCGCAGGCAACGACGAAGGCTAGGCAAGGCGGGCCGTCGAGGGTGAACAGGAGGAGCACGTGATGCTGTGGTGGGGAGGGTGGGGATGGGGCTGGCATGTTTTCCTTTTCCTGTGTCTCTTTTGCATGATGAGGGTCGTCCTCTTCGGGGGCTCGATCGCCCAAAACAACGCGGGCAAGCCGTTTCGCAGGCTTCTTCCCGCTGTGTCTGGGTGTCCAGGCGAAGGCCACAGAAGAGCTTGAGAGGCAGCTATAACAAGCTGTGTCAATCTTGCCAAAAGCTGGCAGGAAAATGGCTGCCACTTTTGTTACCTCACAAGCCCTCCGTTCCAAGGCTTGCTCAGTAAAACCTCCCCGGCCCCTCCCCAACCAAAGACCCACACACACCCACACACACCCTCGCAGGAGCGTCATATATATACTCGAGCTAACGGCAAATTTGCATCCTACTACTTCGTTCGTAAAATAGGAAAGCAAAAAGAAGAAAGACACTTAAACTACCCACTATTTCATTCATTCTCACAAAATATTCTTTCCTTTGTGTGTGTTGGGTCGCGTGGTCCGCCCTTCAAATATGTATAATTTTTTGATAAATACAGGGTTTATTTCCCATGTAGGAGAGTAGTTCCCTCCTTGTCCCTGTGTCAATGCCATAGCTCTCTTCCCTCCTCTTCTCTTTGAATACGTACCTCTTTCCCCTTCTCCCCTTCATTCGATATACATTCCTCCCGCCTACATTCATTTCACTCCTCAATATTCAGGCGACCTCCGCGAAGCATTGGCAGAGGCCACGGACCGCTCCTCGCTCAAGCGCTGCTGCAACCGGTCAATCTCCTTGGAAAAACGAATCATGTCCGTCTTGCCCACCAGGGGCTTTTCTTGCTCCAGGCTGCGACTCAATCCTTCGCTCTTCTCACCTCCCTTGAGGAAGAACCGTGAGCTGGGACTGCTGCTGCTCTTGAGGCTGCGACGACTGCTGGTGCTGTTGGTGCTGCTGGCGCTCCTGTTGATGCTGCTGGTACTCGTGTTGTTGGCGGTGGTGGTGGTGGTGGTGTGCAGACGGCTTGAGGAGGGAAGCGGGTTCTCGAACTGCGTTTTGGTGGCTGTCGTCTTCGTCCCGTCCACGCCGCGGACACGCACCCGTGCTTCCTGCTGGTACTGCTGCTGCTGCTGCTGCTGTTGAAAAAGCGACAACAACTCCATGTCCCTCTCCTGCTCCATGGTTTTCTTTTCCTTATTCGCCCTCGTCTTATTCTTGAGCAACGATAAGGACGCAGCCGGGGCCAGGGGAAGGGTTGCCGTCACGGGAGGAGCAGCAGCAGTAGCAGCAGTAGTAATAGCACCAAGAGACGAAGGAGAAATCGACGAAGAAGTCAAAAACAAACGACGTGAGTGCACTCGTTGCTCGGTTTCCGAAGTAGGAATATGCGTGCTGCTGCTGCTGCTGCTGCTGCTGCTGCTCGTCCCCGTCCCTAGCGCAGATGCCGCCCGGAGCTCAGCCTTACGTTGCTCCAGGTACTTGCGTGAATGTGCAACCTCCTCCGTCAGCATGGTCATTTGTTCATCGATGCTCCGTTTTTGCTTGGAGAGTTGCGTGCTGAGTGCTTCCATTCGCCGGCGTTCCTCGGTGAGTTTCCGACGTTGCGTCTTGAGGCGGGTTTCTTCTTCGTGCAGGAGTAGCGCGTCGGGGATGGGGTGGTGAGGGTGGGGATGGGAGGAGGGAGAGTGGGAGGGAGAAAGGGGTTGCTGCTGTTGCATGCTGCTATTGGTGGAGGTAGGGGTGGGTTCAGCGGCAGGAGTAGGAGGAGGAGCAGAGGGCGTCGTCCGTACTGCTGGCAGCGGTGAAGAAGGGAGAGGAGGAGGAGGGTGGGTCTGGGTCGCTGCAGTTGCTGTCATGACAACAGGGCCACTGCTGCTGCTGCTGCTGCTGCTGTTGTTGTTGTTGCTGTTGCCTTCCAGGACTCTGATAGCCTCCTCGCTGATGAGCTCGTTTTCGAGCAAGGCATGTGCGTCATACTGCTCTCGTAACGCCTCCTCCAACTCTCCCTTCGTCGCTCGGAGGGCCAGCAAAATCTCGGCATCCGAGCCCGCCACAGGCATCACTTCCCTTTCCTCCACCCCACCCTGCTTCTTGCTACCACTGCTGCTGCTACTGCTGATCTTGCTCCTCTTCTTGCTACTCCACATACTGCTGCTGCTACTGCTGCTACTACTACCACCATCCCCCCTCTCTACCGCGTGCAAAAGCACCTCCGCGTGCGCCACAAACCCAGCCGCCTTGGCACTCACCGCTTGAGTCATCTCCCTTAAACGCATGCAAGCCTGCGCGGCATACATCGTTTTTGCCTCATAAAAAAGCTTCTCCCTCCTCACCCTCTCTAACTCCTCCTCAAATTCTTTCGACTTCCTCGCCAAGGTCTCCGCCATTTCCATCGCCCCCGACGCAAGCTGCTGCACGATCAGTTGGCCTCGAGCCTGGTACTCTTCTGCTGCTGCTGCTGCTGCTACCGCTGCTGCTCCCTCTCCTTCCTCTTTCACGTGCGCCACCTCACTTAGGTCCTCGTGTGGGACTAGCTCCTCAGGCTGGACAAACCGGCTGTTGCTGCTACTACTGCTGCTGCTGCTGCTGCTGCTGCTATTGATGGTGCTACTGCCGTCGCCGTCCGAGAGGAAGGAGAAAGAGGTGAGAGGCGTGTCTCCCCCTCCTTCTCCTCCTTCTTCTCCTCGGGAAATGTGAGCTTGTTGCTCGAGCTGGCTGAGAATGGTAGTGATTTGACCCACCAACGCCGTCAGTCCGTCGCCCTCCTGCAGCTGCTCCTGCTGCTGCTGCTGTTGGTGCTGCTGCTGCTCCTCCTGCTCGTGATGGTAGTGTTGTGGGTGGTACGGAGGATTGGAGAAAGCCTCTTGTTGCTGCTGGTGCTGGTGCTGGTGCTGCTGGTAATGGTGGTGGTAATCTTGTTGATACTGCATTTGCTGCTGCCGCTGCTGCTGCTGCTGGGCGAACCACATATTCTGCAAGCCATCACTCGTCTCCCTCAGCTCCGCGGCCTCTTGTTGCGCTTCGTGGAGTAGGGCCGTTTGGGCAGCCAATGCCCCTTCTAATCGTCGAATCTCTCCTTCCAGCGCGGCCTCTCGGGGAATGGTGATGTAGGACGGGGTGGGGGAAGACGAGGAGGACGAGGACGAGGACGAGGACGAGGACGAGGGGGAGGAGGAGGAGGAATAAATAGTAAGGCTCGCCTTGTCATCTCCACCCGTTGCCACCGCACCAGCAGTAGCAGCAGCAGCAGCAGCAGCAGCAGTAGCAGCCGCGGCCTCAAGGGCTTGCTGGTGCAAAGCAGCCACATGCTTGATCTCCCGCTTCTGTGCGTCAACACACTCCGTCTGCTCACCCAACGCCTGCTGCAACCGCCTGACCTCCCCCTGCCACTCCGCCTCCTGCACCTCCCACCCCTCCAACCTCTCCCTCATCTTCTCCTCCAACCCTTTCTCCCCCACACATCCCAACAGCTCCCGCATGGCTTGCACCTCCCCTAACACTCTCTGTAACTCTACAACCACTGCAGCTTTCGCTTCCCCCAAACCCTGCGCCTCCCTCTTAAAATATCCCAACTCCTCCTCCAACTCACTGATCCTCCGTCTCTTCTCCACCTCCCCCTCCTTCGTCACTTGCGCCTCCCCTAGCAACCGCTGCAATTTCTCGACGACTGCTTCTTTTGATTCCCCCAACCCATGTGCCTCCCTCTTGAAGTGCCCTAGTTCCTCCTCCAATTCACTAATCCTCCGTCCCTTCTCCACATCCCCCTCCTTCATCGCTAACAGCTCGCCTCGCGCCCGCTGTAGCTTTACTTTAGCCCCCTCCATCCCTTGTGCCTCCCTCTTAAAATGCCCCAGCTCCTCCTCCAACTCACTGATCCTCCTCCCTTTCTCCACGTCCCCCGACTTCTTCATAAATCCCAACTTGGTCAATTGAAAACGTGCCGACGACAGCTTCTCCTCTGCTGCTGATACCTGCTCGATCAAGGCCTGTTTTTCCTGCTTTTGTCCCTTGGTAAGGATTCGGAGATGTGTCACTTCTTCTAGCAAGGTCTCGTTTTCTTGGGTTTGATCTTTGGTGAGGGTACGGAGGCGTTCCACCTCTTTTTTTTGCTCGGCTATTACTGCCATGGCTCGCACGAGTTGCTGTTCTAGCATGGTCAGCGGCGCGGGGGAACGGAGGGTGGAGGAGGAGGAGGAGAAAGAGGAGGAGGAGGAGGAGGGAGCGGTGGAGGGGCGAGGGGCTATGGGTGTTGGTGTGGTGCTGGTGGTAGTGGCAGTAGGGGTTGAGGACGGTGGTGGGGGAGGGAGAGGTGCCTCCTCCTGGGGTGGCGGCGTGGGCAGGGTGGGTTCTGATGGTGGTGCTGCCGTCGTCGTCGTTGTCGTCATCGTCGGTGCAGCAGCTTTGGTTACGCGGGGAAGAGATAGCTCCTCGTCTTCGTCGGTTGGGGGGCTGCTGTTGATGCCCGATGACGCCGCCGGCAGGGAGGGCTGGATTTCGTCTGCAGTCACCACTAAGCCTTCCTCCTCCTCCTTCCATTCCTCCTCCTCCTCCTCCTCCTCCTTGTCCTCCAATTCGGCCACCTCCACCTTTGCCTCTGCCTCTGCCTCCTCGCTGTCTGTAGCTGAGGCCAGCAGCGCGAGGGAGGGCTGGTGGATAGCGGTGGTGCTCGAGCTCGACATCATCATGGCAGCACACAAAGCTTCCACCCACTCCGTCCGTCCCTCCGCCGGTTCCGCCCGCAACACATAGGTCCGCTCCTTCGCCGGCACCCACAATTCAAACACCCCCTCCTCGTTTTCGCGGATCCCGACGCTACAGACTGGCTCCAAGGCCAGGGAATCGTTGGGCTTTTTCGGTTTTGTTTTTTCCTTGGTCGGCTCGGAAGACCAGGCAGGAGGCTGGGTACTAAACCAGCTCAATCGCGCCACGGCCGTCGCTTCTCCCTCCAGGACAAAATACCGGCGATGCCATATAGGCTGCCGAGTGAAGAGGTGACGGCGGGTGGTTTGCTTGACGAGCCAACCCTCTTTGAGAGGCGCGGCGGGGGAGGAGGGGGTGGTTGCTTCCATGGTCGTGGGGGGAGAGGAGGCGAGGCACGGATAGTGGTCGGGCGGAGGCGAGGAAGCGGGCGACGGGGACTCAAAATGATCTTAAGGCTGCGTGTTGTCGACGTGGGTTGTGGTGGGCTAGTGTGTTGGCTTGTGTTGCTGTGTGGCGCTTGTCGAATTGGTCGAAATGTCAAGGCCGGGCGTCGCGAATTTTTGTGAGTCGGGCGGCCTTCTTCCGAGGCAACCCTGCTCCTCGTGGTTGTGTGCAACCCCTGTGTGTTTGGCGTGCATGAATGTAGTGGTTAGAGAGGGCGGCAGTGTTGTGGTGGGAACAAAAGTCGTGCTCGTGCGGCGGGAAAGAGAGCAGGAGGGCACGACGAGAACGAGACGACGCACGGAAGCACCTCATCGCTCAGAATTCAACTTGCTCCTTCCTACAACCCCACACAGACTACACACAGACCACACCAAGCCAAATCATTGTCCCCGCTACGACGTCTGCATGCCTTGGAGCTCCTCTGCTGGTGGCCTTGGGCTGAGGGGTCTCCTGCGCACTTTATTTGGGGCTTGGGAGACACCTGCATCATGCATGGCCCATGACCTGAGACCATTACAAACGACGCGCCTACCTTAGAGCAACCACACACACACACCGTGCACGCGTCCTGGACGGGACCATGCAACAACCAAGCCAAGCAATACTTGAGATTCACCAGCGCCCCCCAATCCCTGTCCCCCCCCCACACGCACAAACCCCACAGGCATCCGCCCCCCCCCAACACATCCCATGAACGGCAAGGACGCCATCGCGGGCAGCGACAGCGAGCACCAGTATACGCCCAAGAACATCCTGGTCACCGGCGGCGCGGGTTTCATGTACGTGGAGATGGGTGTGTGGGCAAGGAGCTCACGATGACGTGATAGCAAGCTGATCGATGCCCCTCCCTACTCTCCTCCCTTCCATCTCACCATAGCGGCTCGCACGTGGCCATCTTGCTCGCGCACAAGTACCCCAAGTACAAGATCGTGGTGCTCGACAAATTGGATTGTAAGTTTTGCATGTTTTGCGTCTTGATTGTTATTGCTTGCTCTGTGCCTCAACACACTACAGGAATCATACACACATGCCATATTTCAAACCCTCAAATCTCACAAAACCGCTCTATTCCCCTCCACACACACACAAAAAGGCTGTGCGTCGCTTGAAAATCTGACCGAGGTCAATCGCCGCAAGAATTTCAAGTTCGTCAAAGGCAACATCTGCTCCTCTGACCTCGTCAACTTTGTGTTGGAAGAGGAAGAGGTAGATACGATTCTGCATTTGGCGGCGGAGACGCATGTGGACAACAGCTTTGGGAACTCCTTTTCGTTTACCCAGAACAATATTTTGGGAACGCACGTGCTGTTGGAGAGCGCCAAGGTCCATGGCATTAAGCGCTTTGTGCATTGCTCGACAGATGAGGTGTATGGGGAGGGTACCGCGGACCAAGAGCCCATGTTTGAGGACAACGTGCTGGAGGTACGGAGGGAAGGGAGGGAGGGAGGGAAGGGAGGGAGCGGAGGGTGGGATAGGGGTGTGTATGACTTGTGTTGTTAGTTGATCGCTTGGATTTTGTCCTCTGTTTTTGGTTTTGGAATTGGACACTCACACTCACGTCAATCCCTCCTCTTCTATACCTACCACCCGCCCTTCCCTCCAGCCCACCAACCCCTACGCTGCCACCAAGGCCGGCGCTGAGTTCCTCGCGAAGTCCTACCACCGCTCTTTCAACCTGCCCGTCATCATCACGCGTGGCAACAACGTCTACGGCCCCCACCAGTACCCCGAGAAGCTCGTCCCCAAGTTCATCAACCTCTTGGCGCGAGATCGCCCCCTGACTCTGCACGGCAACGGGCTCAACACTCGGAACTTCCTTTACGTCACCGACGTCGCAAAAGCTTTCGATTGCGTTCTGCACTATGGCGAGACGGGCAAGATCTACAACATCGGTGGGACGCACGAGAAGACCAACGTGGATGTGGCCAAGGACTTAATCCGGAAGATGGGCCTCCTGCCCTCGGCTGTGCCCAAGGTGGAGTCTGCTGCTGCTGAGAAGGGCACCGGTGGCGCGAGCGCTGCTGATGGAGGGAATAACAGTGAGGAAAGCGCGCCTGTGCACCAGAAGGGGAAGAGTTTGGATTTGTCGGTTTCCTCCTTTGCGGTTGCCGCGGCGGCAGGGGACCTCCGCAAGGAGGATGACGATGCGGCGTACGGGCCCTTCCTTACCTTTGTCGAAGATCGCCCCTTCAACGACTTGCGCTATTCCATCAACAGCGAGGCTTTGCGGCGGTTAGGGTGGCGTGAAGTGGTTTCCTGGGAGGATGGGCTCGCGGAGACGATTGAGTGGTACCGCCATCAGGCGCAGGATCGCTGGGGCAATATTGAACAGGCCTTGGTCCCGCACCCGAAGGGCCCTCTGCCGGACGATGCGACTTAAGTGGTCTTGCGTTGTTGCTCTTTTGTATGTAACGGCGCATGTTTGACGTTGTTTTGTCAGCGGTTGAAGTGTTGCACGCGGTTAGAAAAGTGAATCATAGTGTGAGAGTGAGAGTGTCAAGGAGCCTAAGAAGGACCGACGCGCGCACGAAGAGCAAATTCAATGTGGAATAGAGCAAAGGTCCTACACAAGAGAAGGAAAAAAGATATAAGAAATTCGAGACCGTTTTAGGAAGCGATACGACATAGTCGCTGGGACTCAATTTGTGGGACTCGCTTGATCGGGCTCGTTGCTGGAGCGCTCAGCGGCCGTAGGAGAGGAGTCGACCGCAAATCTTGTGCTGCGTTGCGTCGGCAGCCTCTGACTAGGCAGAAACTTGTTCTACTATCTTGTTGTCGTCGTTGATTCGACGCGCGCGTGACTGCAGCGCAAGAGCGCTTTGTACATGCCAGCACGCAAAGTAACACGAATCAATAAAAACAAACTAGAAAGCACGGTAAGCTCCGACTCTTTCTCTGCGGTCGTTCTTTTTCTTCTTTTGCACATTCAGTATTTCCTCTTCTTAAACTTGGCGTACACCTGATCGTCCGACATGGTGTCCCGGCCCTTGGGCCCTTCCCCATCCTTGCGCTCGAAAGGCGCTTTAGGCTTGGGGTCCCGTGCGCGCATGCTAATCGCGTATTCCTTCCTATGGGCGTTGTAATTATAAGTCACGTTGCCGATAATGTCCTCCTCCTTCCCCCCGCCCTGCTGCTGCCGAAGCAAGTGCTGCTCCTCCCGCTGTTGTCGGGCGCGCTCAGTAGCTTCGATGTTCTGCAGCTTGAATTCCATGGGCAAAGTGACCTCGGCGATCCCCGTGCTGAACGCAATAGGCGCGCCTTCACCCACCCCACCTTCGTCGTCAGCGTACCCAGCCTTGCTGTCGACGGGCCCACGAGCTTGCGCGTTGACTTCTTCAGTAATGGCCAAAAGCTTGTCCCGACGCGTCAACTTGGATGGGGGCAGATCATCCCGGGCAGCTGTGTGTGTATGTTTGGGGGTTTGAAGAAGGGAGAAAGAAGTGCAATAAGTATGGCGTGCGCTAATAATTCATTAGAGTCGCGATACCTTCGAGCGCATAACCGTGTTCTTCACGCAAATTAAACTACTAACACACATACCTTCGGGCGCCTTTTTTTGAGTCCCGCCGAGCTTCTCGTTGATGTACTGCTCCATGATGCGCTCGTGCACGCTCGTCTCATCCTTCTTCACGTACTTCATGCCCGTAAAACTGGATTCCATCATCTGGTGGTATGGAGGACATAGGGCGTATGTGAGTCTGAGTGCGATTTGAGGGAGCCTTTGTGTCGGAGAGAGGGCGCAATTTGCGAGAAAACGACTTTGGAAATAGAGCAGCCTCCGCGGCGCTCTCAAACACCACCACCACTCCTCGCATATTCAAGCGAGAATCTAAGCGCAACAAAGCCTCCTGCCTCGCAACCCAACACCTATTTTCCCCACTCCCACATCCCTTCATACCTCGCCAATGCTGCGTTGCCGCTCGGCTTCCTCCTCATCCTCTTCTTCCGTCGCGGCCGCCGCCGAGCCTTTCTTCTTGCTGGCATTTCCCACGCTGTCTGTTGTTTCAAAGGTGCACGCCGCCTGGATGCCCAGCTTGGCTTTGCGCTGCTTCTGCTCCTCCCGTAGCTAGGTTGAATATGTGCAAGGAGCAGTGGGGTTCGAGTGAGTGAGAGTAGTCGAAGCTCTCCACGCACAAGCTGGCTTATTCTAAAGCCCTCGGAACGACAAAGGAGAAACGCGCAACACACATGTCTGGCACGATTATGCGGCCGGTCTCACGGAGTCGACGCGAAAGAGTCGCAGGCAATCCCACCCCCAATCCCGCCGGCCCCTTCATCGCACGCACCTCTATCAAAGTCTTTTGCTTGACACCTGGGTCGTTGCTCCCCTCCTCCTCGTCGGAGCTATCTGTGATGATGAAGTGTAGCGAGGGCGTGTGTGTAAGCACATAGTGCACATACGACGACGACGTGGTGCGGAGTGGAAAGCACACGAATGACGGGCCATGTGAGCCTCCCTGCCCCATTCCCAACTCGCAAGATGCCCTTTGAGTGCCTTACCTGCGCGTCGGCGCCGCATCTGCTTCCCCTTCATGATCTCAATCCTTTTGACGGTCGTCCTTGTGGTGGTGGGCTGCCCTGTGAATGTGTGCGTGTGGTGTGGAGTGTGGGTTTAGCTAGAGGACAGGGCATGAAGGAAGGAAGAACTGCCTCGAGTGAAGGAAGGAAGTCGCGGCGTGCTTGCCTTTGCCCCTCTTAAGAGTCCTCTCGCACTCAACCATTCAGCTCCCCACCACCATATACAGGACGCCCACCCTCTCCTCTGCCTTCTTGACTGCCTCTCATGCCCGCCATCCCTCCTTTCACAATTTACAGGCAAATCCCCACCAGCCACTCGACCTCCCCACCCCTCCTTCGTCTTCAGCCCACCACCCCGTCAGTCAGTCTATCACCATGGACGTGACCAAGGAGACTTTTGCCGAGGTCCTACCCGGGCTCGAGGCGGCGCTACAGGACTGTGAGTTCGTGGCCATCGACTTCGAGATGAGTGGGATCAGCCTGCCCGGGAATGGTGGCTCGTCCCGCTCTAATTATGGAGACACCCCGCAGGAGCGTTATGCCAAAATGTACCCCATTAGCTCTCGGTACAAGATTGTGCAGATGGGCGTCTGTGTCTTTAGCAAGGCAACGAAGAAAGGCATGGCCGCAGAGACCGAAAAGGAGACCTTAATCGCACGGCCGTATAATTTCTACACGTTTGCCGCGGAGGGGGAGGACGTGGTTTTGAGCCTGTCCGCGATGCATTTTCTTAAGGATCAAGGCATGGACTTTAATAAGTGGGTGCGACAGGGTGTGTCGTATTCGAACGAGGCGGGGGAAGCGTATTTGGTCAAGAAGGTGGGGCAGGAAAGGGAGCAGGACCGACAGGACGCCGAGGCAGCAGCAGCAGCAGCAGCGGGAGGAGGGGGGGGAGGCGCGGAGAAGAGCAGGATGAAGCTGACGAAGGCGGCGGATATTGAGTTTGTCAAGGCGCAGATGGAGACGGTGACGGCGTGGGTGGAGAGTAAGGAGGTGGAGGGGAATGGGGGGGGGTCGGAAGAGGAAGTGAGGGAGGGGGTCCGTAGGTACAAAGAGTTGAGCTTGACGAGGACGAACGCGTTTTTGCGACGGGCTTTGTTTGAGGCCATTGATGTGGCGTATCCGGAGATGGTCACGGAGATGAAGGATAACCAGGTGGTGGTGTTGCGGTTGTCGGAGGCGGAGAAGAAGGAGAGGGACGCCGCGCGAGAGAGGGCGAGACAGGCTAAGTTGACTAATAGGGTGGGGATGCGTCTGGTATTTAAGGCGATTGGCGCGTGTGGGAAGCCGTTGGTGGTTCATAATGGAATGCATGATTTGCTTTTCATGATGTGTGCGTTTAATAAGCCGTTGCCTGAGAGGTTGGTGGACTTAAAAGGGCAGCTGGCGGAGTGTTTTCCGAATGTGGTGATTTATGACACTAAATATATTTCGACAAGGGAAGATTTGTTGGATAAGAATTTGGGGGTAGACACGGGCGTGGAGGGGTTGTATCACAACTTGGTGGTGAAGGATGACGGGAGGGAGGATGGGGCGGGGGTTGGGCCGAAGGTGGTGTTGGCGGAGGGG
>Ga0209491_10004322_pt1 | contig 22025 bp, 19 predicted proteins | sample BON02_FD_187213 | JGI IMG/M metagenome (GOLD analysis project Ga0209491, IMG submission 187213) | Freshwater microbial communities from Lake Bonney liftoff mats and glacier meltwater in Antarctica - BON-02 (SPAdes) (version 2) | ecosystem: Environmental > Aquatic > Freshwater > Ice > Glacier... | reverse complement strand
TCTAGCCCTACTTGGGCCTTGAACTCAGCACTGAACTTGCGTCGGTTTTTCTTGGACATATTTTTGATCGTTTTTCGGGTTTGGATTTAACGATCCCTCCTGTCCAGTTTTCCGGGACCACCTCAGACTGAGCATCAACCTAGACGCTGGTGATCCCACGATCCTCGATCTGATCACCGCTCCCGCGCAGGACGCCAACGTCATTCCCATGTGTGTAAGCCGCGGTGGCCTCAGGCCTCTGCGGCTCTGAATAACGCACATTTACTCTTAACCCCTAGCGGTCTGGCGAGGGAGCGGAGCGAGGCTACGGACCCGGCGCGCCTTTAATTTTTGCGACATAGTCAATCAACAGCTCACGATCAACGTAGTCTAACCGAGATTTCTTCACTTGTCGCAGCTGTGACACAGAAGTCCGCGCCCCCTTGGCCGAATTGATTCGATTGCAGATAATGCGAACTTCATCCGATGTGTAGTTCCCATTTTTGAGTCGATCAAGCGACATACACATACTGCCACCGCCCCGTTCAAATGGACGCAACAAGACCGGACATATTCCGCCCGTGGCTAAGATTTTTTGGCGGACATCATCGAAAGTAAGGGGACATTTTCTCCCCTTTTTTTTCGCTCGATATCGCGCCGCATAAAGCCTTGAAGAGGCTTCACCATCCAGGGTGCCTCGGAGTCTTTTGTCACAAGCTCTGGCACTTATTCTCTGCCTTTCAAAGGCGTCGAGATAAAGCCAGAGCTCCCTGAAATTCTGACGATAATCCGAATAGCCATAAAATTTCATTCCTTGATGGTCGTTGCTGGTATAACCGCGGCGAAGGCGCAGATTTGCGGGGAGTGGATTCTTTGGGTTAGATCGAGAACGTTCAGTCATCCCCCAAATAACAACGCGGGACCGGTGCATGGCTGGGCTAGGCCCCCTCTAAACTATCTCCATCAAAGGGTGGTCCGCTTTGAAGTATCGATCACCCCTGAAATCCCCCCATACCTGAGCTCCGTTTTAAGACGGAGATCTGAGATCGACATCTTATTAACGGCACACCTATCCAGTTAATTCCCTCGCCGCTATAGGCGCATACGGATCACCGTGAGCCCGAGCCCTCCCCCATTTTCCTGCCTGCGCAATGCCCTATCGACGGATGAGGTGAACGAGGAGTTGATGGAACCTGTGGCGGAGTAATAAACAGAATCCTCAATTGACTCTCGAAGCTGTCATCAATAACGGGCGGGCGGACTAAATCTCCCGAAATTTCCCGCACTAGCTCAGGAGAGCTAATCCGGTTTTCGGGCGCTGTAAATTCCAGTCGGTGAGCCCAATCGAAAACCCGCCTCAGACTCCTCGGACCACCGCCATGTTTCTGGTCATAAATTTGGTAGGCCTGCGAGCACTGCGTTAGAAATTCAGCCCGCAAAAGATCGAACGTCTCAGGTGTTCGCTCGAAGCGTTGACCGAGCAAGACCCTGAGCTTACTTCGCTTCATCGAAAGATCCTTTCGCCACGGACTGACAACGACCCGGCCGCGCATCACCTCCCCTCCCGGAAGACGACACGTAAACGCAGTAGCGAGTCGGTCCCCATTTTCTTCAACCTCGGTCGGTTCTAGCCCCAACCCTGAAACTATTCCCCGTAACATCGCCGGGGTAAGTAGCCCATCCCCCACCCGACCAATTGCGTCTTTAACGCGTGCGGTAATCGCGAGCCGATCTGGCGTTCGAGGCTTGGTCGAAACCACCACCGCGCGAGCCCGGGCCGGATCCTTTGGGGAGCTAAACGGATGCGATAAATTGATCAGCTCTTGAGCGAGTTCAATGCGATACCCGGACCGCTGAAACCAGCTTTCGATTCGGCGTCCACGGAGGTGGTCTGTCGTGCCGACGAATCCATGCACCGCCGTTCGATCTCTCCCTCCCCTTGGGCCCGGCTCGGCATGTTGAATCGCCAGCAGACTGGTTGCTCCAACCCGACGACCTACCACCATCACATCCACCATTTCGTTAAACACCAACAGCGCTTCAGCCGGCTTAAGTTCCTCTTCAAAACAGAGGGCAAACGCGGTGTGCGTTTGCGCGTAAGGAGACCGCTCCACGTGGCGCTGAAACACCACGGGGTCTCCATGCAATACGTGAGGTTTGCGGGGATCTTCATCACGATCAAAACCCGCCGCGTAAGCGACCGTGTTGGCCTTCGTCTCCGCTGGGAAGTATCGGATCAGCATTGCTCTCCTCCTCCCAATATTTCCCGCGTTACGAGCTCCAATACTTTCTTAATCTTGGCCTCAACCTTGGCGTCCAATGATGCCCCCGACAGCCAGCTCAAACTTGATGCTAATGACAGCAGGGCATCCCCTCTCAGTCGGGATCGGTAGGGTGTCACGTCACGGTAAGTTTTGGTGCGAATGACCCGGTCACGTTGCACCGTTTCAGACAACAAGGTTCCCCGAACCCAGTCGGCAAAGTTCACTCCTTCAGGAACCCGGCTGAGAATTTCCTTCAACTCAGTTGAGCTGACACGGACGTCAATATGCTCCTCTCGTGGTCTACGGTGCTTCACGTCAACGCCCCCGCGATTTTGTCGGACGTGTATGCTTGAATGTAGTAAATTAAGGAAATCGTCATTGTTCATTGCAGTAACAACGCCGCCCCAAATTCCTGTGGGAAGGCCCCCTTCGCTCGCCCCAATTACCCACGCGCCCAACCAATCCTATCCGTAAAATCCGTAGGCAAAAGTCATCTCCCGAACTCCAGTCGAGATACTCCCTTCCCCTGAATTTGGGCGGCGCATGAACACTGATTTCAGATCCGATTTGCCTCCGCATTCCTCGCCAAAGTCACTCCAAGCTCCATCCATTTCACCCCACAATCCGTCGCTAAATCCACGCATTCTCCTCCCTGTTCCATCGCCTCCTCAACCCAGTCAAAGCCTCTCCAATGTCGATCAACACCCAACTAATTCAACCCCGAAACACCTCTCTTTAACAAGGATCGCCACCGTCTCTAATCATAAATCCCCGAGGCAAAATACTCGCCCGCCCGCGTGTTTTTTTCGTGATTTCTTGGCTTCGGCTATGGTCTCGATCACCTCAAACCCCGAGTCAAAACCCGACGTCCTGACCGCCTCTACGCATGGATTCCACCCCGTTTACCCCAACTTTCCCGGGCGCAAATCGCGTTGTCGCAGCCGCTCACTCTTCGATTCCCTCTCCCGATTTCTGCTCAGACAAGACCGCTTCGAGCCGCGCAATCCAGCCATCCGCAACCAATTTTGCTACTCCTTGGTTGAGACTTTTGAAGCGAGCGGGGTGGTGTCTTTCGATGTCCTGCACGCCATTTTCAACCGAAAATTTAATGTATTCAAGCAGGTAGCGAAGCATCTCGAAATCACGATTCGCACACGCTTTTTCGGCCAGCTTTCCTCCGTTTTCGTAGTCGCTGACTGCCTCTTTGACCCACACTTCCATCCGCCGACCAACCGCCAAAAGTCCGGGGTCTTTTTCGTGAAATGCCCGCCGGATCAGCCCGTTAAATGTGGGACTCCACGTGACTGGCAGTCGTCTATTTTCCGGTAAATTCATCAGCAAAACGTCGATAGGAATAGATAGTCAAAGCGTTCACGCCGTCACCCGATCGGCCTCGCCGGTGACGGGAATCTCGGCGATCGGAAGCAGCTTCAGGCTCCTAAAAAGGGGGACAAAGTCCGACTTCCACTGATCTTATCGTTCCGACCTTCGTGAATTGGGGTTAACAGGGAGTGCCCAGTCGCCTACAAAGTGCTCAGGTGGCACGGGAAAATCTATACCGTCCATGCCACATTGCCACTCCGCGCATGCCAAACCGATAAGGCCCACCCGGTTCGAGATCACATAAAGCCAAACCGACCGAACGTCGTCTCCGTGCTTAATGTCGGAGCAAAGTGGCCCTATCCGCTCAACTCGACTACGACGACAGAACCGCCCATTCAAATAGACGAATCGACATCTATTACCGACTACTTCACCCCACTGCTTGCGTCCGTCTGTGGCGCGTTCAGTCAGTGGCGCAAGGGATCGAAAGTCCCAATGCGCCACCAAGGCTTCTCGTGTCACCGCTTACTCGTGCGGACAATGCAGAGGGAGATATTTGCTCTGGTGATTTCCGCAGCGTGAACGTGCCAACCCGGAAACTCCGGAAATGAGATCACGGTTGGTTCATCGCCGCTTACCGCAGCTCCCTGCTTCACTGAACTGACTGAAATTACCGGAAACCCGGACTCCAAAGCCCCAGAGAATTTCAAGGCAATTTTCCCGATAGGGATTGGCAAGAGTAACGCGACGACCTTATCAGCTCGCTGGACGAAATTGGCGAATTTAGCGATCCGTAGGTTTCCTTGAACAACGGTCACGGGGGTGCGACTCGCATCGCAATTTAGTTTTTGATCCATGCTAATAGATAGTCTCTTAGCGGAACCCTCCAAATGGCGCGAAACCAGAGGAATTACTTCGTTTTGCCTGTGATCGGAACGCTCGAAATGTCTCGTTTTCTTTTTTCTGCGGGATTGATGTCGGATTTTCGTGGCATTATCACTAATCTGACCTTCGTCGCCCCCCCCCTTCCCCCACGATGAACAGAGAAACAGAAGAAAGATTGGTCGACTTTGTAGCTGATCAACATTGCGACTTTAATCCCAAGTTTTGGATGTGTTCTCCGCATTCAACGGGTGCTTCTGGGCTTGAATTGGCTACGGTCGCACAGTTCCTCGCATTTACCACTTTTTCTCACGAAAGACCGATGCCGGCGTGGGGTGGAGCGAATATAGATTTACTCTTTCAAATCGCTCAACGTCTCGACCCTGTCGTTGACCATACACTCCTGAAACGCTTCGAGGAAACAGGGTTTCAGCCGGACAGATTTCAAAACAGGCTCAACGCCACAAGTTGCAACCGACTTTAATCCGCGTGATCCATGTGGAAACCACCTGATGATTCCACATCATTAGGATCAACCCTTTCTATCCAGTAGCACCGGCCCTAGAACCTAGGATTCTGGGTTTGGCTGAGTCCGGGCACTCGGTCTTGTCCGTGTGCCTGTTCTTTTTGATGACCCTAATCGGAGGTTGAAATCAGCCCCTCTCAACACCATTGTGCCGTCTAATTTGTGAGTGACAATCTCTCAACTATTATGGCGTCTCCCGAGGTAGCATTCCTACGCCTATAAAAGGAATGGTGCGCCGCGATTGCTGAGGTGAACACCGCCCATTGTCCTCCCCGCGCGGTAGGCATCACGGCTCTGGCGGCACTCTCACTGACTATTGATTTTCAACAGACGATGACCAGTCGTTGCCGTGAGGCATTGTCGGAGGCTATTGAACTTGCCGAATCACGCCCCAACGGCTGGTTGGTTAAGATGCCTTGGATAGTCGCCAAAGACAGTCTCCAAAGAAATTCATTTTATCAGGGAAGCAACTCAGCGTTGGCGCGGAATCTTAACCATCCCAAATCCGCCATTCACATGGCAGTTTTCCCTTCCCCAATGGAAATTTTAACCACTGTCCGTTAGACTCACCACATGACAACCATCATAACCAAAGAACAAATTTGCAGCGTTTGCGGCACTTCCGTTCGGTGTAATCTACTCAATAGTTGCTCCACCTTTGGCCCTCCTGATTTAGATCTCCGGCCTTCGGAAATGAAGCGTTCAACATTGGATACCCAGTTGAACGAATGTCCTCAATGTGGATTCATCGGTGCCAACCTAGATTTCGAGATCCAAGGAGCCAAAGAAATCATTAAATCGGCCTCATTTTTGGCCATGGGAGCGGAAGCTCATACACCAAAACTTGCGCGACAGTTCGCCAAACATTCGCTGCTTCGCCAAGACGACCCCAAGGCGGCGGCTATCTCGCTTCTCAGCGCTGCGTGGGTTTGCGATGATGCGTGCGAAAGCGAACGGGCAAAATCCTTCCGAAACCAAGCTGCGGAAGCTATTCTAGCCCTTAACTTGAAGGTGGAAGAGGAAGTAAATGCTTCGATCCTGATGGTGCTCGTCGATATTGTGCGACGAGTAGAACGATTTGAGGAAGCTCGGGAATTGGCCACCTCACTTAGTTCAACAAACGCCTTCAGTCGAAATCAGACGCTTCTCGGCATCTTGAACTATCAGTGCCGCCTCTGTGACGATCACGATACAGACTGCCACACTTTGGCAGAGGTGGCATGAACCAATGAGTTCACGGGCCATCATGCCAAACGGTTACCGATTCGGTATCTCGCGCTCCGAGTCATCTGGCCCACCCATCGAGTCGGCCTCCTTCGGTTGTAAAATTGAAATATGAACGAAAATACCAGCAGATTAATTCATGCGGGAACGCTTCCCGGCTACTCGGCGGTGAAAGATGCCGTCGGTCGCGTGGATTCCAGCGTGTATCACCAGTTAAATGCGAAGAAATGGGAGTCATTCGGTTTTCTTTCGGAGATCCCTCTTGCGTCTGCATTGGCATTCTTTCGGGCAATCGAATTAGCGGAAAAGTTGAGGCTCTGCCCGTTTCCTGGGTCGGTATCACTGCTTATTCCGGCGTTCCAAGCCTGTCATTCGCGCCCTGAAGACGAAGTTGCTACCATCGCCGACTGGATAGTCACGAATCATGACAATCCCTACACTCCCTTTAATTTTCGGCAGACGAGGACCTACTGGGAAGAGGCCCGGCAAAGTTGCTCAACTCCCATCGAGACCTATCGTCGCGTCCGGGAGATTGAGTTAGACGAATCAAAAGCAAAGACTACGCGGGCAAAGGTCCATGAAGTAACGGAGGGCATCGCGCGCCTCGCCAAAGGTGAAGCCCCTGACTCCCCGGAGGTGAGAGAAAGAATTCTCCAGGAGATGGAACGCAGAATTCTAGATTCATGAGGCGCGGATGATTGTCAGTAGGGACTGATCAGCTAGTTCTCAATATCCCCAAGTGCGACTCGGTTGACAGACAGTAGCGCCTGTAAGTTATTCCCGATCAGCTAAACATCGGTGAATGCCCAACCCAAGCGAGTTCGACGTTGCAGTGCGTTTGTCACCGACTGATCGAGCGGAACTCGCTCCAGCAACTACGCAGAAAACTGAAGTGCTCCCCGAAACCCGGACAGGGGCTATCGTTAAACCAGATAGCGCATCTCCGCTTACTCGGTGCGGACAAAGCAGAGACAGATATTTGCTCTAGTGATTTCTGCTGCGTGAACGTGCCAACCCTCAAATTCGGGAAAGGCAACCACAGTTGGTTCATTCTCACTCATCGCAGTCCCCGGCTTCACTGAACTTACTGAAATTGCCGGTAACCCGGATTCCAAAGCCCCAGAGAATTTCAAGGCAATTTTCCCGATAGGGATTGGCAACATCACCGCTGCAACCTTCTCTGCTCGATGGACGACATGGGCGAATTTCCCTACACGTAAATTACCCTGAACAACCTTTGCCGGGGTGCGATTTTCTTCGCAGTTCAGTTTCTGATTCATGCGAATAAATAGTCACTTAAACTTCCTCCCCTCAGAGTTCACCGATAAGGCACCTCGACCATCGGAACCACAACTCGCGATTTGCCCAAACTTGCCGCGACGGACGGGGCTCCGATAAGTCCTTTGCATTCGAGAGGAGGAAACTACTCCATCTCATGCGAGTGCGCAGCGATCCTCTTCTTTCGTGCCCGTGTGGCACGGGCACGCAGCGGACCAGGTTTTAATCGTTTGTCCCAACCCATTTTTTTAATTTCAGCCATCCCCCGGGTCATTCGCGCAAACTGATTCGGATCCGTCTTAGCGATAACAGGGTCAATACCATGTGCGATGTATTCAGCGAGATACGCTAAATCTCCCCACAGCTCAAAATTTCCGCTGACCGCCTCTTCCCATACCGCTGCAATATGATGAGGACGCATGACCCACTCCATTACTGTGACCTCAATCCGCCGCCCGCCGCGCAAAAGATCAGGCCTGCCTTCCAGAACTGCCCGCCGAAAAATTCGGTCCCAGTAAGGAGAGTAGGTCTTGGGAAACTTAAGTTTCAATCGCCGCTGAGATACAGGAACCGCGGTTTTGATGTCATTCATGTTAAGTCTGGCTTCATATTTTGGGTGGAATCCGATCCGTTATATCTCGGCCCTTTCCAGGCGAAACATCACTGCCCAATCGTAGTGATCTAGTTTGGGATCGGCATGTAGTTTTAGATTCCTGAGAATAGATAGTTACATAAATTACTACCCCCAAGGAATCGCTGAAATGGCCATGCCGCAAATGGAACCAAAACACCAGCTATCCCGATTTGTGGCCGGATCGCGCTGATGAATTCGGCAGTCGACCTCATTCCTAAATCAAAAGTCACGTCCAGTAAGATATCTGGTCTTCACCTCGCAGGCTGTGTAAGAGCCTGGACATATACCCCTTGCACTCCTTTCGACTGCATCGCGACCAATCCCAAGTTCTCGGCAGAGGCTAAGCGATACTCCCACCACGAATGTCTGACCCCGCCTGTTAGGGTCCTGTCGACGTCTCCAAAAGTCGCCGTTTTGTGCGGTCTGCCAACGAGACTCCAGCCGTTTCTCGAAGCGACGACTGCACATTGAATCCATCCACCAACACTCACCATGACTCATCTTCGCAATCACTTCGTCGCTCTCGCCTTTATCGCGATTGCTTAACTCTCCGGCGGCTGTGCATCCATCGTCAAGGGCACGACCCAAGCGATCCCCGTGTCGTCCAATCCTTCCGGTGCCGACGTCACACTCGACGGCAACAAAATCGGCCAAACTCCCGTGAGCGTTGAGGTGAAGCGCAAGAGCGATCACTTGATGACGATCTCCAAGCCCGGCTATGAATCTGAGAACGTCGCGATCACCCGAAATTTGGGCGGCGCCGTCTTCGGCAACATCATCGCGGGCGGGCTGGTTGGCTGGGGAGTCGATGCGGTCAGTGGTGCCCAATACAACCTCACACCAGCGACCATCAACGTGACTCTCTACAAGTCCGGTCAAGTGCCCGAATCGCGGCTAGTAGCCCGCAACGATGCAGCGACATTTATTGCCGAACTCAAACAGCTCGATAATCTCCATGCCGCCAAGCAAATCAGCGACGAGGAATACGTGAAAATGCGAACGGCACTGGTGAATCGCTATTCCCGTGAAGGCCCTGATCCTACCGCATCCTCTGATTCGGATCCCTCCGCGACACCATCACCTTAAGTCATCCATACCGAGACCTCCACCCAGACCGAATTCGGCTAAGTCTTCGCGCATTTTTCCTGTCCTCCCTAGGGAGAAAAATCAACGGGGTTACCCACTTTAAGGTATCGCACATTGTCGAATTACCACTCGTCATTTCTTCCGTCATCTTCCGACAATAAAAGGTCTGCGAGATCTTCCCGTCGTGCTCTTTAATCTATCCGCCTAAGTAATGTTCCCCACTTCTTCAGCTCCTCCTTTTGCCAGCCGGCTAATCTAAGATTTTCATGAAAATCCTTCACACCGCCGACTGGCATCTTGGTCAAAATTTCTACGAGCGTGATCGCCTAGAAGAGCAGCGGAAGTTCCTAGATTTTCTGCTCGGGCAAATCCAATCGAACCGCGTCGATTTGCTCATCATCGCGGGCGACATTTTCGACACGGCCAACCCTCCCCGCGCAGCCGAGCAACTCTACTACGAATTCGTTACCCAGCTCCACTCCTTGGGACATTGCGAGGCCGTCGTGATTGGCGGAAATCACGATTCTGCTCCGCATCTTGATGCCCCCAAAAGTATATTGTCCCACCTCCGCATCCGCGTGGTTGGCGCGATGCCTGACGATCCGCACGACGCAATCTTTCGATTCGAGCGCCATGGTCAACCCGTGTGCGTCGCTGCGATCCCTTTCCTGCGTGATCGCGACGTGCGACGCGCCATCGAGGGTGAGAGTTTCGATGCGATGGAAGCCCGCACGAAGGCGGGGATCGTCGGAATCTATCGTGAGATCGCGGAGCTTTGCTCCGCCAACGCACCACCCTCAGAAGTGTTAATCGGCACCGGCCACCTCACTGCGGTAGGCGGGAGTCTCTCTGACAGCGAACGCTCCATCCATATCGGCAATCTAGGCAGCATCAGTGCCGATCAATTTCCCTCTGAATTTGACTACTTGGCCCTCGGGCACCTGCACACTCCTCAGGCAGTAGGAAAGTATGACCATATCCGCTATTCCGGGAGCCCGATTCCGTTGAGCTTTTCCGAGTCTTCCGCCAAAGAGCTACGCCTACTCTCCATCACGAAGGACCATAGTCTCACCCACGAAGCGATTCCGATCCCGGTGTTCCGACGCCTCCTTCGTATCCAAGGAAGCGCCGATGAAGTGCAGCGCGCGATCAGTGAACTGGCTGTCTCGGCCGACGAACTGGCCCCTTGGATCGAGGTTACTATCACAGAGGGCGACGTCAGTCCCCTAATCAATGATCAGATCCGGGAAACCGCCGCAGGCCGATCAGCCACCGTGCTCAAAGTCGGTCGCAAACTTAAGTCAGCTTCGATGGGAGCGCTGTCCGGAGACGAAGCCAAAGCAATTCGTGACTGGACGCCATTGGCCGTCTTCGAGCAACGGATCACGAATTACGTCGGTGACATTGAAGCTTCGGTTTTGAAGCAGTGTTTCAGCCATGTGTTAGAAGCCGTGCAGGAGGAGGACGTGTCATGAAGATCTTAAAAATTACGTTCCGGAACCTCAATTCACTCAAAGGTGAGCACAGTATCGACTTGGAAAATGGACTCCTTGGCGAAGCCGGAATCTTCGCTATTACGGGCCCTACCGGTGCCGGGAAAAGCACCATTTTGGACGCCATCACGTTAGCCCTTTTTGGTCGAGCTGCTCGCTACGAAAAAGAGACGAGTCCCAGTGAAATGATGACGCGCGGTACGGGGGAGTGTGCCGCCGAAGTGCGTTTTGCGTGCGCTGCCGGCTGCTTCACAGCTAAGTGGACTCGAGCCCGGGCGAGGAAGAAGTCTGACGGAAACCTCCAAAACGCCAAACGCGAAATCGCTAAACACCCTTCGGGTGAAATCGTCGCAGAAAAAATTAAGGAAGCCGATGCCCTGATCGAATCCCTCACTGGGCTTGATTACCACCGCTTCCTACGTTCCGTGCTCCTCGCCCAAGGTCGCTTCAAAGAGTTTCTTGATGCCGACGAAAATGAGCGTGGAGACTTGCTGGAAAAAATCACCGGCACCGCGATCTATTCGAGGATCAGTAAAAAAGCGTTCGAGATTGAGCGAGAACACGACCAAGCCATTCAACAGGCTAGGCAAAAGCTCGACGGAGTGACACTCAAGTCCGAGGAAGAACTCACCGGTCTGCGGGATGAAGAAAATCGTGCAGCTGCTTCTATTCAAACTCTCAGAGCCGAATTCGCCGCCCTCAATTCCCAGCTACAGCGCTTTGAACGATACCAAAGTCTCACTGAGACCCTGCACCGATCAAACGAAGCCCTTCTCAATTGGAAAAATGCCGATGCCGCCTTCACGGCTGACCGCGAAAAACTCACCCGACACACCGCAACCCAGCCGTTTCAAGCCGACCTCAATCATCTTAGCACGCTAGGTAACCAGCTAGATGACTACCGCGGCGAAACAGCGAAGCTCACGCGCATCGCCGCATTGCAACGCACCGCTGCGGCCGACCAACTCCGGACCACCGAAGACTACCTGCGCCTTGCCATTGCTGGACTCGCTCAAAAAATCAGTGAACTCGAAACCGATCGGAACACCGCCACCGAGAATGAGCTGACAATCGCCTCCTGGCTTGTCACCCACGAAACCGATCAGGCGCTGGAGGGGCTTCTCCCTGAGATTCGAGCCTTGGGTGAAGCCGCGCGACAATCTGAACTACGCCATCAGAGTTTGCTAGCCGATCTGCGACAGCTTGGAGAAGATCAACAAAACGCAACCGTTCAGCATGTCGCCAAAAAAGCCGATGTGGATAGGTCGGAGAAAATTCTCTCGACGGCTAACGCAGAGGTCAAAGTCGCCGCGGACTCCTTCGCGCTGGCCGCTGAAACCCTACCTATTGAGACTTGGCGAGAGAGAGCCAAGATCCACGCCGAGTCGCACCAAGCCTCCCGAGCTCTGCACTCCGAACGCGAGCATTGGAAGAAAACTGGAAGCACGCTCGCAAAACAAACTGACGCGCTCCCTCCCCTTGTCGAAGCCCATACCAACGCGATCGAATTGCTCAAGATTGATACGGTCCGAGTAGCGCAAGAAACAGCTACGCTCAACGACAAACAAAGGCTCTACGAACAATCTCGCCTCATCGCGACGCTCGAAACGCATCGCGCCGCCCTAAACCCACACGATCCCTGCCCCCTTTGCGGTTCGACCGCTCACCCCTACTCCACCCATTTGGAGTCCGATGAAGACGCCGATAAACAAGCGCTCGATGCGCAAAAACTGATTCTGGCGTCCGCCCAAAAGGAGCAGCAACGCGCCTCCGAAAAAACCAGTCGTCTCGATGAGAAACTCAAACTTCATCGCAAGACCATAGCCTCCACCTCCGCCGATCTTGAAGCGGAATTAAAACTCCTTGAAACCAATGCTCTCGCGGCGGGATACAATGAACCTCTCGAACACGACGACGCTTTTGCCGCTTGGCTTGAAAAGACTCGGGAGCAATCCATCGGCACCGATCAAAAACTCGCCGAGCTCGAAGTGCTCACCCAAAACCACCGCAGTGCCCAGGAGGCATATAGTAAATCGGATTTGGCGCATCGAGTGTTCCTGAATCAACTACAAAGCCTGGAACAACGACTGACTGAGTTTGCCCAAAAACGAGAAAAACTAGACGGCTTAATCAGCGCAGCAAACCAGACTGCCCACGCCGAGCTGACTGCCTTTAACTTAAAACTGACGGACCGACTACCAGCGGCCACCAGGGCTCCCGAGACCGCTTCCCATACCAAAACTCTCGAAGCGATATCCAAGACGCATCAGCTTAAACTCGGTGAGCGGCAGCAACTCCGACTGTGCATCGAGGGACTGAACACCCGACTTCAGGAACTCAGTCAGACGCACGCCCGCCTCCTTGCGGAACACCAAGAAGTCCAAGACGCCTTGGCGCCCTTTGCCGACGTTCCATCCACTTCGAGTGTCACTACATTATCGATCAACGAGCAAGAAACCGTCCGCCGCCGACAACATCAGGAGAAGCTGAATACAGCGCGCCAGTCCGCTCAGTCCGTGGCTGAAGCCGAAAAAGCAATGACCGTCTGTGCTGAAGCCATTCGGACCAGCACGATTGCTCTTGAGGGAAGGTTGGGTAAGTCAGACTTCGACTCCATCGAATCGATCCGTAACGCTCGTTTGACCGATGGCATGCACGAGCGGATAAACGCCAAAAAAATAGAACTACAAACCCAACACGATACGCTTCAGGGCCAGCTCAAGCAAACGCAGGATGAGCTATTTTCCCTCACCACCGCTGGTATTTGCTCAGACGAAGATGCCATAAAACTCCGATCGGAAATTGCACGTATCGAGGACCAGATCGGCAACTTCAATAAACGACTCGGCGAGATTGAGACACTGCTCAAACAGGATGAACAAGCCCGTGTATCCCAGCAGGGGCTCATGCAGGAAATTGAAAAACTTCACCAAGAAGCCAGACCATGGATAGAACTCAGCGCGCTCATTGGATCGGCCAGTGGAGACAAGTTCTCGAAATTCGCCCAAGGTCTGACCCTCGCCCAGCTTTTGGATTTGGCCAACAAACACCTGCTTGAACTCAGTGATCGTTATCAGATCCAACGCACCGAACTCACTGATCTGAGTCTCGAAATTGTAGACGGCTACCAAGCCGATGCGACTCGCCCCACTCGCAGCCTTTCTGGAGGAGAATCCTTCCTCGTGAGTCTTGCCCTTGCGCTTGGTCTATCTGATCTCGCCGGCAGTGATACCCGAATTGAAAGTCTCTTCATCGACGAGGGCTTTGGCACCCTCGACTCCGCCACGCTCGACACCGCTTTGGCCGCACTTGAAAATCTCCGAATGTCCAACCGCACCATCGGCATCATCTCCCATGTGGATGCCCTGAAGCAACGCATCAGCGCTCAAATTCGAGTCGATAAATCCAGCAACGGCTACGGCACTTTGGAGATTATCAATGGCGGGTAATCTCCATGCGAATGCCCACTCACTTCGGTCCTATCCTCATTGAACTTTATTTTCTGACTGTCGATTTTTGACGCCACTTACAGCAGACTTAACCCTGTGCATGTGCTTCAACGATTTATTCGATTCATGTCCCTCCCCTACTCCCGTCTCAATCCAAACATTCAACGCACCAAAGGTTCGGGGAAGGCTGGCATGGCACCACACAAACCTTTGCTCCTTTTGTGTCTGTGTGATCTCGCCGAAGCAGGGTGTTTCAATGATCCAATTCAAAACAAGTCCGCCGAACTTCGGCTGCGTTTCGATTCCTACTGGGCGATCTGCCAACCTCGATGGGGCGGCCAACCTGGCCTCGACCTGCCCTTTCACTACCTCAGTTCACAGGGATTCTGGAAGGCTAAAACCAAAGAGGGAACTCCAAGTCTCGGACCCCACAGCACACATTATATTCTGCTCAACGAAACGCTACTCTCTGATTTCAATGACTCTCACAAACGCGATCTAATCCGACACACGATTATAAGCCACGGATTTCCTGAGTCCGAGCAGTCCGCGTTATTCACAGCTATCGGTTTTACGGCGGCAAGACTAAGAAAACTAGAGTTTGAGCTCCCGCATTCTAACCCAGCTCTCGAAGCTACCGGCCGCGACGCTCGTTTCCGCGTGACCGTAGTGACTCAATACAGGTTCACTTGCTCCCTTACCGGCTATGGCGCTCACACCAGCAAGGGACACAGTATCGTCGAAGCGGCGCACATTCATGCCTTTGCCAAGAGCCGAAACAATCAACCTGACAACGGCCTAGCGCTCTCCCCCGACGCCCACTGGATGTTCGATAAGGGGTTGTGGACGTCGGACGACGAACATCGGGTGCTGGTTGCGGATGAGGTTTTTACAGAATGGGGACCGGACGGAGAATGGCTGAAAGCACGTCACGGGCAGCCGCTGCGTTTCGCCCACGGCGTTCAACTCCGTCCCGCCCGCCGCAACCTTGCATGGCACCGAAGTAATGTATTCAACTGCATGTGACACTGACATGAAGTCGAAGATTCTGATACCAAAGGAGACCAAACGTGCGCTATCGGATTACCATGAGGCCCTGTCCACGGGCCAAGATGTCGCAGGAGCGCGAGTCCTCAAAGCACTCAGTGATGCAGGTGTAAAAATCAGCAGTCCAGATCACCTACTCCGTGCGCTACTTCACTCAAAGAAACCGCAGATCTTCGCGGAATCCCAAGTGGTGGGAGATGGCTCAGACTGGAATGCCGTCGAGCTTCGGCTTCTGGGAGACATTTCAGTGGCGATGAATGTAACAATATTCGACGACGGAAGGCATTCGGCTCCCGTGATTCATTCGCAACCGTTCGACGGCACGCTCATCTTCACGCCGGGAGCGTTGCTTCGAGCAAGAGGCGACCGCGTTCCCGCCGACTGGGTTGACGTGGTTCGACCAAACGGCACGTTGGATTCGGAGGCATACGACTCCCTCTACGAACGACGACTACACCCGGTCTTTCAGCATATTGAAAGTCACTGCCGAGCGTCCGGCCGCAAGGCGTTCGTCACCGTTCCAGGCCTCGGGTGCGGCCAATTTTCCGGACGTTTCCAAGGCAAACTTGGGGTCGCGCTTGAACGGGCTCTGATGAAGTTATTGGGACGCTACGGTGCCTCGTTTTCAAACATCAAAGCGGTTTACTACGATCCCTATGCCGAGGGTCAGCCGAGCCGTCGAGAGATTCACGGCATTCAATTCATGGTGCGTCCGCTCTTGGCGACCCATGGTGGAAAACCTCAACTTTGCCTGCCTTCGGACTATGCCGAACCCGACGACGACTTCAGTAATTGCCACCTGTTCAGTCTGGTCGCCTGGGATCACGTTTCCTGGCCAGGAAATGACTTTTTTGGCGGCAGTCGTTGCACCGATGACGGTGTAAAAGCCGCCGCGACCAATTCTATGGAAATCCTGACTGGAGTGGCCGGAACCTACTCGTCCGACCTTCACGCTTACATGCAGCCACTCCCGTTCCGAACTTGGGGAGAACTGGTTGCCCAGAAGGGAATTAAGTTCCCCGTCCGAATGCCGAAATGATGATTAGGGCGAGTCCAGCTCCCTCGAGGATCTAAGACGCGCATTCAATTTTCCTCGTTTGGTTTTTGACGGACTATTTCTTGAATTCGAGATTACTCGGTCAATCGGTCTAAACCGCTTGCCGCGCGTCCAATTAGTCCGTGAATTCGAGGCCGACCCCGTTCTGCATTGCCCTCTCCCCTTAATGGCCCTCTGGATTGTAAACCGCCCAAGAGACAAAGCCGATCCCGGCGAAAGCCTGGTCGCGGACTGTTTGAGCCGGCTCGAAGACGATTGGGTGATTTGCTGGGGATACCGTTACGGTTCAAATGGTAGTTCCGATCCAGAACGCGAAGGCGACTTTGTCATCCAGGGCCCGACTGGCCATGTCTGCACAATCGAGGTAAAAATGGGCCAACTCCGTCATTTTGCACTGACCGGTTATTGGGAACATGATGACCACGACAATCCGGCCGAGCAACTTCACCGCGAGTGCCAAGGAGTTATCACACTTTTAGAAAATGTATCCAAGGGAGACCCGACGCCCTTCGTATCAAAAGCCTTGGCGCTCCCCAACGTGAACTTCGTTGAGGGCGATCGATTCCGAGATCAATTGCAGCGCTCTGAACTCATCGACAAACGGGGTTTGGAGAATTTTCCGACGTGGTGGACTACGAATGCGGTCACTGTTCCTTTGCGTATCAGCGCGGCCAAGGCTCGGGAATGTTTCCTCAAAGCCTTCGGCTCGCAGGTGACTCCAAAAGCGATACGATTTTTTATTAACGAGACAGACGGTCTGATTCTTAGACAACTCGACGCCGAGGCCTTGGTCTTAGATATCGTCGCCGGAAATCAACAGCTAATCATTGAAGGCGGTTGCGGTAGCGGAAAAACCTTCTTGGCCATCGAGCAGGCCCGCCGCTGGGCTGAGTCTGACTCCGGACGAAGGGTTTTGTTACTTTGCTACAACCTCAGCCTGTGCGAACAACTCGCGGATCTGATCATGCGGAAGCCACCGAAAAAAGGTGAGGTGGTGGTGCGAAGCTGGGAGGCGATAGCCATGATGATACTCGAAAAAGCCGACATCGCCTTTAGCATTCCAGCCGATACCAACGACCACTGGAACTATTTTAACATCGAAGTGCCTGGGCTGCTCCTAGCGATGTTAGAAGATGGCGATTTTTCGGCTGAATTCGACGCGCTGGTCATCGACGAAGCCCAGGACCACGACACGCACTTTCCAACTGAACTTTGTGCGGACGACAAGCCAGGTTGGTGGTCCTTTTACTTCCCACTACTACGGGAAGGGAGGCAGTCCAAAATTGCGATCTTCTACGATTCTGCTCAGAGACCGATCTTCCGAGATCCATCTGCATTTTCGATCGCTAGGCTGATGGAGTGCTTTTCCCAGCCGGCGCGAGTGCGACTTCCCCATTCGCTCAGATACACGCGTCCGGTTTATGAATTTCTCCGAAAACTTACCGTGCCGGGGAGTTCGGCTTACGGAGCATCATTGGGGTCTCCTGTATACCTCGGAGAGGGACCGGATGTTGTCATCGAGGAGTCGTCTCAGCCAGAAACGGTAAACCAAGTCACCACCATTGCAAAACACTGGATCGAACGGGGACTTTGTCGTCCATGTGATATCATGGTTCTCGGATTACGGCGGGATCGGACACGATCCAGTCTGGGAAGCGCACAGTGCCTAGGTGATATCCCACTCTGTGACTACTCCCCCACAATTTCGCCGGGCAGTATTCCTTACCTCAATATTCATCGATCCAAAGGACTCGACCGACTTGCCATCATCCTGATCGACTTAGCCCCTTGGACTGAATTAGTCCGCGAGAAAAATGAAGGCGATTTGGAAGCTTATTTCGCCGGAGCCAGCCGCGCTAGGCAGCTACTCGCGGTGATTCATCGGAATATCGTCCCCGCACCGCCTAAAAACACCTCGGAGAACCGCGTAAATTGCCCATATTGTCACGTTTCGGTGGTCGAGAAAAATCTTAGGCGTCATCACGCTAAAAGCTGCCGGAAGGTTCCTGTCGTTGGCAATCCACTGGAGGAGCAACCTTTAGTTCAATGCCCATGGTGCGAAATAACCATCAGATCCAGTAATATTGAGGCCCATAAATCCATGCGGTGCCAAAGCGCACCGAAGGACGTTTTACTCGTCCGGAGAAAGAGAATTTCGGCCCGAACAGGTCAACTGCCAAATGTATCGATGCGCTCGGCGAACGATCGATACATGAAGGCTCAGTTTGAAAGTAGATCCGACTAACTGAGAGGACGTCCGGCACGTCATTGTCGTAGCCGGCTTTCAGAATTAATGTGCGCTCAAGAGAATTCATCAAATGTAGAGGAAACGCGGAATAACCGGGGTTAGTCTACGACCAAGGACAAGGATCGACTATTTTCAGAGACATTTTCGACCTCCAACCTAAACGTGAGGTCGTCACAAATTGCCGAGGCCAACGGAATGCGTTTAGCTTGGGCTTCGGCGGACGCCACATCGTCGGTGTATTCTGCTCCCATGACGATGTTGAACCATCGCTCACGATCCGAAACGACCTGGAATTGTCGCTCGTCTTGAGTTCCGGCGAGAGAAACGGTTTGTAGAGATGAATCGACCGTCCGGACGTCTCAACTTTGGCCCCGATTCGGTCAATCCTCCCGGTTCGCTGTTCGAGCGTGCTCGGGTTCCAGCACAAGTCGTGATGAATCACATAGCGGCAATACCGATGTAAATCGACTCCTTCTGCCATCACCGCACTGGCAATCAAAACCTCGGGGAAGAATGGACTATTGAATGTCAGCATCAGCCTCTGTCGAGTTTCCTGCTTCGACCGACCATTCACCAAACGCACGTTAGGCATTAGTCGCTCCCCCTGCCCAACCTCTTCGTCCGCAGAAAACGTTTGGCTCGTTTCTCGATCTGATATCCCGCCAGTTTGCATGCTGTTGACTGCTTCCAGTATTTCTTCGCGCTCCTGCGTGCTGCATCTGGCGGCAAGAAATTCAAAAAACTGTTCAAGTAGTTTCGTTAACGTCAGACCGGAATCATCGACACTCGCAAAAGACTGTTGGACCGATTCCGCCGTCAATCGTTGAGTGTTTTCCAGTGGGAAAAAGCGCACCAAAAATGAAGGCGTGCGAAGAAATCTTCGCACAACTTCCTGAATTACCTCCCGCCAGTCAGACAGGGCAGGATACGGGGCCAACAATCGGTCTACTTGGGCGGTAATTTCCTGCCGGGCTTTCGTGTCACTGTCGAAAAAGCGTGACCCGATATCTTCCAGTTCGGTGAATGCCTCCGTCGGAGTGAGTTTCAATTTACGACTGGCCTCTTCTGCAATGGCATCTCGAATTTTGCCTGATATCGCTCGCCGCAGGGCGTATCCCGTCCGCACGAAATGGCAAAAAACCACGACTTTCTCCCCTGCCCGCCAAGCATGGATTACACGTTCAGCGGTGGCTGCAATTTTTGGATGGGCGGCAGAATCCTCGTGGGTCTGGAGAGGAAGATTATTTTCCAGTTTCTTCAGATACCAATTGGCCCGGGAGTTCCTAGTGTCACCACTTTTAGGCATGGACTCGTCTAAATCGAGCACATCCCCCGTCCTGTTTCTGGTATGAAGAAATGATTCATAGGACGACGCCAGACCCTCGGCGAAAACCGGTCGTTCGTCCGGTCGACAAAGCGTAGCGCGAGCCGCCAGCAAAAACGGCAACAACGCCCGTTCGCGAATCGGAAGACCGCTACAGTCCGACGGATTGTCGGTTTGGATTGCAGACCCAACGAGGTGTTTCCTCCGCCCAATTTTCGTCCCATCGGATCTTACCACGACCTTATCGCGAAGATGCCGGATAACCCAAGGTCTGAGTAAACTCTCGGCCGCGTTAAACGCCTCCTTTGTTCGAGTGACGGTATGGACAACTTGTTTTCCTAGACCAGACGCCGATTCTGTATTCTGCACTTTTTGCCACCAGTCTTCTGCGTCCACCGAACGGTGTTGGCCCACCGTTAAATCCTCCAAGGTCAATCGTCCCCACGTTTCACTCAGCGACAACGCCATGGATTGAGCGCGATCGAGTCGCCCTCGAAGTTCGAGCACTTCGTCTCGATAGGATTCCCGATCAATACCTGGTGGCGATTGCCCTGTCCAATTGATACCTTCAAATCGATCTATCACTGCGCAAAGTTCATGGTGCCCCAGTTGAAATGGCGTGGCGGTCAGGAATAGCATTCGGTCAAAAACGCCTCCCATACTTCCCTTTGGGTTGAGGGCTTTGGATTCACTGCCATCAGTGTCCGCCTGAAACAGCGAAGCGAGACGAGTCCGGGCGTTTTTGAGATGATGTGCTTCGTCTAGGATCAACAAAGGAAGCCGAAGATGCATTTTCCGCACGCACTCCGTCCAAAGCCCGTCGATGGCCGCATTGATCGATTGCCGTGCGTCCCGCAGTCTTTCCTCATACGTGCTGCTGACCCGCTGAGGAATGGATTGCACCGCTTCGTAGACGTCATCCGTTCCTATGTCTTCCAAGGCCGCGATGAGGTGTCGTGGAACCGGATCATCGTTATCGGCTGGTTCGTATCCCTCTCTTTTCAGATAGCTCAACCATTCCTCTGGGTGCGAAGACAGCAGATGTATCCAAATTTCGGGAGGACAGTTTTTCATCCCTTTCATTCCTGGAACCAGTTTTCCCAGACATTTGGCCAGCGATCGTTTCAAGTCATCAGTGCCACGCCTGCGATAAAGTGCTTTGCGAATGACCGAAAGTCGCACCCAGGGATCGTTCATAGCCCGTTGCATGGCCCCGTGAGTGAGGAAAATTATCTGTCGGCGTCGATCGGGCGAATCATCCAATAGTTTTAGAAACCCAACTCCGGTTTCAGCGGATCCACATCGCACTCGGTTTCGCAAATCAGGGCTAAGGCACCTCTCACTGAAAGTATCGAAATCCCGAGGCCATTTCTGTTTTAGCCCCGACGGGATCATGACCACCACCGGTCGATGTTCCGGATCCCCCAGTGCGACCGAGGTTGCTACTGCCAAAGAGACAAATGTTTTCCCCATTCCCACTTCATCCGCGAGAATTACACCCGGACGCCGATGGAAACGCTTGAGGATTTCCCGTGCGGTCAGAGCCTGCCTGCTCGCATCACTACGGGAAATTCGCCCATCGACGAATAAATCGATGCCCTTCTCGAATGGGATCCACGACTTCATGACTGCGCCTCCTTCAGGGCCGAATTGACATAGCGCCTCATGCTTTCATCTGCCTTGCGGAGGAGCGGCTTCGTTTGCTTTTGAAAGCCCTTAATCATCATCCTTAGGGCATCACGAATTTGAGCACTGCCGAGGCAGCCGGCTGCATTTTTCGGGCGTATTTGTGAAAGTTCGAGAGCGAATTCGCCCAGAAGAAATGCTCTTTCTTCATCCGACTGCGCTTCCCTAAGTATCGCCATGGCTACCTTATCAATACCGATGGGGCCATGGAGGCGCCATCGCAGATATTCCATCGAAGGTATGGGCCGTTCCAATCTTCCCCTGATTCCGATCATCGCTAGAGAAAATTTCCTGGTTCGTTCCAACAGGAAAGTCTCTCGTGAATATCGATGCAGCGGATCGAGTGCGATCGCGGGGGCGTTCTCCGCCGCCCCATCTTCATGACGTCGAATCAATCTACTTAGCCGTAACAATGCAGTGGAAAAAGAGTCACCGATGGTGAAGTGATTGGAGTTGAATGAAAAGAAACCAATCTAGGAGCGAAAACGCGCCTCACCAAACGGTGACCGAAGCAATCAAGTTCAA
>Ga0209491_10004319_pt1 | contig 22042 bp, 7 predicted proteins | sample BON02_FD_187213 | JGI IMG/M metagenome (GOLD analysis project Ga0209491, IMG submission 187213) | Freshwater microbial communities from Lake Bonney liftoff mats and glacier meltwater in Antarctica - BON-02 (SPAdes) (version 2) | ecosystem: Environmental > Aquatic > Freshwater > Ice > Glacier... | reverse complement strand
TCTTGTTTGTGTGCGCCTCTTGTTTGTGTGCGCCTCTTGTTTGTGTGCGCCTCTTGTTTGTGTGCGCCTCTTGTTTGTGTGCGCCTCTTGTTTGTGTGCCTCTTTTTCGCTTTGCTTTCTTTCCCCCTGGAACCCGGTGGCGGCGTCTGTCCACGCTGTAACACGGACGCGCCCTCGCGTTTGCGCCCCCAAGCCCGCCCTGTCCCATTCTTGGTTTCAAGGCGCCGCCGCCCCGCCGCCGCGCGCCTTCTCCCCCTCCTCCTCCGACCCGCCCGCCCGTCCCGCCCGCGCCCGCTCTTCCCCCGCCGCCGCCGCCGCCGCCGCCGCCGCCGCCGCCGCGATCTCGAGCACGGCCTCGGCCAGCGCCTCGTAGTCCGCGAGCGCGTTGTACGCGGCGCAGCTGACGCGCGCGTACAGCACGCCCTGGACGCACTTGACGGGGCACTCGACCGCCAGGGCGTACAGGGCGTCCTGCGCGCGCTTGGCGTCGGAAGAGTCGGCCGCGCCGCGGAAGCGGGCGGCGCGCGCCAGGGCGGCGGGCGACGGGCGGCGGCGGCGGCGGCCGCCGCTGCCGCCGCTGCTGCTGGAGGGCGCGCGATCCGGGGCTGCCGCTCTTGCCGCCGCCTGCTGCGACCGCGGCCGCTGCAGCGCGCGCGGGAGCGCCACCAGCGCCATGCACGGGGCGGCGAGCGGCGACCCGGCCGGCACGAGCGTCCACCCCCCGCCGCCGCCGCCGCCGCCGCCTTCGTTTTCGCCTTCGCCTTCGCCGCCGCCCGCCCCCCCCTCTCGCCCCACGCCGCCGCCACCCCACGCGCGCGCCAGCAGCGGCACCGCCTCGCGCCACAGCAGCGCCTCGCGCGCTCCGATGCCGCCGTCCCCGCCCAGCGCCTCGGCCCAGAAACGCATGGCCGCCGGCACGGCCAGGGCGGGCGCATAGTCGCGGGCGCCGTCCCAACAGAGAGCCGAGAAGAATCCGGCCCGGGCGCCGTGGCTGGTCACCGGCGGGCGGACCTCTTGCTGCAGCGCGCGGCGCACCCACAGCAGGGCGCCGCCGCGCGCGCCGCACAGCCACTTGTGGACGTTGAGGGCGGCGAAGTCGGCGCCCCAGGCGGGCACGCCGACAAGGGCGGCGGCGGCGGCGGGAGCGGGCCCGCTTGGCGCTCCTTTGCCTCCCTCGGCGTTTCTGCCGCTGCCGCCCTCGCCCTCGCCCTCGTCCTCGCCCCCGCCCCCGCCCCCGCCCTTGCCCCCGCCCTTGCCTTCGCCCTCGCCCTCGCCCCGCGCAGGCAGCGACTGCGGCGGGAAGGGGAAGGGGCCCGCCGCCGCCGCCGCCGCGCCAAACCCGCGCAGCTGGCCGAGCGCGTGCGCGCCGTCGACGATCAGGCGGGCCGCGCCCTCGCGCCGCAGCATCGCGCACAGCTCGCGCACGGGCAGGGCCAGGGCCGTGTTGGACGTGACGGCGTCGACGCACGCGACGGCGACGCGCGCGCAAGGGGCAGGACGAGGGGCTTGCCCGGCGGCCGCGGGTCGCCGCCGCCTCCGGACCCCGCCGCCGCCGCCGGCGCCGCCGCCCTCGGTTTCCTGCTCCTCCTCGGTCCCCTCGTCGTCGTCGTCGTCGTCGTCGTCGTCGTCGTCGTCGTCGTCGTCGTCGTCGTCGTCGTCCCGCTCCGCGTACAACTCATCCCCCTCGTCCTCTTCCTCGTCCGTGGGCGCCGTCCCCCCGGGCCCGCCCTCGGCCGCGTCCGGCGCCAGGCGCGCCGCCGCCCGCCGCGTCTCCCGCCGGACGGCCCCGACGAGCGCGCCGGGCGAGGCGACGTCCCGCGGGAAGCGCAGGCGCGCCTCGACGTAGGCCGCGCCCGCGCGCCGCGCGGCGTCGCGCATGGCGAGCTTGACCGCGCCGTACCCGACGGACAGGCACAGGGCGATGCGCGTCGGGGGGAGGGCCTCGTCCGTCCTCGAGTTGCCTCCGCCGCTGCCGCCGATGCCGTCTCGCTCGTCCCCCGGCCCCCGGCGCCGCCGCAGCGCGCCCTCGCACGCGTTGATCGACGCCTGCAGCGCCGTCGTCGCGTTGGACACCAGCGCCACGTCCCGCGGCTCCGCGCCAACGAACGCGGCGGCGTGCCGCGCGGCGTGCGCCAGGTGCGGCAGCAGCGTCCGGTCAAAAAAGCGGAGCGGCTGTCGCTCGCACTCGGCGCGCCAGGCGGCGGCGACGGCGGCGGCCGGCCGGGACACCGCGCCGAAGGCGCCGTGGTTGACGAAGGCGCGCCAGCGGCCGAAATCGATGGAGAAGTGGCGGCGGGCGTCTTCGCTGCCGCCGCTGCCGTTGCTGCTGCCGGGGTCGCCGGCGCTGCCCGCCCGCTGCCCCTGCTGCCGCTCGCGCGCCGCTGCCGCCACCGCCGCCGCCGCCGCCGCCGGGTCCTCGCGCTCTCGCCGAAAGTGGGCGTCGTAGGGATCCTCATCAAAGGGCAGCGGCGGCGGTCTGTACCGCTCCGGGGACCGGCGCACGAGCGTCTCGACGTCCTCCTCGACCATGAACGACCCGAAACCGGCGTAACCCCCCTCTCCCTTCTTCGGCGGATTCATCGTTTGGGGGGAGGGTCTGGACGAGTCCCGCCGAGGCTCGGCGGCCGAGCTAGATCATTCTGTGCAAGCTATCGGTGTGTCACAGTCAAGGATGTTTGATGTCCTCGACGATCATCTGCCAAAGAGAACGGCGTCAAAGGCGTCGGGCGCGCCAAATCCGCCGGCCGCTCCGGCGTCGTCGTCCTCGTCCTCGTCCTCGCCGCCGCCCCCCGCTGGCCCGCCCCCACCGGCAAACCCCAACCACGCCCGTCGCAATGCCGCGCCCTGGACGTTGGTTAAGGCCTCGAGCACGCGCGACAGGGCCGCGTACCTGGCTGCGGCCGCGCCGAACGCGACTGCGTCGCCCACGATCGACGGCGCCGCCGCCGCCGCCGCCGCCCCGGCCGCCGCTCTCGCGCCTCTCTCCCCATGGCCGGCCGCCGGCCCCTGCTGCTGCTGCTGCTGCTGCCTCTGCTGCTGCTGCTGCTGCTGCTGCTGCTCCCGCTGCTGCTCCCGCTGCGCCTCTTCGAAGAACGCCTCGAGCCACGCCTCGGTGCCGTCGCCGTCGGCGGTCGAGGCGCAGAACAGCAGGTTGGCCGCCGCGGCGACCGCCTCCTCGGAGGCCAAGGCGCCCTCTTTCCCCCCCTGTCGGCCTCCCGCTGCTCCTCCTCCCCCCTCTTGACGAGAAGGAGAAGGAGGCGAGACCGCCGCCGCCAGCAGGTCGGCGCCCCGCGGCGCCGGCGCCAGCACGGCCTCGAGCAGCGCGCCGACAAACCCGCGGGGGGGGGCGCCGCACCCGCCCCGGGCGCCGAGCGCGGCGACGGCCCAGGCCAGGCCCCCGCCCGCGGAGCCGCCCGCGGAGCCGCCGAGGCGGGCGAGGCGCGGGAGCGAGGGGCGCAGGGCCGCGAGCGCCGGCGCATACCACGGCTCCCCGCAGGGCCCCGCCGCCGCCGCCTCGTCCGACCCGGCCCCCGTCCGCGACGCGTCCCAGGGAAGCACGGCCAGGGACCACACGAGGGTGGCGAGCTGGGGCGCAGATAGGGCGGGCGCGCCCGGGCGCCGGGCGGCGAGGCGCGCCGCGAGCGCGGCCGCGACCGCGCCGGCAAAGGCCTCTGCCGCGGTCGTCGCGCTGGCGCCGCCGGGCGCGCGCCCGGCCAGCGCGGCCGCCGCCCACGCCGCGCCGGCGAGCTCGGGGGGGGGCAGGCGCGCGAGGCCCGGGGCGGCGCGGGTGAGCAGATCCGGCAGCCACCGCGCGAGGGCGGCTTGGGCCGCCTTTGGTCGCTGGGGACGGGGCGCCAGGGCGGGTCTCGGGCCGCCGTCGCCGCTGCTGCCGCTTGCCGCCGCTCCTGCTGCTGCTGCCGCTGTTGTTGTCGCGGGCGCGTCCTGGGGCCCGTCCAGCGCCTGCAGGCGCGCCAGGGCGACCAGCGTCGTCGCCGCCGCCCGCGCGCCCCCAACGCCGCCGGCGCCGCCTCTCCTGCGCCCCGCAGGCAATCCGCCCGGCTCCAGCTCGCCGCCCCGACCGCCGCCGCACGCGGCAGCGCCCGCAGCTGCCGCGTAGGCAGCGAGCCACCCTGGTGGCAGCCGCGCCGACCGCGACCGCGCCAGCAGGCGCGATACCGACCACCCCGCCGTCGCCAGCGCCTGCGCGGCGTCCGCAACGCCACCCCCGGCCGCCGCGCCCCCGGCGGCGGCAGCAGAGGAGAGGGCGGTGAGGCGCGGCTGCAGCGCGGGCAGCGCCGAGGCCGCCAGCCACGCGTCCTCCTCCTCGAGGTCCTCCTCCTCGTCTTCTTGATCGCCGCCGCCGGCTCGCCTGGGCCGCCGCAGCGCCGCCAGCGCCCAGAGCGCCATCGCGGCGTCGCGCGCGCTGGCGGCCTCGCCGAAAAACGCGGCGGCGTCGGCCGCGCGGCGCCACGCCCGCGCGAGGGGCCGCGCCGCCGCCGCCGACGACGGCGATAACGGCGGCAGCAGGAGCGCCGCGCCGTACAGGACCAGGGCCAGGTCGCGCGCCGACGGCCGCGGCTGCTCGGGTCCCTCCGCCCGCGCACACTCGAGCGACGCCGCGAGCACCTCGAGGACGCCCTCTGGCAGCAGCGGCGGCGTCGGCGACGCTGGCGCATGCGCGGTGCGTCGGCCGCTGCCGCCGCTGACGCCCTGCGATGCTCCTCCCGCCACCACCTGCGCCAGCTTGCCGAGCGCCCACGCCGTCGTCGCCGCGCGCGACCACCCCAAAGTCGCCACGAGGTTCCCCGGGCCCCCCGCGTCCGCCGCCGCCGCCGCCCGCGCCAGCCGGCGGACCGCCTCGGCGCCTCCAGCCTCGCGCAGCAGCGGCCGCAGCCCCGCCGCGACCGCGCCCTCGGCGTCGCCGCCGCACAGCCGCGCGAGCGCCCAGAGCGCGGCCGCAGCCGTCGGGGCGTCGGCCCCGGGCCCGCCCGCCGCGGGCAGGGCCGCGGCGGCGACGGCCGCCACGAGGCCAGCGGCGGCGGCGGCGGATGCCGGGGGCGCGTCCAGCAGCTGCGCCGCCCGGACGAGCAGCGCCGAGGCGTGGATGCCGTCTAAGGGCGCGCCGCCGGAGCCGGCGGAGAGGTCGCGCAGGCGCACGAGGGTCGGGGCGGCGCCGATCTGCGACGTGAGCATCTTGTCTATGCGGATTTTGATAGGGGCGGGTGCGGTTGTGGGTCGTCGCCGGCGGCCGGCGCTCGGCGCAGCGTCGGCGTCATCGTCGAGGTCGGGCCCCGGCGGCGGCGGCGGCGGCGTGCGCGTGCGCGTGGGCCCGCGCCTGCTGGTCACGCGGCACCGCGCGGACGCGGCGCGCCCCTTCCCGGGAATGCCGCCGGCCGCGAGCAGGCCCGGCGGTCGGGCCGCGACCAGCCCAACCATCTTCGAAATCAGACTCGCCCCTCTTTCTCTGTCCCGCTTTTCTCCCCTCGAGAGATGCAATCCGTATGAGGGGGTTGTGTCGGTGCGACGCAGGCGCGAAATGGACTGCCCTTGTCCAGATGCCCAAGTGCGAGAAGGAGAGTCGCTGTGAGGCGCTCGCGTCGCCGCGCTCGTTCGCGCGCTCCCGCTCGCACCCACCGCTCTTATGAAACCACGCAATCGTCGGCTGCATCTTTGATTTTACTTTGCGGTCTCTGCTCTCCGCGCCCCTCCTCGCCCTACGCGGTGAGGGGGAAAGCTGGAGACCCTGCATCCGAGATCGGACTGGGCGGCTGCTCATGCGTTTTTCTCGGGCGCGTGTGTTGGTTTGTTTGTTTTGGTTTTCTGTGATTCGTTGAGCGATTTCGCCGGCGCCGGCGACGTCGGCGCCCGCCTTGCCGCCGCCCGCCTCCCAGGCCCGCCGCCAAGGAGCCGACGGGCGAGAGGAGCGGCGCCGCGGGACGAGTCGCGGGCTGGTGCAGAAAAGGGGGGACAGGGGGGGGCGCCCGGCTGCCCGGCTGCTGGCGAGGACGTTTGTGCGGGGAACGACAAAAAATGGGGGGGCCGGCGCGGCGGCGGCGGCGAAGCCGGCGGCGGCGGCGGCGGCGGCGGCGGCGGCGGCGGTGGCGGCGCGGGCGAAGCAGGGGGAGCGGGGGCGGGACGGAGGGGCGGGTGCCGAGGTAAGCGGGGAACGGCACGTGTGCGGGACCCCACAAAAGAATGAACCGAAGACAAAACGAAAACAAAGTCACGGCGCGGGGGGGCTGGACGGCCAAAAAAACGCCGCCGAGAATTGCGAGAGAGACGGCAAAACACGGAAACCGCGAGGCGCGGGGCTGGCGGCGGCGTGTCTCTTCGAAATCCCAGGGGTGGGGGGAATAAGACAGGAGTCAAGGAGCGCGCGCGCGACGACGACGACGAAGTGTGTCGGGTGCGTCGCGCGACGACGACGACGGGGTGTGTCGGGGGGGAAAGTTGATTTTTTCGGGGGGAGGGGGGGAGGCGGGCGGGGCACGCAGGAGAGAGAGAGGCGGCGACGGCAGCGCGAGGCCGGGGCCGCTGCTGCTTGCTGCTGCTTGCTGCTGCTTGCTGCTTGGCGGTCACTCGGTGCCTCCCAAAAAGACCGAAGGCGTCATCTCCTGCTGCTGCTGCTGCTGCTGCTGCTGCTGCTGCTGGCGCTGGTGCGCCTGGCTCGCCGCCGCCGCCGCGATGGCCGCCTGCGCCGCCGCCTGCGCCGCCGCCGTGGCCGCCGCGCCCGACAGCAGCCCCGCCGACGCGCCGCCGCCCTTCTTCTTCTTCTTCTTCGACCCCCCGCCCGCGCCGCCCGGGCGCTTGCCCCCGCCCGGCAGGGGAGGGGGAAAGCCCCCGGCCTCGGCCGCGGCCGCGGCCGCGGCGGCGCGCGCGGCGGCGGCGGCGGCGGCGGCCGCCGCCGCACGCACGCCGGACGGGACCGGAGGGCCGAGCTGGTGCGTGCGGCGGTAGCGCGTCCCGCACGCGTTGCACAGCGTGGGCTTGGCCGGGGGGCCACGGCGCCACTGCGGGGACTCGGTCGCGTGGCAGTGGTCGCAGGGGCCGCCGCCCTTGTGGTGGAAGGGGCGCGGCGCGGCGGCGCGGGCCGCCGCTGCGCCGCCGCCGCCGTCGCCGTCGCCGTCCGCCTCGGCGGCCTCGCCGGCCGCGCCTCCGCCTCCCGCCGCCGCCGCCGCCTCTGCCTCCGCCTGGTCCTCCTGCGCCTGATGGTGGTGGTGCCCCGGGTAGTACGCGTGGGCCCCTGCACGGCCGGGCGACGGCGTCCCGGCGACCACCGACCCGAGACGGCTCTCGCCCACGCCAGCAGCAGCGGCGGCCGCCGGCGCGGCGGCGTCGCCGCCCTCGCCGCCGTTGCCGCCGCCGCCGTCCGCGTCCGCCGACGGCCCAAACTCGTAATGGTGCGACGTCATGCCCGCGGCGGTGGCGGCGGCCGTGGCGGCGGCCGCCGTGGACGCCTCCGCGCCCAGGACGCCGCCGATGCCGCTGCCGCTCGCGGCGCCGCTGCTGGCGCCCCCCGCCGCGCCGCCGCCGCCGCTGCCGCCGCCGCCGCCGCTTCCGACGCCGCCGCCGCCACCGCCCCCCAGCGCCAGCGCCAGCGGCTCCGCGAGCAGCAGGTCCACCGCGTCGCGCGGCATGCTGAGCTGCGCCGCCAGGTACCGCGCGGCGTCCGGCCCGGCCCGGCCGCTGCTGCCGACGCCGCCGCCGGCGTTGTCGCCGCCGCCGCTCAGCCCGCCGCCGCCGACGCCGGCGCCGCCGCCCGATGCGCCCTCGAGCTCCTCCTCCTCGGCCAGCAGGCGCGCCGTCGCCGTGCGTCCGAGGCGCGCGGCGGCCCTGCGCCGCTCGCGCTCGGCGCCGGCGCTGCCCAGCGCGCACAGGCCGTCCGCCACGCTCGGCTCGTCCTCGTCGTCCTCGTCGCCGCCGATGATGAGGCCGGCCACGCCGCCAAAGGGGAGCGACGTCAGCACGCCGCCGCCGCCGCCGCATCCGCCGCCGCCGCCCGCCGCCGCCGCCGCCGCGCGGAACGGCGGCGGCAGCGCAAACTCGCCGAGGAGCGGGTCGCTGGCCTCGCCCGCGTCGGCCAGGGCCGTGTCGCTGGCGTGCCTGCTGCCGCTGCTCTTGCTCTGCGGCAGGGCCAGGGGCGAGGAGCAGCCGCCAAAGTGCATCGTCGGCGTCGCGCCCGCCGCCGCGGCCGTCGGCGCCCCGACAAGCAGCATCGCTGTCGTCGTCGCCGCCGTTCGTCGCTTTTTCGTCGTGATTCCGTCGATTTTTTTCGGGTCCGTGCCGATGATGGTGGCGATGCGTCTCTCGGCGGCGTCTCCAGCCAGGGGGAAGCGCGTGGGTTTCTTTGGGGGGGGGGTGGATGCGTTCACGAGATCGAAAAGAGGAGGAGGGTGTGATGAAAGGTTTTTTTTTTTTGGCAACTCCCTTCCTCCTCCCTCAATCGGCCCTGATATTGGCCCCCGGGCTTGCTCTGTGCTTCAGTTCCCCGCCTGGGTCGACTCCTGTGTGTGAATCAGGTCGCGATACGTCGCGCCGAGTGGCGCGGCGGGCGGGAGGGGGGCGGGAGGGGGGCGATAATGAGCGGCGGCTGCGGGGAGGAGAGAGGGAGGGGGGAAAGGCCCTTTCCCCTCTTCCTCTCTCTTAAAACTTTTTTGCAGTTCCCGCCCTTTTTCCGGTCGCTTCTCGCACCTCTGCGTTCCGTCGCCCACTGCTTGGCCCGTGGTTGATCGATGGTCGAAGTGTGTTGTGTGCCGGCGTGGGCCGTCGATCGTGCCCGCGGTCAAGAGGGAGAGGGGGGCGATGGAGGAGGTAGGGGGGGCAAGAGGGGAGGGGAGCGGAGGGGGAGAGGGAGGGGGCACCAAAAAAGAAAAGCGGTGTCGCGTTTCACGCCCCACCCGCTCCGGAACCGCGCAGGGCAGCGCAAGCCGTCGAAACGAACCTGCCACGCCCAATGGCGCGGTCGGCCGGCGCCGGCCGCCGCCCGAAATCAAAATTCGTCGCGGCGCGTCCGGCGCGGGCGCGGCGAGGAGCACGGCCGGCGCGACAAAGGCACAACAGCGCCCCCCGCCCTCGCCTGCCCGCCCTAAAAACGTGACGAAAAAAAAGCGCTGCGGACGAGCGTTTTCGACGCGCAAGGGAGGGATGTGAGGATAGCAGAGACTTGAAACACACACAACAAGCAAGTCACCTAGAAGCGCGGGACCACCGGACGCGCCCACACGACCTGCCCAAAGGGCCCGTGCGCGCCGCCGCCGCCGCCCGTCGCGCGCGGCGCCGCCCCCACGTCGGCCCCGCCCTCGTCGGCCGCGCGCGCCGCGCCGGCCGTGCCCCGCCTCGCCCGCCCGCCGCCCGACGACGCGGCCGACGGGCCGCCGCCGTTGTCGGGCACACCGGCCCCGGAGGGGGATGGCGGGGAAGAAGAAGAAGAAGAAGAGGACGACGAGGCCGCCGCCGCCGCCGCCGCTTCCGGGTAGGGCGCGGCCGAGGCGGAAAGAAGAAACGACGCCTCGAGCGACGGCAGGAATGCCGGCAGCGCGCAGAGCGCCGGGCTGTAGAGGACCGCCACGTACTCGCAGAAGCTCGGCTCGCGCACGAGCAGGTGCACGTCGCCGTCCGGGGAGCAGGCGGCGCGCAGCTCGACTCGCCGCTGGCGGCGCACGACGGAGGGCGCCGCCGCCGCCGCTCTGTCCTTCCCGCCGCCGCCGCCGCCGCCGCCTTGCGGCTTGCCTCGGCCCTTGCCCCCGGCCGCCGCCGCCGCCGCCGCCCCGCCCCCCTCTGTCCCGCCGTCGCCGTCGTCATACTCGTCCTCCCCCTCGTCATCCCCGCCTTGCTGCTGCTGCCCCTCCTCCTCCCGGGCGCCCCCGTCCCCGCCCGCCGCCGCCGCCGCGGGCAGCTCGCACGCGTCGCCGCCGTCGAAGGCGGCCGCCAGAAAGGGCCACGCGGCGGCGGCCATGCCCGGCTGGTCGGGAAGCAGGTCGAGCAGCCGCAGCGTGGGCAGGGCGAGGGGCTCGGAGGCGTAGGACGGGTCAGGGGCGGCCGGCCGCGGGAGGGGGAAGGTGGCGTCGGTTTGGTTGCCGCCGCGCGCGGCGGCGGCGGGGAGAGCGGCGGCGGCGGCGGCGGCGGCGGGGGCGTCGGCGGCGTCGGCGGCGGCCTCGGGGGCGGTCCCGGCGCCTTGGCCGCCCGCCGGGAGGAGCAGCGCCGACGGGCGGCCGCCCGGGCCGTGTCGCCGGCGCGCCTCGGCCCACGCGGCGCGCGCATGCGCCAGGCGCAGCTCGCGCGTGGCCGTCGCGTTGTACAGCCCCAGCACCCACGCCTCGGTCACGGGCCACCCCATGAGCAGGGGCGAGGCCCCTGAGGCCCCCGGCCCTGGCCCCGCCCCTGTCGCCGCCGCCGCCGCCGCCGCCGCTCCCGACCCCCCGTTTTTCCCGTCCTGCTGCTGCTGCTTCTGCTGCTGCTCCTCGTCGCCGTCGAGATGGTACTGGTATACGGACCGCCGCCAGTCGAGCTCGTAGGTGAAGAACCCGTCCATGCCGTCGACGGCGGCCAGGGCCGGTGGCGAGGCGGAGGAGGAGGACGACGGGGCGGCGGCGGCGGCGGCGCCGGTGGCGGCGGCGGCGCCGTTGGACGCTCCCCCTCCTCCGTCTGCTCGCGCGCCGGCCGCCGCCGCGCCGCCGCCGCCGCCGCCGCTGGCACCGCCGGCAACGCGCAGGTCCGAGGCGACCGCGTCGTCGGCCGCGCGCACCCCCGGGTGCGGGTCGTCGCTGGCGATGCCGCGCGCCGGCAACGGCGGGGCTAGGGCGCCCTTGGCGCGCGCCTCTGCCGCGGCCGCCGCCGCCGCCCCGGCGCCGCCCGCCCGCTGCGCGGGGGCGAGCCACGCTGGCTCGCCCGCGCCGCCGCCGCCGCCGCCGCCGCCGCCGCCGCCGTCCCCCGTGTCCTCTGGCCCGGGCAGGCGCAGGCGCGCGGGCGCCCAGAAGGGCTTGCCGAGCACAAAGCCGGGAAGGGCCGACAGGATGGCGCCGGGCGGGGGGGCCTCGATGGTCGTGACGCGCACGACGCCCTGCCGGCGCGGCCCGGGCAGGGCGCCGCTCGCTCCGCCGCCGCCGCCGCCGCCGCTCGCATCACCGCCGCCGCCGAAAAGGGGGGCGCCGCCGCCGCCGACCGACCCCTCGTGGCACGCGCCCGCCCGCGCCGGCGAGCACCCGAGCTCCCCGAGCGCCGCACCCACGTTGGCCGCGGCCGCGCGCAGCTCCCGACGCGCCCGGCCCGAGGGGTCGGCGTGCTCGGGCCACGGCTCGGGCCCGTCGAGCGCGCGGGCGTCGGCGCAAAGGCCGCACGAGAGCGCGCAGTGGGCGCGCCGGCCGCCGCCGCCGCTTTTTCCGTCGCCCTTTCCGACCATGTACCGCGGGTTGGCCGCGCACTCGCCCGCGGCGGCCCACGCGGGGCACAGCACGTGCAGGTCGCCGCAGAAGCCGTCGGCCCCGCGCAGGGCGGCGGCGGCGGCGGCGGCGCCGCCGTCGAGGTCGGAAGGGTCGAAGCGGCGGCGGCCAGCCGGCGCAGGCGCGTGCGGCCGGCGGTTGTGCGCCGTGGCGTTTGCAGTAGCGGCGGCGGCGAGGCCGTCCGGGTCGTCGCCGCCGTCGTCCTCGGCGGGCTCGCCGCGGCCGTCGTCACCTTGAGCGCCGGCGGCCCCTTCCGACCGGCTGCGCTTTTCGCCGGCCGGGCCCTCCTTCTCGTCGTCGCCGTCGCCGTCTTCGTCGTCGGCGTCGTCGTCGTCGGCCGACGCCGGCGCCCGCCCAATCCGCCCCTGCTCCTGCCGCCACTCGCGCACGGCGGCCTCGATCGCCGCGCGGCGCGCCGCGACGACCTTGGCCTCGGAAAGATCGTCGTCGTCGTCGTCGGCGAGATCGGCGGCCCCGCTGCTGCCGCTGCTTCCGCCGTCGCCGCCCTCGCCGCCGCCGCCGCCCGCTCGGTCAGCCCTTTCCTCGGCGCGCCGCCGCCTGCGCCGCCGCCGCGCCTCGGCGCGCTCGAGCTGCTCGTCCGCCGCGCGCTTGACCCAGCGCGACCGCAGGGCCATCGAATCCTGGAAGTAGTCGTTGGCCTTGAGCAGCAGCGCGCCCACGAGCTTGGCCTGGCGGTCCTTGGCGGCGGCGCCGGCCTCGCCGCCGGCCGCCGCCGAGGCCGCCGCGCCCGCCGCAAAGGCGGTCTCGGCGCCGCCCAGGGCCAGGCCTTCGCAGGCGCGCTGGGTGGCGCGCAGCTCGTCCGCCGTGGGGGGCGGATCGTACCGGGCGGACGCGGTGGCCGCGTCGGGAGTGGCCGCTACCGCCGGCGGAGCCGCAGAAAAGGGAGGGCCGTCCCGGCCGCCGTCGCCGCCGCCGCCGTCGCCGCCGCCGCCGCCGCCGCCGGCCGCCCGCGGTGCAACTTTGTCCGCCGCAGCTGCAGCAGCAGCCCACGGGGCCATGCGCCGCTCCCGCACGGCAAAGTAGGTCGTCATGACCGGCAAAACCAGCGTGACGGCCGCCGCGCGCAGCTCCTGCCCGTCGGCCGCCTCGTGCATCACGCGTGCCAGGACGCCGCGCGTCCCGGCCGAGTTGCCCCTCGCCCCCGCCCCGCCGCCGCCGCCGCCGCCCCCGAGCCGCACCAGCGCCCACCGCTCCGCGGCGAGCCTCGGCGCGGCCCCCGGCGCGCACGCCTCCGCGAGCGCCTCCCGCGCCGCGCGCTCGTTGACGGGCCGGCGCGCGTCGATGTCGGGGAGCACGCGCCGCCGCCAGGCCGCCTCCAGCAAGGCGTGGCAGGCCGGGCACTCTGCCGCCTTTGCGGCGGCCTCGAGCCCGTGCGCGCCGAGGGCGCCGGTCGGGCCGCGGCGGGCGGCGGCGCGGAGAGCGGCGGCGGCGCTGATGACGCCAACGGTCTCGGCGGTTTCGGCGGTCTCGGCTGAACCGATTTCCGGGGGCGGCGGCCCGTCGAGAGCCGCCGCCGCCGCGAGCGCCGCGGCGTCGGCGGCCGCCTCGGCCGCGGCGGCGGCGGACGGCAGCCCCCCGAGCGGGTCGTTGTAGAACGCGTCCGCCGCGGGGCCGGGGCCTGGCAACACGCTGACGGCGCGGCGGTCGAGCGGGCCGTCGAGGGAGTTGCACGTCGAGGCGCGCACGGCGGCGCGCAGGGCGTCGGCGGCGCCCTCGGCCGTGGCCGCTCGGCCGCGCTCGGCGGCGGCGCCCGGCGGCGCGTGCGGCGGAGGCGGCTGCTCCGGCCGCGACTGCGGCCGCGATCGCTGTCGCGGCGGGGCGAGCACCGCGTCCGACGGGTTCCACGCGCGTAGGACCTCGTCCGCCGCGAGCCCGCCGCCGCGCGGCCCGTGCGCGGCCCAGAGCGGGGCCTTGGACCACAGGGCCTCGTCGTACACGGGGCTCAGCGCAAGCGCCACCGTCGCCGCAATCGCAGCTGCTGTCGCCGCCGCGAGCAGGAGCAGCAGTCCAGTGGGCGGCGGCATGGTCGGCGCGCGTGCGCGCCGTCCGCGACGGGACGCCGCCGACGACGCTGCCCCCATCTCTTCGCAGGCCTTCGCTTACGCGGCGCGCGGCTCGCGTCCGCGGCCGGTCGAGAGCATCGCTATGGGTTTTCCGTGGCGACGTGGAGAGAAGGATTGGGAGGGCGGGCGTGCAACTGGATGTCTCTGTTTTTTGTTCTGTTTCAACGCGCGCGTGATGGCGGTCCGCAACGTTGGGACCGCGAGGCAAGGGATGGACGGATGCGCCTCTTTATGACGATCGGGGAGACATGGGTTTGTGTGAAGAGGCAATGTTGCGTGGAAAGTCTCTCCATCACGCACCCTTTGGGCTCATGCGCGGTTGCGAGCGTCGCGACGGGAAGGACGCCGCGCACATCGGCGCTCTTACCGCCTTGACGTCCCCTCCCTCCCTCCCTCCCTCTTCTCCATCCTCCGCGAAGGCGGCGACGACTTGCCTCTCTTATACTCACGGCCACCCTCGCAGAACCCGGTCATACCACCTAGCTCGCCCGCGCTCCCCTGACACTGCCATCATTCGAGGCGGAGAATTTTTATTGCTACGCCACACAGCCACGCAAGACATCAATTTTCGACAATTCTACACCCGGATCGACCTCTGCCTCGCTATCAACCCAGCACCGCATCGAGCGGGGATCCAGGCACACGACGCTCAACGCGTTTGAACTGCGATTGAGTCACCGCCGACACAAACGCGAAACGGACCTCGCGCGCCAAGCCCACGACCAATCGTACGCGCGGACGTCTCGGACAGTAGCGATGTCGCCGACGATGCGCCTGCGTGCGCACGGGGCGGCTGCCGCCGGCTCGGCTACGCACGTCGCCGCCGCCGCCACGCGCCGCCCGCTGCCGCCGTGCGGCCGTGGTCGCCCCGCCGCCGCCGTCGTTGCGGCCGCCGCGGCCTCAAACGCTGCGGATGGCGGAGGCATGACGCCCGAGGAGGAGGCCGCCTTTGAGGAGCACCGCCGGGAGCAGCGTGAGTGTCGTATCGTGGGTCTCAAGGGTTTAGTCACTGCCGTCGGCCTCACCCGAGGGGAGCGAGGGCCAGCGCCGCCAAGGCCGCCGCCGCCGCCGCTGCCGCTCACGCAAAAAGCCCCCTTCCCAGCGAGAAGCCAAAACCCAAAACAACAAAAAACAAAACAACAGAGGCCCGCCGCCAGCAGGAGCTGGACGCCTCGCGCCAGCGCCGGCGCGCCAAGGGCGTCCCCCCGCCGCCGGGGAGCAGCAGCACCGTTTCCGCACCACCCACGGCCCAACTGCAGCAGCAGCAGCAGCAGCAGCAGCCGCCGCCGCCAAGCATCGGCCCCAGCGGCGGCGGAGGCGCCGGCCTCCCGCCCCGCGCGCGCCTCTATGCCCGAGAGCTGACGTCGCCGTCTCCGCCGCTCCCGCCTGCGCCGACCGCCCCGAACTCAACGGCCCGGCCCGCCGCGCGAGCGCCGCCCGCCGCGCCGGACGAGCTCGACGTCGCCGCCATCGCTGCGCGGCTCGCCGCCGACGACGAGCGGCGCGCGAGCGCGGCCGCTGCCGCTGCCGTCCCGCGCAGCCGGCGCGCCCGCCAGCCGCTCGCGCGCGACGCCATGGCGGCGGCGGCCGCGGCGCGCGGGCAGCCGCAGCGCGCCTCCGGCGCCGGCCCGCGCATGATGCCGCCCAGGCCCTCCGCGGCGGCGGCGGCGGCGCAACAGCAGAGCCCGCCCCGGCCGGCCGCCGCCGTCGCGCGAGACGAGGAGGAGGAGGAGGAGGAGGACGACGACGACGACGCGCGGCAGCTGGCCGCCCTGCAGCGCTCCATCGAGCAGAGTGCGCGCGCGGCGGGCCTGTCCCCCGCGGCCGTGCGCGGGGCGCTGCAGGACGCGCTGGCCGGCAAGGACGGGGCCGCCTCGCGGGCGGCGGCGGCGGCGGGCAGCAGCGGCGGCGGTGGCGGCGGCGGCGAAGACAGCGACGAGGAAGAAGGAGAGGACGATATGTTCGAGGGGCTCGACTTTGACACGCTGTCCAAGGCGAACCAGTACGGGGAGTACGTCAAGCGCCAGGCGCGCGACCGCGAGGCCTCGGACGCGGTGGCCCTGCGCGCGCGGCAGCATTTCGAGCAGCAGCAGCAGCAGCGGGCAGCAGCAGCGCCGGCGGCGGCGACGGCGGCGGCGGCGGCGGCGGCGGCGGCGGCAGCGGCAGCGGCAGCGGCAGCGGCGGGAACGCCCCCGCGCTCGGCAGCGCTAGCGCCAGCGGCACCGGCGCCGGCAGCGAGAGCCGCTCCTGCGGCGGCCGCGGACGACCGCACGAGCCTCGAGCGCGAGCTCGACGAGATGGAGTCGCTCGTGTCTTTCTTCGAGGCCCTGGATAAGGGAGAGGGCGCGGCGGCGGCGACGGGGGCGGCGGCGGCGGCGGCGTCTTCGGGCGTCGGCGTCGGCGGCTGCGGCGGCGCGCTGCGGCCCCAGCAGGCGCCGCAGCGCCCGGGCGCCGCGCCCCAGCCGCAGGAGCCTCAGGACGCCGAGGGCCAGTGGGGTGGCGTCGAGCGCTTCCTCCTGGGCGAGGGGTGGGACAAGGCCGCGCTCGACGAGATCGAGCGCGAGCTGGCAGAGGCTGCTGCGGCAGCGGGCGCGCCGCCCGTGGCGCCGGCGCCGCAGCAGCAGGCGGCGGCGGGCGGCGGCGCGGCGGCGGCGGCGCTGCTCGCGGGCGCTCTCGACGCCGCCGCCGCGCAGCTCGAGCAGGCGGGCGATGAGGAGGAGGAGCCGTGGCTGGACGACGTCACGACGCTGCTGCTGGGCCTCGTGCAGCTGTCCCACGAGCGGTACGCCAAGGGCCTCGGGGCGGCGGCAGCGGCGTCGGCGCGGGGCGGCGGCAAGGGCGCCGCGCCGGCGTCGCCGTCGCCGTCGGCCGCCGCCCCCTTGTCGTCGTCCTCAGCCGCTGCCAGCCCGCTCCTCCCCGAGGTCGCCGGCCCCGACGGCCAGGACGCCCGCGCGCGCGCCTTCTGGGCCGCCGACTTTCCCGTGCTGGCGTTCGACGACGCGGCCGACGCGCGCGTCGAGTACTGCAACCGGGCGGCGGCAGACATGCTGCTGCAGACGGGCGGGGGGGGCGGCGGAAGCAGGGAGGGCGGCGGCGGAATGGGGGGCGGCGGCGGCGTCGTCCCGGCCGGCGGCAAAAGCGGCAGCGGCGGAAGCGCCGCTGCCGCCGCCGCCGCTTCTAGCCAACAGGCGGGCGGTATCAGCGACGCCGACGCCGGGGAGGGCTATGTCGCCCTCTTCGGCGCCCCCGCGCACGAGCTCCTCGTCGACCCGGCCGAGTGGGCGTTCGCCCTGCGCGCGGCCGAGGACAGCGGCGAGGCGGCGAGGGTGCCGCGCCTCTTGCTCCGGCGCCGCCCGCTGGCGGCCGTCGCGGCGGCGGCCGAGGGCGGCGAGGGCGCCGACCGCGGCGATCAGGACGGCGGCGGCGGCGACGACGCCGTCGTGGTGGCGCGCGACGTGCTCATCTGGCGCGTCGACTCGCTCGAGGACACGGTCGTGGGCTACGCGCTGGCCGTGCGCGGCGGGTGGGGGGAGCAGGCGGCGGCGCCAGCGGCCGGCGGCGGCGCCGGCCGTCGCTGAATCGGTGGCGCCGCCGCCGAGGCTTCGCTCGCTCGGGGGACGCGTTTTCGTTTTTGCGCGCTCGTTTGCGCTCTCGGTTGCGCTTTGCGATGTAAAAATGAAATGACACAAAAGATGAAATCGCTCACGTCTGCTGGTGCTGCTGCCGCTACGCCTCCCGGCCTTCCTCCGCCGCCCGCCCCGCCTCCTCCCCCTCCTCCCCCCCCTCCTCGCGCGCCTGCAGCCGCCCCCACGCCGCCACCGCCTCCTGGCTGGCCGTCGGCAGCGGCGCCCTTCGCTCCAGCGCGCGCCAGCACGCGAGCGACGCGAACGCGTCGCACGCCGCGTACTGCCGCTGCGCCGCTGACAATGGCGCCGCGTCCCACCCCCCTGTGCGCAGGCCCTGCGGCTTTGGCAGCCGCGGCGCGCCCGGGAGCACCTCGCGCGCCAGGCCCGCCAGGCTCCAGGCCGCCCCGGCCCCCGCGCCGGAGGGGCAGAGCAGGCCGCGCCGCGCCGCCTCGCATCCGAGCTCGGCGAGCGGCCACGCGTCGGCGCCGGGCCAGTCGGCCGAGAGGCGTGCGGCGTCGGCGCGCACGCCCACCCCCGCTTTGATGACGTCCGGGCAGGTGAGCAGGCGCGCGAGGGCGGGCGGGACGCCGCAGTGGGCCACGTGGAACAGCACGGCGGCGCAGCCGCGGCCGGGCGGCGAGGAGAGGTCGGCGGCCCGGCTGGCGGCGGCTTGGGGTCCGTTGGTCGGGCCGGCGGCGGCGGCGGCGGCGGCGGCGGCGGCGGCGGAGGCCGGCGGCGGCGGCGTCTCGTAGCAAATCTGCACGAGGGCGACGCGCCCCGGGGGGACGCCGCGCTTGAAGGTCGGGGTCCACTCGACGTCAAAACCGACGGCGGCGCTCAGCGGCGGGGGCTGAGGGTCGCCGGCGGCGGCGGGTCGTCCGGGCGGCGCCGGGGCGGGGGCGGCGGCGGCAGACGCGCTCCCGCCGTCCTCCCCCTCTTGCTGCCGTCCCTCCTCTGGGCGGCTGTCGACGCCCAGGGCCGCCAGGATGGCCAGCGCGGCCGCCGAGGCCTCGCGCGGCGTGCGCGCGTACCGCATGGCCCCGTGGTACGTGAGGACGCCCCCGTCGCCCCCGCCGCTGTGGCTCGCCCCGCCGCCGCCGCTGCGGCCGCCGCCGCTGTTGTTGCTGTTGTGGTTCACGTGTCGTGTCGTTGCCGCTGCTGCTGCTGCTGCCGCTGCTCCCTGCGGATTGCGCGCGCCCGACGCGGGGCCGGACCAAGGGGCGGGCCCCGGCGCTCCTGACGCCACGGGGCCGCTGCCGCCAAAGGTGCGCGCGGGGGGGGCGGCGGCGGCGGCGGCGGCCGCTGGTCCCGGCGCGGGCGGCGGCGCGGGGGCTGCGGGGGCGGCGGCGGCGGCGGCGGCGACGGCCGCCATAATCTCGCTCGCGGCGACCGCGCGCGCCAGGGAGGCCGGGAAGCTGCGGCGGGAGCGGCGGCGGGACGGCGAGGCGGCGGCGCTTGGGGACTTTGTTGGTTGCGGTTGTGCCGCCGTCGGCGACGGCGGCGGCGGCGGCGGCAGCGCGGCCGACTGCGGCGGCGCCACGGCGGCCGCCGCTGCGCGCCTCTTGCTCCCCACGACGGCCGCGGCCATCAGGAGTGCGTCGAACTCGTCGGCGCCGAGCTCGTCGTCGTCGTCGTCGCCAGCGTTCTCCTGGCTCGCCGAAGGAGGCATGGTGGTGGGTTGGCGTCTTGGTTGGCGTCCAGCTGTCACGTTTGGGAGACCTTTTTGGATCCGCGGCGTGTTGCTCTCTCACGGGCCCGTTGTTGCCGCCGTGTGCGGGCGATCGATCCAGATGTGATTTTGCAGTCCTTTCTGTGCGGGTGGATTAGTGGATAGATTGGTCACGGCACGTGGGTTCGAGAGGCAAATGAGAGGCACCACCCAAACTTCAGTTCCTGTGCCTGGCCTCCACGTCCAGTCACAGCATTCATTCTCGGGCCGACGCCTCTCATTCGCTCACCCAAGCATGGTTAGCTTACCCTTTTTTTCGTGCAACACCTCTTCACGCACACGCGCGCCCTCCCATTGACGAACACGCACATTGCGACACATACACACGGGACAGCCGCCTTCGACCACCACTCCTCTTCGACCCGCCCTCTCCCCCCCCTTAAACCGCCCAATTGCCCGCCCGAAAGCGCAGGACCCAGCCAGTCCTTTGTCGCAGCCTCCCCGTCCATCGAACGGTCTAAACCGACGGGTTGTCGGCCACGCCGACCCGTGATTCCTCGTCCCGGTTTTTGGTTGGCGGACGACGACGACGCGCGAGCCGCTCGCTTTGCCGCCGGCGCCTGTCCCGCCCCCATTTCGCTTTTCGTGGTGGTGGTGGTGGTGGCGGTGGTGGTGGCCGCGGCAAGAGGTCCCGACCCCCCCCCGCTATTACTCCCTAACAAAAGAGACGTCAGTGATCGTGTGACGACTGGCGCCCATCAACCGCGCCCCCCGCTTCCCCCGCTTCGGCGGGGGGAGCGGCGGCGGCGGGCGCAATGACGGCAACGGCAACGGCAACGGCGGCAGCAACAACGGCAACGGCAACGGCGGCAGCGGCGGCGGCGGCAACCACAACAACGGCAGTGGCGGCGCGGGAGAACCCTGCGGCCCGCGTCCGCGGCCCGTCCGCCCGGTCCGCGCCATGAGCCTCCCCCTGCGCGCCGCCCTCGCGGGCGTCGCCGCGTCGCCGCTGGCGGCGGCGCGCTCGGCGGCGGCCGTGGCGACGGCGGCGGCGGCCGCCGGGTCGGTGGCGTACGTGCGCTCGTGGCACCCGCCCGAGACGGCCGCCGCCGTGGTGGTGGCCGCCCCCGCGGCCGGCCCCGCGCCGCGCCATCGGCGCGGAAAAAAGGGGGCGGAGGCCCCCGCCGACAGCAACAAAACGGGGGCGGCGGCGCAAGAGGCGGGCGGCGGCGGCGGCGGCGGCGCGCCCGGCGAGGCACGGGCGGCGGCGGCGCCGGGCCCGTCGGCGGCCGAGGGCGAGGGCGCGCCGGGCGCCACGCCCTCCTTCACCCTCCCGCGCGTGGCCGTCGAGGCCATGTGCGGCGCCGTCGGCGAGATCGCCCAGGTCGGCGTGCTCTACCCGCTCGAGACGCTGAAAGTGCGCTGCCAGAGCGAGGGCCGGCCTGTGCGCGGCGTGTTTGCCGCGATGGTTGCCGCCGCGGGCGAGGCCGGCACGGGCCCCGGCGGCGCGGCCGTCGGCGCCGGGCTGCGCTCGCGCCGTGTGCTGGCCGCCCTCTACAGCGGGTTCGGCTCGGCCGCCGCCCTGTCCGTGGTGGTCGGGGCGCTGCACTATGCCTCTTTCTGCGCGAGCAAGCGCATGGCCCTGGCGGAGGCGGACGGCGGGCCCGCGGCGGCGGCGGCGGCGGCGGCGGCGGCGGACAAGGGCAAGGCCGCCGGCGGCCGCAAGCGGCGGCGCGGGCGGCAGGAGGGCGAAGCGGCAGCAGCAGCGGCGGCGGCCCCCTCCTCCGCCCACGACGGCGGCGGCCACGGCGGCGGCAACGCCGGCGCCAACCTGACCGCCGCGTCCGTCGGCGCCCTGGTCACCGCCCTGGTCGAGTCCCCGGCTGAGCTCTTCCGCCACCGCGCGCAGGCGGGCATGCTGCACCAGCACGGCGGCGGCGGCGGCGGCCCGGGCCTCGCCGGCGGCGGCGGGTCGGTGTGGCGGGCGATGCGCGAGGCGGTGCGCCTGGGCGGCCCTGGCGCGCTGTTCTACGGGTTCGGGGCCTACTTGATGGAGAGCGTGCCGTACGACGTGGCCGAGCTGGGGGTGTACGGGTCGCTGCGGGACTGGGTCGACGGGCGGCGGCGGGCCCTGGCGGCGAAAGAGGCAGCGGCGGCGGCAAAGGGCGGCGGCGGCGGCGGCGGCAAGGCGAGCGAGCGGCGGCGGACCGGCCTCGTCGCCGCCGCCGCCGCCCCTGCCCCCCTTGCGTTTGCGGACGCGCGCGAGGGCGGGTTCCCCGGTTCGGGTGGCCGGGAGACGCAGCCGCGGCGGCGGCGGCGCGGCCGGGCGGCCGCCTCGGCGGCGGCGGCAGCGGAGGAGCAGCGAGAGGACGAGGAGCGAGGAGGCGACCCGCGCGCGCTTTTGGAGCGAGGAGGCGACCCGCGCGCGCTTTTGGAGCGAGGAGGCGACCCGCGCGCGCTTTTGGAGCGAGGAGGCGACCCGCGCGCGCTTTTGGAGCGAGGAGGCGACCCGCGCGCGCCTTTGGAGCGGCGCCTCGCGGCGTGGGCCGACGCCGTCGTCGCCTCGGCTCCGGCCGAGGCGCTCGACCTGGCCGCGGGCGCCGCCGCCGGCACCGCCGCCGTGTGCATCTCCATGCCGCTCGACGTCATCAAGACCTACGTCCAGACGCACCCGGAGGAAGCCGCGCGCGCGGCGGAAAAGGTGCTCGCCGCGTTTCCCGCCTACGTCCGGAAAAACGGCGTCGCAAAATTCGCCGCCGTCGGCGCCGAGCTCGTGTCTCGCGGCGGCGGCGGCGCGCTGCTGGCGGGCCTGGCGCCGCGGCTGGCGCAGCAGGTGCCGAGCGCGATGCTGTGCTGGCTGGTGCTGGAGCGGTGCCGCGCGGCGCTCGAGCCGTACACGGCCAAGGCCTGAGTGAGGAGAGGTGTCGGTCGCGCTCGCCCGCCCGCCCGCCTCCCGGTCTATTTTCTCTCTCGCGCGCTCTCTCCCCATCCCGGCCTCTTTTTTTCCGACGGCCGTTCCCCTTGCCGGTTCTCGCCGCGGCGCGCGATCTCATATTTCGTTTTGTTGTTCGTGTTCATTGTTTAAATTTCGATTGATGTTCTTGTCGATTGCTGCACCGTGCAAGCGCTTCTGTCGCTCACACCGCCCAGTAGTCCACCTCGGTGCCCACGCGCTCCAAGCCCTCGTGCCGCTGCTGTTGCTGCTCGCCCTGCGCCGCCGAAGAG
>Ga0209491_10004313_pt1 | contig 22072 bp, 24 predicted proteins | sample BON02_FD_187213 | JGI IMG/M metagenome (GOLD analysis project Ga0209491, IMG submission 187213) | Freshwater microbial communities from Lake Bonney liftoff mats and glacier meltwater in Antarctica - BON-02 (SPAdes) (version 2) | ecosystem: Environmental > Aquatic > Freshwater > Ice > Glacier... | reverse complement strand
ACTTCCGCACGACGGACGTGACCGGTGCGATCGAGTTGCCAGAAGGCAAGGAAATGGTCATGCCGGGCGACAATGTGTCGATCACTGTCAAGCTGATCAACCCGATTGCCATGGAAGAAGGCCTGCGCTTTGCCATCCGTGAAGGTGGCAAGACCGTTGGTGCGGGTGTGGTTGCTAAGATTTTGGCTTAAGGAATCGTTATGGCCACCAAACAAAAAATCCGCATCCGCCTGAAGGCGTTTGACTACAAGCTGATCGATCAGTCGGCAGCTGAAATCGTTGACACTGCCAAGCGCACTGGTGCGATTGTCAAGGGCCCCGTGCCTTTGCCAACCCGCATGAAGCGTTTTGACATCCTGCGTTCGCCCCACGTCAACAAGACGAGCCGCGACCAGCTGGAAATCCGCACGCACCAGCGTTTGATGGACATCATTGACCCAACGGATAAAACCGTTGATGCTTTGATGAAGCTCGATCTGCCGGCTGGCGTGGATGTCGAAATCAAGCTGCAGTAAAAAAAGTGGGGTTTGGGCGACAGCCTGACTCCAAAAAGAACAGGTTTTGGCGCAGGCTTGCCATATTTGGCGGTTCGCGCTATACTGTTGGGCTGTCCTCAATATGTACGCATGTTGAGTGCAGTTTTATTAACTGTCTTTCACGTCAAAACGTTTGTGGCCAATTGAAGTCGCAGCGGTGAAAGTTACGAAAGAACACATCATGAGTCTGAGCAACTCCCTTGGGTTGCTGGGTCGCAAGGTTGGCATGATGCGTCTGTTCACTGATGATGGGAATACCGTTCCTGTCACAGTGGTTGACGTATCCAACAACCGCGTGACCCAGGTTAAAACCGACGCAAATGACGGCTACAGTGCCCTTCAAGTAGCATTTGGCTCGCGCAAAGCATCGCGCGTGACCAAGCCAGCCGCCGGCCACCTTGCGAAAGCAGGCGTTGAAGCTGGTGAAATCCTGAAAGAATTCCGCGTGACAGCTGATGTCGCAGGCAAATATGCAGCAGGTGCAGTTGTGCCTGCTGCTGATGTGTTTGTGGTCGGTCAAAAAGTGGACGTGCAGGGTACTTCCATTGGTAAGGGCTTTGCCGGCACCATCAAGCGCCACAAGATGAAGTCGCAGCGCGCGTCGCACGGTAACAGCCGTTCGCACAACGTGCCCGGCTCCATTGGTATGGCGCAAGACCCTGGCCGTGTGTTTCCTGGCAAGCGCATGACGGGACACCTTGGTGATGTCACCAAAACCACGCAAAACCTCGACATCGTGCGCATTGACGAAGCCCGTCAGTTGCTGATGATCCGCGGCGCCGTGCCTGGTTCTAAAGGCGGTTTTGTCACGGTTCGCGCCGCTATCAAAGCCAAGCCAGTTGCCGAAAAAGGAGCGAACTAATGCAGGTCGAACTCCTGAATGACCAGGGTCTGGCTTTGTCCAAGGTGGACGTGCCCGATACCGTGTTTGGTCGCGAATACAACGAAAGCCTGATTCACCAGGTGGTCGTGGCCTTCCAGGCCAACGCCCGCCAGGGTACCCGGGCTCAAAAAGACCGTGAACAAGTGCGTCACTCGACCAAGAAGCCTTTTAAACAAAAGGGTACCGGTCGCGCACGTGCTGGTATGACTTCTTCCCCGCTGTGGCGCGGCGGCGGTCGTATCTTTCCGAACATGCCTGATGAAAACTTCACGCAAAAAATCAACAAGAAAATGTATCGCGCCGGTATGGCGTCGATCTTCTCGCAGCTGGCCCGCGAAGGCCGTCTGGCTGTGGTTGATTCACTGGTTGTCGATTCACCCAAGACTAAAGTCCTGGCTGACAAATTCAAGGCCATGAACCTCAATTCAGTGCTGGTGATCGCCGATGTGGTCGACGAAAACCTGTATCTGGCATCACGCAACCTGGTGAACATTCTTGTGGTTGAGCCGCGTTACGCCGACCCGGTGTCACTGGTTCATTACAAGAAAGTCTTGGTCACCAAGGCTGCCATGGATCAACTCAAGGAGATGTTCGCATGAGAGCCCATAATCCATCTTCTGCCAAAAATAAATCCAACGAAGGTCGTCTGATGCAGGTTCTGGTCGCGCCCATCGTGTCTGAAAAGGCCACGATGATCGCTGACAAGACCAATGCCGTGACCTTCAAGGTGCTGCAGGATGCTACCAAATTTGAAATCAAGGCCGCAGTGCAATTGATGTTCAAGGTGGATGTCCAGTCGGTTGCCGTACTCAACATCAAGGGCAAGACCAAGCGTTTTGGCAAGTCTGTAGGTCGCCGCGACAACATTCGCAAGGCCTATGTGACGCTGAAACCTGGTCAAGAGATCAATCTCGGCGGGGAGGCTGCGTAATCATGGCTGTCATTAAAATGAAACCCACATCACCCGGCATGCGCGGGATGGTGAGGATATCGCGTGATCACCTGCACAAGGGTGAGCCTTACGCACCGCTGCTGGAGCCACAATTCCAGAAGTCTGGCCGTAACAACAATGGTCATATCACGGTTCGCCATAAAGGTGGTGGTCACAAGCATCACTACCGTGTGGTGGACTTCAAGCGCAACAAGGATGCCATCCCTGCCAAGGTCGAACGTATCGAGTACGACCCTAACCGCACGGCCCACATTGCACTGATCTGCTACGCCGACGGTGAGCGCGCCTACATCATTGCCCCGCGTGGCCTTGAAGTCGGTGCCACGCTCATCAGCGGTTCGGAAGCGCCGATTCGCGTGGGTAACACCCTGCCTATCCGCAACATTCCTGTCGGTTCAAAGATTCACTGCATCGAGATGCAAATTGGCAAGGGCGCGCAAATTGCACGTTCAGCCGGTACATCAGCAACGCTACTGGCCCGCGAAGGTACCTACGCCCAGGTGCGTATGCGCTCTGGCGAGGTGCGTAAGATCCACGTCGAATGCCGCGCCACACTGGGTGAAGTTGCCAACGAAGAGCACAGCCTGCGCCGCCTCGGCAAAGCTGGTGTGAAGCGCTGGATGGGTATTCGCCCAACCGTTCGCGGTGTGGTCATGAATCCGGTCGATCACCCACACGGTGGCGGCGAAGGCAAGACCGGCGAAGGTCGCCATCCTGTCGATCCATGGGGTAACCTGACCAAAGGCTACCGCACCCGCAACAACAAGCGCACGCAAGTGATGATTGTTTCGCGTCGCAAGAAGTAAGGTTAAGCCATGACACGTTCACTCAAAAAAGGTCCCTTTGTCGACCACCACTTGGTAGCCAAGGCTGACAAAGCCGTTACCAACAAAGACAAAAAGCCGATCAAGACCTGGTCGCGCCGCTCCATGATCCTGCCCGAGTTCATCGGTCTGACCATCGCCGTGCATAACGGCAAGCAGCACGTCCCGGTTTACATCACCGATCAAATGGTTGGCCATAAGTTGGGCGAGTTTGCACTCACCCGTACTTTCAAAGGTCATCCGGCTGACAAAAAAGTTGTGAGAAAGTAAGGAAAGACCATGGAAACACGTGCAACCCTCCGGGGCGTTCGTCTGTCGGTCGACAAGGGCCGTCTGGTCGCTGATTTGATTCGCGGTAAAAAAGTCGATCAAGCGCTCAACATCCTGACCTTCACGCAGAAAAAAGCTGCTGGAATCATCAAGAAGGTGGTTGAGTCCGCCATCGCCAACGCTGAACACAACGATGGTGCCGATATCGACGAACTGAAGATTAAAACCATCTACGTCGAACAGGGCGCCACGCTCAAGCGTTTCTCCGCGCGCGCCAAAGGCCGCGGCAACAGCATCAGCAAACCTACGTGCCATGTGTACGTGGTGGTTGGCAACTAAGGGCAGACCGATATGGGACAAAAAATCAACCCAACAGGGTTCCGTCTTTCGATCAGTCGCAATTGGTCTAGCCGCTGGTACGCCAGCAACAAGGACTTCGCTGGCATGCTGGCTGAAGACATCAAGGTTCGTGAATACCTCAAGGCCAAGCTCAAGAACGCGGCGGTTTCGCGCGTTCTGATCGAGCGTCCCGCCAAAAATGCACGTATTACGATTTTCTCGGCTCGTCCGGGTGTTGTGATCGGCAAAAAAGGCGAAGACATCGAAGCGCTGAAAAAAGAACTGAGCCGCCAGCTGGGCGTGCCGGTCGCCGTGAACATCGAAGAAGTTCGCAAGCCTGAAATTGATGCCAAGCTGATCGCTGACAGCATCACCCAACAGCTTGAAAAACGCATCATGTTCCGCCGCGCCATGAAGCGTGCCATGCAAAACGCCATGCGTCTGGGTGCCCTGGGCATCAAGATCATGTCGTCTGGCCGCCTCAATGGTATTGAAATCGCTCGTTGCGAGTGGTACCGCGAAGGTCGCGTACCCCTTCACACCCTGCGCGCCGATATCGACTACGGCACCTCTGAAGCCAAGACCACCTACGGTGTGATTGGTGTCAAGGTCTGGGTCTACAAAGGCGACACGCTGGGCCGCAATGATGGAACCGGCGCCAAGATGGTTGAAGTGGCTGACGAAGAGCGCAAGCCACGCGGCCCGCGCCGTGACGCACGTCCAGGGGACCGTCCAGGCGGTGACCGTCCAGCAGCACCACGCGGTGCGAGAGCCCCGCGTGCCGTAGCAGGTGGTGTCAACACTGCGCCTGCTGATGGCAGCGACAAGCCGGCTGAAGCTACCGATGGTAGTGAAGCCCCGAAAACCACCGTTAAGCGCGTCCGCAAAGCCGCGCCAGCTGCAGCAGCTGACGGTGCCAAGACCGAGTAATCGGTCTATATAACGGAGAATAAAAAATGCTGCAACCCGCTCGCAGAAAATACCGCAAAGAACAAAAAGGCCGTAACACCGGCATTGCCACACGAGGAAACTCAGTGGCATTCGGTGACTTTGGCCTGAAGTGTACCGATCGTGGTCGCTTAACCGCTCGTCAAATTGAAGCCGCACGTCGTGCGATTTCCCGTCACGTCAAACGTGGCGGTCGTATCTGGATCCGCGTCTTCCCAGACAAGCCGATTTCCCAAAAACCTGCAGAGGTTCGCATGGGTAACGGTAAAGGCAATCCGGAATATTACGTGGCTGAAATTCAGCCCGGCAAAATCGTTTTTGAAATCGTCGGCGTGCCCGAAGAACTGGCCCGTGAAGCGTTCCGCCTGGCATCTGCCAAGCTGCCGCTGCGCACCACGTTCGTTAGTCGCATGATTGGCCAGTGAGCAGGAGAATCAAGAAATGAACACTACTGAACTGCGTCAAAAAGATGTTGCTGGCTTGAAAACCGAAGTCAAAGAGCTGCAAAAAGCCCACTTTGGCCTGCGTATGCAAAAAGCCACGCAACAACTCAACAACACTTCAACGCTGCGCTCTACGCGCCGCTCTATCGCTCGCGCCAAAACCATACTGGCAGAGACCGTTGCAAAGCAAGGAGCTAAATAATGACGGAAGTTAAAAAATCCCTCAAGCGCACCTTGATCGGCAAGGTCGTCAGCGATAAGCGCGCCAAGACCGTCACGGTGCTGGTTGAGCGTCGCGTCAAGCACGAGCTGTACGGCAAAATCGTATCGCTGTCGAGCAAGTACCACGCCCATGACGAAAAGGGCGAGTACAAGACCGGCGACATGATTGAAATCACCGAAAGCCGTCCGATCTCCAAGACTAAAAATTGGGTGGTGACCCGGTTGGTCGAAAAAGCGGCTATCGTCTAAGGCTTGGGAATTTCCAAGCGGGAAAAACGTCTCACAGTGTGGGCCGTTTTTGTTTTAAAGCCCTGCAACGGCAAGGTTGCTGGGCGTGCTTGAAAATAGCAGTGTTTACTGTTTAACTTCATACACACCACACATCGGAGCACTCCATGATTAAAGTCGGCGACACCCTTCCTGCAACCACCCTGATGGAATTTTCAGAAGTCGAAGGCAATGGCTGCAGCATTGGCCCCAATGCGGTTGACGTTGCTAAGGCTACTGCTGGCAAAACGATTGCTGTTTTCGCTTTGCCAGGTGCTTTCACGCCGACCTGCTCGGCCAAGCATGTGCCTAGCTATGTTGAAAGCTTTGCTGAACTCAAAGCCGCAGGTGTTGATGAAATCTGGTGTTTGAGCGTCAACGACGCATTCGTCATGGGTGCTTGGGCGCGGGATCAAAAAACTGACGGCAAGGTGCGTATGTTGGCCGATGGTAGTGCTGACTTCGCCAAAGCTACAGGCCTAACTCTGGATCTGACCGCACGCGGCATGGGCGTGCGCAGCAACCGTTATTCAATGTTGGTCAAGGATGGCAAGGTTGTCAGCTTGAATGTTGAAGGCGCTGGCAAATTTGAAGTCAGTGATGCGGCCACCATGCTGGCGCAAGCCAAGGCCTGATCACGGACTAATAGGTGCGCATATTCAGCCGGTTCTGCGGCCCTTGCTTGTAAAGAGAGTGCGTTTCGGTTGCGCGTTTCAGCTCTCTGCCAGCAGCTTTTCAATCAGCTTGTGCAGTGCCACAAAGTCAGGCTCACCCACATACTGCTTGACGATCTCGCCACGCTTGTTGACCAGATAAGTGGTCGGCGTGAGCTTCACGTCGCCCCAGGCTTTGGCCACGGCACCGGTGTTGTCGATGGCCACCTTGAAAGGCAGCTTGCGTGTCTCGGTGAAATTGACGACATAGCTGGGCGGATCGTACCGCATGGCCACCGCGATGGTGTCATAGCCCTGTGTTTTGTATTTGTTGTAGGTAGAGATGAGCTTGGGCATTTCGGCCACGCAACTGACGCAACTGGTGGCCCAGAAGTTGACCAGCGTGACCTTGCCTTTCAGGTCGGCAGTAGTTTGCTTGCTGCCATCAAGCAACACAAAAGTCGAATTTGGCGCAGCCTCGGTACGGCTGCACCCAGATATACCCGCAGCGCCAGCGATGGATATCGCCCCGAGAACAGCAAGCGCTAACCTGCGAGTGACTGAGTTTGAAGCGTTAATTTTTTTAACCATTGTGGGCCCTAAATAATCTTGCCCTGTTTCAAATCAGATACTTGCGCATCAGAGTAGTTCAACAGGCTACGCAAAACTTCTTCGGTATGCTGGCCCAGCAACGGCGGCGGTAGTCCACCTTGGCTCGGTGTGCGTACCGGCGTGGCGCTGAGATTAATCGGGCTGGACACAAGTCGCAGGTCGCTTTTAATCGGGTGCTGCCACTGCGTGACCATGTTGCGCGCCTCGATTTGCGGGTCGGAAAATACCTCGGCCAGGTTGTTGATCGGGCCGCACGGCACCTTGGCGGCTTCCAGCGCTGCCAGCCAGTCGGCCTTGCTGCGAGTTTTCATCACGGCTTCAAGAATTGGCACCAGTTGCGCGCGGTTCAGCACGCGATCTCGGTTTTTGGCAAAGAGCGGGTTCACGCCCAGCTCGGGGATGTTGGCGACGGCGCAGAACTTCACGTACTGCGAGTCATTGCCCACAGCTAGTATCAGGTGGTCTTTGCTGTCATCCGGCGCGGCAGCAACCTCAAACACCTGGTACGGCACGATATTCTGGTGCGCATTACCGGCCCGGCCCGGCGTATTGCCACTGACCAGATAGTTGGCACCTAGGTTGGCCAGCATGGCGACTTGCGTGTCGAGCAGCGCCATGTCAACCTGCTGACCCTGGCCGGTTTTTTCAGCATGGCGCAGCGCGGCGAGTATGCCGACGGCCGCGTACATGCCGGTCATCAGGTCAGCGACGGCAACCCCCACTTTTTGTGGGCCGCCACCTAAATCATCACGCTCTCCGGTCACGCTCATCAACCCGCCCATGCCCTGAATCGCGTAGTCATAGCCGGCGCGGTCGGCATACGGGCCGGTCTGCCCAAAGCCCGTGACCGAGCAATACACGATGCGTGGATTAATGGCTTGGATAGATTCGTAATCCAGCCCATAGCGCGCCATGTCGCCAACCTTGAAGTTCTCGACAAACACATCGCAATGCGCTACCAGCTCGCGTATTAGCGCTTGACCTTCTGGCGTGGCGATGTCGCAGGTCACGCTGCGCTTGTTACGGTTGGCGCCTAGGTAGTAGGCCGCCTCTTGCGTCTCAAGGCCTTGAGCGTCTTTCAAAAATGGCGGGCCCCAGGTGCGCGTGTCATCGCCACTGCCGGGCCGCTCTATTTTGATGACATCAGCCCCCAAATCAGCCAGCGTCTGGGTACACCACGGGCCAGCGAGTACACGGGACAGGTCGAGGATGCGGATGCCGTCTAGAGAGTTCATGGGCCGATTTTGCCTTTGATGGAAATGTCGGGTTATTTTTACGATTTGGAATGAAGGGTTTGAGCCTTATTTATTTGCAAATTTAAAAAGCCGGCGTGACCGTCGCTCACACATCAATCGCCACCGCCGAGCCGGCCTGCTTGCGCAGCTCGAACTTCTGGATCTTGCCGGTAGAGGTTTTCGGCAACTCGCCAAACACCACCGCGCGCGGCACCTTGAAGCCCGCCAGGTGTTTCTTGCAGTGCGCCACGATGTCCTCCGCCGTGGTGGCCGCTCCCGCCTTGAGCTCGACAAAGGCGCAAGGCGTTTCGCCCCAGCGCGCATCGGGCTTGGCCACCACGGCCGCGGCCAGCACATCGGGGTGGCGATAGAGCACGTCTTCCACCTCGATAGAAGAGATGTTTTCGCCGCCCGAGATGATGATGTCCTTGCTCCGGTCCTTGATCTTGATATAACCGTCGGGGTATATCACGGCCAGATCGCCGCTGTGAAACCAGCCGCCGCTGAACGCTTCTTCGGTCGCCTTCGGGTTTTTCAGGTACCCCTTCATCGCGATGTTGCCCCTGAACATGATCTCGCCCATGGTCTCGCCGTCCTGCGGCACCGACGCCATGGTCAGCGGATCAAGCACCCGCACATCGTGCTCCATGTGGTAGCGCACGCCCTGCCGTGCATTGAGACGCGCCCGCTCGCCAATGTCCAGCGCTTCCCAGCCCGCCTGCGTTGCGCACACCGTGGCAGGTCCATAAACCTCGGTCAGCCCATACACATGGATCAACTCGAAGCCCAGCCTTTCCATGCCTTCGATCATCGAAGCTGGCGGCGCGGCGCCGGCCACCATGGCTTTCACGCCCCCCTGTTTCAATCCTTGCAGGCCGTGTTTCATGCTGTCCGGCGCATTCACCAGCAGGCCGTGCACGATGGGCGCGCCGCAGTAGTGCGTCACGCCATGCTGGCGAAGCGCATCAAAAATGGCCTTCGCATCAACCCGTCGCAAGCAGACGTTGACACCGGCACGCGCTGCCACCGTCCACGGGAAACACCAGCCATTGCAGTGAAACATCGGCAGCGTCCACAAATACACCGGGTGTTTGGGCATGTCCCATTCGAGGATGTTGGACACCGCATTGAGCGCCGCGCCACGGTGGTGATAAACCACGCCCTTGGGGTTGCCGGTGGTGCCGCTGGTGTAGTTCAGTGAGATCGCGTCCCATTCGTCGGCCGGCAACTGCCAGGCAAAATCCGCATCGCCTGTAGCAAGAAACTCGTCGTACCGAATGCTACCTATGCGTTGCACCGGCCCGGTGTACATCGCGTCTTCCACATCAATCACCAGCAGTGGCGTGGTGGCCTTGCGCAGGCTCAGGGCCTGTTGCATGATGCCGGCGAACTCGGGATCAACGATGACGACTTTGGCCTCGCCGTGGTCCAGCATGAAGGCGATGGTTTCGGCGTCGAGACGGGTGTTCAGCGCATTGAGCACTGCCCCTGTCACCGGAATGCCGAAATGCGCTTCGACCATGGGCGGCGTATTGGGCAGCATCACAGCCACCGTGTCGCCTTTGCCGATGCCGTGACGCTGCAAGGCGCTGGCCAGCTGGCGGCAGCGTGAGAAGACCTCGGACCAGCTTAGGCGGAAGCTGCCATGCACCACGGCCAGCCGCTGTGGGTACACCTCAGCGGCGCGCTCAATGAATGACAGCGGCGACAGCGCGGCGTAATTCGCCTGAGTGCGAGGCAGGTTATGGTCAAAAATGCTGGGCATGGGGATCTCCTCTTTATTTGGCACTCTGTACCCCATGGTAGCGGCACAGGTGCTGCCTGCGGACTTGAAACCAAAACACTGCAGCAGCCAACCGGTCGTGCCGGTTTCTATTGGCTTACAGGAATTTCCCTTCTAAAAATACCTGTTTTGACACGCTCAATACTGCTTGTACGGCACAACTTGCAGCCACTTCTGCTCGTCCGCCGTCAAACCAAAAATCTTGCCAATGATTTTGGCCTGTTTGGCATCAAACGTCATTTGACCGAGGCAACCAGCAGTGACCCACTCCTTGCTCAGGCCAACCTTTTAAAAAGAAGATGAACAACACTTGCAAGGGCCGCACCACTTTCACCCGTCACATAGGCATGCTCAGAATTTAACCGTGCATTGAATTTAAGCGCTGATCAAGTAAGCGCCATGCCCAAATCGGTGCGAATGTAGCGCCAATCTGGTGCAAAGGGCAGGGCGTAGTCCGGGCCAGCATATGAATGCCTGTAAAGTGCCATGTTTACTTATTAATTTGCGCAACGCCAACATGCATCGATCGACTTTTGGTTTTCTGGCTGGTTGCTTGAGCGCATTGATGGCATTGATCGCCTGTAGCCCGGCCTTCAACTGGCGTGATGTACGGCTTGAGAACAGCCGCCTCAGTCTACTGTTGCCGTGCAAGCCCGACAAGGCGCAAAAAACAGTACCGCTAGGCGGCCAGCCGACAGTGCTGACCATGACCGGATGCGACGCGGGCGGTGCAACTTTTGCGGTGGCCGTGGCGGACTTGGGTGACGCTGCAAAAGTCGCACCGGTACTGGCGCAATGGCAGGCCTTGAGCCTCGCCAACATGAAGGCATCGCCGCAGGCCACACAGCTTGTGGCGCTCAAGTTGCCGGGTGCGACTTCGCAGGCCCCGGCTGTGCTGGTCAAGGCGCAGGGGCAGCGCGCCGACGGTAGCGCTGTGACGGGCCAGGCCGCTTACTTTGCACAAGGCTCGCAGGTTTTTCAGGTGGTGTTGTACGCGCGGGAAATCTCGCCAGACGTGAGCGAGACTTTTTTCTCCAGCCTGAAGTTTGAATAAGGTTTGAATAAGCCCATGACAACATCCTCAGTCGCACTGGATGCACATGCGGCATACTTGCGCTTTAACTTTCGGAAGGTCATTTTGAAAAGCAACGTTGCTTCCTCAACAGCCGGCGTGGTGACGTCCCCGCACCATCTCGCCACCGCAGCCGGGCTTGAAGTACTCTCGCAAGGCGGCAACGCGATTGAGGCCGCGCTGGCCGTCGGTGCCGTATTGACGGTGGTCTACCCACACATGAACGGAATTGGTGGCGATGCGTTTTTCATGATCGATGATGCCCGGGGCAGCGTCTCGGGCATAGACGGCGCTGGGCCTGCGGGCGCTGCGGTCAGCATCGAAGCCTATCGCCAGCGCGGATGCTCGGCAATACCCAAGCGTGGCCCGCTGGCCGCCAATACCGTCGCCGGCATGGTGGCCGTATGGGGCGAGGCCTATGAGCAAAGCAGCGCCGAATGGGGCGGCAAGCTCAGCTGGGAGCGCCTGCTGGCACCCGCATGCGCGTTTGCGCGCGACGGCTTTGCGCTCAACCAGGGCCAGCCTGGCGCCATGCAGGCGCATTGGCACGACTTCGTCCAGTCTCAAGCATTTATTGATAATTTTGCGCCGGGAGGGGTCATCCCGCAGCCTGACTCCGTGTTCCGGCAACTTGCCCTGGCCGATACCATGTCCGAACTCTCGCGCGGCGGGGCAGAAAGCTTTTATCGCGGAGCGCTCGGTGCCCGCATAGGCGCAGGCCTGCAGCGCGAAGGCAGCTTGCTCGACGCAGGTGATCTTGCGCGCTTTCATTGCCGGCGGGTTGCACCGCTACGCATCGGCTACCGCGGCGGCAGCGTTGTCAACATGCCGCCGCCGACGGTGGGCATGACCGCGCTTGCCATACTCGGCATTCTCGAGCGCTTTGACCTAAAAGGGCTTGATCCCTTGTCTGCGCGCTTTGTTCACTTGCACGCCGAGGCTGCCAAGCTGGCGCATCAGGTGCGCGACCGTTATCTCGGGGACCCGGACTTTGTCGATGTGCCTGCGGCACGCCTGCTCAGCCCGGCCTACATCGACGAGATGGCCGCAAGAATTGATCCGCAGCGCGCCGCGCCCTTCACGCAGGGAGGCGCGCCCGGCGACACGGTCTGGTTCGGCGTCATGGACGCGCAGCAGCGTTCGGTCAGCGCCATCCAGAGCCTCTGCTGGGAATACGGCAGCGGCATCATGGCGGGTGATACAGGCATCGTCTGGCAGAATCGCGGTCACGGCTTTTCGCTGGACTCCAGGCATGCCAACGCGCTGCTGCCCGGAAAACGCCCGTCGCACACCCTGATTGCGCCCTTGTACATGGAGGGTGGCAAGACACGCATCGTCTTCGGCGCCATGGGCGGCGAAGCCCAGCCGCAGGTGACGGCCCAGGTGTTCACGCGTGCCCATGATCTTGGCCTGCCGCTGGACGTGGCGCTTGCAGCACCGCGCTCGGTGATTGGCCGTGCCTGGGGTGACCAGTCGCCCACCACGCTCAAGCTTGAGCGGCGCTTTTCGCAGGAAGTTTTCGACGAACTTGCCGCCATGGGCCACGCTGTCGAATGGTTTGCACCGTATTCTGATTACATGGGGCACGCCGGTCTTATCCGCCTTGACGAGGACGGCACGATGCATGCGGCCAGCGACCCGCGCAGCGATGGCGCAGCGGCAGGTGTGATTGTGCAAGCGCAGGATAGGGGACTCCAGTGATTGCCGTCATTTTTGAGGTCAGCCTGAAAGATGGGCATCGACAGGCGTATCTCGATATCGCCGCAAGCCTGCGCACCCGGCTCGACGCCATCAACGGCTTCATCTCGGTCGAGCGTTTCGAAAGTCTTTCCAATCCGGGCAAAATACTTTCGCTGTCGTTCTGGCGGGACGAGGCTGCCGTCGCAGCCTGGCGGCAGCTGGACGAGCACAGGGCAGCGCAGGCCCAAGGCCGTTCGCGTATCTTTGAAGACTATCGGCTGCGCATTGCCGGCGTTATCCGCGACTACGGCATGACGGAGCGCGAACAGGCGCCTGAGGACAGCCGCCTACGGCACGACAGAACCCGCCTGTGAGCCTGCTGGTATTGGCATTCAATATCTGGGGTGACAGTTCCCGTGGCTGTGTATTTGTGTTGTTGTATCGCGTCATACGCTTATTTTCTAAGCATCAAAGCCGATAATTCACCGCAATGAATGGCATTTTCATCATCGCCCATGCACCTTTGGCCTCTGCTTTGCGGCAGTGTGTGCTGCATGTGTTCCCCGACAACCCTGCCAGTGTGGTGGCGCTGGACGTACAGCCCAACATGTCGCCTGAAGAAACCCTGGCCCAGGCGCGCATCATGTTCGAGCAGATGGGTACCTCACATGCGCTGGTGCTGGTAGACGTGTATGGCGCCACGCCCTGCAACGTCGCGCAAAAGCTGATCGATGGCGTGAAGTCCAAACTCATTACCGGCGTCAACCTGCCCATGCTGCTGCGCACCGTGTCTTACCTCCACGAGCCGTTCGACGTTCTGGTGGCCCGGGCGGTGCTAGGCGGAACGCAGGGCATCATGCAGGTGGCCATTACCGCACCGCAAAAGCAGGCAAAACGAAAACATGATCCAGACCAGTACGAACATCAGTAATAAGCTCGGCCTGCACGCCAGAGCTTCCGCCAAACTCACCAAACTCGCCGGCAGCTTTCCGTGCGAGATGTGGATGAGCAAGGGCGAACGTCGCGTCAACGCCAAGAGCATCATGGGCGTGATGATGCTGGCCGCCGGTATGGGCAGTACGGTGCAAATCGAAACCAACGGCGCACAGGAGCAGGAGGCGATGGATGCGTTGCTAGCTCTAATTGCCAATAAGTTCGGTGAAGGTGAATAATATGGCCCCCACGCTGGTTTTTGGGGTCAGAGTCCAAATTTGCCAAGCCTTTGGCTTGCCCGAAGGGGATCGTGCTTCGCACGCGGCAAAATTGGCGTCTGACCCCAATAACCAGCTGCCCCCCGAGGGGGCTAATTTCCCTTGGGGCGGCCCGGCGGGAAATTGCTGGCCCCCACGTTCGCTCGCTTCGCGTAGCTCTCTGCCCCCCGAGGGGGCTGTGCTTGCTTGGGGCGGCCCTGCGCGGCGCACGGCATGACTTTTTCAGTACAGGGTCTAGCCGTTTCGCGAGGTATCGCGATTGGCCGTGCCGTGCTGGTGGCATCGAGCCGCGCTGATGTTGCGCATTACTTTATTGACGACTCCAGAACCGATGAAGAAATCACCCGTGTGCGCGTGGCCCGCAATGCGGTAACTGAAGAAATTACCCGTGTGCAGCAAGACCTGCCCAAGGACGCGCCACACGAGTTGTCGGCCCTGCTGGATGTGCATTTGATGCTGCTGCAAGACGAGACGCTGATCAGCGGTGTCAAGCATTGGATCACCGAGCGCCATTACAACGGCGAATGGGCGCTGACCACGCAGTACGAAATCATTGCGCGCCAGTTCGACGAGATGGAAGACGAGTATCTGCGCGAACGCAAGGCTGACCTGGAGCAGGTCATCGAGCGCATCCTGCGCCGCATGAAAGGCGCGCCCTCGCCGATGCGGCCGCCCTTGCAACAGCAACGCCAGGCCGGGGCTGGCCGCAAAAATTCGCATCAAAGTCTGTTGCTGGACGACACGGAAAATGTGCCGCTGGTGCTGATCGCGCATGACATTTCCCCCGCCGACATGCTGCAGTTTAAGCAAAGCCTGTTTGCCGGTTTTGCCACTGATGTGGGTGGCAAAACATCGCACTCCGCGATTGTCGCCCGCAGCATGGACATCCCTGCCGTGGTCGGTGCCCGCAGCGCCAGCCAGCTCATCAAACAGGATGACTGGGTGATTATTGACGCTGACATGGGCGTGCTGATTGTGGACCCGTCGCCCATCATCTTGGCTGAATACGTCTTCAAGCAGCGCCAGGGCGAGCTGGAGCGCGAACGGCTCAATCGCCTCAAGCACACGCCCGCGCTGACGCTTGACGGCCAGCGCGTTGAGCTGTTGGCCAACATCGAAATGCCTGACGACACCGCTGGCGCCATCAAGGTCGGAGCCGTCGGCGTGGGCCTTTTCCGCAGTGAATTTTTGTTCATGAGCCGTACATCGCAGGGCCTTTCCAAGCTGCCGGATGAAGAAGAGCAGTACGCCGCGTACCGCAAGGCCGTTGAAGGTATGCAGGGCTTGCCGGTCACGATTCGTACCGTTGACGTTGGCGCAGACAAGCCGCTCGACAAACCTGCCGGCAGGGCGCAGGAGAGCCACCTCAATCCGGCTCTCGGCCTGCGTGCCATCCGCTGGAGCCTGACCGACCCGCCTATGTTTTTAACCCAGCTGCGCGCCATACTGCGGGCCGCGCAGCACGGCCAGGTCAACCTGCTGGTGCCCATGCTGGCCCATGCCAGCGAAATCCGCCAGACGCTGGCCCTCATCGACCACGCACGCGCGCAGATGGACAACAGCGGCATTCCCTACGGCCCGGTGCGCCTGGGCGCGATGATTGAAATCCCCGCAGCGGCGCTGACCCTCAAGCTGTTTTTGAAGCACTTCGACTTTCTGTCGATAGGCACCAACGACCTGATTCAGTACACGCTGGCGGTTGACCGTGCCGATGAATCGGTGTCGCACCTCTACGACCCCTGCCACCCGGCCGTGCTGCGCCTGATAGCCGACACGATTGCCGAATGCAATGCCCAGGGCAAAGGTGTCAGCGTCTGCGGCGAGATGGCCGGTGATGTCAGCATGACGCGGCTGCTGCTCGGGCTGGGGCTGCGTAGCTTTTCAATGCACCCGTCGCAAATCCTGGCGGTCAAGCAACAGGTGCTGCGCTCAGATGCCGGTAAACTCAAGGCCTGGGCTAGCCAAGTGCTGGCCAGCGAAGACCCTGCAGCGCTGCTTTAACTTCTTGTTTAGGTCTGATTGCTATCTAATTAATAGCTTGTCACGCCTGCAGCGTGGGCCTGCTCATCCGCGTGATATGAGCTGCGCACCATCGCGCCTACCGCCGCGTGGGTAAAGCCCATTTTGTAGGCCTCGGCCTCATACATTTTGAAGGTGTCGGGGTGTACGTAGCGGCGCACCGGCAGGTGCGACATTGAAGGCGCAAGGTACTGGCCAATCGTCAGCATGTCGATGTTGTGTGCGCGCATGTCGCGCATGACCTGCAAAATCTCTTCGTCGGTTTCACCCAGGCCGACCATGATGCCGCTCTTGGTCGGCACGTCGGGGTGCAGGGCCTTGAACTTTTTCAGCAGGTGCAATGAAAATTGGTAGTCGCTGCCGGGGCGTGCCTCTTTGTACAGGCGGGCCGTGGTTTCCAGGTTGTGGTTCATCACATCGGGCGGTGCGGCTTTTAAAATCTCTAACGCGCGGTCGTCGCGACCCCTGAAGTCAGGCACCAGAATTTCAATTGTGGTGGTGGGCGAGAGCTCGCGAATTTTCTGGATGCACGCGACAAAATGCCCGCTGCCGCCATCGCGCAAATCGTCACGATCGACGCTGGTAATCACCACGTATTTGAGCTTTAACGCCGCAATCGTTTTGGCCAGATTTAGTGGCTCATCAGGATCCAGCGGGTCAGGCCGACCGTGGCCGACATCGCAAAATGGACAGCGGCGGGTGCATTTGTCGCCCATGATCATGAAAGTCGCCGTGCCCTTGCCAAAACACTCGCCGATGTTGGGGCAGCTGGCTTCCTCGCACACGGTGTTGAGCTTGTTCTCGCGCAGGATTTGTTTGATCTCGTAAAAGCGGGTGCTGGGGCTGCCGGCTTTTACGCGAATCCAGACGGGCTTTTTAAGCACTTCGCCCTGCACCACCTTGACCGGGATGCGCGACAGCTTGGCCGCTGCCTTTTGCTTGGCCAACGGGTTGTAGGCTTCCAGGCTCTGGATATCGCGAACAACAGGATTGACAGTTTCTTGGGTGCTCATGGCGTGTTTTTTTGATGGGATGGAATCAGGACGCCAGATAGGTGACGAGCTTTTGGCCCAGCACGTCCGCAGCGTCTTGCCAGCTTACCGATACCCCGATTGTAGAAAGGTCTGTGCTGGCCAGCCCCGCATAGCCGCAAGGGTTGATGCGCGAGAAGGGTTCCAGGTCCATCGCCACATTCAGCGCCACGCCGTGGTAGGTGCAATGCCGGCTGACCTTGATGCCGAGGGCAGCGATTTTGCCTAGGCCTGCAAAATTGGGGTCGGATCCGGCTGCGAAGCAGAACGGCTCAGACCCCTTTTTTGCAGGGCGCTGCGGCAGCAGCGCATGGGAGGCCGGGTCGGCAAGCCGCACATAAATCCCTGGCGCACCAGCTACGCGATGCCCCGTCACGCCAAAGTACGCCAGGGTTTTAATCACCGCCTCTTCAATGCGGTAAACATATTCCTTAACGAAGTAGCCAGCACGCCGCAAGTCAATCAGCGGATACGCCACCACCTGCCCCGGCCCGTGATACGTCACCTGCCCACCCCGGTCGGTTTGCACAACCGGGATGTTGCCGGGGTTTAAAACATGGCTTGCCTTGCCCGCCAGGCCCTGGGTATAGATCGGAGGATGCTCACAAATCCAAAGCTCATCACGCCCGCCAGACAAGGGAGAAATGCCGATTTTGCTTGAAGTTTCCTGCCCGCGTGCCGCCGTGAAGGCCTGCATGGCCTGCCAGGTGGGCAGGTAGTCGACCCGACCGAGAGGCTTGATGTCTGGCTTCATGCCAGCAGGGAGTCCAGTTGACCGGACATCCCGACGCCATCCCGTTCTTTCACAAGTTGCCCAAACAGGCATCGCCCGCCGCTTTTGCCCGCCCACAGCTCGCCTATTTGCCGTTTTTCGATTTCATAGGGGTCGCTCACCAAATGAGCCCCTTTGTATTCAATGACAGCCATCCGTCCGTCTTTTAACTCGGCCACAAAGTCAGGAAAAAACTTTCCTCTTGAAGTCGGTAGCGCAAAGCCGCAGGGGGCGGTTGTCAGGTTGCGCACCCAATGCTTGACCTTTGAATGATTGTCCAGCAACTGAGCACATAAAAACTCTTCGCCGCCATCTTTCAGGTCGGCCTGAACTGGGTAAAAGTGCTTGCTGAACTGGTAACGGCCGCCGTAGCGCGATCCGGCCGGGACGGGATACCGGTTTGCCTCGAAAAGAAGCGGTCGGCTCCAGTCTGGTTCGATATCCCAGATCTGCTCAAGCACCAGCTGACGAAACTGGGTTTTCGCTGCTTTGTCCTTCAGGTCTCCAACCCTCGCTTCAATATCCTGTGCCAGCTTGAAACGCGCCTTCGCCAGCGTCGCCAGTGAAATGCCTCGCTCGTTGATCAAATGGCTCACGACTGCGGCGAAATAGGCGGTGCGTTGCCCCTGGGTGAATCCCGGCATTTTCTGGAACAGTGACTGGTCTAGCCAGCGCACCAGGTCTTGCGCCGTGATGGTTGTCGAGCCATAGTCAAAGGCGATCTGACTGGCATCCGCCGCACGCAATTTGACGTGCGCATCTTTCAGGTAAATCTCAAACGTGTTGGATTGTTCGACAACCTGAAAGCCCGGTAATTGCACGGCTTCTGGCGTGAGCAGATCCAGCTCCACCGCCTCCAGTACAGCTTCGCGCTCCAGCGGCCACAGTTGTCCCTGTGGCGTGCTTCGGTAACCAAGCGTCGGGATGGGTGCAAAGTGTTCGCCGCGTGATGACGGCGCGGCTTGGGCTGCCACCAACGCGTTGTGTTGGGCTACTTTTGCCTTGACCTGTTCTTGTTTTTTCGGGCCTCGCACCTGGGTCATCAGCAGTGCTTCGACCCCTGCATCGATGTGGCCGGTGACAACCAGCGTTTGCTCACCACCTTGCTGCACGACTTCCACGCCGAGTGCTGCCTTCAACTCTTCCGGGGGAGTGGTTGATGCGAAAGTGGTGGTTACCGGCGCAGGTGCCGTATTGGGTGGTGGCGCAGCGGTGTCAAAGAGCGGCAATACCGATTGCTGAACCACCATGGAAGCCACGTCCAGCGCCTCGAACCCCATGTTATTGATCAACCTGTCTGCCAATTCATGGGCCGCAGTGGAAAACTTTGTCTCGCAGACATGGGCATAGGCACGGTTCAGCGCCTCGCGTCCGCGCGGGCTGGCATAAGGCATGCGCAGCACCCGCCCCAGCAATTGTTCAACCGCCGTGGCGCTGGAGAGCTTTTGCAGCGAACAAAGAACATAGGCAAACGGGCAGTCCCAGCCTTCGCGCAGCGCCTGCACCGTGATGACAAAGCGAACCGGGCAGTCACGCGAAGCCAGGTCCAGCCCTTCCAACTCCTTGGTGTCACCGGTAGCAATCTTGATTTGCGCGCCAGGAATATGCAGCTCATCTTCAAGGTGTTTGCGCAAGGCGGCGGGCGGAACCTCATCGTTCTCGTTTTGCGCCTGGAACAGCACGATGGGCCGCACATAGCCGTGGCCGGTGGCCTCATCTTTCAGCGCTTCACCTTCCAGGGCGCGCTGGCTTTGCACGGCGGCAAACACCGCCTGCTGCCAGCCCAGCGGATGCTCGGCCAGCGCAATCGGCAGCTTGATCATGCTTTCTGCTGCCAGCTCCTGCGCGCTGACGTGGTAGAGCACATTAGTTTTGCTGGGGATCGGCGTGGCCGTCAGCTCCAGAATGGCGCTGGGGTTGAGGCGCTTGAGCGCCGTAAAGCTTTTGTCGGTCTTGGTGTTGTGCGCTTCGTCCACGATCAGCAGCGGCTCGTGCAGTGCCAGCCAGTTCGCCAGGCTCCAGCGCGACTGGCCGACAAAGCCACGTAATACGCCGGTGGTGTCGTTTTCCGCCTCTGCAGCCGTCACGACGGCGTCAGGCAAATCGTGCAGCACACGCAAACGCTGTTCGCCAGCGCCCTTGAAATGTCGCTCAAAGCTTTCAGAAAAGCTGTACACATTGCGTTTGTCGGTGTCGTCAATCCGAAAGCTCTGAATGGTCGCCACCACGACCACGGCGCGCTGACCCCAATCGGACGGCGCAATGTTGGCCAAGTCTTCCAGCACGCAAACCCGCACGCCAGCGCCATAGCTGGCTTCCAGCGCATCACGGTAGGGGTGGGCTGTGGTTTGCAGCGCTTTGAGTGTCTGGCTGCGAATCGTGTCGCTGGGCACCAGCCACACGACCACGGGTGCATCGGTAGCGCGCCACTCTTGCGCAAGCACGTTGATGGCATGCGCGGCCATCAGCGTCTTGCCGCCCCCGGTGGGAATGCGCAGGCAGATGCAGGGCGTCTCGCCAAACGGATCCGGGTTGTAAGGCCGCCCAACCAGCTCGCCAAAAGCCAGCGCCGGGCCTTTGAGTTGGGCCGAGCGGGCGAAACTCTTGAGCGCGTCAAGGGCGGCTTGCTGGTAGGACTTGAGGGCGAGGGTGGTCATTGGATAAATATTCCGATTAGATTGGGCTAATTTTTACCCAAATATCCAATGTAAGTCATTGATTTATATTGATTAAATTTTTTGAATTGGCTAAATCATTGGCTAAACCCAAAGAATTTCAATCTGATTAACCGAAAACTCATGGCTTGAAAAGCGCCCATCGACCGCCTTTGCCCGGATGGGTTGCCACAATTTTTTGGTCATCCAGCCCGCTTATGGTCAGCGCGCCCTCACGTCATACGGAATGTGCTTGAACGTCACATGGGCCTGCGCCAGTCGGGCCTCACCGAGGCGGCAGGCCTCGCCGTACACCAGCAACGGCGCGGTGGGCTCGGGCGTGGTGGCGTGCAGCGCCAACAAGGCGTCGAGCACGGCTTGCGTCAGCACATTGCCGCCAGCCGGGCGCTTGTCTTTCAAAATACCGTTGAACAGCAGGTAACAGGCGAATGCGGGCGTTTTTATGAACGAAACCGGCTCATCGCCATCGTTGAATGGTCGTAATGAGCTATCAAATTGATAGTGAGTTCCTAGATACGGCGTCCCCGGCCTGGTGTGGCTGGCATCCAGCGCCGTGCCGGTTTCCTGCTGCCAGATGAACGCGGCCAGCGTGGCAAAGCGCACCTCGGGGTGAATGCGGCCGGTCGCATCAAACACCGGCGCGCCCAGCTTCATGAAGCGAAAGCCACCACCGCCCTGCCAGTTCACCGCCTTACTGATGCCGCCTTGCTCGCCGTTGATGACTTTGAGCAGGCGCGGCAGGCAGTGCGTGGCGGCGTGTTTGCCCATTTCTATGCCTATCCAGCGGCGCCCCATTTTGTGGGCGACGGCGGCTGTGGTGCCGGAGCCGAGGAAGGAGTCGAGGATGAGGTCGTTGGGGTTGGTGGCGATGTGGAGGATGCGTTGGATGAGGCGTTCCGGCTTAGGTGTATCAAAGGCGTTGCCGTTGCCGAATAGGACCATGACCTCCTTTTTCGATTCGTCCGTGTGCCCTGCTTCCTCATGCGGCCACCAAGTCCAAGGAACCAGCCCTTCAACCTCTGAAAGAAAGCGGATAACGCCGGGTTGAGAGTCCCCATTTTTGCCAAAAAAAACCGTTCCATTTGCGACGTACGACAAATACTTCTGTTCGAGTACTGCCCAATGGCGTCCTTCAGAGGGGTACACCACTTTCCCACTCGGGGTAGTAATTGGGTACTGCTGGTTGGGCCGAAGACCTGCGCCAGTCATCGGCACCAATCGCCATGGGCCTTTGGGGTCATTGTTTGGGTTGCGGTAAGCCGACCGTGTCTTTTCGTCAATGTCAACGAGATTGCGTGTTGATCGAAACAGCTCGGGATTTCGCGCGTAGCAAAGTACGTTGTCATGCACATCACCGATAGCCGAGTTGTTGTCTCGGGAGTAACGTTTCTGCCAAACCACATTCGCCACAAAATTCCCCCGCCCAAACACCTCATCCATCAACACCTTGAGGTAATGCCCTTCGTTGTCGTCAATCGTCACCCAGATCGAGCCGTCCTCGCGCAGCAACTCGCGCAACAGTTGCAGGCGCGGCAGCATCATGCTTAACCACTGGGCGTGCTCCAGGTTGTCGTCGTAATGCTCGAAGGCGCTTTTGGTGTTGTAGGGCGGGTCAATGAAGATGCATTTGACTTGCCCCCGGTAA
>Ga0209491_10004311_pt1 | contig 22074 bp, 10 predicted proteins | sample BON02_FD_187213 | JGI IMG/M metagenome (GOLD analysis project Ga0209491, IMG submission 187213) | Freshwater microbial communities from Lake Bonney liftoff mats and glacier meltwater in Antarctica - BON-02 (SPAdes) (version 2) | ecosystem: Environmental > Aquatic > Freshwater > Ice > Glacier... | reverse complement strand
AGGAGGGGGGGGGTTCCGAGGACGCGCCGGCGGCGCCTGCTGCTTCGCCCGCTGCCGCCGCCGTTGCCGCCGCGGAGACGGCCGTGCCTCTGCCCCAAGCATCATCGCCTGCTCTTCCCGACGACGACGCTCTTGCGATGAGCCTGCTGGAGCAGGCTGGCGTAGATGACGCGGACGACAGTCGGGGCCTGTCGGCGTGCACGGCGCCCATGCCTCTCCCCTCGGACGCTGTCGTCGCCGCCGAGCAACCCCCGGCAGCGGCAGCGGCAGCGGCAGCGGCAGCGGCAGCGGCAGCGGCAGCGGCAGCGGCAGCGGCAGCGGCAGCGGCAGCGGCAGCGGCAGCGGCAACATCAGCAGGCGCGCCGCCGCGTGGCTCCGCCTCCGAGCAAGCGGCGCAGGAGGCGTCGTCGCGCGCCGCTGCCGCCCTCAAGGCTGCCCAGCGCCAGCAAGCGCGCCTGGCCGCGCTCGTGCCGTCGCTCGCGCGCGAGCTGGGCCTGGCCGTGCGTCAGTACTGCGGCGGCGGCGGCGGCGGCGGCGGCGGCGGCGGCGGCGGCGGCGGCGGCGGCTCGGCGCTCGAGGCCGGGCAGCGGCCCGCGCTCGCACTCGCGCGGCGGCTGTCGGCCGCCCTGCTGCTCGCGGCAGACGCGCCCTCGGACCCCTCCGCCCCCGCCGGCGCCTCGCCGTACGCGCTCGAGCCGCTGCTGCTCGAGAGCCCGGGCGCCTTGTCCGCGCTCCTGGACGGGCTCGTGCTCGCGTTTGCGGCCGACCCGCGCGCGGCGGCGCCCGTGCTGGCGCGGCCGGGCCTCCCGGAGGGCCCCGCCGCGGGCGCCTACGGCGACGGCGACGGCGGCGGCGGCGGCCCGGGCGCCGTGCTGCTCCCGCGCGCCCCGCTCGCGCCCCTGCGCCTGACGTCGACCGAGGCGTACCGCGCGCTGGCCGGCTGCGCGCGGGCGCTGGGCAGGGCGGCCCGGCTCGCCGACGCGAGGGCGGCGGCGGCGGCGGCGAGGGGGCGGGCGGGTGGGCAGCATCGGCGGCCGCAGCAGCAGCAGCAGCAGCAGTCCAACGGGGCTGGCGGTGGCCACCTGCGCCGGGTTCTGGACACCCTCGCGGGACGGCTGACGTCGGCGTCGTCGCGCGGGATGCGCTGGGAGGAGGAGCTGGGGGAGCACGGGGCAATGGCAGCAGCAGCAGCAGCAGCAGCTGCAACGGCAGCGGCGGCAACGGCCGCGGGCGCGAGCGGCGGCGGACCGGAGGAGCAGGACCTGCAGGAGCAGCAGCAGTCCCCGAGCTGGCGCCTCGAGTGCGCCTCGATTGCCGCGGTGATGGCCGAAGTGGTCTTTGGCGCCTCGGCCGCGTGGACCGAGCCCGCGCGGCAGCACGAGCAGCAGCAGCAGCAGCGGCAGGGTGCCGCCGCCGCCGCCGCGCTCGCGCCTCCGCCTCTGCTGCCCCCCGCCGTCGGCACCCCCGACCCGGCCTTTGAGAGCGCTCTGCTCCTCATGCTCGAGAACCTCACCCGCAAGCGCCTGTGGGCCCTGCCGACGGCGGACGCTGGCGGGCTCGCCGACCGATCCGGCGGCGGGTCCGTCTACGTCTTTTCGGACGGCTCGGTCGCCGGGGGCGGCGGAGGCGGCGGTGGCTTTGGCGACAGCGGCGGCGGCCTCCGCATGCTCCCCCCCTCGTCCGCCGCGACCGCCGGCTCCCTGCAGACCCTGGGCGAGAACGCTCTGCTCTTCCGCGCCCTGTCCGACGCGTGCGGCGCCGCCGCGCGCGCCGCCGGCCCCCGCTTCGCGGCGGACGGGCGCCTGTTGCGCGCCGTGCTGCTGCCGCTGCTCGAGCGGCTTGCCGATCCCTGCGCCCTCGCCTCGGGCGCGGCCGGCGCCGCCCTCGGCAGCGTCTGCGCCGCGTGCGGATACCTGCGGCAGCAGCAGCAGCGGCAGCACCCCGGCGCAGGCGGCAGCGGCGGCGGCGGCGCCTTCTTCTTCGCCGCCTGCACGGCGCCGCCGCCGCCCGCCTCGTCCTCTGCCGCCGCCGCCGCCGCCGCCGCCGCCGCCACCTCGGCGCGCGACGCCGCCGTCGCCGCGCTCGTCGCCGCCAACGCAGACTACGTCGTCGACGGCGTCGTGCGGCGGCTGCGCGACCCGGCCGAGCACCCGCGCGCCCCGCAGCTGCTGGCCGCCCTGCTGGCCAAGGCCGGCGCGGGCGCGGAGCTGCTGCCGCTGCTGGCCGACCCGGCGCGCGCGGCGCTGGCGGGGCTCTCCGTGCTGGCGCGGCGGCAGGCGCCCGAGCACGCGCGCGCCTTTTTGGCGTCGCTGCTGGAGATCGCCCGGGGCGCCGGGCGCGAGGCCTCCGCCGTCGAGGCCGAGCTGTCGGCGGCGCTGTGGGACGTGGCGGGCAGGTGCGAGGAGGCGCGGCGGGAGCGGCGCGCGGAGAGGAGGATGAGGGCGGCGCTCGAGGCGGCGGCGGCAGCTGCGGCGGCTGGCGCCGGCAGCGGCAACGGCGACGGCAACGGCAACGGCGTCGGAAACGGCAACGGCGCGCGCTCGGCGTCCACCGAGGCCTTTTTCAAGCGCCGCCTGGCCAGGCGCGCCGCCCGCGAGGCGCGAGGGCCGGGAGGCCTGGCGGCCGAGCCCTCGACCGTGGTCGAGGTCGAGGGGGAGGAGAAGGAGGAGGGGGAGGGCGACGGCGACGACGGCGGCTCTTCTCCGTCGCCGTCTGCGAGCGAAGAGGACGAGAACGAGGGCGAGGGCGGCGGCGGCGTCGACGCCGGCCCCTCCTCCTCTCGCCTGCCTTCCGCCGCCCCGGCCTCCCGCCGCCTGCGCCTGCGCCACCCCGAGCGCGAGGCCATCGACCGCGCCTGGCGCCGCGCCCACGCCGCCGCCTCGCTCGCGCAGTCGGCCGCCGAGGCCGCCGCGCCGATGCTGCTTGCGAGGGGCCTCGCAGAGGCGGTGCTGGCGGCGGCCGTCGAGCGGGAGGCGCTTTCGGCGCTGGCGCTGTCGTCGCGCTGCCTGGACGCCGAGGACGCGCTGTACGCGCGTTACGCGCGGCGCGACGACGCGCTGGCGCCCGCGCGGCCCGAGGCGGCGCGCCTGCTGCCGGAGGTGCACGCGCAGTGGGGGCCGCTGATGGCCTCTCTGCGGCGCGCGGGCGCGGCGCCGGCGGCGCCGGGCCGAGACATCGACGGCGGCGGCGGCGGCGACGGCGCTTGCTCGTCGTTCCGCGTGCCGCTCCTCGAGCGCTTGCTGTCGCTGCTGGCGGACGTCACGGTTCTGGGCGGGGGCAAGTTCATGACGCGCCGCTTCGTCTCGGACGCGTGGCCGGTGCTGGCGCGCCTGCTGCGGTTTGGGCCGACGATGGGCGTCGCTTCGGGCGGGCTCGGCGGCGGCGGCGGCGGCGCGCCGGCCGCGACCGCCGACGACGCCCTTCTCGCCCTCGAGCAGGCCGCCGCGGCCTCCTCCTCCTCCTCCCAGGTCGACCAGGAGGCGGCGGATCATGGCGACGCCTCGGGCGCGGGCGCAGCCGCCGCGGCGATCGCGGCGCTCGGCATCGGCGGCGGCGGCGCCGACGAAGCCGAGCAGCAGCGGCAGCAGCGGCGCCGCCGGCAAGAGGCGGACGCCAGCGGCGGCGCCGTCGCGCCCGGCGCCGTCGCACGCGCCCGCGTCGCCGCGCTCGACTGCCTCTACCGCGTCGCGTCCGCCCCCGCCACCCCGCCCCTCGGCGCCTCCTCCTCCTCTTCTTCCGTCCCGCCCTGCTTTCGATCCTCGGACAGCCCCGCCGCGGCCCTGCGCCCGGTCTGCTGGGAGGTCGCCGCCGCCGCCGCCCCCCTGCTCGCCGACGCGCAGCCGCCGGCCGTGCGCGACGCCGCCGCGCGCCTGCTGGCCGCGCTTGCGCGCGCCGTCGACCCGGACGCCGTGTGGCTGCTGCTCTCGGACGCCGCGTCGGCGGCGGAGCGGCCGCGGGCGGCGCCCGCGGCGCCCGAGGGCGCGCTGCCCGCGCCCGCGCCGGGGTCGTGGGTGGCGGGCCTGGGCGGCGCGTGCGGCCGGCGGGCGCGCGCCATCCTCGGCGCGGCGGCGGCGGCGGCGTCTCCGTCCTCTTTGTCGGCGAGAGCTGGAGCGTTTGTGCCCTGGCACGCCGTCGCGCGGGAGCGCCTGGCGGCGGCCGCGGCCGAGGAAGACCCGCTGGCCGGGTGGTGAGATGAGAGATTGTGGGAAGAGCTTTTCGATTTCCGATCGTTGTTCAAAAGAAAGATAAGCTTTTTTGCTGCGGGGATCTCCCCCGTCTTTTTTTTAAAATCGGCGGCGGACAAGCGCTTGCCGCCAACACGCGCGCGCGCTCCTCAACCCCCCCGTGCTGCTACCTCTCGTCCGACTTTTGCCCCTCTGCCGGCTCCGCCGCCATTAAGGCCGCGTCCTGCTCCGCGCCCGCCCTGTCCGCCCCCACCGCCGCCTGCGCCGCCTGCGCCGCCCCCGCCATAATCAGCGCCGCGTCCTGCTGCGCGCCCGCCCGGTCCGCCGCCGCTACCGCCTCCTCCCCCACCGGGTACTCGACCAGGTCGCCGTCCCTCCGGCCGCCGAACGCCTCGTGCTCGAAGTAGTCGTGCGCGGGCCTCAGGGCTGCCACCCCGGTCAGGTCGATGCCCGCCACGTCGAGCGCGTCGACCACCCACTGCGGGACGGCGGCCGGGTCGCCGCCAAAGTGCGCCGAGACAAAGGCGCGCACAAACTCGGGCAGCGTCCCCGCCAGGATGGCCGCGCGCAGGCGCCTCGTCAGCCGCTGCGTGTAGGCCACGTTGTGCAGCGACACGAGCGACGCGGCCGACGGCAGGGCGCGCGAGATGGTCGCGTGCAGGTAGGCGCGCGTGTGGCGCGCGCACGCGAGGCAGGAACAATCAGGGTCGATCGGCCGCGGGTCGGAGGCGCATGCGGCGTGCTTGAGGCGCAGCGTGCCGCGGTCGGTCAGCGCCACGCCGAAGCGCGCGGTGCGCGTGGGATAGACCGAGTCGTACATGTCGCATCCCAGGGCGCTGCACACGACGATGTCGAGCGGGTAGCCGATGCCCATCACATACCGCGGCTTTCCAGGCGGCAGGCCCGCGGCACACTGCGCGACCACGCGCCAAAAGGCGTCTTTCGTCTCGCCGCCGGCCAGGCCGCCGATCGCGTATCCAGGGGCGTCCCGCGCGACCAGGTCGCGCAGCGAGCGCGCGCGCAGGCGCACGTCGAACCCGCCCTGGACGATGGGAAACAGGTTTTGTTCGTCTCGGCGGGCGTGCGCGCGCAGGCACCGGTCCAGCCACCGCGTCGTGCGTCCGGTGGCCTCGGCGAACCGCCGGGGATCGTCGCAGGTGGCCGGCACCACGTCGTCGAGCGCCATGAGCACGTCCGCCCCGAGCGCGTTCTGGATGGCCACCGACTGCTCGGGCGTCAAGAGCATGCGACTGCCGTCGACGGGCGAGGCGAACTCGACGCCGCGCTCGGTCACCTCGGCCAGGTGCAGAAGCGAGACCATCTGGAAGCCGCCCGAATCGGTGAGCATTGCGCGCGGCCACCCGCTCGCCCGCGGCAGGCCGCCCAGGGCGGCGACGGCGGCCGCGCCCGGACGGTTGCCCAGGTGGTAGGTGTTGCCCAGGACGATGTGGCAGTCGAGCGCCAGCAGCTGCGACGGCAGCAAGCCCTTGACGGCGCCCTGCGTGCCCACTGGCATGAAGCAGGGCGTCAGGGCGGCGTGGCGCGGCAGGCGCAGCGCGGCTGCGCGCGCGCGGCCCTGGCGCGCGAGAACGCGGAACTCGAGGGCGGGCGAGCGCGAGTAGGGCAGGTCCTCGCCCGTGCGCGGGCAGGGGGCCGGGGAATGGACGCCCGGCGCGTCGTCGCGGACGTCCGGGCCGGGATCCGAGAGGGCGGCGGGCAAGGGCGGCTCGGGCGCGGCGGCCAGCGCGGCAGAGGCCAGCGCGGCGGCGGTCGGCGGGCGGCGGCGCGGCATCCCGCCGCGCGGCGTGGACGGGTGTTGCGCTGCGCCGGTCGGCCGCCGCCGCGAGACGCCGCGGCTGGTGCTTTGGACGGCGCGCCTGCTCAGCGAGAAGAGGAGCGTCGACGTCAAGCGGGTCGTCGCCTGGTGGTGTGGCGCGAGCATGCGTCGACAGGAGACAGGCGATCAGTGTCGGCGAAGGGGAGGGGGAGGGATGAGGAGCAAGGCTTGGCCTCGGTTCGACACACTAGGAGCGATCGAGAGATGGATGAAATGTATGGCGACGATTGCTTCCAAGGCCAAGTGATAAGCAGGGTGAGCCAGGAATGAAGTCGCCGATGTTGGCGGTTTGTCGATCGTCGCGCGGTGATCACGAGCGAGGCGATCGCCGTCGGAAAATATACAGCGCGCGCAGACAGCAGGCATATTCGCCTCACCTCGTCCGCCCTTGTCCAACACCAACCCTGGGGCCGACCAGCATAGCACTATATACTGATCTACAACGGCGGGATCCTGGCGCCACTGACCAACTTCCCTCTCTCCTCTCTGTTTGACGATACCGACAGCAAACGCAGCAAAGCAACGGACGATCGCCTCGCCGCCGCAGCCTCATTGCGTGAGGATGCGATGCTCCTCGACCCTCACTGCCCGGATCACCTTGCGCTGAGAGGCGCCTCGCGAGCGAGGTGCTTGGCAGCCAGCTGACAACACACAGCCAAGCGCCAACCACCACCCTTCCTGTCGTCCTTTCCTCCGGCAGCAGCAACCCAACCAGAACAACCGAAACCATGCCCGGCCTCTGCTTCGGCTGCGTCGGGCAGCCGGCGTCCAGCAAGCCGCGCAAGACGTACAACGTGATCGTGCCGCCGCTCTTTGCGCCTCCGCCCCCGCCGGGGCCCGTCCCCGCGCCGGCTTCGCCCCCCTCTGCCGCATCCGCCGCCGCCGCCGCCGCCGCCGCCGCCGCCGCCGCCCCAACCTCGCTCCTCGACCTGCCGCTCGACCCGGCCCTGCGCCGCCAGATCGCCAAGGTCCACGAGTACGTCCAGCGCAACCCCTCCAAGACGCCGAAAGTGTCCCGGCGCCTCGCCAGGGCCGCCCGCGGCGCGCTCCTGCGCGGCGGAGCGGGAGGGCGCGGCGCCGCGGGCCTGTGGCCGGCAAAGGTGGCCGTGCACGCCTACCTGGCGCTGCTGGCGCGCGCGGGGGAGGCGGCGACCGCGGGCGGCCCCACGTACGACGCGATGTTCTTCGCGCCCGAGATCGTGGGCGACGCGCCGTGGGGGGAGGCGGGGGCGAGCATCGGCGGCGGCGGCGGCGGCGGCGGCGGCAGCGGGGACGAGGACGACGCGGACGGCGCCGACCTCGGCGGCGGCGGCAGCGGCGCGCGTGCGGCAACGCCCGCCAGCGGCATCCCGCCCCTGGTTCCCGCCCTGCTCCGCGACCCGCACCTGAGCATGCGCGCCCTCGGCGCCGAGCTGCTCGCGGGCTTTGCCGCCGCCCTCGCGCGCGGCCGCCGCCGCGTGCATGCCGGCGGCGGCGGCGAGACCGGCGGCGGCGGCGACGGCGAAGGCGACGCCGCCGCCGCCCGCGCGCGCGACGCCGGCCTGTGCCCGAGCGACGTCGACCCGCGCGTGCTCGCCGCGGCGCAGGCCGCCGTCCCCCTCGTGTGCCGCGCCGCGCGCGCCGCCCTGTCGGCCGGGCGCGCGTCGGCGGCGGTCGCGCGCGCGGCCGAGCGGCGGGCCGCCGGCGAGAGGCTGGCCGTGCCTAGCCCGCTCGAGCTGATCGCGCGGCGGCGGCCGGGCGACGCCGCCGCGGTGGAGGCCGCGTGCCTTCGCGCGCTGACGGCCGTGGCGGAGCTGTGCGCGCGCGCGCGGGTGCTGCCGGCGCACCTCGAGGCGGTGGCGGCGACGGCGGCGGACATGGCGCTGGCGGGCGAGCCGCGGGCGGCGGGCGCGGCGCGCCCAGGAGGAGCACTCGAGCAGCAGCAGCAGCAGCACCAGCAGCAACAGCAACAGCAGGAGCAGCCGCAACAGGAGCAGCCGCAAGTGCCGCCGCCGCCGCCGCCGCCGCTCGTCGCGACCGGCGCGCTGGACGTGTCTTTTTTTGCGGCCACGGGCATCCCCCACGCCGCCCCAAGGGCCGGCACGCCGCGCGACCTGGCCCGCGGCCTCCTGCAGGTGCTGGGGCGGTTCGCGCACGACGTCTCGTACGTGCACGCGGTCATGCACGCGCTGTACGCGTACGCGGACCAGCCCGTGGGCAGCAAGGCTGCTGCTGCCGCTGCTGCCGCTGCCGCTGCTGCCGCTGCTGCTGCCGCGTCGTGGGCAACGGCGGCGGCCGGCGTCGTCAGCGGCGCTGATGGCAGCGGCCGCGCGGCCTCGGAGACCGCGCAGCCTAGCGGTCTCTCCGGGCGCCTCGGCCTGGACCTCGCAGACCAGCAGCAGCAGCAAAGCCAGCAGCAAAGGCAGCAGCAGCAGCAGCAGCAGCAGCAGCAGCAGCAGCAGCAGTCGCCGCAGCCCGCGCTCGTCCCCTTCACGCGCTGGTCGGACGGCGCCCTGACCGACGCGCTGCTGCGGGGGGTGGTCCGGGGGCCGGGCACGCGGCACGCCTTTGGCGTCTACCTGTCGCTGCTGCGGCACGCGGGGGCCGCTCGCGGCGCGCTGCAGTTCGGCGCGGCCCCCTCGGCCGGGGCGGAGGGCGAGGCGGGCGCGGCACGCGGCGGCGGCGGCGGCGCGCGCGCGGGCGGGCGCGGCAGCAGCGGCGGCGGTGGCCTGGGCGCCGCGGCGGCCGCTGCCGCTCCGTCACCTCAGGACGCCCTGTTACCTTCCTCCGACCGCCGCAACAACAAAAACGCCAACCACAGCGGCAGCAGCAGCGCCCACGACCCGCACCACGGCCCCCACGGCCGCCACCACCACCGCCGCCCGCGCCTGTCGCCGGCAGAGTGCGCAGCGATCGTCGCGCTGGCCTCGGAGCAGGGGGCGCTGCTCGACCGCGGCTTCTCGACGAGCGCGCTCGCCGCCGCCCTGCTGGAGCTGCCGCGCGTGTGGCGCGCCCAGGCGGGCGGGGGCTCCTTGCCGGCGGCGGCGTGCCCCGTGGGCGCGGGCGCGGGCCGGTCGGAGGCCGGCGGTCGCGGAAGCGGCGGCGGCGGCGGCGGCGGCGGCGGCCCCGACGCGAACGCGGGGGCCGGCGGCGGCAGGGCGGCCCCGGCCGCCGCCGCCGACGCCGTGGCGCGCGCCGCGCTGCGCGCCATGCTGCGGAGCACGGCGCCCTCCGCGTCGTCTCAGGCGGGCGCGAGCGTCTCCTCGCCGACGGGGCCCTTTTCGTTAGAAGCGCCCCCGGCCCCTCCCGCTCTCCCCTCTGCCGCCGCCGCCCCCTTGTCGCCCGCCGACGAGCAGCGCGAGGCGCAGCTCTTTCGCCTGCGGCAGGCGTCGCTCGAGTGCGTCCGGCGCCTGGCCGCGCGTGTCGAGTCGGCCGCCGAGGTCGCCGAGGCGCTCACGGGCGCGCTGCGCGCGGCGCGCGCGGATGCCGAGGCCGCGCGCCTGCGCCACAACCAGCAGCAGCAGCAGCAGCAGCAGCAGCAGGGAGCTTGCGGGCGAGGCAGCGGCGGCGGCGGCGGCGGCGGCGGCGGCGGCGCCCTGATCGACACAGCCGCGGCGCTGGCGCTCGAGTGTGTGGCCGCGGCCGCGTCGGCGGCGGCCGAGGAGCTGGGGCGGCGCGCAGGTGCGGCCGGCGGTGGCCTGTTGCAGCAGCAGCACCACCATGCCGCCGCCGCCGCCGCCGCGCGCGCGCTGCCCGCGGGCGTGCTGCCGGCCGACCTTGTCGCGAACGTGCTGCCGCTGCTGCGCGGCCCCTGGCCGGCCGCGCTGCGCCTGTCGGGCTACCGCGCGCTCGCGACACTGCTGCCGGGGGCGCCGGCGGGCGTGCGCGACGCGCGCCAGGCCGCCGCCTTGGGCGCGGCCGCGGCGGGGGAGGCGGGGCGCGTGCTTGTGCGGCGCGGGCCGGGCGAGGCGGCGGCGGCGGCGGCGGCGGCGGACTACGGGCTCTGCCCGCTGCACTTTGCCGCCGCCGACGCGCTCGTGCGCGTCGCGTTGCTCCCCGCGCGGGCCGCAGGCTACGCGCCACCCGCGGGTGCTGAGCAGCAGCAGCGGCAGGAGAACGAAAACGGACAGGCGGCTGGGGCCTCGCATGGCGCGCCGCCGACGCTTCTGCCGCCGCCGGCGCCGCCGCCGCGCGCCGCCGTCGTCGTGGCCGCGGCGCGCGAGGCGCTCGCCACCCTGCGGGCGGTCGGCGCCGCGCCCTCGCTCCTGCCGCCGGCGGGGGGCGCGGCCGCAGTGCACAGCGCGCTCATGCTCCTCGCCAGCACCGTGGACGCCCTGTTCCGGGCGCTCGAGGCGGGGGCGGGGGCCCCTGCCTCGTTTTCGGCGCTCGGCGGCGGCGGCGGCGGCGGCGGCGGCAGCCCTGCCAAAGCGGCGGCCGGCAGCAGCGGCGTCTCTGCGCTGCTGCGCCGCGCGGCGTCGGCAGGCAGCAGCGGCGCCGGCGCGGCGGCCACCGTCTCCCCGCCGCCGCCGCCGCCGCCGCCTCCGGGCCCCTTGTGCCTCGCCGCCGCATCGCCCCTGCTGCGCGTCGACCCGGCGGCGGCCGCCGGCGCGACTGCGACAGCGGCCACCGCTGCGTCGGGCCCGCTGCTCGCCCCGGCCGGTGGCGCCGCCCTCGCGCCGTTTGACGCCGCGCACGAGGCGGCCGCCGCGCAGCAGCTCGCGGCCCTCGACGGCAGCGGCGCCGCGCGCCGGTGGGCGTCGGGCGCGGCCGACGCGCTGGAGGCCGCCGTGCTGGCCGACCCGGGCGCGCGCGGGGCGCACCCGGGCGCGGGCGACCTCGAGGCGCTGCTGCTGATGGGCGCCGCCCCGGCCTGCTCCGGGCTGCCGTCCGCCGCCGGCGGCGTCGGCGGCGGCCGCGCCGCCTCGTCGTCGTCAGCGGGGGCGGCAGGGGCGGCGGCGGCGTCGGCGGGCCCGACGCGCCCCAGCTCTGGCGCCTCGCGCGGGATCGCCTTTGGGCCGTCCGCGGGCGGCGCGCGCGGGGTCGACGCGCGCCTGCGCCTGGCGGGCGAGGCGCTAATGCGCAGGGTCGCCGCGCTGTCGCGCCCCTCGGCCGACGGCGGCGGCGGCGCGGCGGGCCGCGGCGGCCAGCAGCGGCAGCAGCGGCAGCAGCAGGGGCAGTGGCAGCAGCAGCGGCGACGGGCCTCGGAGGAGGACGGGGAGCTGTCGTCCCCGAGCGCCGCCGCCCTGCGCGCCGCCGCCGCCGCCGCCGCCGCGCCCGCGTCCGTAGGGGCAACGGTCGCGGGCCCCCGCGGCCCTGCGCCGCCGAGCGCGGCCACGGCGGTGGCGACGGTGAATGGCGCGGCAGCGGCGGGCGAGGGCGCGGGCGCGTTTTCGCCCCCGCCGCCCGGCCCGGACGCCGCCAAGGCGCCGGCCATTTCGGCGCCTCGGGTGGCGGCGGCGCTGGGACCGGCGGCGTGATGGTTGACGACGGTTGGCGGGGGGAGAGGGCGACTCGTGCCGATTGATTGATTGATTGATTGATCGATTCTTCCTCTGAAGCTGTGACCGTCTCTCAATCCCAGCGCGCGACGGCCGCGGTAAATGAAAATGGAAGGGGGTTTTCCTTCCTTTTTTAAGGATCGACTCGATTGAATCCTAGTCATCTTCTTACGCGCAGCGCCCTATGCAAACAGGGAGAGCCAGATACGGGGGGAGGCAGGGGGGTGGCGTCAAAATTGGGCGCGCGCGCGGGGCCGCAGCGGGGGTCGTGCGCCGGGGCGGGCTTGCAACAAGACACGCCCAGACCCAAAAGAGACAAAGCCCGCCGCCGACGCCCCCCCCCTTCACCCTTCAGGCGTACTTGGCCTCGCCGATGATGTGCCCCCCGAAGAACGGCGCCAATTTCACCACCTCCTGCTGGTACTCGACCGCCTCGCCGTCGCCCAGCACCGCGAGCACCTCGCCCGCCTGCGGCGCCTCGACGGGGACAAAGGTCCCGAGCTGCTCGACATACCCGACCGTCTGGCCGCGCTTGAGGGTGGCGCCCGGCCCCTCGACGCAGAGGGCCTTGCCGATGCGCTTGCCGGCGGCGTACTTGCCGCGGCGGAAGACGCCGACCTTGGGCGACGTGACGTAGAGGAAGGCGGCCTCGTCGGCGCGCGACGCCTCGTCCGAGGAGAGGTCGGCGCCGTCGACCGAGTAGTAGGCGGGGCCGCCGCCGGCGGCGGCGCCCATGGCGGGCAAGGGGGCGCGGACGCCCATGTCGGCCACGGGCGAGGGCGCGGGCGGGGGGGCGGCGGGCCCCTCGACGTCGCGGCGGACCCGGAGGGCGAAGCTGCCCATCTGTTGTTGGGCAATTGTTGGTATGCGGACAAGGGGGGTGCGGGTGAGCAAAAGACGAGCGAGGCGATCAGCGATCGAGCGGCGCGCTCGACGACGACGACGGCGGCGACGCTCCACAAAACGCTCACCTTGAGCTCGATCTCGGCGATCTCGGTCTCGTCGCACAGCGTCGACAGGAACTCCTGGACCTGCGGGTTGTCGTGTCGTGGGTGAGGGGAGGGCGTGTGCTTTTGGGGGGGATGGGGCGCGGGTGATTTTTATTTTTTTTGCACGAGGGAAGAAATTTTCCCAAACAACGCCAGTTGGACGCACCTGCTGCGTGCTGGGCGAAATGTCCGGCCCGTCAAAGCTGTACTCGTCCTCCTCCTCCTTCTTGGCTGCGGGTTGATTTCGATTGGGTGGGGGGACGGGGCAAGAGGATCGCCGATTGGGGTCGTCGCGTCAGCCGAAAGTTCTTGGGCAAACGCTCTCCCTTCAAAAAGGGCGCGCGACGGGACTCGACGTCCAATCGCGCAGTACTAACGCACGCCCGCGCACCCACCCTTCTTCTCCTCCTTGGTCTTGCCCTCGGTCGCGGACGAGGCAAGGCGCGAAGGGCGCGCAGGGCGGACCGCGCCAGCGACGCGCGACGCCTGGCGCGTGGAGCGCGCAGCCGCGACGCCGCGGGAGGACAGCGCGTGAAGCATGGTGTTGCTGCTGCTGCGTGTTGCTGCACCTGCTACTTTGGGTGAGCTGCCGCGGGATTGGATCGAACAGAGAAGTTCACGTTTTCAATCAACCGTGAGTGCTTCTTGCGTTCCCTTTCCTTTGGTTGTTGGTTGCTTGATTGTGATGATCGGACGATGGCCCTGAGCGATCGGCGAGCAGGCGGACGAATCAAGTACACGGGCGGAGACGCAAAGCGGCGCGGCCGATCCGGCAAGCGCGCGCCGACGCCGGTCGGCGCGCGATCGTACGCTCGCTCGCGCGCCCGGTCGCTTTTGCTGCTCCGCTCCCTCTCTCTCTGGTCTCTCTTTCTCACCAAGCCGCCACAGTCGGTGCTTGGTCCCAACACCATTAGATGCCTCGCTGCCAAGCACACATCAGACGACCCCTTTTTGAGAGCCTCCAACAGACAAAAACGACCTCTTCCGAGACGCGGCATCAAAAATGTCATCCGCCACCACCACCACGACCACCAGCGCCCAGCCCCGCCAGTACTACGTGGCCGTCGGCACGCCCGACGCGCGCCTCCCGACGATCGTCGAGCTGTTCCAGGCGCTGGTCGCGCCGCCGAGCGCGCCCGACAACGGCGTGCCGCCGCTGGCGGCGCTCGTCGCCTGCGCGTCGCGCGACTCTCTCGACGCCGCCTTTCGGGCGCTCCGCGGGTGCGCCGAGGCCTCGCGCGACCTGACGCTCTCGGTCCTGCACGCCGACCTGTCGGACCGCGAGCTCGAGCAGCAGGCGGCCGAGTTTCGGGCGCGCGTGGTCGAGGCGCGGCGACGGGCGGCGACGGCGGCGGCGGCAGAGCGAGGGGGACGAGGAGGAGACACCACGACAACGGGAGCAGCGACCGGAGCAGCGGCAGCAACGGCAGCAACGGCAGCAGCGACGGCAACCGCAACAACAGCGACACCACCAGCCACCACCACCGCCGCCGCCGCCGCCGCCGCCGCCCGCCGCCCGCGCGCGGCGCTGCTGATGCTCGCGACAGACGCCTGCCTCAGGGCACTGGTGCGGCTTTCGGCGCCCGCCCCGGGCCCGCCGCCCCTGCTGACGCCGCCGCCCCTGCCTCCTTCGGACGGCGGGGCCGGCGCAGGGGCGGCGGCGCCCAGCCGCCCGCCGCCGCCGCCGCCCCTGCTCGTCCAGTTCGACCTGCCGCCGTCGCGCGAGGCGTTCGCGGCGCGGCTGGCGGCGGCCTTTGGCGTGACCACCAAGACTGGGGGCAGGAAGGGCGCGGCGGCGGCGGCGGCGACAGGCCCAGGAGGAGGAGCAGGAGGAGGAGGAGCAGCGGCGGCGGCAGCAGCAGGAGCAGCGGCCGCAGCACCGACGGCAGCACCAGCGGCAGCAGCAGCAGCAGCAGCGCCGCCGCCGATCGTGATTGACTTTTTCAGCGCGAGCGAGGTGCCCCTGTTCCGGGCGCGGGAGAAGTTCCTGCCCGGGGCAGGTCCCGTCAAGGAGATGCCCATCAGCGTGACCGACGTCTTTGCGGCGCCCGAGCCGCCGCACGCGCGCCCGCCATCGCCGCCGCCGCCGCCGCCGCCGCCGCCGCCGCCGCCGCCCTCTGCCGCCGCCGCCGCCGCGCCGACATAAGCGGAACAAAAGACACACACGTGCGCCAACTTTTCAACGCCCCAATGTTTTTGAAAACCCAACCACCGCCCCTCACTCCTCCCCCTTCTTGGCGTTGCCCTCCGCGTCGTACGCCCGCGCCAGCCACGCCGCGCACTCCGCCGCCGTCCCCGAGGGCCCGCGCGCGTACTGCCACTCGAGCGCGGCGTTCAGCAGGCGCCCGAGCGCGGGGCCCTGCCGCGCCATGCCGACGGCCGCCATCGCCGCCTTGCCGTCGAGCAGCGGCCTCCACTGCCAGCAGTCGGCGAGGGACCAGGCGCGGGCGGCGGCCTCGATGTCGCGCGACATGGACAGCTGGGCGGCGGCGGCGACCTCGGCGGAGGGGGCGTCGGACGGGTCGGCGCGGGCCGAGGCGGAGGCGGACCGGGGCGGCGGACCGTCGCTCGCCGGCTGGCTGCCGCCGGCCGACGCCTCGACGGCGAGCGGCTGCGCCTCGGGCAGCGACAGCAGGGGCGCGAGCAGGGCGGCGAGGCGCCACTGCTCCTTGAGGCGGCGGATCACGCGGCCGAGGGCCACCTTGACGTCCTCTTCTGCCCCCTCGACTTGGGCGGCCGAGCCGCCGCCGCCGCCGGCGCCCGCCGCCGCCGCCGCCGCCGCCGCCGACAGCGCGCCGTCGCCGCCCGGACGCCCCCCGCCCTCGTCGGCCCCGGTCGTCGCGCCCGCCGCCCCCAGGAAGCTCCCTCCGCCGCGCACGAGGCGCGCGTGGATCGCGGCCAGCTCCGGCGCCGCCTCGTGCAGCATCGCCACGCCCCCGGCGTCCTTCGCCCGCCACTTGAGCGCGCCGCGCACGACCGCGGCGGCGGCGGGCTGCGGCCGCGCGGCCGACGCGCGGCCGCCGCCTTTTCCTCCTCCTCCCGCGCCCCCGCCGTCGCCCGCCGTCGTCTCGGCCCCGCGCAGGGGCAGCAGGGTCGCGGCCAGCAGCAAGAGGCGCCGCTCCTCCCGGCTCAGGGCGCCGGGCGCGGCCGCCCCGGCTCCGGACCTGTCGCCGCCGCCGTCGCCTCCGCCGCCGTCGCCCGCCGCCGGCGCCGCCGCCGCCGCGGGTCGCGCGGCCGCGTCGGCGCGCTCGAGCGCCTCTGCCACCGCGCAGCAGCGCGCGGCGGCGGCGGCGTACTCGGCCTCGGGCAGGCGCGCGGCGACGTCCGGGGGCGGGGCGAAGACGGCGGGGAAGAGGCGCAGGCGCGCGAGGGTGGCGACGGCCTCGGAGGGGGCGGGGCCTGTGTGGGTTTCATGATTTGATTTTAGTTTGGGTTTGGGGGGAGGAGGGGGCGGCGGCGGGGGGTGATGAGCGAGAGGGGAGACGGCGGCGACACGGGGCGGCGGCGGCGGCGGCAGTGCAGGCGGCGGTCCTTTCGGGCGAGAGCGACGCAAGATCTCACCGCAAAGCATGCCGTCCAGCTCAATGCCGATGCGCTCGCGGCTGACCTTGGTGCTCAGGGCCGCGCGGACCTGTTGTTCAGTTGTTTGGTCCTTTGCGAAAAGCGGGGCGGGTGAGCAGTCGGCCCCGGTTCGAGCGTCACGAGACGGCGAGCGTTGCGATCGCGCGCCGTCGGCGCCGCGCGTCGCCGCAACAAGACCTCTTGCTTGCGCTCGTGCACGCGGTGCCAAGAGCGACGCGCACGCAACGCAACCCCGCACATACACACGCGAACACAAAACAGAACAGAGCAAACCAAAAAACAAAAAGGGAGCAACCGAAAGCCGCGTGAAAACGAGAGGAAGGGAGAAACCGAACGAACTTCCATTCGCCCCCCCGAAAAAGCGAGATGGTCAAGGTCAGCGTCAAGTGGGGCAAGGAGTCGTACGCCGGGGTCGACGTCGACCCGGGCCAAGCCCCGAGCGTCTTCAAGCTGCAGCTGTTCAGCCTCACGGGCGTCCCCCCCGAGCGCCAAAAGGTGATGATCAAGGGCGCGCTGCTCAAGGACGACGAGTGGGGCCGGGCCGCGCCCAAGGAGGGCGCCGCGGTCTTGATGATGGGCAGCGCCGACCCGCTCGCGGCCATCGAGCCGCCCAAGAACGCGCCCGTCTTCGTCGAGGACCTGCCCGAGGAGGAGCAGATGGCGCTCGCGACGCGCCACGTCGGCTGCGGCCTCGAGAACCTCGGAAACACGTGCTACATGAACTCGACCGTGCAGTTCCTGTACTCGGTGCCGGGCTTGAGGGACGCGCTCAAGGCGCCCGTGAGGGCGGCGGGCGGGGCCGCCGCCTCGGCCGCCGCGAGCGCCGGCACGAGCGGCGTCGCCGCCGCGCCGCCGCTGCCGCCGCTGCCGGCGACCGCCGTGCGCGTCGCCGGCGCCGCGCGCGAGCTGTTTTCCGACCTGGCGCGCGGCGGCGCGCCCTTCCCGCCCGCCGCCTTCCTGATGGCCCTCCGCGCGTACGCGCCGCAGTTTGCCGACACCGACAATCACGGCGCGTACGTGCAGCAGGACGCCGAGGAGTGCCTGACCAAGGTGCTGCAGTGCATGCGGGCCGCGAGGGTGAGGTTTTTGTTTTTTTGTCTTCGCAGGCCCTTCCGTGGGGGGTGTCGGCCGGCGTCCGCCCGCCCCCGTTTGCTCGCCGCGCCGCTCTTGGTGTTGTCGTCTTGTCCGCTCTGCGGGAGGGTCGTGGCCAGCCCCTCCTGGAGGACGGGAAGCCACGGCGACGGCGCTTGTCGCCGGCGGCGCACCGACACCGCCACCACACGCCCACGTCCTCCGAAACGCAACGCAACACGAAACGATCCGCCCAAAAAAACAAACCCAACAAAAAAAAGGACACGGCGACCGGCAAGCCGGCGGCCGACGCGCTCTTTGGCGTGCACCAGGTCACGCGCCTCGAGTGCGCCGAGACCGGCGAGGCCCGCGACTTCTCCGAGGAGATCGCCTACGCCCTCAAGTGCAACATCGCGGGGGACACCAGCCACCTGTCCCAGGGCCTGGAGCTGGCCTTGAAAGCAGATCGCGAGATGGCCTCGGAAAAGGCCGGCGGTCGCACGGTGGCCTGGACAGGCGCGTCGCGGCTGTCGGGGCCGCTGCCGCCGCACCTGCCCGTGCAGCTGGTGCGCTTCTTCTTCAAGGCCGAGTCGCAGCAGAAGGCCAAGATCCTGCGGCGCGTGGCCTTCCCCATGGAGCTGGACGTGCACGACCTGTGCTGCGACGCGCTGAAGGCAGATCTGGAGGGGCCGCGGGCGGCGTGCCGCGCTTGGGCCGACGCGCAGGCGACGCGCGGGCGGGCCGGCGGCGGCGCGGGTGGCGCGGGGGCGGGGGCGGGGGGCGGAAAGGGCGAGGGGGCCGCGGCCGGGGGCGGCAAGGCGGCGGGGGCGTCGGCGGCCGCCGGGGAGGGCGGGCCCAAGGCGGCGCCGCTGCCGCTGGAGGACGGGGCGTCGGCGTCGGCGTCGGCGTCGGCGTCGGCGCCGGCCGCCGCGGCCGCCGGCGGCGACGCGGAAATGGCAGAGGCGGCGGAGGGTGCAGAGGCGGCGGTGGCAGCGGTGGCGCGCAGCCCGTTCGCCGGCGCGCTCACGGGGCGGTACGAGCTCACGGCCGTGCTGACGCACAAGGGGCGGTCGGCCGACAGCGGGCACTACGTCGCGTGGGTGAAGCAGCCGCCGCCGCCGCCGGCCGACGGCGGCGCGGCCGGCGCCCTGGCGCCGCGCGGCGGCGGCGGCAAGGGCAAGGGCGCGCCGCCGCCGCCGTCCTGGTTCTTGTTCGACGACGACCAGATCACGCCCAAGACGCCCGAGGAGGTGCTGGCGCTCGCGGGCGGCGGCGACTGGCACATGGCGTACCTGCTGATGTACTCGGCCGTGCGCGTGCCGGAGGACGCGCCGGTCGTGCCGCCCAAGGCCGCCGAGGAGGCGGCGGCGGGCGCCGCCGCCCCCGCCGCCCCGGCCGCCGCCGCCGCCGCCAAGCCCGACACCAACGGCGCCGCCGCCGGCGCCGCCAAAAAGTGAAGCGTGAAAGAGCGAGAGAGAGGGCGGGTAGAACCGGGCGAGACGGTCCGAGTGTAAGGCGCGATGATGACCGATGATCGATGACCGATGACGCGTTGACCGGGGTACGGGAGGAAAGAAACCAGGGGGCAAAGGGGGCGGCGGGAGACAAACAAACGGGGGGGGGGAGCGCGCCGCGCAAGACGAGGGCGCGAGCGCGCCGCGCGCAAAAAACGAAAGCGAGCAAAGGGCCGGGCGCACACAGCCACAGAATCCGAAAGCCAACACACACACGAAGCAAAAAAAACAACAACAGAGCCGGGACTCACCTCGTCGCTCGCCGCGGCCTCCACGACCCCGGCGTCCAGCGCAAACCCGAGCCGCGCGCCAAACCGCACCGCCCTCAAGGCGCGCAGAGGGTCGTCCGCGAACGTCTCTCGCGCCGGCAGCGGCGTGCGCACGAGCCCCGCGCGCAGGTCCGACAGGCCGCGGCCCGTGAGGTCCTCGACGCGGGCCTCGTTGATGTTGTAGAAGAGGGCGTTGATGGTGAAGTCGCTGTTGTTGAATGCGTCGTCGGTTTGGTCGGTGGTTGTTCTTGGCGGGGGGGGGGGGGCGGATAGGGCCGCGTGAGGCGGGACCCGCGTTTTTGCGCAGCCTTCGTTTCACGGCGTCGCCCCTTGTCGCCGTGAGCACCAAAACAAACAAAGAAAGACAAGAAAAAGACTCACCGGCGCTCCGCGTCCTGCTGCGGCGTGCCAAACTCCATGGTGGGGATGCGCGAGCCCTCGGCGTAGGTCTCGGACCGCAGGTTGACCAGGTCGATCCACAGGGCGGGCGCGGCGGGGGCGGCTGCGTCGCCGCCGCCGCCGCCGCCGCCGCTCGTGCCGCCCGCCCCTGGCCGCGCCTGCTGCTGCTGCTGGTCCTTCTGCCGGAGCAGCGGCAGCACGGGCACCTTGATGCGCGCGGTCTCGAGGTGCTTGGACTGGTCCGGGTTGGACTGGATGACGGCGGCCGAGTGCGTGGGGAGGCCCTGCGAGGCAAGGTACTCGTTGACCTGTCGGAAGGGGGGGGGGTGGTTGTTTTGTTTTGGATGATGTTGGTGTCGTCGATTTTGTTTTCGCTCGAACGAACGGCGGCGGACGAGAGCGCGGCGGTCGCGGCCTCCGTCCGCCCCCCCGTTGGCAAAAAACCAGCGCGCAAGAGCGACCTCACCTTTTCCGCGAAGTCCTTGCCGTACATGTTATCGAGCGCGATGTCGATGTCAACGGACGCGCGCCCGAGCAGCTTGTCGCGCACCCACCCGCCCGCCGCGCGAAGCACGGTGGCGCCAGCCGCGCCGCCGCCGCCGCCCGCGCCGGCCGCGCCCTCGCCGCCGCCACCCGGCGCGCGCGCCGCCGCGAGCAGCGTCGCAAACAGCGCCTCCTCCTGGTCGGTGAGCACGACGCCGTCGCGCACGGCCACGGGCGCGCCCGCGTCGCCCGGGCGCGGGTCGGGGGCCGCCGAGGACGACATGGACGCGGCGGGGGACGTGGCAGGGCGCAGCGAGAACGGGCGCGGCCACGCGGGCGAGGCCGAGGCGCCGAGGACGAGGCGGGCGGCGCCGGGCGCCGGTCGCGACGCCGACGCGGCGGCGGCGGCGGCGGCCGCGCGGCGGGCGCGGAAGAAGTGGCGGGTCGCTTGCTGGTGGCGCTGAGCGAGGCGCCCGAGCGAGCAGCAAATGGCGCGTCCGAGGCCCGCGCGGGCCCGGATCATTCGGGCCGCGGTCTGTTCAAAATACTCTTTTGTGGCGCGTTTGGAGTGCTTGTTGTGTGCTCTTCGTTCCGCCAGACAACGGAGAAACCGGGTCCGAGCGCCAGGTGTGTGCAATGTGCGCTGAAAGCCGATGCGTGCGCGTGATCATGGGCGAGGGAACAGAGGCTCTCCTCCTTGTTTGGTTTCGTTTCGCCGATCGATGCGGGGCGGTCGACGCCCGACGCCCGACGACCGCTCGACAGCGCGTCTCCCCCCTCGGTTCTTCTCTGTCTCTCTCTCTTCGCGCTCTTGCCTTGCGACGCTCTCCGCTCCCCCCAGCCCGCAGTTTGTCCTTTGCACGTTGCAGGTCGACGCATGGGCGCCAGCGTGCGCCGCGTGACTGCGCGGCCTCGCATCCGGCCCACTAAACTCGCCCTCTGCCCCATGGCCACTGCAATGTCGCGGCAATCACGGCTTTTCATCCGCGGCAGCCTCCGTCCCCTCGTCGCCCCTCGTCCCCGCCAGCGCTGCCGTCGTCGCCGGTCGCAACTGCCAGCTCGCGCAGGGCCACCTCGAGCGCCGCGCCATCCACGTCCTGGCTGCCGTCGCTCCCGCCCTGCCCGACGCTGTCGTCGTCGTCGTCGTCGTCGTTCTCGCTGCTGCAGCTGCTCGTCGTCTCGCCCGCCCCCAGCGCGCGCAGCTCGGCCTCGAGCGCCGCCACCCGCGCACGCCTCTCCTCCACGCCCTGCTGCGCCCCGCTCAGCTCTTCCGCCTCTTGCGCCAGGTCAGACACGTCCTCGTGCGCGCGCCAGCGGCGCGACTCGGAGCGCCGCGCGGCGAGCTCGTCCTCGCCCTGCTGGGCGCGCTCGGCCGCGCTCGGCAGCACGGGCGCGGCGTGTGGCGGCCAGACGGGCGCGCCGGAGGCCAGCAGCTCGCCGATGACCTGGCGGTGCCAGGGCGCCAACTGGGCCTGAGTTGCGAACAAGAGGAAGTCGATTGCGCCGCAGTTTGTCCAGTCGGTGAAGATCATGACGGTGCGCCGCGTCTGCTGCGAAGAGCGGCGCAGGAGCTCGAGCACGACATCGCGGCGGGGGGAGCCGCTGACGGACGAGCAGGGGCGTCCGTCAGCGGCCCCCCCCGCGGCGGCTATCAGAGGCGTCCACCCACGGTCAGCAACCGCATCAGGCGAGGCGCCGTGCTCCATCAGCCGCTGCAGCTGCACGAGGTTGCCCCTTTTTGCAAGTAGGAAGAGGGGCGTCTTCCCGTGTTTGTTCCTTGCGTTGACGTCCGCGCCTAAAGAGACGAGACGGTCGAGCGCTGCAATTTCCGCGTCGCGCACGTCATTGGAAAAGAGCCAGTACAGAGGAGACTGCCCATCTGCGTCTCGCGCGTTGATGTCGGCGTGGCCCTCGCGCACGAGGACCTCGAGCACGTCGAGCTGCGAGGCATGCAAGATGGGGCCGTCGTCGTCGTCGTCGTTGTAGTTGTCGGATGCGGGCGACAGCGCGGCCATTGCGGCGCACCAGTGCGCGGCAGTGCAGTGCCGCGCAGCTTCGGAGCCGGCCGCCTCACGATAATTGAAGTTCACGTTTGCGTCGTGCCCCGCTTTCAGCAGCGCGCGCGCGGTGTCGACCAGGCCGTACATGCCCGCGACGGCCAAAGGATGTCAAAACTGCAGCCCCCTCAAACTGCAGCCCTCAAACTGCAGCCCCCTCAAACTGCAGCCCTCAAACTGCAGCCCCCTCAAACTGCAGCCCTCAAACTGCA
>Ga0209491_10004306_pt1 | contig 22081 bp, 17 predicted proteins | sample BON02_FD_187213 | JGI IMG/M metagenome (GOLD analysis project Ga0209491, IMG submission 187213) | Freshwater microbial communities from Lake Bonney liftoff mats and glacier meltwater in Antarctica - BON-02 (SPAdes) (version 2) | ecosystem: Environmental > Aquatic > Freshwater > Ice > Glacier... | reverse complement strand
AAGCAATAGTCGCGTAACTCCCGCGCTATGCCATGACATGCCCAATCCAGTCCAAGGGATGGTCGGCTGAAGACCGTCTAAGGAGGAAGAAATCGGCTCCACGACGTTGAGGATCGCTTCCGCGACGGCGATCCTGCACAGTTTGTCATTCGCGCATCCACATTTTGGCGACGCTTCTTTCTTCTCGCCGGAAATCTGAAGACTCGTCGGTGCAAATTGAGTTTGTTCAGCTGTGTTAACTTTGATGTCGGCCTCAATCGACTACCAAAGTACTACCACTTGTGAATGCAATTGAATGAAAACAGCCCCTGACCGGCAGTTGTCGTTGCGTGCTCAGGACTAACCGTCCTGTAGTCACTCACGGCAGCCACGAAATGGCTGAGGGGGCACGCCAAGCGACTCCAGTTTGACGCTTCGGTCGCCCAGACTGAAGCGCCCAACGTAGTTCGCTCACTGCGCTGGTGTGCGCCACCGACGCGTGCCACCGCCACGCCGTCGGGTTCCTATTTTCCCTCCCGCGCTGCACTTTCACGCCGCGCCAAATTCACGGGACAAGCGACCGATCAACACTGATCTCCCGCCGCTCAACATGAGAGGCGAAGATTCGTTGACCACGGTCAGCCTCCTGCATCATGAAGTTCGGCCCTTTGTTCGGCCACATTTCATCGGCGGTACGGGAATTGCTGTCGCAATCCCGGCAAGTATGCCAAGGCGTCAGCGGAGTGTCGGCTTTCGCCTTCACGTCAGTGTATCTTAAGGGGAACTTTCAATGCTGGGATTCATTTGGTGGTTAATTATCGGAATAGTTGCAGGCGGTTTTGCACGACTCATCATGCCCGGCCGACAACCGATGGGGCTGATCTTGACGATGGTTCTTGGGCTCGTCGGGTCGATGGTAGGAGGATTCGTGTCTTCGTTAATTTTCGGTTACGACCCTATGGATCCGGGATTCCACACAAGCGGGCTCATTATGTCGACAGTCGGTGCCATTGCAGTCTTGGCCATTTATGGAAGTATCAGCAGAAGAAAATTAGACCATTGAACGCGTTTCGCGTTCCTTTTCCTGGCAGCGATCCGGGTGTAGAAACCAGTGTTGCTTAATTCGCTGCACTGTAGGCGAAGACTTTAACGCCGTAGGCAATCGATGTTTCCGGAAATACCGCGGCCCACGACAATGATTGAGAGGTAACCACACTTCTCACTCATTGAAGGAGCCACGGATGTCCAGGGGTAAGAAACCGTCGAAGCGTCCGCAAACGCAGCACAAGCCGAAGAGCGCTTCATCGCAGCATGACAGGCGAAAACGTCTCGACACGCCGAATCCTCAGCGAAAGAAGACCGCGAAGGCGAAGGTGCCTCTCACCCCCAGCGAGTAAACATCGTTGCGGCGATCTGCATTGCGAGCATCGCCGCGAGCCTGTTCGGGCGGCATGTACGCTGGAGTCCCCAGAATCGCCCCTTCGACGGTCATCGCAATCTCACCTGCATCACGCTTCGCAAGTCCAAAGTCAGCGACGTAAGGTTCGTCGAGTGTGTCTATCAGAATGTTCTGAGGCTCCAGGTCGCGATGCACGCCGCCGGCCTCATGCGCATGATGGAGACTTTCAGCGATTTTGCCACAGAGCTCAGCGGATTCACCACCAGAAAGTGGACGTGCCGTCAGCCAGTCATCCAGACTGGCTCCGTCGATAAAGTCACTGACAATGTAGATCAGACCATTTTCACGCCCTATTTCATGGACCGAGACAATATTGGGGTGTCGAACTGTGCGGCAGCTCTTGCTTCACGCAGGAACTGTTGATTCTCGGCCTCAGCCAGGTGAGTGCGGCGCGGGATTTTGATAGCGACGATTCGGTCCAGTTTCGAATCGGTCGCCTTCCAGACTTCGCCAAACGCTCCCCGACCTAATCGATTCAGAAACTCGAAATGCCCCACCATTTGATGCTGGCACATGACGGTCTCGACATCTTTCGCGAGATTAAAGCAACCGCCGCACCACGGGCAGGAGACATCTTTAGACGGATCATCGTCGATGACTTCAATGGGCTTCTGGCAATGCAAACACTGCATCTGCATAGTGTGCGTCCTTCCGGAAATACGTGACGTTGACCCGCAAGAGACCACCGGCGGAAGAGAAACGCATTCCAGAACACAAGCCGAGCCTGTTGCGGCCCAACACCGCAGAGTACTTGCAGAGTTGTCAGTCTTTCAGAAATCCTGCTGATTGACCGTTTTTTTGGAGAGAGTTAGAACTAACGAGTTCCTATAGCCGACTCAGGAGTTCTGCTTTCTTGGTGGCGAATTCTTCTTCAGTCACATAACCCTTGTCGCGAAGCCCGCCGAGGCGTTCCAGCGTTTCAATAATGTCTTCGGTGCTGGGCGATTCTGCAACCGGACCCGGCAAGGCGACTGCTGGAGAATTCGCCCCCGTATTCTGGAAGGCGGGTTGTGATGTCGCACCGGCTACGAACGATACTGGCACTGACGCGGCAGGTGTAGCAATGGGCTGCATCACACCGTTGCGTGAAATCACCGGAAGAGTCGAGAGGTCAACCGTCCCATATTGACTTGTGAAGGTGATCGACCCACCAGAGCCCTGCTGCTGAGAGAAACCGCTGACGTGATGGTCTTTGGTGTCATACACCCAAACATCGCTACCGGTCTTCACTGCCAGACGGTGACTCTGAGAAAAATTAGCGTACCGGACCTGGTTCTGTGCCCCCAGTGCATTCGGAACTCCCAATTCCTGTGGCCACCAGTTTGCTTCCGGATCCGGTGCAAACAGATTGTTTCCGGAACCCATACCGCCGCCAGCCTGCGTCTGTGAATTAACCCCGTTCTGAGTTTGCGACTGAAACGATCCACTGAAAGGAGTCGCCTGGTGCTTGCCAAGTTCATTGGCGATATCATTGCAGATGCTGTCGACACGGTACTTCAGTTGATTGTTGAACAAGTCGCTGACCATCGTCATGCCGCCTCGCATCCACTGCCCACAACCACCAAATTCGAGGTGGTTGAACTGAGCCATGGACCCATTGCCATTCTGAATCGCGAACAGCATATGAGTCACCCCATCAGTGGACAAGTCGTGCCTCTGAGCAAGATTTTGAACAAGTTGAATTCCCGCATCTGAAAGAGACGTCATCAAGAGAACTTCGTGTAAGGGCATGTAAAAAAAGGGGTCAAAACGACTTTACCTTCCGTTCCCGAAAGACCTCCCTCTATGAGAGAGTTATTGTCACTCACAAAAAGAAACAGGGGAAGCGGCAGATTGCGAGATTCAAATTGTTGACTCGAAATAACAACGGAAGTTCTGGTCTGGACTGTTTTGATCAGCAGCCGGTCCATTTTGGATTCAGTTCTGCTCGATTTTGAGACGGTGTGAACGAACGAAGATTTCCGAGCTCTTTCGATTCACTGCCCCTCGGAAGCGACAAACCAGGAAGCATCCTGTATTGCGCTCATCAATATTGGTGGCGAAGCACTTGTTTTCTTAGGGTCTTGACTTGGTCGGTATGACACGGTCGCCGACCGATTTGGTCTGAGCTTCTGCCGTGCGATGGGCCTCGGTTTGACTTTAGTGTCGATCAACATCCCATAACACTGCCCTGATCACCACGTTCCTAATCCCGTTCCTGATCACAAACGATATTTAGTGGGACATTGGCGCCGGGAGTGGACTCAGTGCAATGGCAGATGAGTTTTTAATCGGAACTGGTCTTTGCGATGCGATTCAAGTGATGGATTGGTCAAGGTCCTGGTTGTAGGCCAGCAGTCTCAGTGAGCTAAGGAGCTAAATAGGACGACCAGTGTACTGCCTTCGTGAATGATTACCGCCGGTCCGATCCCCGCGAACCCAAGCGTGGTCGCTGCGGCGAGCACTACAATCGTCCCGAGAGCGATCACCAGATTCTGTCGGATGATTCGCCGAGCGGCTCGCGACAGTCCGATCGCAAACGGCAGTTTTGAAAGATCCTCGTCCATCGCCGCCACATCGGCTGTCAGGAATCGCGAGCGGAATTGTCAAAAGTGGCGATGGCAAGCAGTCCACCAGCCCACGGCCCACAGCCCGTCCAGAATTTCACGCCGTTTCGATGTGGAGAGATTTTTGTGACTCGCGCGAGGACGTAAAATGGTTGACAAGGCAGATTGTATCCAATATACAATCCGTGGACCCCCTCATCATCCTGGCTGTGAAAAGTAAAAGAGCATTGATGACCACTTCAGGTAGTGTGAGAACTGTTTCCGACCAGATCACGGAACAGCTTCGTCAGTCGATTCTGGCAGGTGAATTTCCCCCGGGTTGTCCGCTGAGGGAGGGCGAACTTGCTGAGCGTTATCAGGTCAGCCGACACCCGATCCGCAAAGTCCTGCAACAGCTGACGCTGGAAGGTTTGCTGGTCAGCAAGCCAAACTGTGGTGTCACAGTCGCGGCGGAGGGCTCGGAACATGTGACGGAGTTGCTTACTCCAATGCGAGTTCAGCTCGAGCTTTATGCGCTGCGGCGCGTCTCATCTGGCCAACTGCAGGGACAGCGATCTCACTGGGAACGGGTGATTCGGCTGATGGCGCGAGCGGCGGAGGACAAGGACGAGCAGGCAATTCTAAGTCTCGATGCCCGTTTTCATCAGCTGCTGCTGATCGCCGCCGACATGCAGGATTGCATCCCTCTGTGGTTAGCAATCTACGGTCGCATGCATGGCCATCATCGACAGAGCAATAGCCAACTCGATGATTTAGGCTTCATTGCCTTCGTACACGAGAGGTTAATGCAGAGCTTTTTAAGCAAAGATCGCGAACATTCTTCGGAAGACCTGCAATCGCACCTCGAAAATACCAGCTTCAATCGGGCCTCTCACGCACTCTGGGCGAAGCGGAAACATCCGGGAACAAAGCGATGAATCAATCTTTCCGAGGGCTGGCAACCATTTTACTGTTTAACCGCGTACGCGTTGCCATCGTTCTGCTGGTCAAGCCGCTGCTGATGCTCTCATCAGGCTGCTGTTTGCTGCACTGTGGCGGACCGGCCTGTGGTCAGGAACGATCGCAGCTGGACCACTTTGAGCAAGCAATCAGACCGCTGCTGATTGCACGATGCATTGAATGTCATGGTCCCGATCGTCAGGAATCCGGCCTCCGTCTGGATTCCCGGGCTGGATGGATGACAGGGGGCGAACGAGGCCCGGCCGTCACCCCGGGGGACCCTGCAGATTCTCTGATATTTCTCGCGGTAAAGCACCTGGATCCTGACCTGCGGATGCCGGAGGAGAAGCTGAGTGACGCAGAGATCGCGGCGTTCGAAAAGTGGATTCGCGACGGGGCTATGGACCCTCGCGAGACACCGGAGCAACCTGCAAAGCATGTCGTGTCCGATCCGCAAACTTTCTGGTCCTTTCAGCCAGTCCACGCGATGGATCCGCCAGCCGTGAGCGACCCAGGCTGGATTCGAACGCCAGTCGATGCGTTCATTCTGGCTCAGCTGGATGCCAAAGGTCTCAGGGCCACTCCGCGAGCTGACCCGCGAACGCTGGCTCGGCGTGCGTACTTCGATCTCATCGGATTGCCTCCGACTCCGGAACAAGTCGATGCGTTTGTTCGCGAGCCCACGCAGGAGGCCTGGTCGCGACTCATCAATCAACTGCTCGATTCTCCACAGTACGGCGAACGCTGGGGCCGACATTGGCTGGATGTGGCTCGCTATGCCGACAGCGGTGGTTTTGAAACAGACATCTATTATCGCAACGCCTGGCGGTACCGAGACTACGTTGTTAAATCGTTCAATGACGACAAGCCGTACGACATTTTTGTGCAGGAGCAGATCGCCGGAGACGAACTCTGGCCGGACGACCTCACGCTGGACGGCAATTACACGATCTCGCCCGAAAAGAAGAGGCATCTGGAAGCTTTAACCGGAACGGGATTGTTCACGCTGGGTCCTCAGGTCCACGAATCCAACATGGACGGAAAAAAGATCCGCTATGAAGCGTACTCGGACTGGGTCGACACGACCGGCGCTGCCTTCATGGGGCTGACTTTTGGCTGCGCGCGATGTCATGATCACAAGTTTGATCCGATAACTCAGCATGACTACTACGCCATGCAGGCAATTTTTTCGAGCAGCAAAGAAATTGAGTACCCGATCATCGATGCGATGGGGATCGCCGACTTCAAACAGCACTACCCACGCATTCTGGCTGTCGAGGAATCACGCCGTGCTCTGCGGATGTTTGATGCAGCCATCGCCGGAAAACAACTGTCGGCAGGGGAGCAATCTGAACGCCAGGGACTGCTCAACTCTATTGCCAACAACGTTCTGGCTTTGCCCGAGAACTCTGCTCTGGGTGTACCGTTAGTCGGGCTCATGGAAACTCCGACGATCAGCGTGCTGGGACATGAACGTCCAGAGCTGATTGCCCCCGTCTATCTGCTCAGTCGCGGTGAACTGTCACGGCCGCGCGAGCAGGTCGTTCCGGGGCTGCCGCAGGCACTGCGAACTGCCAGCCGATGGGATGAACCGATGCCCGGGCAGCAAAAGAATCGCGCGACGCTGGCGCGGTGGCTGACCAGCAAACAGCATCCCCTGACGGCGCGCGTGATGGTCAATCGCATCTGGTACGGACACTTCGGCCGCGGCATCGTCGGGAGTCTGAATGACTTTGGCCAGATGGGAGAACCACCGACGCACCCAGAACTGCTCGACTGGCTGGCCTTCACCTTCATGCAACAGGGCTGGGGCATCAAGGAAATGCACCGCACGATGATGCTCTCGTCCACGTATCAAATGAGCAGCCTCGGAGGCTCAGCAGAAAACGCTTCCATCGATCCGCAGAATCGCAGCCTCTGGAAGATGAATCGACGGCGGCTGGAAGCGGAGGCCATTTGGGATTCCATCCACGCGGTGGCCGGCACACTGAATCTGAAGATGGGTGGCCGACCCGTTGTGCCGCCTCCCGCACCGGACGATGGCGTTCCTGGGAACTGGATCGTTTCCGCCGATCCAGCCGAACATACGCGACGTGGCCTTTACATCCTGCAGCGTCGCAATTATCGCTTTCCAATGTTTGATGTCTTTGATCTGCCGGTCAATGCCGTGAGCGCTCCGGCTCGCGATGTGACGACGGTCGCACCACAGGCTCTGTGGATGCTGAACAACCCAACTGCCGTCCGTCAGTCGCAGGCCTTTGCTTCACGACTCAAGAGCGAAGTAAATTCTGGCTGGAACGCGCCCGATTTTGGCCCGTGGCAATCGGGTTGGGTCGGGAATAAATCTGGCATTCATGCCGGCTGGGCTTTGCGAGAAGACAATGGCAATGCGACGCAAACCATGGATGATCCCATCGGGACTGTGGTGACTCATGGAATGACGAGTGTTGCCTGGCAAGTCCCTGCCGGTGCCAGCGGGGCGATCGAAATCCGTGGTGGACTATGGAACATTCGCCGACTTGGACGTAGTGGACCCTGGAAACTATGGCACAACGACAAGCTGCTCAGTGACGGCACTGTAGACGATCACTGTGGAACCTCGACTGCCCCCTTAACTCTGAACAGCGGGTCCGGTGGTGAAGCAGCGTTGAAGTGTGTCGCGCAGGCGGGTGATATTTTTCGTCTGGAGATCCTGGAGGCGGATTTTGTTGCCGTGCAGCTGAGTTTTGTCACGTCGATCGGAGTACGTGACATCGCTGCCGATTTTTCACTGGACGCGAACCCCACGCCCCAGGGCTGGAGATACTGTGAATCGCTCGCTAACGGTGCAGATCCCCTCGCCAACATTGTGCGAGGCCGACGTTCCGGAGACGAGGGGACGCAAATCGATCGAGTCTGGCAGTTGGCACTCGGCCGATTGCCCACGGTGGAAGAAAAAGCAGAAGCCGCTGAGTTACTGAAGTCGCTTGCTGCAGCAGATTCTCAGACTGCCATGTCCCTGCTTTGCCTGGCGATCTACAACATGCAGGAGTTTGTGTATGTCGATTAAGTCTCCACCTGTGAATCAGCGGACGCGCGAAGACGCACGAAACCCGCATCATTGCGGCCGATTTCTGCCCATTGCGGATCGCCGCGATTTCCTGAGAACGTCGGCACTGGGGTTTGGGGCATCCGTGCTGGGGACATTGCTCGCTCAGGATGCTGCAGCGACGAAGACGGCTGAACATAATCCGCTCGCACCGCGGGAGGCGCATTTCCCGGCAAAGGCAAAGCGTGTCATCTTCATCTTCTGCGGAGGCGGGCCCAGTCAGCTCGAAACGTTTGATCCCAAACCGGCACTCGTCAAATATAACGGTCAGCCCATCCCGGAGAGCTTCCGCACCGAAGGACTGGCGCTGCAGTTTATGAAGGCCAGTGATGGCAAACTGATGGCCTCGCCGTTTGAATTCACAAAGCATGGCCAGTCGGGTTTGGAAATTTCATCATTGTTTCCAAAGTTATCGGCCCATGCGGATGACCTGGCTGTGATCCGCTCCTGTCATCATGACTCTTTTATTCACGGGCCTGCGTCCGCCATTGTCAATACCGGTTCGTCGCTGCTCGGCCATCCGAGCATGGGAGCCTGGGTGACCTATGGACTGGGGAGCGTGACGGAGAATCTGCCTGCCTACATCACGATGACTGATGGAGGATTCCGGCCGGGTCCGGCAGTCAGTTACGGGAGTGGCTTTCTTCCTGCGATTTATCAGGGGACCGTCTTAAGAACTGAAGGCACTCCGATTTCGAATCTGGTTGCTGCCGGAGCCCCTGGCCAGCAGCGTGCGATGCTGGATGCTCTGAGTCGCTGGAATGGACGGTTCGCTGCGGAACGTGCCGACGACTCTCGTCTGGCGGCTCAGCTGTCGAACTATGAGCTGGCATTTCGCATGCAGACGGCAGCGCCCGAGCTGATCCGGATTGATGATGAGACTGCTGCAATTCGGGAACTGTACGGAGTTGACAAGGAGCCAACTTCCAGGTTTGCTCGCATGTGTTTGCTGGCCAGGCGCATGGCAGAAAAAGGGGTGCGATACATTCAGCTGTTCAACAACGACTGGGACGGCCACGGCGAATGCGCGGCCAATCATAAGGGCAACGCGGACAGGACCGATCAGCCCATCGCGGCATTGCTGACCGACCTGAAGCAACGCGGCCTGCTCGACAGCACGCTTGTCGTCTGGGCCGGAGAGTTTGGTCGCACTCCTGTGATGCAGGGATCAAACGGGCGAGACCACAGCCCGTACGGCTTCAGCATCTGGATGGCGGGGGGCGGTGTCAAAGGAGGCCAGGCGATCGGCGCGACGGATGAGTTTGGCTTCCGGGCGGTCGAAAAGAAAGTTCATGTCCACGACCTGCATGCCACAATGCTGGCCCTGCTGGGCTTCGATCATGAGCGACTGACGTATCACTTTGAAGGCCGCGCTCGTCGACTCACGGATGTGTTTGGGCATGTCGTGAAAGATGTGATCGGATAAGCTTGCGACGCTGATCCCGCGTCAGCATCGTGCGGCTTTTTAGAGTCGCCTTTCGCTCTGCGAAAGCAGCGTATTCGCAACTTTCGCGGAGCGAAAGGCGACACTTATTTTCCGCGCGATGCGTTATACATTTAACTGCTGAAGTAAAACTCATGTCATTTCAACAACGATTTCTGTTTGTTGCTCTGCTGCTTGTAGCTCCGGGCCGTCTCGCAGCGCAGTCATCTGACCTGCCTGAGGCACAGCGAAATCGGCTGCCAGTGATCGACCGAGTCGACGCCCAGCCGTTGCTGCTGCTGACGCAAAGAGTTTCAGAAGCGCTGGAGACAATCGGTGCGCCTTTGCCAGCAGAGACAAGAGCTGCGTTGCTGGAACTGAAACGCGAGCCGGACGACGCAGTGGTCACAGTCAGCATTCAGCGGCTTCTGGACCCGCTGTGTCTGGCGGCGGTTGAGATCAAAGCCGATGGGATTGTGGAGGTCATCGCTGGTCGGACGGTGGAGGTAGAAGAGCAGGGATGGCGAACAATGTTGGTGAAGGTTTTGAACACGGCCGGCGTGCAGTCACGTTTGCAGGTCGATAGCCCCAACGCGAGACCGATCCCGCACGGGCCAAGCAACGATGTCCAGAATCGCTGGATGTCGCTCAACGCGTTTGATGGCCGGCCACTAGACGCAACCCTCAGTGGTCTCGAGCTCGAATATCGGCTTGTGCAATTGTCTTCAATTCGTCCTGGTGAACGACAAGCCCGCTTCGAATTCAACGCCGGGGTCGCTGGAGCGAAGGATTCGCAGCTAATCCGCCAGTGGAAGTTCGATCAAGATTCCGATGGCTGGGGCCAGATCAATGACCTTGATCTTGAGGTCCGCGACAAGGCCTTGCATCTGCGGTCCACGGGCAAAGATCCGTACTTTTCAGCTCCGGTGACGGCACGCGGTGGTCGGATGATTTTGAAATTTTGGGGCCAGACCGATTCCGGAGATATTGGTCAGATGTTCTGGTGGACCGATCAGCTGCCGGCGCCCGACGGTCAGCGTCAGAAGAACTTTCAACTCAATGCCGGGAATGCACAGGAGTACGCAATTGAATTCCCCGTGGAAGGCGATTTGCGAGGTGTGCGGCTTGATCCGTTGCAGGGATCCGGGACGTTTCGCATCGAGTGGATGAGTCTTGAGTACGCGCCCGGTGAAAACGGGCAATGGGCTGGAGCAGACATCTCTGTGAAAACGCTGCCGTCAACTCCTGTTACGTTTCAAGTCTCCGACGCTGATGGTTCGCCGTGTATGGGATGCTTTGAAATCCGGGACGCTCAGGGGCGAGTCTATCCGGCCCAGTCGAAGCGACTGGCTCCCGACTTTTTCTTCCAGACTCAGATTTATCGCGAAACGGGCGAAAGCATTCACCTGCCGCATGGAACGTTTACATTTAAGTGTTCTCACGGGCCTGAGAGTGTTCCGGAAAATATAACGATCACCGTCGGCGAGGAACCGCTCACGGTCGAGTACCGCGTCCAGCGCTGGATCGACACTGCTGCAAAAGGTTATTGGAGCGGCGACCATCACATTCACGCGGCCGGTTGCCTGCACTACGAAAACCCGACTCAGGGTGTCCATCCCCCCGACATGCTACGACATATCATGGGGGAAGACGTCAAGGTCGGTTGCTGCCTGACATGGGGACCATGTTTCGATTACCAAAAGCGGTTCTTCAGTGGTCAGCCGGATGACGTCAGCCGCTATCCGTATTTGTTGCGCTACGATATTGAAGTCAGCGGCTTCGGGTCACATCAGTCGGGTCACCTCAATTTGCTGAAGCTGAGCCAGCAGATCCCGTTGGGAGGCGATTCCAAAGACCACTGGCCAACGCTCGGTCTGAACACACTGCGGTGGGCGAAGAAACAGGGTGCGGTGACCGGGACCGCTCACAGTGGCGCTGGTCTAGAACGCTCCGTCGGTCGAGTTCCTGGCACAGATGGTCCCCACCATCTGCCCGGCTTCGACATCCCTGCGTTCGATGGCATTGGAGCGAACGAATTTATCATGCAGGTGACGCATGACGTCGAAGGGTTAGACGGCACGAAAGTTCCCGCCCTTGACTTCATCGCAACGATGAACACGCCACGCGAACAGGAATGGAACATCTGGTATCACGTTTTAAACTGCGGGATCCCGGTCGTCGCCAGTGGGGAGACCGATTTTCCCTGCATGACCGGTGAGCGAGTTGGAATCGGTCGCGTCTATGTGAAATTACCCGACAAACTTGACTACAACGACTGGGCTGAAGCGCTTCGTCGTGGCGAAAGCTATGTGAGCAATGGCACCAGCCATCTGATGAACTTTCAGCGACTCTCCAATGGCAGCCTTACGGTGGACGCGGCAGTGCGGCTTCCCGCGGCTGCTGGTGATTCCGGGGCGCCCGGTGATTCTGGAGCCGCCAGCGATTCCAAAGCATCAGGGCGGGAGGTCGAAGTCGAACTGATTGCGAATGGGCGACCGATCGAGGTTCAGAAAGTCCTCGCCGATGGAAAACTTCGAACTCTGACGTTTTCTGATCCCAGGTTGACTCAAAGTAGCTGGCTCGCCGTGAGAACTTTTCCTTCGGCTCACACCAATCCGGTCTGGGTTGAGGTCGACAATCATCCGGTGCGGGTAAAAGAAAGTATCGTGTGGTGCCTTGCATCCCTGGAACAATGCTGGAAAGAGAAACAGCGAACCTACGCTCCGGCCGAAAGACAACAGGCGGAGGCCGATTACGAACACGCTCGACAGACCTATCGGAGACTGCTCAATGAAGCGACTCGTTAGCATGTGCCTTGCCGCAGCGACCGCAGGCACCCTGATCTGGGTGCTTGCGCATTCCGGAAACTCATCGCTGCAGACGTCGCAGATTTTGCCGCAGCCAAAAATGGCTGCCGGCGAGCCCGTCTGCAGTTTGACCTCGACGGACGTTTCTTCCGGCGAGTCGCAGGCAGTCGTCGATCCGACCGCTGCCGCCCAGCCAACGCTTTTCCGGGTCAGTATCTCCCCGGAAGCTCGTGTGAAAGCCACGGCTGTTGAATCGCGCCGCGACCTTTTGGCCGGGCAATGGACAACCTTTCAAATTACCATCGAGAACGCCGCTGGCATTACCGCACCATTGTCCATCGAATCCGAGCAGTTGATGCGATCGGAGACCGACACCGATCGGGACCGCTGGATGAGGTTGTCGCTCGAACCAGACGTCCCGCTGACTGGCCGCACCAGGGAGACGCGTTCGTTGCGCCTCTACAGCCGCGACACCGGCATTCGCACGGCGCTGCTCAACGTCAACGCCGGCCAGGGAACGCAGGACCTCGGTTTCCGAAGCGATGTCGTGTTGAGCTTTCACATCGCGGAACGGTAGCAAAGATCGTTTCTTGGTGAGCAGGTCGTCGCCCTTCATGAATCCACTGTCGGGGCTCATGAACAACGCGTATTAACCCAGCCGCCATATCCCTCAACGAACGGCCTCTGCCATGTCAGTCCAATACGAAATCCTCCGGAGCACGCGCTGCGGTCAGCATGTCTCAAAAATAAGCACCGTCACCCTTCGCCCAATCATCGAAGCCAACTCAGCTTTCAGCGTGGTCAGATCCCAAAGGCAGCGAGTCGAATTTGTTGAAAACGTCAGGACTGCTTCGGAAAGTTTCAAGCTTTCTGAAAAGCTCCACGGAAGGGACCCTCTTCGTAGCAATGCGCGTCTGTCGCAGAACAAATGTTGTCAGGAAGCTGCTGCATTGATTGAACCGGGAGTTTTCACGGTCGCTTTCGCGGTCTGCATTTACCATGGGGACCCGCCGTGAAGTTTTCACGAGCCCAACAATAGCCGAGGAGCAACAGCTTTTTACTGGCGGGTTGGTTTTCTGATCGGTCACCAGTTCGCTCCTCTGGTTCACGGGCATTGCCTTGAGCGGTAAGCCGCATTAACGCCAGATTTCCCTTTTTGTTTTCGCGCCTGAGTTTCCCCCGGGTAGCCGCATCTGTCCTGATCGCCGACGTGGTTGATCAAGGATCTGTTGGCCAATCCGGTCGATGTGACCGGAGCGGGAAACGGCTACTCCTCCACCGTACGAATAGCCATCCGTAGTTCTGTAGCCACCGTGGACTGCTGTCGCACCATTTTGATTGCTGTAACCGCCTGAATAGCCATTGCCTTGAGAATTGCGATAACCAAACTGCCCTGAATTAGTGGTAATTCGAGCCGTCGCGTTCGAACCGTCAGGCGCTCGGTATCCGCCCTGAACATTGCCCGGACGATACTGCATGTGCCCCGAGTGACCGTTCTCGTTTCTGAACTGACCGCTCACGTGATTTCGTGAAACCGTCCCCTGAAATCCCTGTCCGTATCGAACATTCAAACGCGGCTGCTGGGCCGGCGCCACTGCCGACCAGGCACACACTGCTGCTGTCACCACAACTGCACTCATCAAGCGGATCGTTTTCATCTGAGCCTCCAACTGTCTTCCAGTTTCTTCCGAATGAACCTTCGCAGGACACTTGCCCTGCATCACATTCAGAACATGAGGAAACCGAATCAGAGTGGCTCAGATTTTTTTACTTTTTTTGTTCTCTGCGAGCGCGGTTGGAGAGCAATTGTCAGCCGGGCATCTTTTCTTCCCACAATTCCCTGATGAGTTCTTTCTTTCGTTTCACCGTGCTGCGGGAGACAGACTTCGCGTCGGCGATTTCGTCGATCGTATAGCCTTCCATCATCATCATCGCGATCTCTTTCATCAGGGGTCAAAAAAGGGTCAGGGCCAATAGTGTTCGGCACGGATGTTGTTTGAGGTTCGGGTCAATTCCCAGTCCAGAAAAATGTAAGTCTTTGGCACGATTCATGCGCCCCTCTGGTGAATTCCGTCTGCCAGAGTGACATTACGAGCGGCGATTGTGGCAAAGCATGCCAGACAATCTGTCGAACGACTTAATGACGATGCAGCAATCGTTGCAGAGTCGCACGACGCGACGCCTGACGACACGTCGCCCGACGACGCGAATGCCAAAGCTCGTCGCGGGCGGAAACCAAAGCCCGCGATTGAGCCGTCTGATCTTCAGGGACTCAAGTATTTTGACAAGCTCGAGCCGCTCCTTGCTCGGTTGCACGAAGTGGGCACAGAACGTGATTCCGCAGGGAATCGCGATCTTCACATGAATCAGTACTGCCTCCTTGGACTGCTCTGGATGTTCAGTCCCCTGCTGACATCCATGCGAGCATTGCAAAAAGCCGATGAGCGTGCCGTCATGGCGCGCACGGTGGAGTCCGATCGCAGTTATCTGATGGATCGCGGTTACGCAAAGTTCCTGCTCTGGAATGTGATCCATGCCGCCGACAGCAGTTAAGCACCCATTGGTAAGTTTTGGAGCATAACGATCGATTGCGCAAACAGTATCCGGAGACTGACGTCTCGCGGCTCGCCGAGTTCCAGGCATAGGGGGACGTGAGTCCCCTGATTGTGATTCCTGCGATTATGCCATTTAACTTGTGCATGGGTGCTTATCTGGCAATTATCGCGTGCCTGCTGATTTTGATTTACACAGGCCGCGCGCCGACGAAGCGGACGTTTGAAATGATCTGCCTGTCTATGTCCGGCTGGGCGTCTCTGGAAGAACTGGACCGGCACATCGAAAAATTAAGACCTGCCAAAAAGTAGGCCCCCGCGCGTTCAATCGTGTCGGGCCGTTCGCTGCTGCGCGCTCCGAAAAACCAACACTCCGCCGGTGCCATTCATCGGAACTCCGCGACTCGCCAATCAACCAAGCTCCCGTCATAATCCGCAAGCACGCAACCGGCGTGCCGAATATTGGGACGTAGCTCATTTATGAAACAATGAGCTACGTCCCCTTTCTTCTACCATTTATGAAACAATGCTTTCTTCTACCACACGTAGCAGCTTTTGTGTCCCTCTAAAATCTCCGAACGGCACTCAAAACCAGAACTTTCGCATGTGACGCAATAGATCTCTTGAGAGTCGAGGCACCACTGAATCTCCTATCACGGCATCAATTCCGCACTTTGGACAAATTGCTGTTTCACCGCGCGGATCAAATTCCTGAGTCCACGAAGTGATTTCACTGCTTGGGAAGATCGACTCACAGTGAAAACAGCCTGCGTTGGAACTCGACATGATTGATCCGCTATTGCGGATCGAGTTCAGGTGAAGCTCTCGACATTCAGCTAACTGAAAATGCGACTTGTCTTGCGAATCGCTGCTCATACACCCATGCCTTTTTCTGTAACTCTTGCGTTAGATCATTCAGAGCAATACGAGAATGTTTTTCGAAGATGTGAACATCACAGTGACAATGTTGTTCGTCCAGATGTTTCGAACGACGACCACGGCACCTTGCGAACCGTGATACATTGCAGGAGCAATGTGGCGAGCGGTTGTCAGGAAACTCCACAAACCACGATTCGCTCCCACGTTGGCAAATCGGGAACCTCCGCTGATCGTCCATCGGATCATTGCTGGGTAAATCTGTCGTTCAATCAGTCGTTCAACGGCGTGATTGGATACCGTATAGAGACCTTGCCCAGCAAAGTATTCCAGCGCAACGAGGAAACCAGCGGCCTCAGCGGCATAGGCACCGATGTGTCCGAAGAAGTTTCCAGCACCATACAGCGACCACGATCCGCCGTTTGCCTCGATCACACCATCAACGTAATTGTCCAGCGAATGGAATTGATGGAAGGTGGCAGCGTTCAGTGTCATCCAGAAACCGTCTTGGATACCCGCCCAACTGGCGCCTATGATACCAAGGGTATCGCCAACCCCGCCCATAAACCCAGCGAACGTCATCGCAAAGCCGCCGGGGCCCGTTCCGGCGAAGGTGGAGGCGGCGCGGGCCTGGAGGTTGTTGACGTTTTGCCAGGCGGCTTTGACGGATTGTGCGGCGTTGTTTGTTGCAGCGGCGATGGCGATGGGGTCGTCGAGCGATTCACTGGCGTTACGGCCGGTCAGGTCCGCGGCCAGGTTGACCAGCGTCGCCGTGCTGGCGGCGTTGATGGCTTCTTTCTGAGCCGTTGTCATGGCATTAATGGCACTGTGCTCTCGCAGCAAGGCAAAGCCGGTAGCGGCGGTGGAGGCAATTAGATTGACGCCAATCGAAACCACCACATACGTATGCACCGCATCGACCGCGTCATTCGATGCTGTCAGTGACGCATCAATGCTGGCGGTCGCAATTGTTTGTTCCGCACCTGCTGTGACCTGAACCCACACTTTGCTTAAAGGTTGGAAGAGATCCTCGGCCAACTTCAACTGAATAGTGGAGCTACCTGGAGATGTGTTTCGCTGATACTTTCAGGACGAAATTATGCCACATTAATTGACGTCTGCATCAAAGAGACCCGTTTGATGCTTTCGTTTGATGCTTTCCCCCTTTCCTTTACCCTCCTTACGCCAGCATCTGGTCATACTCACCTTTTGAAATCACAATCAAGGCATCATCAGGTGGGCATTCAGTCAAGTAGTGGTGACCAGCGTTAACGCCATCTAGGCCAGTTAGTAGATCTGCCAATTCCGCCCATCGTTCCCTTTGACACAACCATTGAAATTGAGCTGGTTGACCTTGGCAGTGGTGCAATCCGAGTGTCCTGCGATCACCAACGTCACTGGCGGAGATGCTACACATGCGGATGCTCACATCTGAATGCGATCCAATAATGGACTGCGATTCCAGCTGAATGTCTACAAATTCTTGACTGAGCCGAAGAAAGATTTCTCTCAGCGACTTTACATCTACATCTTTTGAACCCCAAAGCATAATGCGAGGAAAATCCGATCCCAAGTACGTTGACATGCTAAACTTCGTCGGCATTCGATTTTTCCCAAGTTCCGCTGATTGAACTGTTCGTAACCAAGACTGGACGATCAAGGTATGTTTTGCCATGGTGTATTCCAGCTCGTCCACGGATTAAAGTCCCAATGTTCGATCGTATGCCATGAATCTACAAAATGCCTTCTCCATTCACCTCCAGCTGGATCAAACCAGCGCCATGTGCCATCACCAGTGCTTGGTGGCCCCCACGTCCATGCTGGATTCCAAGCCGGGGGCTTAGGATAGCGACTCGAATCAAATTGACCGAAGTAATTTGATGAGTTGGGATTCACAGCGGCCGGGCCTACGATAAGTCGCCAACCACCGTAGCCAGCGATGGCAATGTAGTTTGAAACACCCCAGTAGAAACCGACATCCTGACCATTCAGGTAGGCTTGTGCATTTCCATAAAGCGGCCCTGAGTCTGTGAAGTTGGAATATCCGAACGACATTGTATCACGCATTGAATGGGTTGCGCCAAGCAGACTGTCGTATGCCTCCCCAGACGTGAAGGTAGTGCCGGTTGCGGAGAAGAAAGTCGGCCAACTGAACCATCCCCCATCAAACCAACCTGTAAACCCGGCGAACGTCATCGCGAACCCGCCAGGTCCCGTTCCGGCGAAGGTCTCGGCGGCGCGAGCACGGAGGTTATTGACGTTTTCCCAGGCAGACTTGACGGCTTGAGCCGCGTTGTTTGTGGCACTGGCGATGGCAATCGGGTCGTCGAGTGCTTCACTAGCGTTACGGCCAGTTAGGTCGGCGGCAAGATTGGTCAGCGTTGCCGTGCAGGTGGCGTTGATGGCTTCCTTCTGAGCCGTAGTCACCGCATTGATTGCACTGTGCTCACGCAGCAAGGCAAAGCCAGTGGCGGCGGTGGAGGCAATCAGGTTGACGCCAATCGAAACCACCACATACGTATGCACCGCATCGACCGCTTCATTTGATGCTTTCAGCGACGCATCAATGCTGGCATTCGCGAAGGAAATAATTTAGGTGGGTGGCACGAAGCAAGTTCAGCACTGGTGAATCTGATGCGTTGCACTCACTCGTGCTCATTTGTTGAATGATCGCCTTTTTTTCTCCGCGGAGATTCCCTCGCAACAAAACCCAAAGCTGCAAATATCCAGAGATATGACAAACAAAAACTCAATCCGCCGACCAAAAATACTGCCCATGGCGATATGAAGCAGGTCTTACCATGAATTGCCGCAGCAGCACTAGCTAGACAAAGCAATAACCAGTCAATCCAAACAGGAATCGATGTCCCTCCGGTTCGTTTGTGTCCCTGCAGCAGGAAAGGGAACGAAAAATTTAAAAGCAATTTTGCAAACATGCACAGCAGGATGACCACCAAAATGATGGTAAACAGGATTGTCTCCGGAACGTAGATACTCATTTGACAATCCTTTGCCCAAGCAACCACTTAATATAACCTAAATATGGTTCAGCGTTTGTCGGGCTAATAAGGTCGTCCACAAACATCAGCCGAGTGATCACATTGGTAACAGACACTGTGGATCGCTCCCAAATCGGCCAACTGGTAAAGAACTTCCCTCCGGCAAGTCCGGTTGAATAATAATTGACTAACGTCGGCCCACCAAGCATTACCCAGCGTCCTGAATTCAAATCCGGGGTCACACCCCGATCTGCCCAACTGGAAACTTGCACGAGAATCGGGGGTGCCGCATACCAATACGCTGCAAATGCTTTCACTCCGGTGAATCCGATCGCGACATAGTTGGCAGCGCCCCAATAGAACCCGACCGTTTGCCCAGTAAGGTGGGCATTCGCATGTCCATAGAGCGGGGCCGTATCTGTCCAATTTGTATGACCAAACGTCATCGTATCAACCATGGCCGTTACTGCGCCTTGAAGACTGTCGTACGCTTCGCCGGACATGAAGGTATTGACAGCGGCACCAGGCAAATGCCAAACAAACGCGAACTGATCCCCAACCCATCCTGTCCATCCAGCAAACGTCATCGCGAATCCGCCGGGTCCCATTCCGGCGAAGGTGGAGGCGGCGCGGGCTCGGAGGTTGTTGACGTTTTCCCAGGCTGATTTAACAGCCTGAGCCGCGTTGTTTCCAGCAGCGGCGATGGCGATTGGGTCGTCGAGCGATTCACTGGCGTTGCGGCCGGTGAGGTCGGCGGCAAGATTGGTCAGCGTTGCCGTGCAGGTGGCGTTGATGGCTTCCTTCTGAGCGGTCGTCATGGCATTGATTGCACTGTGGTCACGCAGCAAGGCAAAGCCCGTGGCGGCGGTGGAGGCAATCAGGTTGACGCCAATCGAAACCACCACATACGTATGCACCGCATCGACCGCTTCATTTGATGCTTTCAGTGACGCATCAATGCTGGCATTCGCAAACGTCTGTTCCGCAGCGGCGGTCACCTGCACCCACACCTGGCTGGCAAGTGCTCCGGCAATGGCAGCAATGGCTTCAGCACCCGCAATCGCTTTGGCCGCCGTGGTCGCCGCGGCCGCTTCATCAGCCGTGGCTGTTAACGCATCGCCGACATTCGCCAACACTCGAGCTTCCGCCGCGTCCGCCTGAGCATCCGATGCTGTCTTGGCCGCCATTGCGACATTCGTGACGTACGAAATCAGAGCCGTCATTCCCGAACTGGTGGCCGAAGCTTCGGCGGTCGCACTGGTCAGAGTAAACTGTTGCCATGCAGTCGCAGCATTGACTGTCGCTTGTGTGACGGATGTTCCGGACGTCGCCGCCGAGAACATCGAGTTCGCTACGGAGTTTGTCCATGCAACTGCTGCCGAACTGAGCGAAGAAAGGAAGTTCACAGCGTCAGTGGCCTGACCAATAGCAAACACCACGCTCGCCGAAGAAATAGCCTTGGCTTCTGTCGTCCCGGCTGCGGCGGAAGTGATGATGAACCCAGCTTCAGCCTGAGCCAAGGCATTGGTAAGTCCTTCGTTGGCATCTATGACGGAGATCGCTTTGGCCAGCGAGGCCGCCGCATCGCCGATGACATAAGAGGCGGCCGCATTGAACATCGCAATGGTGCGATCCTTGTTCGCAGCGGCCATTGCGACTGCGTGCGTCGCATTGGCCGAATTGGCTGCTTTGTCGAAGACCTGCTTTGCTCCGGCTTTGGCGATTTCAGCAATCGCACGATAGCCATTGATCACGATCTGATAGGTGGCGTTTTCGGTCGCCAGTTGTCGCAGGTAGTTAGCCTTGTGATCAACATCCCGCAGAGCCTGCGCTTTGCCCGCGTTGGCTCGTGCGACGGCCAGCGTATTGTCTGCGGTATTGATGCCTCGATCTCGCGTCGTGTCGGCCGGGCGTTCACTGGTGACAAATGCGACGCCCGAAGCGCCATCAGCAGCAGTCTTCGCGACTCCCGCAAACGCGACATCGACGGCATACTGCTTGGCGGCGTTGTACAGGATCGACGGATCGCCCATTCCCATCATGCCGGCCATGGCGCCGGTGAACGACATCCAGTAACTGTTGGCCGCAGAGTTGTAGTCGTTTGTTGCCGACTGGATCTTCTGCTGATAGACGAGCGATGAGGCTGCGTCAGCGTTATTCTTTGTCTGTTGAAATCCCGCGACGGCCAGATTGTATGTGCCGTTCGCTGCTGACACGTCCGTGGTGTGGGTCGTAAGCGCCGGCTGCAAATCAGTGCTGGATGTCGATGCCGATTGCTGAAGGTTTGTCTGGTAGGCGGCGAGCAGTGCGGTGACGGCCGCTGTGTGGGCCTGATTAATCGGCGTCGTGGAAACAACGAAGGCCGATTCTGCGGCAGCTACTGCGGCGGTGAAGATGCTGGTCGCATCGACCATCGCCGCGTTAAGCACGGTTTGAGCGGCCTGGGCAGCGGAGTTGTATGTATTCTGCGCCGCCAGCGCAGCCGCGTCGTAGGTGGTTTGCAGGGAAGCGATAGCGGCGAGGTACGTTCCGTTAGCGGCCTGAACCAGTGAGTCGTAGCTTGACCGTGCGCCTTGGTTTGTGGCAAGAACGCTGTCTCGAATCGCGGACGCCGCATTGATCGATGCCGTAAGGATGCCACCTGCGCCGGTCGGGCCATCTCCCGTAGCCAGATCGAAGGCGCTGGACGCAGCGCTGCGAGCGGTCTGATAAACGACCGTCGCGGCCTGAGTTGCCGCGTTGTACGCAGACTCCGCGGCAGCCGCTCCTGCATCGTAGTTTGCCTCCGCAGTGTTCCTTGCGGAATCCAACGTACTCATGACCGCGCTGACCGAATCATTCAGCGTTGAGTTCACGCCGACGATTGACGTGTCATAAACTCCACTCGCGGCAGTGGTCGCACTTGTCAGCGCAGTATTGGCGGAAGCCATTGTCGAAGCGTGAGTATTCGACAACTGTGTTCCGGCGTCTGTCAGGGTGGTCGTGTTGGCTGTGTTCGAGTCCTGCTGTGTCTGCTGCACAGTTTGTATGTTCGAGTTGAACGTCGACTCGGTGCTCGTTATGGCAGTCTGCAGCGTCGCTGTCGCATCAGAAATCGCAGAATTCAACGTGGCCTGGGTCTGAGCGGTCGCTGTTGCAAATGTGGAGCGTAGTCCGGTCGATGCGGTCTGCGCCGTGGTCAGAGCTGTGTTGAACTCCTGTTGTGCAGCCGCAGCGGCTGTCGTGGCATTCGTTAGTTGAGTCGCCGGATCGACCGGAGTGGTGCCACCTGTTCCATCAAGCAGAACACGCTCCTCCAGTCTCTCTAAACATGGCACATGCCCCCCCCCCCTAGATGTCGATCCTCTAACTGATCTGTCATGAAACGCTGTATTCCGAGAGACTGCCTGTAGTGTCTGTTTTTCAGTCGAGGC
>Ga0209491_10004305_pt1 | contig 22088 bp, 15 predicted proteins | sample BON02_FD_187213 | JGI IMG/M metagenome (GOLD analysis project Ga0209491, IMG submission 187213) | Freshwater microbial communities from Lake Bonney liftoff mats and glacier meltwater in Antarctica - BON-02 (SPAdes) (version 2) | ecosystem: Environmental > Aquatic > Freshwater > Ice > Glacier... | reverse complement strand
GCCGTCCAACTCCAACTCCTCATCAACGCCCCCACCCCTCCCGCCCTCCCTCCCTCGTCCTCCCTCCCTTCCTCCTCACCCTTCCCTCCCTTGCGCCGCTCCCTCTGCTTTAACCTCCCCTCGGGCATCGCTTACCTAGACGGGTTCGGTGTCATGACAGCCAACGTCTTCAAAGGAGCAGCAACAGCAGCAACAGCAGCAGCAGCAGCTTCTCCTTCCTCCAGCCTAGCCACCCAACCTTCCTCCCTCCCCGTTCCTCTCCAAGCTCTCCTCCGCGGGTTTCCGGCCGTGGAAATCATTCGTCCGGTCGCCCATGCCTCCCTAGGGCTAAGCCGACAAAAGGAAGCAGAAGAAGGGTTAGTCTCCACTCTAGTAGGACACCTGCATTGCTTGTGGTTAAAAATAGAAAGTAATGAGGATTCATTAACTAACCCTATGTTGTACGTAAGGAGCGATCCCCCCGCCCGGTCGTCACGGGTGGAGGATGCGTTCTTTTTTGGGAGCAGCAGCAGCAGCAGCAGCAGCAGCAGCAGCAGCAGCAGCGGTGGTGGAGCGGTGCCTTTGAAGCTGGGCAAGGATATGCAACCTGAGGCGGCCTTGCCCGTCCTCCCTCCCTCCCTCCCTCCCTCCTCCTCTTCCTCCAAGACCACCCCTGGTGTGTTGCCACCGCAGAGCAGCGTCTTAGTGCCTGTGTGGGTGCGACCGCTGCAGGAAGGGAGGGTGAAGATCAATATGGTGCTGGTGTACCATGCTGCTGCTCCTGCTGCTGCCACTACTGCTGCTACTGCTGCTGCTGCTGGAGGAGGGAAGGAGGAGGGGGATGTTTATTCGAATCTGTTGGTGTCGTCTGAGTATATATTTGACCTGGAGAGTCATTCCCCCTTCTTTACTGTCTTTGATGTTGCTAGTCCTTGTCCGGCCCTTCCCCCCACTCCCAGCAGCAAGATTCCTCGGGCCCTCCAAGGCGACGACGATGATGGCAGCACTGCTGCTGCTGCCACCGCTGCTGCTGCTGCGTATACGTTCTACACGGGGGAGCAGGTTTTGATGAGGCTCTCGATCAAGGCTTTGCAGCCTTCTTCATGGGGGGAGAGTCAGGGAGGGGGACGACTGCGGATCGAGCAGGTGGTGTGGCATCCGGTAAAAAAAGGAAATTGGGCGACTACGAAAACAACAACAGAGAAAGAGAATGGAGGGGGACGTGTTTTGTATTCGTTGGCGCAGGACGGGTATGGGGGTGGGGGTGAGCAAGATGAAAGGGGGATGCAGCCGCAGGATGTGCTTAGTTTGACGTTTCCGTTTTTGTGCCCCGAGAAGGAAAGTAGTCAGGCGTTGCCTTTGGGGAGGGTGCGGTTGTATTGGCGCGTCGTGCCTACCTCTTCTTCCCCTCCTTCCTCCGACAAGCTCGCTGCTGTTTCTGCCTCCTCCTCTTCCTCCCTTTCTTCCTGGCTTGCATGCACCGAGGCCGACTGCCCTTCCGTGGGGGTGGTGGCACCCGACGTGACTATCTACCTACAAGCACCTCTAGAAGCAACGCTTGGGCGGGCGTTCAAGCTCCGATGGACCCTGCGGAATCTAACCGGAAAAGTGTTGACTCAACGTGTGCTGATCAAGGAAGGAGGGGGAGGGAATTCGGGTCCGTCTACAGAGGAGGCCTTGGTGTGGAGTGGGGCGAGGGAGAGCGTGGTGCAGGTTTTGCCGCAGGAATCGCTGCAGTTGCGGTATTGTGTTGTGCCGGTGCTGACGGGGCCGATTGCCTTGCCTCGGTTAGTTTTGACGCGGATGCCTGACGGCAGCAGCAGCAGCAGCAGCAGTAGTAGTAGTAGCAGGAGTAGTAAGAAGGGGGAGGGAGGAGCGTCGTCGCCGTTGCCATTGCGGGTGGCTTATCGGTATGTGGATAATGTTTTGTCGAACTCCGCGCTGTTGCCCTCCACGCCTGGCAGCGCCGAGAATCGTGGTGGTGGTACCGGGGGGCAGTCAGGTTTACCGTCTGACACACGGCATTTGTTTGTATTCCCTGAGGCGGCGCACAATCAGTAGGTCGGGAGAAAAGGAGGGGTAGTGTGTAAATATATCGAATTGAAAAGAAATGAGCGGTCAAATGGAAAGAAAAAGAAGAAAATCAAAGCACCCTGAACAAGACATATAATCCCTCCCTGCCCTCCCTCCCTCCCTCCCTTTCCAACTTTAAACATGGATCAAGAGCAAAGCAAAAAATCATTCCTTTTTTATTTTTCTTTGTTTTGCATCGTCATCGTTGTCTCGTGTCGCTTTTGTTGCTTTACCTCATTTACCCCCGCTTGCTTGCTTGCCTTATTTGTCTCCACTCCCTCTTCTCTACTCTGTGTATATATCCACCCCACCCCACCCCATCCTCCCTCCCTCCCTCCCTCCCCTCCTCCCCTACAAATCACCCATATCCTGATCAGGGGCATCGTAGGGATTCACCATTCCCGGCACCGCCAACCGGCTCGCGCGCTGCTGCTCTTCTTGCTGCGCCCGCTGCAGCGCTGCCTCTTCGTGGAACAAATCCGAGTTATCCTCCGCGGAGAACTCTTTCAGTTGCACCAAAAAGTCCCTCAAATGCGTTTTATATGCTGCCAAGTCGTTGGACTGATCAAACAACCCGGAGACAAACGCCACGATCATCGTGCGGGTCAAATTCGGGAAGGAACGAGAGAGGAGCTCTAGGACAGACTCACGCATAAGCTGCTGGTTGGTCTGCCCAGGGGGTTGAGTAGTAGGATCAAACAACGGCGCCGTCACCTGTCCTAGCTCAATCAACGTGAAAATCTGCCTTAGGAGAGTCGCGTGCATCTTAAACCCACTCTTATGCAGCCTATCCGTCATCACCACGAAAATATCACTGATCAAATCCGGCAAATACGCCTGATAAAAAGCCGGGGCAACCTCCGGTACCCTTCCAACGTTCTGCAGCAAATCAAACAGAATCTCCAACGCCATCTCGGCAATATTCCGATCCGTATGCTTCATCCCCCACACCACCGCATCCACCACCAGCTTCTGATGCTCCCCGCGCAACCGCAAAATCGCCTCAAACGTCGCATTATTCACAGCCTTCAACAGCCCATAAAACCTTGATCGATGCTCGGGGAAATCCTCAAAATTCTTATTAATCATATCCAGGGTCACTTCCAAAACATGATCCAAAATCCGAGGCACCTCCGGCACGAGCTGCGAGCCCAGCTTCTCAACAGCAGCAGCAAACAACGTCAACACCTCCGCATCCCTCGCCTCAGGCACGCTGGTCCGGTAATCCGTCAGGACCGGCTCTAAAATAGGAGGCATAATCTGCTGCGCCACATACGCAGGGGTGGACTCGGGCTCGCCGCTCTTCTCGATAAAGGTGGTCAGCAGCCGCAAGACCTCCTTTTTAATCCCCCTCATTGCCCGTACATTCGACATCCTAGTAGCGTACTGCCCTTGCGTCGCCACCGCCTGAGCGACCTGCGCGCTGTACGTGCTATACAGATTGAGCAAATCCAGAAAAATCACCCCCAACTGATGCACATACAACGGACCCACCGACGCACACACCGCGGCGTTCGTCTTCAAAATCTTGGTCAATTCCCTCATCGTCCCCGCATCCAACAGCACCTGCAGATTCACCGCTGCTTGGGCCATGATTCCCTTCCACACCGAATTGGGCAAGTCCATCAGCTTCGCCAAAACGCCCACCCGATCAAGAGAGACCTGCGGGCCCTTCTCACTTAACATCGTCCCAGTTGCCTCATAGAACACATAAATCTGATGCGGCTCCAAATCCGAAGTATTATCCCCAATCTTCGCTACTAATTCTTCGATATACGGCGCGGATTCATTCGCTTGGGTCGTGACAAATTTCCGTTTGCATTTCTGCGCGATTTTGAGGTAGGTGTCACAGGCCATGTCTTGCACTCCCGGGTGTTTCTCGTGCATGAATTCAAACAGCTTCGTGACCACCGTCCGGAGGAATTTCCAATGCTTGGGCGCGCGGAGAAAGCGGGGGTATTGACCGACGACATACATGATATTACTAGCAATGACAGCCTTGTTATCCTTCCCTCGTTTCATCTCACACAACCCCAACAAGTCCTTAATCACCGTCACCAAAAACCGCTTCTCCTCCTCCTCCCCCATGGCCCCCGAAATCGAGCCAATCGCCCAACACAACGTATTCAAATTATTCCAACTCCACTCCGTCCCATCCACCTGCTGCGCCAGCTTCTCCAGCATAATACTCTCAGTATCATCCTGGTCCAAATGCGTCAAATACACCAACGCCTCCCTCATCGTCTTATACTGCGCAATCACCTCCGTATCCTTCGTCTGCTCCCTCACGATATTCCCCGCCTCATCCTCCACCACCAGCACCTCCTCCGGCTTCGCCATCCGACTAATAAACACCACCCGCACCCTCGATAACACCGGCGCATACAACTGTTTCCTCGGCGACCCTCCCCCTCCTCCTCCCCCCAGCCCTCCCCCACCATTACTACTACTTCCATCCCCCAACGCCAAGGTCGTTATCGACGAGCTCGACGAGCGATATTGGATATCGCCCATATACAGGTCCTGTGCCAGGACATGCCAATATTCCAGACAAATCTTGAACACTTCCTCCTCCGGCACCTCGCTAATCCGCACCAAATAGACCATGCCATTCATCAAAGCCTCCCGACACTCCGGGATCTCCAACACCTGCAAATGCAACCTAAAAAAGTTACAAAAGAAGAGCGCCAACCTCTGAATGAACAAGCAATCCACCTCATTTTGATTATGAAAGGGCGCGGATAAATCAGAGTCAAGAGGGATGATCGTCTGGAGCTGCCTTAAGAATGCCAAGTACATTTTTTGAAACAGCGGCTCATATTGAGGGTCTAAATCTTGTAGCGAGGCTATCTCGGTAAGGCACTCCAGCGTTTCCACCCGAAAGGCAGGGACGATAAAGAAGGTGTCAATGAGGGATTGAATGAGGGAGGTCTCAAAAATGAACGTCAGCGGGATCCAGGTCAGGAAGCGTTGCAGCGTTTGGAGGGTCGCTTTGATGAGGGAGGGACGTTGGGACCGACTAAGGATGAAGGAGAGCAGCTCGAAGATCTTGGCGAATTCATGCTGCAGGCTTTCTTTTAGGGTTTTGATCTTGGCGGTGGTCATTTGGTCCTTGGAGAAATCGAAGACCTCTTCCGAGAGCAGCTTGAGGATGCGGACGTTGTTCTCGCAGAGCACTTCAGAGGTTTGGGAGAATTGGACAATGTCACTGATGAAGGAGGGCCAGTTGTGGGGCCATTCTTGCTTCAGGACTTGGACTAACGCCATATTAAGCTTGTTGAGGAAGAGACGCTCGGCGGCCATGCTGGCTTCGTCTTTACTTATGTCCACCACCTTCCCGACGATATAATTTTTGATCCCCTCCCTCTCCTCAGCCGGCAAAATCTTCCAGCGGGTCTTGATCGTATCCTCCAGAATCTGCAGGCCAAAAAAGCGGGTGGCCGGGTTGGTGGAACGCTCCAGCACGGCGTCCACCCGCTTCCACATCTCGGCGTCTTGCTGCATTTCCATCATGAGCTGGTGCGCGGCTTGCCGGTTGGGATCCGAAGGTTTCTGCGAGCATGCGACGACCTAAGGGAAAGAGAGGGTGTGGAGGTGGGATGGTGGAGAGGAGGAGAGTGTGTGAAAAAAGAGGAGGAAGAGGTCATACGAATGCATTGCCGCCGGCGTCGAATCGAAGGCAAAAAATACAAGAGTTTCCCCTCTGCCCCACCCACCCACACCGCCGCGCGCGTACGTACATTATCCAGCAGCGCCACATCAAAGGGCTGGTCGTTGCTCAGAAGGCTGATCCGTGCTTGCTCCATGATGATGATGCAGGGAAAGTGATGACGACGACGGGTTGTTCGCCAGGGGGAGAAGCACCACCACCAAAAATGCGCGCCAACGACGACGATGGATGCCCACGGACCTAGGTAAGCAAAAGCCTCTGCGTACGCTCGCTCTCCTCACTCAGGTGTGGGACCACGCGTAGCTGTGTGCCTGCCAGGCCTGTGTATGCGCCGGCGTCGCCTCCTTCCTTCTTCCTTCTCGACCCCAGCAACCGACACGCAAAGCGGGCCTGCCTCCTCGTGGCTTGGCCCCCCGAACAACAAAAGCGGCTCGACGATTCCCCGCGCCGCTTCCTCCGTGCTCCCCTGCCTCCTGCACCACGAGCGCGCCCTGTGTTGGTAAAGTGTGAATGTAAGGGAGGGGGGGAGTTGGTCTTTGTGTTCTGTCGTTCATCATGACGAAGGAAAGGAGGCACACACACATCGCTCGGCCTGGTTGGAAGCCGGTACCCCACAATAAAGAGGATGGCGGCATTCAGGACCAATACAAGCAGGAGAACATCATCATGCCGGCGGAGGGCATGCCAGTGGTCTTGTGTGTGATCACAGCAAGGCTGACCAGCAAGGCCATGAGAAGAAGAAGACGTCGGTGGCGAACGAACCAGACCATGAGGAGAGGCGAGGTCTCTGGCCGCTTGCTTTGTCTTTGGCACCAGGACCTGGCCGCCCCTTCCAGCCACACCATTACAAGCACAGGCAAAGGCACAAGGTGAAGGAGGAAAACACATCCTGTGGCAGCAGGCGTGGAGGTGGGATTTGTGGCAGCCAGCAAAGTAATCTCAAGCTGGCCAACCTCCCCACCCCATTTCTCACAGACAGGGTCATTTGCCCAAGCACAAAGCAAATTATTTGCAAACTCGTGAATTCAACGGAAAATCTATGTTAGAAATGTTGCCGCGGATGCCAGGCCACTCGTCTTCGCGTTGTTTGACTTCGAAGCAGCAGGAACGCTAGTCTCATTCACGCCCAGCGCTCACCCCACCCCTACCACCCACAAACTCAAACAGGCCGCTGCTGCTGCTGCTGCTGCTACCATTTTGTTTTCCTGAGTGCGCCCGTGCCAGCCTATCAACAATAGCCCCACGGACGAGAACGATGACCTGAGAGAGCCAGCGCCCCTCCCTTCTCCACTCCGAGCCTTCAGGAATGCAGCGTTACCGCGTCGCCTTTCAGTATATTGGCACGCCCTACAGCGGCTGGCAACGGAATCCCGATGCTCTCAAACCGGCCGTTCAAGACGTGGTAGAGGCCGCCATTCATACCTTTGTAGGCAAGGGAAATTTCGAACCTTGTTATGTCTCCAGTCGAACAGATGCAGGTATGAGATGGAGTAGAGACCGGGGGGGAAAGGGGGAGGGTGGCATCTAATCAACGCTGAATGCTGAATGTATTATTCACTCATCACCTCTATCCAAACAAATCACACAGGAGTGCACGCCCTCCACAATGTCTTGCACGTGGACCTCCTTCGCCGCGCTCGACAGGATGGCGAAGTCCTAGAGCCACACGCACCCGAGACCGTTTGCCGCGCACTCAATGCCTTGCTACGAGGCAGTGGTGTCCAAATACTCGATTGTCAAGCCGTGCCACGGGAAGGCGACAAGCAGTTCCATGCCCGGTATGGGGCCAAGGAACGCAAATACGTCTACAGGCTCCTGACAGGCCGCAGTGTTTTTGAAGCGGAACGAGCCTGGTGTTTGGATCTAAGACCGTCCCAGCAGAAACTGAATGTAGAAGCCATGCACGCCGCGGCCCAGGTGCTGGTAGGAAAGAAATACGATTTTTCGAGTTTTCGTGGGAAGGATTGTCAGGCAAGGAGTCCGGTAAAAATGATTAGGAGCATTGAGGTTGTGAATGTACGCCCGGACCTGGCTCACCCTTCTCAGTCATATGGGGAAATGCTTCACGTTCACGTGCGGGCCAAGTCGTTTTTATACCACATGGTGAGAAATATTGTGGGGGCGGTTACTGCGGTGGGGATGGGGCGTTTGCCTCCTGCGGCAATGAGAGACATTTTAGAAGCGAGGGATAGGAGTGTGGCGCCGCCGATGGCGCCGGCCCACGGGTTGTTTCTGGAGAGAGTTTTGTATGTGGAGGATTTGAGGAAGGAAGAGGAAGCGAGGGAGGAGGAGTGGACAAAGGGGGCGGGAGCAGACAGGAGTTTGGAATCTGGGGAGAAAGGTGGATGAGTGGGAGCATGCTCTGCTTCAGGGTGGATTTGTCTGATCAGTCCTGCAAGTGGTTGAAAACGTATGCGTTTGTGTGCGTAAGGCATGCAAGGCCACCGTTTGTAGATAGATATAGAAGGCACAAAAGCACATGACGTAATATGCACAATGATATACACGAATGCTATATGAGCGAGTGCAACTACATGGATTATCTCATAAATTGAGTGTTATTCTTGGCAGTCTACAAATTTGAATCACACTTCATTTGTTCCCTTCCTCTCACATCATTTTACACTCTCAACTCCCTCCGTCATACCAACAACCACATATAACCTCTCATTTCATTCCCCATTTCCTTTCCTCCTCTTCCCCATCCCGTTCCTACGGCTTCGGTGTGTTGGGCGACTGCGGAGGCGCCCCACGGGTCGAACACAAAGTCTGCAAGGTCACAAGCAACCGCAAGTAGTACTCCAACGCATCCTCCCCCGACATGCCCGGATCCGGCAGCAACTCAAATTCATACTTACACTCCGGCTCCAACGCCCGGGATAAGCCAAAAGTCAAGAGACGGGCCTCCTCCCCCGTGCCCACCGCGCGGACCAAAGGAGGCTGGTTCGTCAAAGCCAGGACAATGCGAGGGGACTTGCCTGAGGAGTCCACACCAGCAAATGCATCAATCAAGCTCAAGTGGCAGGGCTTGCCCGCGTGCAAGATCCGACGCAAAGCCCGACCCACGGCGCTGACAGGGCGCCAGGCCAGGCGGGGGGAGTAGGCAAGAGGTCCCTTGTCCTCCAGGAAGAAAGTGCGGCGTTCGGGGTGGCCTTTGCGGTTGAACTTGTGGACGTGCAGGCCTTTGCGCAGGGCTTGCAAGGGGAGGGGGCCCTTTTCGATGGTGACGATGCCCCGTTCAAAGTTGCCTGACTCTTGGAGCAGCAACCGCGTCCCGCGTCGTGGAGGTGTGGCGGAGCGGGGTCGGGAAGGAGAGCGGGAGCGAGACGCAACGCGGGAGGGAGGGCGCGCGAGAGAGTCCCGTGACGAGGAGCGATAGCGTGGTGGTGGGGTCCGCATTCGCTCTGACAGGGTTCGGATTCGCTCCGACATCTGGTTAGTCGAGACGGCATCACCGTTGTCATCATTCAAGAGGGACCCACTGCCCGTGACCTCGTGCCGGTGCCCACTATTTGGAGTGCTCTTGGGCCTCGCTTCCTCCTCCTCGTGGTGAGCGCCCGAAGCATCCATCTCTCCCCTTTCTTCTCTGTCCATCGGCTCCTCGCCTTCCCCACCCTCTTCTTCTTCTTCGTCCTCCCTCGTCTCGGCCGCAGCTTCCAAAACCGTCGTCAAGACGGCGCCGGGACCATGGGCGCCAAGCAGAAGCTCAGAAGACAAGCCGACAGAAGAAGAAGAAGAAGGAGGCATGCTATCCAACCCGACATAAGGGCTCCTGAGCGAAGATGAAGAGGTCGAGCTCGTGATGGTAGGAAGGAGAAGGGATTGTTGGTAATTGGCGGCTGCCATGCTGGCTGGCGACGAGTCAGAGGACATGACCTGAGGCTCTTGTCGCCTGCGCTTCACCACCAAGTAGTTCCAAAGGCGACTCCCTCCTCCACCACTGCCCTGCTGGCGACTGGGACTTCCGTCCTCCCTCTTCTCCCTCCATGGGCTCTCTTTCTCTTCTTCTTCCTCCTCCTGCTCGTCATTCTCCGCTTCCTCCTTGATTCGTCCACTAGCAGGGGACGTCGCGACGGAAGGCGACCCCACCCTCGGCCGAGACTTGGCAGCGGCAGCAGCAGCGGCAGCAGCAGCCGCAAGGGCCAGAGCTTGCCGACGCCGACGCTGCGAACGGACACGCGCAACAACCCTGCACACAAAGCGATGCAGGACCCGAGATGCCTCGATCTCGCGGCGGCAGCGCTGGCCTCGAGAGAGGGCCTGCAGGCGAGTGACACCCTTGACAAGACGATCGCGCCGGTGCTGGGCAGCGACCTTGCGGACAGCCGCGGTGATAATAAAAGCCGCCCGATGCAGCAACTGCAGCTGCTGGCGTCGCCCGGCCTTGTAGTGCCGGAAATAAAGTTCCTTCTTCCCAGCAACTCGACAACGCTGCCTGGCCGAAATCGCCGCCTCCCCAAAGACAAGCCGCAAGCGCCGTCGGTACTGGCTGGGAAGTTCGCGGCTGTGCGGCGCCTTGGTTAGCACCAGTGCGTTGTAATCGAAGCGTGCTGCACCCGGGGAGCCACCTACGGCCAGCGTGTGCTCCTTGAGAATTTCCTTGCGGCGGGCATGCAAGACCTTGTCTTGCCAAACTTCGAGGCACAGGAGAGTGCAATCCGGGGTGTTGCTCCTCCCGCCACACATACCATTGCAAGGCTTGTGCAAAAACGCCACGTCCATTCCTTGAGCAGCAGCCTCGGCGCTTGCTCGTAGGTTGTCCTCCTCCCGCGCAAGCCTCAGGCGGCCCCCAAAAATGGCCAATTCGAACGTCTCGGTCAGGTCCTGGTGATGGGGCAAGTCAGGGGGAAAACTCCCGTCGTCGCGTAGGGGGGTGGAGCCCGCGAGGAGGGAGGAGGATGGCGATTGAGGTCGACGAAGAGACAAGTTGTGACCACCTGCAGGGCTCAAGGAACGGTAGCGTGGACTGAACGAGTCATTGCCACGTAACCGATCCCCGTCCCGTTTGCAGACCCCGTCGGAATACCGATGATTCGAAAACAATTGCGTCTCCATAAACCGCTTCATAAACAAGGCCCCACTCCCATTCTTGCCCAAGCATTCCTTCCACCATCCCCTCGTTGCGGGGTCCAACATCCGCTCCTCCACCACAGAGCTGCGCCGTCGGTCCAGCACGGGCCGCTGGGGCCGGTAGACCAGGTCGATGTTCAACGCGACCTCCACCACGGCCGACACGTGAGCATGTACCTTGGCACACACCTCCTCCATCATCCGTCTCTCGAGATTCATGCTGCTCTTGGTAAGAGACAAGGAACCAGTCATAACGGGAGGCATGGCTGACTGCACTCCACCTACTGCTGCTGGTACCACTCCGTTGAGAATGGACAAGTAAGAGTCAGGGCGAGGCTCGGAGCAATAAGCAGGAGAGATGGGGCGTGGGGGCGTGATAAAATGCTCCCAATCTTCAGCCGTGCCTTGCGCCGGCCGGGTTCGTCGCAGGGAGGAGGAGGAGAGGGAGCAAGCGGTCACCTCTCGGTGGGCCTCTTGCATGGAGGCGGTGACCCAGCTGATTTGATGCGCGACGAGCTGCTTGGACACTTCATCTTCGGCCGGGTGGAAGGTCACGCGATTTGTGTCGGGATACACAACCACCATGCCCTTGGTGTGCTCAAAGCCGTAAGGCAGCTCCTCGACGCCGCTGAGAAAGGGCACGGGGCTTTCGAGGTAGCCCATGTGCTTGGCGGGGAGGGTGACGATTAGCGGCCCTGCCCACTCTAGAGGCCGAAGCAAGCTAGGGAGGGCAAGGACGGTGGCGGAGAGGAGCTGTAGGTCCTTGCACACCACCACCACTTGCATTTCGGTCAGCATGGAGAAAAGGACGAGGAGGACGTTTTCCAAGCTCATGGCCCCGAGGAGTAGGGGGAGAGCCCATTCTCGTATCCAGCGGGCGTTGTCGTTCTCTTCGTCGGGGCGGTAGGAGGGTCGGCGGAAGTAGGTGGGCACAGCGAGTGCTTGCGGAAGGCTTTCAAATACATTGAACTCCACTTCCTCTCCAGGGTTAGGAAGGGAAATAGCAGCGAACCGGTGCAGTGCTTGCGTGATTCTTAGGACGGCGTGGCGTTCACGTTCTAGGTCTTGGGCGAAGGGTGAGAGGGAGAGATTGCGCGTGGGGCTCCGACTTCTAAGCGCCGAATATGATGATTTTGGAGAAGACGAAAAGGAGGAGGGAGTGGAGGTGATGGTAGGGGTGGAGGACGATGCTATTTGGAAGAAATCGGGGCTCAAGTGCATTCGGACGAGGGCACGCAGGACGCCCAGGTGGAGGGGGAGGAAGGGGTGGCGGGAGATGAAGCAGTAGCAGAGGTCGGCTTGTGCTAGTACTTGGTCAGAGAATCGACACGGCCGCTTGAGGTGTAAACACATGCCGTAGCTCGTTTCGGACTGATTCGTCCCACCTCCCGAAAGGACGAACATCACCTCCTTCATTTCGGTCAACGCGGTTGTTGCAGCTGCTGCAATAGGCGTGGCCGCGGCGGAGGTATGAGGGCTACTGCTGTTGCTGCTGCTTCTGCTGCTCAGTGGTGTGACGGTGACGCCTTGCGGCAGGCAAAACTCGCTGACCGCTGTCGTGCACACTGCTCCTTCGGGGTAGGTGAAAATGATTTTGGACGTGTAGGTGCCACCCAGCGACACCACAGGCTCTCGAAGAGACTCGAGGGGCAAGCCCACGATCAGCATCTGGTCGAAGAGCTCCGTGTGGACGGGCACCGCCGCTGGATTAAGCAAGCTGATAACGTCCTTGCAGGAGGCTGCGGCCGTGGCCAACGTGGTGCGCACGAGGTCGGAGGACGACTCGCACAAGGCGGGAGGACCCACCCATTGCAGGGGAGTCTTGCCCGGAGATGAAGATGCCACTGCCGCAGACGACGACGGAGATGGCGAAGAAGAGGTGCTTATGCTTCCGATCGCAGCAGCCACACTGCCACTGAACATTCTCCTTACCATACCCGCGCCACCGCTGCCTTCCTCACTCTCCAATATGTGGACGAGTCGACGAAAGGCCGTGCTCTCCAATTGCTGAAGGCGCTTCTGCCGATACTTCCGCCGCCTTTGCAACCGGACACGCTCCCGCTCCTGCTCCACATGAAGATGTAGAAGCTGCATTTTCTTGGCCCGGTACCCGTCGTGGAAGTGGTGAGACCGCAAGCGGGTTTGATCCAGTTCCCGCAATTCTTCTCCTGTGGGCAAGGCATCCCGCCGTAGGACGTCGCCGCAATAAGTCCTTAGAATCCCACCATTCCTAGCCATGACTGGACGCTGCTTCCATCCACGAAGGTCCAGCTGCATGACACTGGTGTCCTCCTCCATGGCTTGACACTGGTGTCCCGCACAAAGAGCGGCGGGCACGGCAGGTATGGAAACGCCAGGGTAGAACTAGCGTCGCTGTTTGAGAGGGGTTGTGTGTGTGGATTGAATGAGAATAAAGCACGGCCACAAGACGTAATGACAAGGGGGGATACATGACTGTAGAGTAGGACGCATGGACGTGGGATAGCAAAGAGTGCACTAAGAAGAGCGCGAGTCGGGCAAAGTTGACGCAGTTCGTAATTTTGAGTTTGGGTTTCCGTTGGATTCTTGCGCCGTTTGAATGGAGAGATAGAGGAGGTTGAAAGCCCTATAGAGTTTTCTTGTTATTGACTTGACGACTTTCACGCGAAAGTGTGTCAAAGCCCTATAGAGTTTTCTTGTTAATGACTCGACGACTTTCACGCGAAAGTGTGTCTATTACATTTGACTTTTTTCTTTTGCTTCTTGTCTTTTTTCGATTGCTTGATGGAGCCATCCATTCTGCTACCTGGTATGAATTAGGGGGGTTACTTGTCTATGTACACATGAAATGTAGGTTTTCTACGCTTTTCCTACGGAGTTGTCATTGAGCTGTGTCTTCGTCATCTCCTACCCTCCTCTCCTTTCTTTTCTACTTTTTATACATGGTGGATTCAAAACTGGTGCATGACACACACACACATGTTTCTGTCTTTCGTCTTTCGTTGTTGCTTACAACACGCAGCTTTCTAACGCCGCCGTACTACTCGTGTTTTTGATGGTATTACTGGCGCTGCTGGTGCTGGTGCTACTGCTGCTGCTCTGGATTTTTGCCTTATAATTGGTGGCATAATCGGCCGCCGTCGTCGTCGTCGTTACCGCCGGGGCAGGGGTCGAAGTGGAAGTGAGGCTTGAAGACACGGTCGTCGGGACAGCAGGAGCAGCAGTAGCAGGAGCAGGAGCAGGAGCAGCCGCAGCAGGAGAGGAGAGAGCAGAAGCAGTAGCAGGAGCGGTGGCAGGAACGGACGGAGCAGAGGAAGCTGCAGGCCTGGAGATGGCTGCGGGCAATGTCGTCGAAGAGGGAGGAGGATGGGACACAGAGGTAGGCACTACCGCTTGCGCTGCTTGAGCAGAAGAAGGAGGAGGAGGGGTAGGAGGAGGAGTCGCTGTGGCTTGTGCCTGGGGAGGGTGTGGTGCGACTATGGCCCGAGGCGCTGGGACGGCGGCGCGGAGAGTGGAAGAAGGAGAAGTGGTAGCTCCTGTTGCTGCTGCTGCTGCTGCTGCTGCTGCTGCTGCTGCTGCTGCTGCTGCTGCTGCTGTTGGCGTGGGCGCGGGTGGTGTAGTAGCAGCAATAGTAGGAGTGGACGCAGGGGCCGAGGTGGTGAGAGCAGAATTGGCCCGTGCTGCTGCTGCAACTACTGCTGCTGTTGCTTGTGGCAGGAGGCGGTAGGGAGGAAGCACAGTTCGGCTGATGATGGGAAGCGTCATGTGGGGGGATGCCGCTGCAACAGCCTGAGCCCCTCCACCACTGCCGACCGCACCACTACTGCTGCTGCTGCTGCTGCTGTTGTTACTAGTGGTGCTGCTGGTGCTGCTGGTGCTGCTGGTGCGGAAGGAGGGCATGACGTTGTTGGTGGCAGGGTTGTAGGAGGCGGTCGCTTGTTGCGGTTGGCGTTGCTGCTGCTGCTGAGAAGGGGCAGGAGGAACAACAGCTTGAGGACCGGTGGTGGAGGGGGGGGGGCGTGGCGCTATGATTGGATAGGCGGCCGACGAGGATGACGAGGACGAAGATGGGAGGGGAGGACGAGGGGGGGGCACGACTGACCTACCCGCAGGAGAGGGAATGCCTGGCGTGCTGATTCCACCGGTTCCAATATTGACCACCCCTCGCCCTCCAGCCCCACCACCACCACCAGCAGCAGCAGCAGCAGCAGCGCCAGGGCCAGTGAAAACCATCTTCGTGCCATTGCTGTGACCGTTCGAAGTCAGCGCCCACCCACCCCGCACCCCACCAATCATTGCTCCTACCATCCCTCCCCCAGCAGCAGCAGCAGCAGCAGCAGCATGAAAAGAACGGATCGAACTGCCACCGGGCGCTGATCCTACTCCTCCTTCTGCAGGGATGACTCCCCGGGCTTGCTGCTGCTGCTGTAGCTCCTGCTGCCGCTGCCGCTGCTGCTGGACCTGCTGATGCAACTGCTGCTGCAACTGCTGCTGCTGCTGCTGCTGCTGCTGCTGCTGCTGCTGCTGCAACTGGGCAAATCGTTGCTGTTGTGCTACTAAGGATGCTACGGGAGCCGAGACGCGGACCTGCCCTCCCTCCCCCACCTCCAGGAAGCCGTGTTGCACCAAGAGGGTCACCAACCCAGTCAACACATTGCTTCGTTGGGTGTACCCTAGTTCATTATTTTCCAACAATTGCTCCCTCAACACCATTTCGTCATGATTCTTCTTCGCCCTCTCTTTAATCTCGGCGACCTGCCGTAGCTTCTGCTGTAGCTCTGCCATCCAGGCATGACATGTCTCCTTGAACTCAAGCATCTTCAAATCCTGCGCCTGCCTCTCGTTTATCAACATCTCCATCCCCTTCTTATGTGCTTCCGACAATTTGACTCTTTCCTCCCCTGAAGCAGCTTGAGCGGCGGCTAGCTTGTTTTCCTCCTCTTTCAAGTTCTTTTCCCGGGCCTGCATCGATTTCAGCTCTGCCTCTTGTGCCTCCGTTCGTTCCTTTATCAAGCCCTCCGCCCTGCTTTGCTCCTCCTTCATCCTCTCAATCGCCGTTGCCTTCTCCTCCAACTCGGTGGCCCGCTTGCCCTGTTCTTCCTTTGTCGCCTCCACTGCTGCTGCTCTTTCCTCGAGTGTCCTCTCACGTTCTGCCAGCTCCGCCTTCTTCTTCTCGTTCTCCTCCTTCAATGCCTTGGCTTTCAAAATTTGTTTTGCTTTCTTCTCCAGACCCTCTTTAAGTTCTGCCTTCACAATATCCATCTTGAGCAGGTTTTCGGCAACAGTGGCGGAGTACGCCTCGTCGTTGCCGCCGCTGATGCTGCTGCTCCCTCCTCCTGCTCCTCCTGCTCCCCTTCCTCCTCCTCCTCCGCCACCACCACCTCCTCCTTTATCCCGTTCTTTTTCTCTTTCTCCTCTACTAGGTGCTATTGATGACGAGGACGAAGGAGAGAAAGAACCACCACCGCCTTCTCCTCTATCTTTTCTTCCTCCTCCTCCTCCTGCTCCTCCTGCTCCTCCTCCTCCTCCTCCCCCTCCTCCTCCACCACCACCAGGTGCTACTGACGACGACGAAGAGGAAGAAGCCATCCTAACGAGTTGCTCTACAGGGGCGGAGAACGAGGGCGCTTTAGGAATAAAAAGAAGGTTCATCGGGGGAGCCTTGGGAAGCTTTATCGTGCCCCCTCCTGCCTGCTTTAGTAATCCTCCTCCTCCTCCTCCCCCTCCCCCCAAACTTGCGCCCCTCTCCTCCCCACCCCCTCTGCGCTTGGCGCTTCGCTCTCGATCCTGGTCATCTTTCCGCGCCCTGTCCTCCCTATCGCTGCTGCTGCTGCTGCTGCCGCTGCTGCTCTTGCGCTTCTTGGTGTGTGTGGTGCTTAGCAGTGGGTCAAGAGTGCGCGACGGCGCGGGAGGCAAGACTGAGGCAAGGCTGGAAAGGGAGGAGGCCGGGCGAGGGCGAGCACTCCTGGCGGAGGCGGAGGAGGAGGAGGCGCCCGAGCTCTTGCCCGCTCCTCCCGTGTTGCTCCCCTCCATCCGGGTGGCTCCCTGTTGGTGTGGGTGTATGTGTGGTGGTGTGGCTGGGTGTGAGTTTTGGGGCTGGGGGGATCATCCTCAGGCTATCTGGCTTCTCATGCTTGCTTCTGCTCTCCCAGCCAAACCAACCAGTCTGCCACGTCCACCGGGCATACACAATGAGGATGAGCTGGGCAGCGTCCTCTTGAGCCTGTACAGCCGCACATAACCACAATACACACACACACAAGACGCACTAGCACTAGCACTTTATGATCGAACCCACAATTCCTTTTTCCATCATATGGTCCGAGATGATGCGTTCTATTTATTGGGTTCGAGCCACAGCCTCCCAATCCCAAGCACCAAAAACAAAAGCGACAAAAACAAGCAATGCTTTTCTCTTTTTTCTGTTGCTTCCTCTTCTAATCGTGGTAAGGTTCTTTCATTTTGCGGTCGTTATATCGGTCAGGTCGTCCGCTTTGATGTTGTGTATGTATACCGTCAAGCAAAATTGCCTTCGCTTTTATTTTTAGTTTTCCCCAGCACTCCCGCCTCCTCCCTCTATTCCATGCCTTAAACCAGCCCCTTAAACGTCCAAACCAACCCCACCAAAATCGCCACCACCGAAGACCCTTGCGCGAGCGTCTTGGGAATGTTGGGCTTATCAAAGGCCTGCCCGACCTTGATCGTGCCTTCGCCAATCAGGCACGTAGCCGTGCTCATTGAAAGCATCGTACCCAAGCCATAGGAGCACAAAAAGGTCATCACGGGGAACCACGAGTCAAACGCCAGAGCAGGCGCCAACGTAGGTGTGCCGTCCCATGAGAAACCGTGCAGGAGACCATTGAGGAAGATGGCCTTGCTGGAAGCCTCCTGTTAATTTAATTAGAAGAAAAAAAGAGGAAGGACGGAAGGGTCAGATACTGCATTTCTTGATCAATCACCAGGACCACTATATTATCAAATGTACCTTCTTAAGTGTCCCCGACGAGCTAGCCACGGCCGTCGTCCCATCCGCCTCCATCACCACAGCAGGCGCCTCAAACGACGCCGCCTCCTTCAAGCCCAACAACCCAATAATAATCAAACTCACGCCAATCAACACCTCCGTGTACAAGGACAACTTTGGTATGAGCGTGCTGTGTGAATAAGACGACAGGCGGCCCTTGAGAAAGAAGGCGACCATGCCCATGATAATAGCGCTGATCCCGTGGCCTAACCCCCAGACAGCCCCAATCCGCAGGGCTTGGTACCATCGCTTGCCGATGCACCGAGGCAAGAGCGCCGCAAGATGGTCGGGGCCTATGTGTTCGTTTTTGTGTGAGGTGTTTGGTGATGTTTGTTGAAAATGAGAGCTTGGGAGAGAAGCAGGGAGGGAGAAGTTGATGCTTTGGGTTGACCCTTTGTGCGGGTGTGTGTTGGGTGAGGTGGAATGAGCAAAGGACACAAAGCAGAAGATGGAAATTCGAGTACAATAGCTGATGTAGACACAAGAAACCGTACGTACCCGTCACGGAGTGCAATGAACCCGCCAAGAAACCGCCCGAGATGGTGGAGAGGGCGACGACGGGAAGGCCCGTAACCACATTTTGGGCCATGCTCTTGAGGCGGGGCAAGAGACCACTTCCCGAACCCCCAACAGGTGCAACGGGCGCGGCAGCGGCAGCGGCAGGGGCGCACAGGCGTGTGAAGAGCGGGGAGGGCTCGAGGGCCTTGCTGACGGTGTGGGGCTGCCGTCTCAGGCTTGCGGCGGCCAGGGGAGTAGGCCGGAGCACGAAGGCGGAGCATTGGGCAAGGAATGCAAGGGCGAGGACGAAGGAGAGCGCTGCAGGGAAGGACGACGGCCGCCGCATCGTCGCCGGTATTATTCTATGCATTCCGCTTGTGCTGCTGCCCTGTGGTTTTTGGGGGGTTGCGAGTTTAGCCATCACACAAGTAGCTTCGATACGTGCGGCGTCGAGCTTTGGAGGGAAAGCAAGCACATGAGCGGCGGATACTGCTCAGCTTTTGCAATGAGCAAAGACCCCTTGAGGCCGCAGCTTGAGGCCCAGCACGTCCTCAAGACGCTCGTTTACGTCCCTGTCTTGCTCTGGTGTAGGAAATTGTATTGTGCAAGGGTGTTGACCAGCGCGCAAGTGAGATTTACGAGGGTGGGTGGTGATTTGCCGGGTCGCTTGGGATGCAAAAAGTGGGGAGGTTGATCAAAAAATCAAAAAAATCGAGCGCCCATTTCGCTCAAACAACTAGAAGAAACCAACAACCTATCCGTTGGATGCCTTTTGCAAAATACCTGTAGGTAAAGCTGGGCTTCTGTGGAGAGTACATGGCTGAGTGTGTCTAGCTGCTTTGCTCCGCCGCACGCCACGCGATGCGCCTCAACAAGTCCAGGAGAGTGCAAACTATCATTGAATCGAGCCAAGATCAATCAACACACGCCAAATAAAGTGAGAGCATTTCTGTAATTATCTGTTTGTTACTTTCTTCTTTTCATTATATTTCTCCGACTTTTTCCTATTATTATTCGAGACACAGCCCCACTCGGAGGGCTTGCTACTTGAACAATATTTCTTTTTTTGTCCGCCACGCCGCCTTCACATACAGGGCAAAATACTCCATTATGGGTATCGGGTAAGAAGTTGGGCGATGACTGATCGACACTCTCTCTCTCTCTCTCTCTCTCTCTCTCTCTCTCTCTCTCTCTCTCGCACGCACACAAAATCGATAACGGACGTCAACGTCTCACTTTCATTTCTCTCCAGTTTGTTTTCATTTATATTTATACATTACCAATCGAGGCTTCTTCTATTTTCTTCTACCTACGGGTTTCTCTTTATTTTGTACTCGTCTCCTTTTGTGGGAACGTTTCGTTCTGGACACACGGACAGCTTCTATGACTGACTTACTAGTGGCTGACAGTTTAATAAAGGGGGGGGGAGGGCCAGGAGGGAAAGGATGCAGGCTTAAATAAGAGACTATATTAGGTGTTTTTCTTATCTCTCTTCTCTCTCTTGCCGTGGATTAGATTAGATATGGGTGGTGTAGGAGTATTGCTGGTGCTCTCGTTGGCGCGGCTGCTGCTGGGGTGCTGCTGCTGCTGGTGCTGGCGTTGAGGAGGGTGGTGGGGTTGGTAGTGGCTCTGCTGCTGATGGTGCTGCTGGAGGTGGTGCTGCTGGGGGTGAGGGTGAGGAAAGGCGTGGGCTTGCTGTTGATGGGCCCGGTAGTGCTGCTGCTGCTCGTGGTGCTGCAGCTGCTGCTGTTGCTGCTGCTTAGAAGGATGCTGGCCCTGGCCGTAGTACGCATGGTCGTCTTGCTCCAGCTCTCCCTCCTCCTGCTGGTGATGCTGATGCGAGTGCTGATACTGGTGGCGTTGCTGCTGCTGCTGCTGCTGGTATTGACCATATCTCTCTACCTTATCGCTCCGCTTGCCCCAGTAATCCCCCTCTATCTCCCCTTCCTCCACCTCCTCTTCCTCCTCCTCGTTCTGCTGCTCCAGACGGAGAGGAGGAATCCTCGGGTCGAATCCTCCGCTTACCACACTGAGCTCGTCTTGCTGCTGCTGCTGCTCCTCCTCCTCCTCCTGCCCACCCTCATCTTGCTCCTCCTCCTCCTCTTGGTAATGCTGCTGCTGCTGCTCCTGCTGCTGCTCCTGCTGGTGACGCAGACGCCGCTGCTCCTCTTGGTCTGCTTGCCACTGGCGGCTTCGCTCTTGCTCGTCCCCTCCTTCCAAACGCGCACGCTTCTTCTCCCCACCCTGCGATTGCTCCTCCTTCTCCTCCTCCTCCTCCTCCTCCTCCTCCTCCTCCTCCTCCTTCGCTTTCTCATTCATTTCTTCCCCGCCGTCCTGCAAGCCGGCGTCCACCATCAAAACCTCGGCCTGCTGCTGTTGCTGCTGTTGTTGCTGCTGCTGCTGCTGTTGCTGCTGCTGTTGCTGTTGCTGCTGGTGGTGGTGGTGGTGGTGGTACTGCTGCTGCTGCTGGTGGTGGTGGTGCTGCTGCTGCGACGGAGCCGCGGGGAGGACAGGAGAAGGAAGAGGAAAAGGGGAGGGCACGAAGCCAGACGTCGATGCCAAGGTGGAGACCGAGGAGGAGGAGGAGGAGGAGGTCAAGGAGGAGAAAGGGGCAGGCCTCCCATATCGGCTCGGCATGCCGGGGATCTGCAAGAGGCTCAAGGCAAAACAGGCGTATTGCCCTTCATTCAACACCATGTACCGAGCACGGACCAAGGAGGTATAAATCCGCCCGTCCCCCCCCATGATCTCCGCGGTCATCATCATCTCCTTCCCGTCATCCGGCCTCAACAAATACTCCATCAACGCCTGATAAAATTTCGACCGGTCGTCAGGCGAGAAGAGGGGCCCAAACAAATAACAGGGCAAGATCTTCATTTCCTCAAAGTAATTGTTAGCAACCTTCGCAGAGAAGAATTTGGTCGCAAAATTATCACAGGTCCACAAGCGGAACTCACCCGAGCAGTACACGAAGCCAGCGACGGCCGAGTCGCCCCCGTCACGGAGTTTGGCGACATACGAGGGCATATGGGCAGGATCCAAGGCCTTCTCTCTATCCATTGTTAAGAGCTCCTGATTCCTCCCCACCGGTTGTTGCGGACCCAGCGTCAAGCCAGTCGTACTACTGCTGCTGCTGTTACTACTGCTGCTCCCACTGCTCGAAACGATATTCCCGTCATCATCCGCCGCGACCCCCAGCATGGCCAACACCCGAAACATCGCATCAGACGCCCCACAAGTAATCTCGACGCCATGCCGATAATTATACAAATCCCACGTTCGAAGAATCGCCAGAGTCTTCACATGCTGCAACTGACCAGTAGTCACCATCCTTCGCGCCGTTTCTCCGTACAGCACTGCAGCCATCCGGCAGTGGTCATAGCAAAGGAGGCCAGGAGCAGGTTGGAGGACGGCAACAAGCGCCCAAGGAGGGGGCCCTCCATCGAGCATCGTGCTGGTCGTCATGGCGCTGCTGCTGCTGGTGGTGGTGGTGGTGGTGGTGGTGGCGATGGTGGTATTGTGGGGAGGGGCGTGGTTGGTGTTGCTGCTGGTCCCAAAGCTGCTGCTGACACTGCTGCGGCTGCTGCTCATGCTAGTGCCGGTGGTGGTGCAGGAGGAAGTGGAGGAGACGGAGGAGGAGGGGAAGAAGGGGGGCATGTGAGAAGCGCCGTTGACTGTCTGATTCTCAGGTGACGCAGAGGCCAAGGGGGAGGGGAAAACAGCACCCGTCGATCGAGCAGGAGTAACAGTAGAAGCCTTGTGCTCCTCCCGCTGCTCCTGCTGCTGCTGCTGTTG
>Ga0209491_10004302_pt1 | contig 22103 bp, 17 predicted proteins | sample BON02_FD_187213 | JGI IMG/M metagenome (GOLD analysis project Ga0209491, IMG submission 187213) | Freshwater microbial communities from Lake Bonney liftoff mats and glacier meltwater in Antarctica - BON-02 (SPAdes) (version 2) | ecosystem: Environmental > Aquatic > Freshwater > Ice > Glacier... | reverse complement strand
CTAGGTGTGGCCGACGTGCCCAGGGTGTGTCGTGACCGAGGTGTGGCCGACGTGCCCAGGGTGTGTCGTGACCTAGGTGTGGCCGACGTGCCCAGGGTGTGTCGTGACCGAGGTGTGGCCGACGTGCCCAGGGTGTGTCGTGACCTAGGTGGGGCCGACGAGTCCGAGGTGTGGGGTGTGGCCGAGGTGTGGGGTGTGGCCGAGGTGTCCGAGGTGTGTCGTGGCCGATATGCCCGTCCGTAAACTCCTTCATTGCAAATTCAGAAACTGCCATGAGTCGCATCGACGCGAGGGTGCAAACGGCAGCCCTGTGCGCGGTGAATACCCCATTGCCCGCTGCACATACGGGTCGCCCGCGCACTGACCCATCGGCTGCACTCAACCGCACGGCCCTGTTGCTCTGGAGCGGCGGCCCTCGGCGTGGGCGGGGTGCTCCACTTGGAAAGGCTGCGAGTGCCGATGTGTGCGTGTGCGTGTGAACGAGAGTCGACGTGTGCGTGAGCGCAGGCCGCAGAGTCGGCAAACATGTCTAGCAGAGTCGAGATCAAGAACGCGAAACGAGATCGCACAGCGGCCGGACGGGCCACACAGACAACGCGGGAAGGGGGACCCAGAGGCGACCCCCACACACACAGTCAGACGCGCCCCCACCGCAAACCGAACGTAGCCGCCGGCGTGTGGTATCGTTCGGTATTTTGTCTTGCCCCACTGGTAGGCACTCGGTTGCCCTTCTCGACTCTCTGTGCGGAATGGGGGTAGTGTTACAACCGGGCGACCCGGCCCTCGCGGTCGCCGGGGGCGCGCGGGGGGTTGCGCGTCCGACGCAGCCTGCGCGTGGGATCGGCACGGCGGGGCGGGCGCGCCGTGCGGCAGTGGCGGTCGGCGCGCTGCGGCCTGTCCGGGTGGACCTGCCGCCTCGCACCAACCCGGTCTGGGCCGACCCCTACCGCTCGAGTCGTCTGCTCCAGCGTTACATCGCCGCGACGGTGCGCGGCGTGGACGCGGACGAAGCGGGCGCCACAGCCCCTGGGGCCGCCTTGGACCGCTGGCAGGTGGCGACCCTGCTGCCCCTGGCGCGGCGGCGCGAGTTGCTCGTCCTGGCGCCCACCGGCACCGGCAAGTCGTTCCTGTGCGCCAACTATGTGCAATTCTTCCTCGCGCGGCACCTCGCCGGTCAGACGGGCGACGGCGTGGCGCCGCCCGTCCAGCGCATCATCCTCGCTGTGCGCGACGAGACGCAGCTGCGCGATCAGTTCAACAAGATATCGACCGCCCAAGTCTACCTGCGGGGCCTCGGGCGGTTGCCCGCAGCCGGGGTGGGCCTGGGCCAGGGGCTCGTCAGCTGGGCGCGGCCAGCCAGCCACATCTCGGTCGGCGTGCAACAGGGGGCCAAGCCGGTGGCCATCATGACGTTTGTGCAACTGGGCGCCTTCTTCCAGGATGCGCGCGGGGCGGATTTTTCCGAGCTCCTGGTCATCGTGGACGAGGTCCACGAGCTGTGCGAACCCAGCGAGGTGGCCTCCATCGTCCACTTGAACAAGGTGCTGGACCGGCGCGTGAAGCTGCCATACGACGAACGCTTTCTGTTGGTGGGGATGACGGCCACGCCGCCAACCGGCGTGCCGGCGCAGCTCGCGCGGCTCCTGGGCTGGTTCACGCCGCGCAACTACACCGACCAGTTCCACGCCGACGAGCTCCTGCAGCCCACGCGCGCGGGGGCCACGTCGGCCTGCGCCGCCGACGCCGGCGGCGCCCGGTCGGCGTTGGCACTGCCCGCCCCGTCGCGGGCGGCGCGTGTGGGGTGCGACCTGCCGCCCGACGCGCGCCCCCCCCGCCCGGTGGCCTTGGGGCGCTTCCTCGGGTTGAGCCTGTTTGTCTACTCGGTGGACCGGAACCGCTCGCGCTACGCCGCGTGGTCGTCGCCCGACCCAGCGGTGCTGCTTGTCCCCACCGAGCGCAAGTTGACCATCACCGGGCGCCGTGGCGCCTGGACACGCGAGGACATCGACAGCCACTCCCATGGCATGGGCGCCCTCTTCGCCCGGGCGGTGGTCGGGTTGCTGGCCGCCGATGTGAAAAAGACGCTGGTGATGCTCGATGGCAACGCCGCCTGTGAGAAGTTTGCGGCGACGCTGCGCGGGCGGCCCGAGATGGACCAGTTCACGGTCCTGCAACTGGCCCCCGGCGACGGGGCCGCGGCGGTGGAGGCGGCCAAGACTGCGTTTGACCGGGCCACGGCGCAGTCGGTGGTGCTGGTGGCTAACCGCGAGACGTTTGGCGTGGGCCACTCGTTCTGGGCGACGGACGAGTCCCTGCAGGCCGGCCGCGGGGCGCGCCGCGTCATCTACACGCCCTCCTGGGACGTAAGCAAGATTGTGCAAGTCGAGGGCCGCGCCAAGCGCCGCGGCACCCACAGCGGCTACACGGACCGCGCCATGCGCACCATCGACCGCGTGGTCCTGGTGGCGATCGGCCCGCTGGCGGCGGTGGGCACCGACGCGCCGCCCACTCCCTTCCTGCTGAAGCGGCTCGTGGCCCTCGGCGACCCGTGGGTGCTGTACGCCGCCCGCCACGCCGGGCTGGCCACGTGCCACGTCGCGCGCCTCCAGCTCAACGTTGCCGAGCGCTCGGCCTCGCAGCGCCTGTTCGCCGCCCTTTTCTACAGCGCGCTTAGCTCTCAGCTCCTGTGGAACTGGCGGCCGGACGCGTTCGGCAACGTGCCCGCGCCGTCGGTCGAGGCGGCTGACCAGCCGGTGCGCGCCGAGGTGGCGCGCAAGGCGCTGGGTCTCGGCGTGGCCCGGGCGGCGATGCGGACCGCCCTTGTCCCCGCCCCGGTCCCACCAAAGGCGGCGACCGCGGGGCTGTGTCATTGGTGGGAGACGACCGTGTCGACCTGAACCGCGACTCCCGGGTAAACCCGGGGGGGCCTGACCCAGCACCCACCACCGGTGCGATTTTTTGTGGCGTATGCATCAACCCGACCTCCCCCCATGGGCGCCGGGACCTCGGATCTGCAACGCGAGGTGTCCAGCATCGAAACCAAGTTTGCGGCCCATGAGACCGAGTACAAGGTGTTCCAGAGCAGCGAAGGAGAGAAGCTGCGCAAAGAGTTCGATACACACCTGTCCAGTTACGCCAAGGGTGGGTTCGACGACACGCAGCTATGCGGGGTCAACCTGTCGTGCCCACTGGACGGCAGATACGCGAAGTCGTCCGACCTTGCCGCGCTCCAGACGAGCGTCGGTGCAAGGGCGGCCGCCAGGGCGGGTGGCACCGCGGCGACGGGTCACTTCCTTGACGTGCAAGGCAAGGCGGACCAGGCCGGGGTGACGACCCTCTCCGAGGCGGTCGGTCGGGCGGCTGCCGGGGGCGCCGCCGCGACGGGCCTCGTCGGGCAGGTGACGACCCTCTCCGAGGCGCTCGGCCGGGCGACTGCCGGGGGCGCCGCCGCGACGGGCCTCTTCGGGCAGGTGACGACCCTCTCCGAGGCGGTCAGCCGGGCGGCTGACGGAGGTGCCGCCGCGACGGGGCTCTTCCTTGACATGCAGGGCAAGGCGGACCAGGCCGGGGTGACGACCCTCTCCGAGGCGGTCGGCCGGGCGGCTGCCGGGGGCGCCGCCGCGACGGGCCTCGTCGGGCAGGTGACGACCCTCTCCGAGGCGGTCGGCCGGGCGGCTGACGGAGGCGCCGCCGCGACGGGCCTCTTCACCAAAGTGGCAAGGCTCACAGCGTTCATGGAGCAGTTCGAGTCCACAGCGACGGCTGGGGAATGTGCGGTCAACGTCCAATGCCCACTCGAGAGCAGCTACGCGACGTCGTCCGACCTTGCCATGCTCCAGGCGAGTGTCGGCAAGGCGGCGGGGGCCGCCACCGCAACGGGCCTCTTTCAGCAGGTGGGTGGACTTGCCACTACGGTCGGCAGGGCGGCCACGGGGGGCGCCGCCGCGACGGGCCTCTTCCAGCAGGTGGAAGTCACCCGAACCGAGCTGGGCGGACTCGGCACGGCAGTCGGCAAGGCGGCCGCGGGGGGCGCCGCCGCCACCGGCCTCTTCCAGCAAGTGGACGTCACAAGCGCCGCGCTGGGGGGGCTCGTCGCGTCGGGCGGCAGGGCGGCCGCGGGCAGCACCGCCGCGACCGGTCTCTTCCTGGCCATGCAAGGCAAGGCGGACCAGGTCGGTGTGGCGAAGCTCTCCGCGGCAGTGGGCAAGGCGGCCGCGGGGGGCGCCGCCGCCACCGGGCTCTTCCAGCAGCTGGCGGCCAAGGCGACGCAGGTGAGCGGACTCGAGGCCCGGGTAACGTCGCTGGAGCGCGCCCTGGTCCGTGAACCCGATGCGAGTCTCTGGGAGAGCAAGGTAGAACAGGGCGCGTTCGATGCACTCGCTGCACGCGTGGGCGCAACCGCCGGGAGCGGCCCCGCCACCGGCCTCTTCCAGCGGGTGGACGCCACAGGTGCCGCGCCGCGTTGGGCGGACTCGTCACGTTGGTCGGCAGGGCGGCCGCGGGAGACACCCCCGCGACCGGCCTCTTCCTGGCCATGCAAGGCAAGGCGGACCAGGCCGGGGTGGCGACGCTCTCCGCGGCAGTCGGCAGGGCGGCCGCGGAAGACACCTCTGCGACCGGCATCTTCCTGGCCGTGCAAGGCAAGGCGGACCAGGCCCAAGTGGCGACGCTCTCCGCGGCGGTCGGCAAGGCGGCCGCGGGGGGCGCCGCCGCCACCGGGCTCTTCCAGCAGCTGGCGGTCAAGGCGACGCAGGTGACTGGGCTCGAGGATCGGGTGGCGTCGCTGGAGCGCGCTCCGGTCCAAGGCGCCGACCTGAGTCTTGTGGCGAGCAAGGTGGAACAGGGCGTGTTCGATGCACTCTCTACACGCGTGGGCGCAGCCGCCGGGAGCGGCCCCGCCACCGGCCTCTTCCAGTGGGTGGACGCCACAGGTGCCGCGTTGGGCGGACTCGTCACCTTGGTCGGCAGGGAGGCCGCGGGGGGCGCCCTCGCGACTGGGCTCGTTCTCGCTGTGCAAGGCAAGGCGGACCAGGCCCAAGTGGCGACGCTCTCCGCGGCGGTCGGCAAGGCGGCCGCGGGGGGCGCCGCCGCCACCGGGCTCTTCCAGCAGCTGGCGGTCAAGGCGAATCAGGACGACGTGACGAACCTAGTGCGGAGGATAGGTGCGCTCGAGGAGGGGTACGGGTCAACCCCACCGATCTCAGGAGCGCCACTGGGAGCGGTGGTCATGCCAGTGGACGTCACATCGATCAACAGCTCGGCAACTGGTGTCGCGATGGCCTGGTCGGCATGCTACCCCGACGGCTTCAGCGGGCCTTCCGGGTTGGCCATGCGCGACTTCATCGATAAGGATTGCACCAGCCGCGGCGCCGGTTGGACCCATCAGAGAAACACACCGCTGTACCCGTGCTTTGAAGATACGACCAATCGAATCTACAAGATGGGGGTTTGCCACAACGTTGGGTTGGGGGTAGGGGTCAACCCAATGGTTGAAGACGTAGCGGTCAACCCAATGGTTGAAGACGTAGCGGTCAACCCAATGGCTGAACCGGCGGATGGGGTGGATGGCCCCCCGTTGCCACCGCCATGCGTCGCCCAGGGCCAGCCGTGTGCGGTGTCCGCCGAGTGCTGCGCGCGGCCGCAGGGGAATGGGGTGGCCTTTTGCGGCGGTGGCAAATGCTATGTCGGGTCCCGATGCCGCGCCAAGCGGGACGGTGACGAGGAGCCCGTGTACCCGGAATATGCCGCGCGTGGCATCCGGCACGAGGACATCCTACCTGTGGGGAGGTTTTGCGGCGACCCCCTCGGGTTAGGGTGGGACAAGGTCTTGATGGAAACGCCGGCCATGGCCAAAGTCTGCAAGTCCAAGTATGCACAGGCGACCGGCTACGAGGGGCGTCGCATCCATGGATGCGACGTCACCGCGGACCGCAAGTGCCGCGAGTCCGGCGAGGTCATTTCGGTCGAGTGAATGCCGCGGCCCCGGGCGACGGCCTTTCTGGTGCTGGCCAATGTGCGCTGGGTCGAGGCGCTTGGTGTGACTCGAGGCCCTCTTGGCGCACAGGGCCCGCAAGTCGCAGCTCGTTCTCGCCCTCCTCGATATCAAGCACTTCAAGGGCAAGAACCGCGACCACTGGGAGCTGATGCGCATATCCACAGACGGCGTCGGGATGTGCGTCACCTGGCAAGGGCCACACCGCGCTGAAGGCTGCCCTCGCTATGATCTGGGCGACCACCCCGCACCGCGCCGAACTCCTACTCAGTTGCGACATTGTTTCCGAGGAGCACGCCTACGCGCTGGAGGCTGTGCTGAAGGTTGAGCTTGAGCACAACACTGCCACGCCGGCACAAAGCGGCCATCCGCTCCCTGGCCGACTGCTAGTTAACGGTCTGTCCGAGTGAGTCCGGTGGGCCGGCGCCGTGCTGTGCGATGCTACCATTTTCGGACAAGGGGACGGACCGCCATGGCGATGAGCTCGCCTGCGTGTGCATCCTGCATTGTATGGCTGCTGGACTCGACGTGGACCCCTTTCGACCAAAACACGTCTCCTCTCCAATGGACGAGGATATTTGGCGAAAAGGGAAACTCGCACGCCTGGCGAATCGTAATAACGCAGAGAATGGCTGCGGGGCGTCTATGCGTCCGCGACTTGAACACAGCCATGCGCCGAGTCCAACAATTATTTGTGGTGTGCACACAAATAGCGACCGTGCTGCGTCTCCCTCCGGGTTGTCCTTGTGTTATGTCCCATCCGCCGATGAAAAAGCGTCTCGACTCGATGCCATGTACAAGTTCGGGATTGCGGCGTCTCATCAACCCGAGGCGGGGGAGCGGGTTGTGGCGGTGGACGATGGCTATAGCGGGCTCAAGCTCATATGCACCCAGGCGGTAAATCGCGACGAGGTGCTCACGCACTACATTAGCGAGTTGCGGGTTAACCCGAATCCCTAAACCCGTGGGGGCGCTCTGATCAACTCATGCTTCCACGCTTCCCGTCGCAGCTCGGCGTATCGTGCCATCCATTGCAACTGCGAGCCGGATCACTCTCAATTTCGATCCGGCAGCGGCGTGGGCGAGCAAGCCAACTGGTCGTGGGGGTCGGTCCCTATCATCGCCACGCGAAATATAAAACCCGGGGAGCCCCTGCGTATGTTCTATCAGTGGGCGACGAGCACGCAAGAGCACCTATCCGAGCCGCCTCCGTTGCCACGCAAGTCGGTGTCGCGGCGCTTTGAGTTGACGGCTGCTCACACCACCCCCGCCCGTTAATACCGGTCTGCCCGTAAACTATTCCAACGTATTGGAAACGTATATTCACAGCTGAACTGGCGATGTGAACAGAAACAAGCTGGGAGCGCGCCACCCTGGCCGTGCGTGCACACGCTTGGTTGCACCCACACCCCTGGCCGCGCGCGCACCCGTGCCCCTGGTCGCGCGCACCCCTGGCTGTGCGCGCACACGCCCGGTTGCACCCGCACCCCCGCACGCGCACGTCTGGGCCCACCGACACCCAATCGCCGCGTTGCGCGCCTGCCGGTGCAGTCTTTGGGGGCCGTGCATCCCTCTGCCCGCCTCCCACCCGTGCGTGCGTCTGGGGCGGTATGCCCCCCCCCCCATCCACCCCACCCGCTCACTCGCCGTAGCCGCGAGAAGCCTCTTCATACCGCTCTTCATACCGGCCACCCAACGTGTTGAGCCAGAAGAGGGCGTTGGGCGACTCGACCTGGCCGCGCATCCAGCCCAGCACCGCAAAGTCGAAGGGGTGCGACAACTCCAGGCCTCTGCGGGCGTGGTCCAACAGCGTGTGGGTGACGAGGTCGTCGTCCCATGGGCACGGGGTCGGGTGGTGGGCGGAGCGGAGCCACTGGAGCACCTTGGTGTGCCCATGCACAGCGGCGCGTTGGCAGGCCTCTGATTCGCGCGGGGCCCCGGGGCACGAGGACTCGCTGTCCCACGGGCAGGGGGGCGCGCGCTCCGGGTCGCGGAGCCACTCGAGGAGGGGCAGGTCGCCCCGCCCGGCGGCGGCCGCGCAGGTGCGCTGGTCCCATGGGCAGCCGACCTGGTGCAGCCACTGCAGCGCGGCGAGGGCCCCCGAGTAGGCGGCGTCGGCGCAGATGCCCGCGTCGAGCACGAGGCCATGGGCGTGCATCCACTGCAGGGCCTCGAGGTGTTCGCCGCGCCCGGCCGCTTCGGCGTCGTCACGGGAGAGCTCGGGGCACTGCGCGTAGATCAGCCGCATCGCCTGGAGGCGGCCGCTCTGGGCAGCGCCGGCCATGGCGAGTCTCATCGCGCCGTCGCGGGTGCCCATCCGGGCCGGGGCGGGGAAGGGGCACCAGAGCCAATTGGGGTCAACCTCCAACTCAAGGATCCAGTGGAGCACGTCGAGGTTGGTGTTCAGCGCCGCGGCCGAGAGGCAGTCGCTGTAATCGAACCTGAAGCCATGGCGCATGGCCATGCGCAGGCGATCCAGCCGGCCCTCCTGCACGGCGATGAGGCATGCGTCGCGAAAGGGCCTTGCCGGAGTCGCCTGGTCCAGGACCCAGGCGGCGACCTCGGCGGGTGCCGACAGGTAGCCCTTCAGCGCCTAGTCGCTGGCGAGCTCCGCGGCGCCGCGCAGCGCCAAGATGGCGCGTGGTCCAAGGTACCCGACCAGCACATCCACTTCGTCCCTTCCGAGCCGCATGAGGAGCGACTGGCTGCCGGTCGGAGCGGCCCAGTTCTTCCTGAGCAGGGCGGGCGGCGGTGCGATGGTCGGCGGCGTCAGCCCGTCAGGCGACGGCTTCTTTGACGGGGGGGCTCAGCACACGCAAACTCGACACCGAACGCAACGCACATGCACGCGTCCGTGCATTGCCGGTCATTGGGTCACAAACGGGGTCACATTGTTTTCCATGTGTGTGCACACGCCAACCCCCGCGGCAATGGCTCGGGCAAACGCTCGCCTGGGACCAGCGCGCGCTTGCCCCGGCGCCCGTCCTCCGCGGCGCGGCGCGGCGTGTGCGAGCCAACGGACGGGGTGGCGGGACCAGTGCAGTCGCACTCACCCTGTGCCGGCGGCGCGGCGGCGGCCCGGTGCAGCGCCTTCCCCCGGTGCGTCCATGGCGCTCGTGTTGAATGGGGACTGCGCGAGAGGAGAGGGCGGGAGGGGTGGGAGTCGCAACAATGCGCGCGGTGGACAGGCCGACTGCTGGTCTGGACCGCACCAAAGCGGCGGCGCGGCGGCGCGGAGGCGGCGGAGCGGCAGCGGAGCGGCGGCGGAGCGGCGGCGGAGCGGCGGCGCGGCGGCGCGGCGGCGCGGCGGCGGAGCGGCGGCGCGGCGCGAACTTTAGAGAAATCTGGGTTGCTTTGAGAGTTAATCATTTTTTTTCACGTGAACATCGGGTTCAGGGGTTGAGATGGGAGTGAGGCAGTAGAGGGGGGGGGCGTAGGGAGCGCCGACCGCAGCGAGCCGAGCGCGAGCGAGGGCGAGCGCAGCGAGCTCAATCTCGACCGAGTCCAGAGCGCAGCGGGACATTGGACTCGCTCATATTCATCTGGTGGTGGGGTCCGAACAACCTGGCACTCTTGCCATTTTTTGGGGGGGCTGGTGTGAAGAGAGGCATGCGCACGCTCCTCCTCCTCCTCGGCGCCGTGGCGGTTGCCGCACATCCGCAGAACTGGGTGGGCAGTGGCTACTCCGAAGGCGGCTGCGGCGTGCTTGTGACCGACCGGAACTCGGACCGTGGCATGGCGGGTGCCGGCTACCGCCGGGTGACAGTACCGGGCGAGGCCGTGTCGGTTGGCAACGGGCGCTGGGCGCTGCCAATCCCACAAATGGAGTGGTTTTATACCACCGCGGCGGGGCGGTTGTCAGGCTCGGGAACCGAAGTCGGCTCATGTCCACACATCTTTCGGCACGGGACACCCTCGGCAACTGAGCTCTTCTGGGCGGCCCCGGTGGCAGAGTCGGGTGATCCGGTGCCGGGCACATACACGGTCGAGGGTGCCATGGCACCCGGGATGGACACCATCCAGTACTTTGCCATCCAGATTTCGGTGGAGCCGCCGCCAGCCCCGTCCCCGCCACCCGCCCCGTCATCGCCGCCACCCGCCCCGTCATCGCCGCCGCCCGCCCCTTCGCCGCCGTCGCCACCACCCGCGCCATCCCCAGCCGCGCCCGCGCCCTCTCCGCCTGCGCCCGCCCCCTCTCCATCCGCGCCACCGCCAGCGGCATCGCCACCTACCCCGTTGCCGTCACTGCCCGCACCGTCGCCGCTGTCGCCAGTAGTGCCGTCGCCGCTCGTGCCGTCGCCGCCCGTGCCGTCACCCCCTGTGCCGTCGCCCCCCCTGCCGCCCACTCCCGCGTGCCCCCACCCGCCGCCGGTGCACATGGCCTGTGACCGCATCGCCGACTTTGTGGTGGTCGGCGGCGGGGCCGGCGGAGCGTCCGCGGCGGCTTACCTGCACCGCGCCGGAGCCTCCTTGCTGGTGCTGTCCGACGGGCCGGATCGGACCGCCGCGCTGCTCGACAGCCCAGCCCGGCTCACGCTCTACAACCAGTTCAGGCGGTTCGAGCAACGCGACGTGCGCAACACGGCCACGCGCGGCGGGTGGCAGCAGATCGTCGGCGCCGGGGGCAACAACATGCACAACGGCGCGGTGCACCAGATGCCGCCGCTCGGCCGGCTCGACGCGCTGCTTGGCGGCGGGGGCGCCGCGTGGCGGGCGGCCGCCTGGCTCGCGCGCGCTGGCGTCACCACGACGGTCGTCGGCGACACCCCCGAGTGCGGTGACGCGGCCGGAGCAGACCTGCGCAACCTGACCTACAAGTACGAGCGCGGCCCCATGGGGTGTTTCCCGCACAGATGTACGCCTACTGCGCAGACGCCCGCGCCGGCTGCCAACCCGACAGTCTGCACCTGGCGATGGGCGGCGAGACGCGCGCACGGGGGCGGACGGACGGCATCCGAAAGGTGACCATGTACTCGGACCTGCTGCAGCTGGATCTGGGCAGCAGCGACTGGGTGCTGCATGGCACCCGCGGAGAGCGGCTGGAACTCGCACACGGCCGCGCGGTGTCCGTCCGCACGCCGGGCGGAGGCCGCGTGTGCGCCCGCCGGGGTGTGGTCCTCGCCGGCGGAGTGTTTGGCACAGCGGAGGTGCTGATGCGCACACTGGGGCGGACCGAGTTGGGTGGTCTGTGGGAGCAGACGGTGCTCCCGCCGGCCCCTGTGCTGTTGGAGCCGTCGCTGGTGTCGATGGCCGACTGCGCCGATGACCTGCGGACGGGCAACCTGCACTTGGCGGGGCGCACCCGCCCGCAGGCGGAGTTTACCATCTGCGCCGCCAACGCGGCCGAAGGTCGGCCGAGCCCGGTGCTGCTCGCGGCGTGGGTCATCAGCATGAATGCCACCGAGCGCGGCAATGTGACGCTGCAGGACCCGGCCACTGACCGGGTGTCCGGCTCGCTCGCTCCGGCCGCCCCTGCGGTCATGGAGGAGGCCGCGCGTGCCATCTTTGCGGAGCTGCGCGCGCGGTATGGGTCGGACCTGATGCTGCCGGTCGTCTCGGCCGCCTTCACATTGGGCTCGCACCACCTCGGCGGCGGCTTGCGCGGGGCCGCGACGGCCGGTCGAGTGCACGGCCTTGGCAATGTGTTTGTCGGCGACATGTCCGCATATAGCGATGACGTGTGGGGGTACACCACAGCCGCGGCCGCGGTGGCCGGCATCACCGCCGCGATGCGCACCTTGGAGGACGCCGAGCGGCACGGCGCGGCGCCCGGGCCACCGCCACCGCGCTCGACGTCGGCACTCGTCGCCGTGGCCACGTTGGCCATGTGCGTCACCGTGGCGATCGCACTGGTCTGCAATGCGCCCCTCCAATGGGCCATGAGGAGCCAGGCGAAGGCCGCGCGCTCCTGCTCGGACAGCTGCGCACACACCTGATGGGTAGACGGCACCGCCTCGCAGTTGTGGCACGCCGCAGCACCCGGACGTGCACCCCGACCAGCGCCCGGTCGAGCCCCACCTCGCGTCCGAGGTGGGTGGTGTCCGAAGGCTAATTATGCTCTACAGGCCGTGGCACGGTCAACTGCGTCCTCAGTGACAGCGCACGCGAATGCCCCGCGCAACCGCTCGCGCCCCGTCATCCGACCGGCCTCGACGTGCCGAGCCAGACGCGCATGCATGCACACGTGCGCAACCTCGCGCTCCCCGCTTCTGTATGGCAGAACCCTGGTCGCGACAAAGCACGTCGCCCACTAGAGCGAGGCACGCAGCCGTACCCCACACAGAATTCAAACTCAATTTCAGCACACTCGGGTGTATCCATGCCCCGCACAACACCGGGTCCGTCCTGTCCGCCGTCGATCGGTCTCGACCGGTGTATCGTGGACGGTGCACGACAAGTGATGCCACGCACGTCGCGCCAACGGTCAACACACCGGCCACACATTGGCCACGGCACACCGAATGGAGCGGCCTCGGCCACAGCTCCTGACGCGGTCACGACACACCTCGGACTCCTAGGCCACCTCTCCCCTGAAGCGGTCGCGACACACCTCGTACACATTTGGCCACACGCCGCGGGGTGACTCGATGCACAGCGTTGCACCCGCTGACCGTGGCTGGGTACCCTTTTGGGGGGCCACACCTCGGGACACCTCCCGAGAAACGGTCACGGCACACCTCGGGCACCTCGGGCCACAGCTCGGTCACGGCACACCCCGCACACCTATGGGGAGGGGGGGGGGTCCCCGTTTGTCCGCCGCTGTTCGCACGCGCCCTCGTCACGCAAACTCCCAGTCGAGTGGTGTGCACATTGCGAGGCACGCCGCAACCACCGCCAATTGAACCCCGAGCGTGGGGGGCGGCAGTGGCCCCTGCCATGCCCCCATCGACTCTGGCCCCGCGCCCCCCCAGGCGCTGCGGCAGTGCACAGCGAACCGGTTTTTGATGTCCATGTTCGACCTCCAGGGCATTGTGGTTCGGATCACGTCCCCCTTGCAATGGAACGCGACGCGCAGCATCACGAGCGCCGTGTCTTCCTCGACGCTCCATCTGTGTCGGTCTGTGATGCCATGTACAGCGCGGGTGTTCCAACGGGCGCGGCACTGCTTGTTGGTCCGCCCGAACCGCGCCATGTCGACCGCAATCGACTTCCAGTCACACGAGCGCCGGGCAACGGCGAGTCGGAGCAACGTGTCCTCCTCGGTGGACCAGTGCTCCCGGCGGCGCTTGGAGTGCACCCGATTGGGCGATGGCGGTGAGCTCTCGACGCGGGGGGGTGCATTTGCAAGCAACTGTTAAATGGCCTCCCCGGTCGCCATCATCTGTGCAGTGGCAGCGCCGTCGGCGCGGAAGGCCTCGGGTTGTGCGATCTGACACCCCTCCCCGTGGGTTCTTGGTTGACCGACTGGACGACGCCAGTCGGGCGTATACAAGTAGCCAGGGGTGCGCTGCCTCGATGCGACCTGGGTAGAGTCAGACATGGACAAGTCGTCCAAGGTGGTGCGCCGACGGGGGTGGCGGGGGGTGCAGGGGGTGGGGGTCAATTTGCCACCCCCCCGGGCACTACCAGCTCTCGTATTCGAACCCGCGTACCCCCCCCCCTTCAGGCCATGATCGGCGCGATGCTCGGTGCGCTCGCCGCGTCTGCGGTCCGCCAGTTCCCCGTCACCCCGGCGGTGCGCATCGCCGCCATCAATCACACCGGCCGCGCATATGAGATGGCCGCAAAGGTGCGCGAGGCGCATGAGGTGGCCGACCTGCTGCGGCGCGCATTCCCACGTGCCGAGGTGCCCACCGCGACTGTGGTGTACTGGGGAGAGGGCGAGTTTGCAGCCGACGCAGACTATGGGCCGCTTGGGAGCAGCAGCTCGGTGCACATTGACATTGGATATGTGTGGGCGGACCGCCTGGGGGAATAGTTCAATTGTCTGACATGCCCAGTTGAAACTGGACACACAATATACCCCTCACCCAAGCTCGCACGGGAAGCAAAATAATGTTGACATACACCAAACATGGAACCACGACCGATGCCTGAAGACGCTCGGACCCGCTCCAGATTTCTGAAAATAAAGCACACGACGGGGTTGAAGGCGAAGATGGCGGAAGAGGCGAAGAAAGCAGAGGATACGAAGAAAGACGAGGAGGCAAAGATGGCGGAAGAGGCGAAGAAAGCGGAGGAGACGAAGAAAGACGAGGAGGCGAAGACGGCGGAGAAGGCGAAACAGACGCGGGAAGCCGAGATAAAATGACATGAAGCGAGTATGGCGGATCCAGTGTACAAGAAGAGGCACGAAGATTTGCGGCAATTGTACAAGGAAGACTTGCTGGCACAACGCAATAAAGCGGATTCAATTTACATGCAGAGGCAAGCCGAGCTCACTCAATATCGTGAAGCGGAGAAGGAGAAGACGAGGCGGAAGCTTGAAGAGACAGCACAGAGGAGGGAAGCTCAATATTATGCCGCGCAGGCTGCGGAATATAACCCCATTCTCGGAACTGGCGGTGTACTCGGGTGAAATGCACCACCCTGACCGAGGTTGACGGGGTCAACCCGTGCACCGGTGCGACACGGTGCACACGCTCCGACTCGATGGCCTCGTCCAGCTCGAGGAGCTGTACATCCACCGGCGTGAACCCCAGGCTCATCTCGGCTCGCTCAATGGGCTCGAGCGCCTGCGCGTGGTGTCCACATGCAACATGCGAGTCCGCGTCAGTCGCGGAGAGCGTGCACAGCTGACCCGCCTCACAGTGGATGGGGTGGCACACCTCGGGCGTGGCACACCTCGGGCGTGGCACACCTCGGACGTGGCGCACCTCGGGCGTGGCACACCTCGGGCGTGGCACACCTCGGACGTAGCACACCTCGGACGTAGCACACCTCGGTCGTGGCACACCTCGGATGTGGCACACATCGGACGTGGCACACCTCGGTCACGATACACCTCGGGCACATCGGCCACACCTCGGTCACGACCCACCTCGACCACTTGGACACCTCGGACACACCTCGGTCACGACCCACCTCGGACACACCTCGGTCACGACCCACCTCGACCCCTTGGACACCTCGGACACACCTCGGTCACACACCTCGGACACACCTCGGACACACCTCGGACACACCTCGGTCACGACACACCTCGGTCACGACACACCTCGGTCAGGACACACCTCGGTCACAACACACCTCGGTCACGACACACCTTGGTCACGACACACCTCGGTCACGACACACCTCAGTCACGACACACCTCGGTCACGACACACCTCGGTCACGACACACCTCGGACTGGTCGGGCACACAGCACATGCAGCCGCAGTGACCGAGTCCAGAGCGCAGCGAGCTCAGCACACGCAGCCGCAGCGACCGCAGCAAAGTCTAGAGCGCAGCGAGCTCAACACAAGCACCCGTAGCGACCGAGCCCAGAGCGCAGCGAGCTCAACACACCCATCGACCGCAGCGGAGTAACGGTCTGTCCGTAAACTATTCCAATGTATTGGAATAGTCCGGTACTCGGGTTTGAATGCCCGTACCGTTATTAGAAACTATGAATCGGTCAAGTGTCCATGAGCGCTTCGGTCCTTTGCCACCCAGTGGGCGGAGATGAGCAGATTGAGAGGGCCGCGGGGCGAGTCCATTGGCCATGCATCGGAGGATGTTCATGCAGGCGAGCTCGTCGCCATGGCGGTCACAACACACCTCGAACACCTTGGCCACACCTCGGTCAACCTCTTGACACGCAGTTTTTTTTTCGCAGCGCGGAGTAGTTCTACCCGCGTCGGCCTCCGCCGAGGCCATGCTGATCGCTGGACCTGCGAGTCGCGAAAAGGTGCCACGCCCCACCGTCACACAGACGACCCGAGACGAACTCCACACGGGGATGCTCCACATCGGGCGCGGCGGCCGCGCCTATGGCCGCGAGATCCGCGAGCGGGTGCAACTCGACCTGCAAGGGGGCGCGCTCTCGCATGCCGAGATTGCCAGCAACCTACACGTCAACCGAGTCACGGTGCGGCGCTACGCGGAGCGGTCCAGTGACGGAGAGACGCTGCCACTGGCGCTGCCTCGCGGCGGCTGGCGCAGGGGCAGCACCGCTCTCCTGTACGACCACCGCGTGGTGCTATTGCAGGTGGCGATGAGCATGCCGCATCTGACCATCAAGGAGATGGTCGTCGCCGCGGCTGAGATTCTGCCCGGCTTCCCCGCGAAGCTGCACGTGTCGGCGTACTGGAAGGCGCTGGCCAAGCTCGGGCTCACCCGGCGCGCGGCGCGCGCCACCGACCCGGGCAAAAAGTACGGCCCCGCGCGCGAGCAAGAGGTCTGCGAGTTCCGGCGCGCCCAGGCACGTGACTGCGACCCGGCCACCGGGGCGGCGGCGGCGGCGGCGGCGGCGGCCGCCACTCCGCCGCGGCAGGTCGAGCTCCCCACGATGCATGGCGACAACCTGCTCTTCATGGACGAGACCAATGTGCAGATGGCCCCACTCGGTGCTGGGTTTGGGTGGGGGTTTGACACCGACCCCGTGTACATTGAACAGACCAAGGGTCACACGCAGCAGATCAACGTCTTGGTGTGCGCCGGGTTACTGTTCGACCCCTCGAACGACTACGGCAATGCCCTGGTGGCGCCCTCGCCGGTGGCGGTGGCGGCGGCGGCGGCGGCGTCTGCCGCGGCCACGGCGGTGGCGGAGGGCGCCACACGCGCGGCCGGGTTGAACCCGATCCGGGGGCGTGACCGAGAGGGTCCACCGAGCGCGGAGTTGGCCAACGTCAAGGCCGCCGCAGCCGCAGCGCGGCTGGAATCGGAGGCGCTCGTGCAGGCGGTGACGGCGGCAACTGCAGCGGCGGCGGCGGCGACGGCGGCGGCGGCCGAGGCGTCGGCCGAGGCGGAGCACAAGCGCGCGCAGCGCGAGCAGCGGGAGCACGCGTTGTCGGAGCGCCTGGCCACCGAGGCCGTGGCGCGGCTTCAAGCGGCCGGCAACCAGGCCGGCAACCAGGCCGGCAACCAGGCCGGCAACCAGGCCGCCTGGGATGCCGCGAATCGAGCCCTCGCCGCCGCCACATCAACCCGGGCGCGGCAGCAGCCGGTCGTGTCGGCAGCCTCGGACGCATTCGATCGGGCCAAGGTGGCGGCCGCCGCGGCACAGCGGACGGCGCACAGCGCGGCAAACCTGGCAACCGCCGGTGCCAAGCTCGCGCGGGAGGCACAGGGGTCGCACGCACGCCTCGAAGCGGAGCGCGAGGAGGCCTATCGATCGGCCACGGCGATGGGGGGTGACTATGGGCTAAGCCTGGGTGAAGCAGACGACGGGGCCCGGCCAGGGCTGCCGCCCTACCCGGTGTCCGTGCTGGACGGCCTGCCACGCCGCTTCGTGTCCTGGTGCACCAAACCGCCGCAGCGCCGGCGCGACGCCCTGCCGCTGCTTCACGCAGAGGAGGACGAGCAGACGCCTCCGGTGGCCCGGTCCGATGAAGCCGTCAAGGGCGTCCTGGGCAAAGGGTTGGCACACACCCCACCGGGGGCGCCAGTGTTCAGGTCCAAGTCCGACCGAGAGCTCGTGTGCAACTTTCTGTTTACGCATGGCGTGGAGAGCCGCGCCACCGACGGCGACGGCATGCTGCAGTCACCCTACGAGGCCGCTTCCGACGCCGAGCTGACACGCCGCGCGCAGCATCTCCTCGACCGCGGCCGCGTGGGGCTGCCCCGGCACTTTTTCGGCCAGCGCACCTACCGCGGCGGCGCCAAGCTGGACTTTCTGGGCGACTCGGCCGACTTTCTGCGCTTTGTGCGCTTCATCGGCCTGTGTGTGCACGCCTTCTTTGGCAAGCGCGTCCTTTCCGACACACGGTTCGGCCTCGACAATGCCTCGACCCACGCCGGCGAGGTTGTGGTCGGGTCCAAGGCGGGCTTCCTGCACAACTACATCACCTCAGGCTGCGAGATGGGCGGGGCCGTCTTCATTCCGTCCAACATGCCCTCCGCGGACCCGATGGAGATGGTCATCAACTACATGAAGCGCAACCTGCGCGCGCTGCAGTTGCCGGCGCGCGGGCTCTTCAAGCCCGAGGAGATGCTCGGCCATGTGCACAGGGCGCTGAGCGGCGTGCGGGCCAAGTTACTGCTCGCTTGGTACCAGGCGTCGTGCTACGGCTTTCGTAGCCCACTGGCGCTTGGGTTGGACCCGACCAGGTATACGGTGCAAGACGGTGTGGTGGTGGACGCCAAGACCAACGAGCGCGTCACGTGGCGGCGCAAGCCGTACTGTGCGTCGTGCCCGGCCCCACGCCGCGAAGAGCCCGTCGCCGCCCCCGCAGGGGTGGATCGAATGGCCGCATTGGAAGCAGCACTGCGAGCCTCCGCCGCCCCGGCCGCCCCGGCCGCCCCGGCCGCCGCGGGCGCGCCCGCGGCGGCCGAAGGCGCCACAGTCGCGGCGGTGCGGGAGTCGCATCGCACCATCCCGGGCGTCGCGGCCGCATGCGCCGATGCGGCGTGGCTCACCGCCCCGGCGGAGGCGGTGGCCGCGAACGACGCCTGGCTCGCGGCCGGCACCGCTGTCCAAACGGCCGAGGCCGCGCTGCTCGAGGCGAACAATGCCGTGGCGGCCGCCAATACGGCAGTCGATGCCGCCGAGCTCGCGGAGAGGGTGGAGACCCGGGCGGCGACCGGGGGGGGCGCAGCCATGCTGGTCACCATTGCGAGAGAAGAGGCGAACGCGGCAGACGCGACTGCGGCAACGGCCCAAACCGAGCTCGACGCCGCGCGCAGGGCTGCGGCCGCCGCCGACCAAGTTGACCAGCGGGCCAAAGCGGCGGCGCAGTCGGTCCCCCAACCGACCTCGACCGAGCTTGCAGATGCGATCGGCACCGCGCTGCGGGGTGTGGTCCTAGCCCGCTTGTCAAACCTCGCCCAGCGTTTGAATGCCGCCATCCTGGCACAGGCGGTGCCAGCGAGCGGAATCGCGCTGGCGCCGCCCCCCCCGGGGATGGGTGTGGTACGGGAAACCCGCGCCTACCTCGTCGGACTGGAGCCCGCCTACGAGGCCTCGTTCCGACCGTGGTTGTGGTCGTCGCCGGCGGCGGCGGCTGTGCCGGCGCCGGAGCTGAGCACAGTGCGCGAGGCGACCCAGGTGTGCATTGCAGCTGTGGCGGACTGCCTGCGGCGCCAAGCCCGCCGGTCGGGGCGCCGGCGCGACAACCCATGCGAGCACCCGGGGACCACCCCCATGCGCGGCGTGACGTGCGTGGCCAACACCGCGGCCGGCGAGGCCCGTGTCGTGAAGCGGTTCCAGCTCGACGGCCAGGGGAAGGGCCGCTGGGTGTACACGGACCGTACGCCGCACGCCATCCTAACGTTCATGCACGGCATCCGTGGCCAGAACCTGGTGAGCCGCGCCCAGCTCGACGTGGCGAGGCGCTTTGCGCGCGGCGACTTTGGGGGCGAGGAACAACAGGCCGCCAAACACGACGCAGAGCCCAACGAGGATGGGGGCGCGGGCGAGGCGGGCGGGGGTGGGGTTGACGGCGCCTGGGGGCTCGCGGGCGACGACGGGGCGACTGCGTGGGCGGACTGGGCCACCCCACCGGGCGCCGCGCCGCCCCTCGACGGGGCGGGGGCGTTCCCCACCGGGGAGGCGCTGCAGCGCGTCGCGGCCGACTTCCGCCGCCAGGTGGAGGCCGCCGCCAGCGCCGCCGCCAGCGCCGCCGCCAGCGCCGCCCAACGCCACGCCGCGCGCACTGAAGAGCTCGGCGCCGCCGCCGCCGCCGCCGTCGCCGCCGCCGCCAGCGCCGACGCCGCCGCCGCCAGCGCCAATGCCGGGCCCGCCGAGCGCGACACCCAGCGCGCCACCCAGCTCGCCGCCGACCGCGCCACCGAGCGCGCCGACGCCGCCCGCGCCGCCACCCCCCCCAGCGTGTTCCCCTGGGGGGCAAGGCGCATCCCCGTCACCGACGACGTGGCCGACGGCGCGCGCGACCCCGCCGGCAGGGCGACCTTCTTCCCCAACCCCAAGCGCAAGAAGCTGCACAGCATCACGGAGGGCGGCCTGGGCCGGTCGCGCACGACGCTGCTCCTGCAGAAGCGCGCTGGCGGCGCGCCACTGGCGGTCGCGGTGCGGACCGGCGCGCCGCCCCAGGGCGAGGTCCTGGCGATCGAGGCCGACGACGGCCAGGGGGTGCGCCAGACCTACCACACCCAGCGCCGCGCCCTGGACACCCGGGGCGCCCTCGCCGCGCTGCTGCTGGCCGTGTGCCGCGGGCACCACGACGCCGCGGGCGGGCAGGGCCTCCGCGACGTGCGCGCCCTGCAGCGCATCGTCACCACCGAGCAGGTGAAGCGCGCCGCGGTCCTGCGCGACGACAACAGCAGCGCCCTGCGGCGGCGGTGGCCGGGGTACCCGCGCGTGAGCTACTCGCAGAACCTGCGGGCGGTGCGCGACGCCCAAGACTCGTCCGTGCTGTCACTCGTCGCGCCGGGGCCCCTGCGGTGGGCGCACACCCTGTTTGCTGCAAATGCAGGGCACTCGAAAGACGGCAGGTTCCAGCTCTACGGCACTCCGATCCCCAAGCAAGGCGATGGCCCCGGCGAATTCCACGCCTACTCCCTCGCCGTCGCGCAGGCCACCAACGCCCAGATCCACGACTTTGGCGTCTCCGTCTCGGCCGCCAACAGTCACCAGAAGCTCAAGTACGTTTTCCCCGTGCTGCTGGTGGGGACGGTGGCCGACGTGCGGCTGGCCGTGCAGGCCAATCGGCCCGTCACGCCCGCTGCGTATGGGCTGGAGCGGGCCGACCTCGACCGCGTGCTGGCGAGCGCGCCCCGAGAGGACGAGTGGGTGCTGGCCTCGGCCAGCACGTTTTCAGGCACCAAGCCGGAGTGGGGCAAGACGTGCAAGGTGGTATTGATGCCCCCTGAGGAGGTTGTGCTGCAGCGCGGCGACGAGTCCCTGCGACGGGCACTGCGCGCCGGGGTGCCCCTCGCCACCCTGGAGCGCGGGGTCCGAATGGTGGACGAGGATGTCGACGACGGCTTCAAGCGGTGCAGGCACCCCTCCGAGATTGCCGTGCCGGTGCTCTGGGCACTGATCGTCGACGGCGCGGTCCAGGACCTGGAAGACCTGGCCGCTGGCCCCGAGCCTGGTCGAACGCTTACCGAGCTTGCGCTCATGGCTTCCAATATCCCGCCCTGCCCCGCGGTCAACCCCAAGACCAAGACGCTGTTCGAACATTTCAAGTCGGTATTTCCGACTGGCCACAACCGGCCCTTGAACGAAGCCGAGCTCTTGTCCAATTGGTTTGCACTCGAGGGGCTCAGTAGCAAGTGGACTCTTGTGCACGAGGCCGATGCCAAGTTTGCGACCGCGTTTGTGCGCGACCTGCGCGAGCGCTGCAAGCTGCGGATGCGCGAAGCGGCGCTCCACCGCACCAAGACGTTCAAGCCGCCGCCAGGGGCCGTGGCGCGTGAGAACCGGGACTACCTCTTTGCGCGAGGCCCACAGGGAGTCGTCGACCTGTCTGCCCCGCATGACGCACAGCTGATGGTCAGCCTCCACGAGTCTGCCAAGCTGGCCGGCGCGGGTGCCAGGCGACTCGAGTCGGGCATGCCCCTGGCCCATTGGGTCCGGTTCATACCGCACAAAGAGTACAATGGCCACTGGGGCCGCGCGCACACATACGACACGTGGGATGAAGCTGCAAAGGCGCTGCGCCAATGGGCCCCAGCGGATGGGCGCTTGCCGCTGCTGGCCGTGCGCGGCGCCGTCGCCGCCTGTCAAGCGGACGACGTTGACAAGGACGCGTTCCATGCAATCAAGGTGCGCACCATCGCGTCGACGGCGGGGAGTTCGGCGGACGCCACCGTCGACGTGTTTTGCCCGATGTTTGTGGTGCGGGGTGGCTCTGATGGACAGGCCCCGATGCTGGTCTGGAAGGTCACTCAACAGGACCTCAAGGGGGCGCGCATCACGTTGCTCCCCCGGTAGGGAGGCGGTTGGCGAGGCGGGTGGTCGCGCTGGGTCGAGGCGATCGCGCCGCTGCCACGCGTGCGCGCATGCGCCAGTGCCATGGGGGGGGGGTGGTGGCGAGGGGAGCGCGCGCGTCTGTACGGGCGTGGC